>ENA-UOXV01000583-UOXV01000583.1-marine-metagenome-genome-assembly--contig:-NODE-583-length-52682-cov-7.722177_pt1 | contig 52682 bp, 45 predicted proteins | sample MGYA00238165_ERZ766961 | MGnify/ENA primary metagenome ERZ766961 (study PRJEB28924, sample SAMN03173240) | marine metagenome | biome: Marine; feature: Water; material: Subsurface seawater | place: North... | reverse complement strand
CCTTGTTGTCGGCTCAGCGCGGCGCTGATCCGGCCACCCAGGCGTTGCGGGCCGATGATCCCAGCAGCCCGTCGCCGGGTGATAACTTTGCGACAGAAATTCAAGTCGATCGCGACACTGCGTTTGAAATCGCGGCCCGCAAAGCCGCCATCGCGCAGTCTGCGCGCGAAGCTGCTAACGAGGCGATCCGCGATGCCGAAGCGGCCGAGCAATCGGCCCGCCAACAATCCGCATCAGCCGATGCCGTCGCCGATCAAAAGATCGCCGATGCCGACAATCTTCGCGCCCATGCCGTCGAAGTTTTAGAAGAATCAGGTCGCCGCGATAAAGCATTCGAAGAAGCCCTGCGCCGCGCCGAAGAAACCGCTGCGCGCGAAGAATCTGCGGCCCGCGATGTTGCGGAAACCGACATTGCCGAAGGCCAAGCGGCTGAGAAATTGGCGAGTGCCGAAGAAGCCGTCCGCCAAGCCCTGGAAGCAGCCGAGCGCGCGCGCTCTGAAGCCCTTGAAATTTTAGAAGAAGCGCGGATCAAGGAAGAAGCATTCGCCGCCGCCCAACAAGCGGCCCAAGAAGCCAAAGCCGAAGAAGACGCCCGCGCCCTTGCCGTGGCCGAAGCCGATGCTGCCGAGGATGCCGCCGCGGCTGCCTTGCGCTTAGCTGACGCCGCTGCGGAAATGGCACAAGCCGATGCCATCGTTGCCGAGCGTGTCGCCGCCGAAGCCGGGACAGCTGCCGAAATCGTTGAGACCGTGGTCGAGCGTGAACTGGCAGCGATTGATCCTGCGTTATTAAACCCACCCGCCAATAACGAATTGGGGCTGGCATCAGGTACGTGGGCCAGTGACACCAACGCATCAATGGATGTGATCGCGGAATCTATTGCGGCAGGTCAGCGTGCCGCCCGCGACGCGTTTGAGGCAGCGTTGGCGAATGGTCAGACCACCGAAAGCGCGATGGACAAAGCGATCACGGCGGCACAAACGTACGGCGGCGCTGCGGCTGCGGATCGTGTCATTGCGGGCGGCCCTGATGGATTGATCGGTACGGGTGATGACGACGAGATTATGATTGCGGGCGGTGAAGGTGGCATTGCCACCGGGTCCGGTGATGCGGGCGCCGTCGGCAGCGACGTCTTAATCGGGGGTGCTGCCGAAGATAGCTTCATCGGTGGCTTTGGCGGAACATTTGGCAACGGGACCGATGGTATATTCGGTTTCAACTTTGCCTTTACCCCGATCACCATCGACCTGACCACGCCGAGATTTCGTGATGACCGCGATGATGAATTCGTGGCGACCGTAAACCAAACCATTACCGATAATTTCAGCGGTTCAAGCTTGGCCGATTTTCTGGTCGGGGCCGATATCGATTCAACCATCGGCGGCCTCGAGGGTGACGACTTTATCTATGGCGACATCCCAACAAATTATTTATCGGGAACGCACAACATTACCAACACGCTGACCAATCCAACCTTTGCCGTATCGGGGGGCAGCGACTTGATTTCGGGTGGTGCGGGTGCTGATACGCTTTATGGCGATGTGCCAACCGATGCCAGTGGTTTTGATTTCAGCCTGGGATCGACCACCGCAGGTGCTGATAATCTGTTCGGTGGCGATGGTAACGATACGCTGATTGGTGGCGGTGGCGCTGATACCCTGCAGGGCGAAGGCGGCGACGATACCTTTACACTCGGTGATGATGATGGCGCGAACGATACCGTGTGGGGCGGCGACAACACAGCGGATGCGGGCACCGACACGGTCGATTATGCGGGCGCCGGGGCGGCGGTGAACGTCAATTTAAATACGGGCTCAGCTGTCGGTGCGACCACGGGAACGGATACCTTAAGCGGCATCGAAAATGTAGTGGGATCAGGTTTTGCTGAAACCATCACCGGGTCCGCAGATGACAACACACTTTCGGGTGGCGGCGGCAATGATGAAGTCTATGGCCTGGCAGGCATCGACAATATCTTTGGCTACGCCGACGACGATGTACTGGTCGGGGGTCAGGGCGCGGACACACTGACCGGGGGCACGGGCACCGACACATTCCAATTCGAAGGTGGCACGGGCGGCACGACGGCAGCACGGGTTCAGTCGCTCGGCCATGACATCATCAACGACTATAACGTCAGCGAGTCAGATTTGTTTATGTTGTCCGATGCTGACTTTGCCTTGGGTGCGGCGGGCACGTTGACCGACGGCGTGAATTACTTCGAAGCCACCGACACAGTATTCAACGCAGCCCCGCAGGATTTGTCCAGCGGCGTTGCCAACGCAGGCCTTGTCGTGCTGGGTGAAAACACAGGTGGTGGCGGGGCCGAAGTTTGGTACACGTCCGACGCCAGCGCCATGACCGACAGCAATTCCTATCAGATCGCAACCGTCAACGGCGCCGACCGCTCCACCCTCGACGCCGGTGATTTCAATTTGAAGGCTTGAATTAAAGCGTTTTTGCCGCGGAAGCATTGTGCCCGGCTGAAAAGATTCGTTGGAGTAGATTTGCCGAAAAACACCGAATCGATGCTCTTTAACGAAGAATTTGCTGCAATTATTGGTAGTTTTGAGACTTCTGAACTGTAGGGATTCCGCGGGGTCTTTCGAAGTCAATCGAAATATTGTGGTTTTTTGATGAAATACCTACGAAATGTAGTTGAACCAAAAATCTACATATGGCTAGATATCGACTGTTGCACTTGGGCAGGCACGATATCTAGTGCGTAATAGTTGCTCGGTGGCAACAGAAGAGGCCCGCAAATATGCGAGCCTATTACATGCTTGAGATCGAGATGAACTTGAATACATAGCGGTACTTATCCGCAGCCTGGCAGGGTTTGTATATCGAGTGTCTCGTGATCAAAACAAACCGCCCTTCCATGAGGTGGCTTGGTGGTAGTAAAAAAGACCCCTTCCAAAAGGGTCACATAAAAAACCTAAACTAGGGGCGACTTCGGTCGCCTCTTTTTTTATCGGCACAGTATTTATTGTTTAAGGTAGTGCCGAACACTACATACAGTATGAGAGAACATTGACTCACCAGTCAATAAGATACTGCATAAATGCAGAATTATTTCTTAACTCTTCAATTCTAGGTCTTTAATACCTCGTCATTCCCGTACCCGCCTACGCGGGCACAGGCTTGAGCGGGGAAGGTTCAGTGTGACGGTGATTAAATTATTAAGTCGCAAAACTTAAATCCGTCGTCCCGGCTGTAGCGTAGCAAAAGGCCGGGATCTTCTGTGTCTCAAAAATACTTTGCGGTCTCATACAAGTTCCGGGATGGCCTGGTGGCTACCGGGAAGACGATGTGCGGGTCGTTCGATCCATATATGATAAAAAATATTGTCACCCCCGCGAAGGCGGGGGCCCATACTGATAGCAAGTTGGATTCCCGCCTTCGCGGGAATGACGATTATATTGAGATGACAAAGCGCACCACGGTGACAAGATATCTTTTAATCTTGTGGTCTTTAATCAATGCCCCCACATCAATTTCTAACGAGACAACAAGTTTAGAACGGGGGCAAAAAATGCGGTGGATATTTTTATCGGCGACACACGCGGGTATGATCGCGGTGGGCTTTGCGCTCGGTATCTATTTGCTGCCGATTCTGACCGCGCCCGACAGTCTGGACAGAGACATGTTGGCGGCAACGGCGCAGAATGCTGAATACAAAGCGACATTCACCAAAGATCTGGCGGGTAGTGATTTCCTGCATTGGGGCGAGGGTGATGTCAGCATTTCATTCACCAAGATTGTCCACCAAGGCAAAATGGCACCGGGGCCGAACTACAAACTCTATCTGGTCAAAGAGTTCGTTGAGGACGAGGCCGGGTTCCTGGCGATCAAAGATCAAGCCCAGGTCATCGGTGATATCAAAACGTTTGATGGGGTCGTGTTGGATGTGCCTGCGGGCGTCGACATCAACGCCTACAACACGGTTCTTGTCTGGTGTGAAGCGTTCCAGGAATTCATCACGGCGGCGAAATATCGTTAGGTCAAACCACCAATACGTCGTCCCGGCTGCAGCGCAGCGGAAGGCCGGGACCTTCTCCAAAGGTGAATAATTTTCTGAGTGAAACAAGACCCCGGATAGCCTGACGGCTTCCGGGACGACAAACACGGCGTAACTAATACCTCACCCCCGCCCCGGCATAATCCGCCGATAAGATAACGCCTCGGCGATGTGGGTGCACGAAATGGTTTTGGCTGATTCCAAATCGGCCAGGGTGCGTGCCACGCGGAGTATCCGGTGATAGCCGCGCGCCGATAGTTTCAGTTTATCAACGGCATCATTCATGAGTTTTCGTCCGGCCTCGTCCGGGTCGGCCGCTTCTGATAATGCGCGACCGTCGAGCGTCGCATTTAGCGTGCCGGGCAAAAGCCCCATCGCGTCTGCGCGCGCACGTTGGCGGCAGTGGGCGGCAGCGACGCGGGCCGCAATATCGGCGCTGCCTTCCCCTGGTGGGGGGAGGCTGAGGTCCGCCGGACTGACAGCGGGCACGTCGATCACCACATCCATCCGGTCCATCAACGGGCCAGAGATTTTGGATTGGTAATCGGTGCCGCATTTGGGGGCGCGCGAGCACGCCGCATCCGGGTCCGATAAATACCCACACCGACACGGGTTCATCGCAGCCAGTAATTGGAACCGCGCCGGATAGACAACGTGCGCGTTGGCGCGGGCAATACTGACGCGCCCGGTTTCCATCGGTTGGCGTAGTGACTCTAGTGCCTGGCGGTGGAATTCCGGCAACTCGTCCAAGAACAACACGCCTAAGTGTGCCAACGAAATCTCGCCGGGGCGCGCACGCATCCCACCCCCAACCAGGGCCGCGACGGATGCCGAATGATGTGGATCACGGAACGGGCGTCGGCGGGTCAGGCCGCCGTCTGACAATTCCCCCGCCAATGAGTGCACCATCGAAACCTCGAGGATTTCACGCGATGTCAGGGGCGGCAGCAATCCGGGCAGGCGATGGGCCAGCATGGATTTACCCGAACCCGGCGGGCCCATCATCAACATGTTATGGCCGCCCGCTGCGGTGATTTCCAAGGCGCGTTTGGCGGTTTCTTGTCCCTTCACATCGATCAGATCGGGGTAATCCGGTAGGTCGTCATATAACTTTGGCTCAGGCGTTGGCAGCATGTGCGTGCCCTTGACGTGATTGATCAATGCCAGCAAATCTGGTGTCGCGATGACATCGACACCCCCGGCCCAGGTTGCTTCGCCGCCTTGGGTCTGGGCGCAGATAAATGTCTTGGCCTCGGCGCCCGCGTGGATCGCGGCGGGCAAGACGCCCAGGACAGATGACACCGACCCATCAAGGCCAAGCTCGCCCATTGCTGTCATGCGCTGTGTTTCATCCCCGGCCAGTACGCCCATGGCGCCCAACACGCCGAGCGCGATGGGCAGATCAAAATGGCTGCCTTCTTTCAGCACATCGGCGGGGGCTAAATTCACCGTGATGCGTTTTGGCGGTAACGCGAGCCCCATGGCGTTCAGTGCAGCGCGGACACGGTTGCGGCTTTCGCCAACGGCTTTGTCCGGCAACCCGACAATAGAGAACGCGGGTAGCCCCGAGGCCATTTCGACCTGCACATCGACGTCCAATACGTCGATGCCTTGAAATGCCACCGTGCCGACGTGCGTGACCATGCGCAGCTCCTTTAAATGATTCACAAGAAGCTATGGATGGGTGAGGGTGGTTTTTTTACTCGACACGCCGTCGTCCCGGACTTGATCCGGGATCTTGTCTCACCCGGGGATAGCGGCCGTATTTAGAAAAGATCCCGGATAACTCTGCGGTCTTCCGGGACGACGATGTTAAGTTTTGCCGACTGAACATGAAAATTCTGTAATAAAATCAATGATTTGATCACAGATCGATACGATTGCCCTCACACGAATGAGAGCGATTTCGGCGCATCTGTGATGTGTGATGGCCATCACAGGGTATTTATGACCTAAACCATTGATTCAATTGATTAAACCCGATCACGATTGGTTCATTCGGCTTTTAGTGATGGTTTTGGAAAAGGTCTCTATCTTCATCATCAACAGGGCGACACGTCCTGCACAGATTTGACCGATGAGCGGTCATGAAAACTGAAATGAAAGATAAGGAACTATCATTATGTCTTACAAAAACATCGCTTCCGCATTCGCCGTTGCAGCCATCTTGGGGTTAAGCGGTACCGCATTCGCAGAACCAAATGATGACCCCATCGCAACAGGTGTTGAGTTCAACGGATCGAAAATGGAGCTGACCGAATCCGGATTGTCCGTGAACCCAGAAGCCCTTGACCCGGCCGTGTTTGGTGTTCCAGCGCCAGAAGCTGAAACAGCAGAATTCACAAAATCCAAATACTACGACGATCGCGTTTAATTCCCCTCTCTCGCGATTGTTATCTGACCGCCACCCGTCTTTCCCCTGGGACGTGGTGCCGGTTTTTCTTTGGGAGGTCACGGTTGAGGCTTAAGGGCGCACAATGCTATTGATCAGAGATGATCGAGGTTACGCCCACCATTTCCATAGATGATACAGAAATCGAAGAAGTATTTCTGCGCGCATCTGGCCCTGGCGGCCAAAAGGTCAACAAAACAGAATCTGCCGTGCAGCTACGGTTCGATGCGCGCCACTGCCGGGCGTTATCGAACGCGGTGTTTTTGCGTCTAAAGGCCCTGGCCGGTCGGCGCATGACGGCGTCGGGACATTTGGTGATCACGGCACGGCAATTTCGAACACAAGAACTTAACCGCAAGGATGCCGTGGCGCGTTTGATTGAAATGATCCGCGAAGCCGTAAAACCACCGAAGCATCGTCGCCCAACCAAACCCACTAAAGCATCCAAGCAACGCCGCTTGGAAACAAAGAAACGCACAGCGTCGGTGAAACGCGCGCGGGGTCGGGTCAGTCGGGATGAGTGAGCTTTAACCAACACATTGTCATCCCGGGTCAAGCCCGGGAAGACAAGATTGAGAGATTTGGCGCAATTAGAAAAGATCCCAGACAGCCTGTCGGCTTCTAGGGCGGCGATGCGCAGTGAGAAGACCTAGAGCTTCGTCTCAATCGCGTCCCAAATATCAGCCTCAAGACAGACATCATCGAAACGGTTGATCTCTTGGATGCCCGTTGGAGAGGTCACGTTGATTTCCGTCATCAGGCCACCGATCACATCGATACCAACGAACAACAGGCCGCGCTTTTTAAGCTCGGGGCCGAGGACCGCACAAATTTCGCGCTCGCGGTCTGTCAGTTTGGATTTTTCTGGCTGACCCCCGACGTGCATATTGGAGCGTGACTCACCTTCTTGAGGGACCCGATTGGTGGCCCCGGCGATTTCTCCGTCGATCAGGATGATTCGTTTGTCGCCCGATCGCACGTCTTTCAAATACGCCTGCACGATGATGGGATCGCGGGATTGGGCCTCGAACATTTCCAACACAACGTTCAGGTTTTCATCGTCGGGTTTGATGTGAAAGACCCCGACACCGCCGTTGCCAAACAGCGGTTTTACGATGATGTCTTTGTGTTCTTTTCGAAACGCCGTGACCTGGGCCCGATCACGGGTGATCAGCGTGGCGGGCATGTATTGGGGGAATTCGGTGACGAATAATTTCTCGGGCGCGTTGCGGACTTCGCGTGGATTGTTCACCACCAGTGTTTCGGGGTGCACCATTTCCAAGAAATGCGTGGCCGTGATGTAGGACATATCAAACGGCGGATCCTGGCGCATCAGTACCACGCCGCTCTCGGTCGCCAAATCGATGGTTTTGTATTCGCCAAGGGTAAAGTGATTGCCCTTTTCACGGCGCAGTTCGAGCGGCTGGCCCGTTGCAATCACACGCCCGTTGGATAACGACAGACCTTGTGGTTCGAAATGGAATAATGCGTAGCCGCGCTTTTGCGCCTCAAGCGCCATGGCGAAGGTGCTGTCGCCATCAATATCAATCGTGGAAACATGATCCATCTGGATCGCGACGGTGACGGTCATGGTTTATCCTTTTACTGGCCTTTTATTAGCCTTGTCTGAAGATTGTCGGCAGGAGGTATGTATTACACCCTTATTTGAGACGTCCACGCAATTCCTGCAAGAGAATCGTGGTGTGATAGCGTCCTTCGTCGCCTTCGCCCAGGCGCAAATATTCTTCTAAGGCGTCGATGGCATCGCGGATTCGGTCAAGCCGCGCATTGATCAGGCCGCGTTCGCGCCATAGCGTGGCTTCGGTGGGGGCGACCAATAATGCTGTATCAATAACGTCTGCGGCGTCTTCCAATCGTTTGCCGCGCAGCAGCAGGGCTTTTTTTGCAGCGAACATGCGCAGCAGTAAATCGTTGTCGGACAAAGGGGCTAGCCCGTCCGGTGTAAGCTCCGCATCATTCCCCCCAAATGCCTTGATGATGGCGCGAATGTCGGCGGGCTCTAGCGGGCGTCCATCGCCAATGGGATCGATGATGACCCGTTCGCCTTCGCTTTCCAATCGGACCAGCACGCGCCCAGGAACCAACAAGACATGCACGTCCCAGTTCAGTCGGCGGGCGGTTTCCAGATAAAGAATGGCAAGGGTTTCTGACGATCCTGCGCGGCTATCGACGACGCGGGTCAGATCATAGCAGTCTTGGTCTGACGTATGATCGCCGGGACCATAGCCATAATTGCGGATCAGAATTTGTTTGAGGGCGTCGGCCATTTCGTCGGCGGGCACGGGCCCATCATCGATTCTGGCGTACTTGCCAACCTTGTCAGCCAGATTGTCAAAGTGCCGTTGATATCGCGCCAGCGGCAACGCGGGTCGGTCCAAGGCACCCACCAGCAAAGCCATATTGGCGACGTTAATCGCCGCGTCGCTATCATCCCGCGCACGATTGATCTGATCAACAATGTCGGCGCGGGTGATCACGAAGCTTTTTTATCCTTGTCGGTTTTGGCAGGTTCTGGATCTTTGATCCGCACATGGTTGACGACTTGTTTGACGTAACTGATATCGCGGGCGTGGTTGATGACGCGATCAAGTTCTGCCTGGTCCTGGGCAATCCCGATCAAATAAATCACGCCGCCAACAGTTTCGATGGCGTAATTGATGGCCAGTACATCACCATCAAAAGTCATCTTTGATTTAAGCTTTGTCGTGATCCAGCTGTCGTTAGCGATGTCAGAAAGCGGGTTTTCGCTGACGTTGATTTCGTTAATAACGTCGGTGACGTTTTCGACTGACCACGCAATCTTGATCGCGTCGGCGCGCATATCTTCGGTCGGGACACGTCCGGTCATCAGGGCGCGGCCTTCATAAACTTCAACGCCGACATCTTTGAATAAATCGTCGGTGCGGTTAAACAGCTTGGCGCGAATGTTGGTTGAGGTTTGGGTATCTTTGGCGACCTGCTTAATGCCCCGCTCGTCAAAGGCGGCAACACCCGCAGTCGCAGCAGCCCCGACCAAGATGCCTGCACATCCGCTTAAACTCACCATCAGGGCAAGGGCGACAAAGACCGACGCCATCATTGATCTAAGGCGATGTGATTCTGACGTGATCAGTGGGGGCTGGGCGGACGTTCGGTTCATGGCAATTTCCTATTCTGGGTGCGCACGTGTTGTAACCATGATGCCAAATGCTGCCGCCGCATCAAACCTTTAATCTGGAATTTATTTTCAGTCAGGCCGCCACGCATCGATCAGATGGCGCGGCCATGACCAGGGGCACAGTGTGATAACATCGAAGCGGATATCAACGTCGGATCGTGGCGATTTTGAGGCGATGATGGATTGCGCCACCATTGCTGCTGCACGTGTGATGCGTTGTTGTTGATTGCGGGTGATGGAATGAAGCCCCGCATCGTGCGTGCTGCGCAGTTTGACTTCGATAAAGACCAACGTGCGGCCACGGCGCGCGATCAGATCAATTTCACCCATCGGTGTTTGAACCCGATGGTTTTCGATGTGATACCCCTTAAAGCGAAGCCACCAGATCGCGATGATTTCGGCCAATCGTCCGCGCCCTTCGTTCTGGCGGCGGTCGTTTTGATGCATCGGTTCGTGTCCCCCTAGGGGTCGCCATCCTTTAGGGCCAGTGCACGATTATACAGATCGCGTTTCGGTCGCCCGGTTTGCGCAGCTACTATGTTCGCTGCGTCCTTAACACGTTCGGTTTTTAACGCGTTCAATAATAATGCATCGATATCTGTGTCACTCATCTCATCACCCTCCAACGGCGGGCCAACGACAATGGTGATTTCACCTTTGGGCGGCCCTGATTCTTGGTAATGGATGGATAGGGCAGATAATTTACCGCGTCGGGTTTCTTCAAACTTTTTGGTCATTTCGCGAACCACTGCACAATCGCGGTCGCCCAGTACCGTGGCCATATCCGTTAATGACGCGGCCAGTCGTTTTGCAGATTCCAAGAAAACCAGCGTCGTATCGATATCTTTGATTTCGCCCAGCCATGTCGTGCGTTTGCCCTGTTTTGGGGGCGGAAAGCCGCAATACATGAACCGATCCGTGGGCAATCCAGCCAGCATCAGCCCGGTTGTGACGGCAGATGCACCGGGAATGGCCTGGACCGGAATGTCGGCTTCGCGGCAATCGGCGGCGATGCGAAATCCGGGATCATTGATCATGGGCGTGCCGGCGTCGGATACCAACGCCACGATTTTGCCCAAATTCAGGTGTTCGATAAGTTTCGGCCGCATCTCGGCGGCGTTGTGCTCGTGATAGGAAACAAGGCGATCAGGGCGAATATTATGGACCGACAACAGCTTTCGTGTGACCCGGGTATCCTCGCAGGCCAGGATATCAGCGGCCCGCAAAACATCGAGGGCGCGCAATGTAATGTCGCGCGAATGACCGATGGGTGTGGCCACCAAATAAAGCCCAGGCGTGATCTGTGCGAGCTGTGCTTCTGATGGTTTACTGTGACTCTCCAAGGCGCTACGGTCGGCGTCATCTTGTGAACGAGAGGCCGATGCAGAACCATTCCGTTTCCCGTCGTGATTTTTTCCGCCCTGGTTATTCTCTGGCCCGCCCGGTGATGATTCTCGTCGCGGCATTGTGCTTACCCTTATTGCTGTCGGCTTGCCAACAAACCGCAAAGACAGGCAACGAGCAAGGAAAGCCGATGGTCGCAGGCCCATCTTCTGTCCAAGCAGTGGTTGTCGGAACACCACCAACCCAACAGTTACCGCCCGTTTCCGGTCCCCGCACGCCGCCTGTTGTGGCGCTGCCATCTGTGCCGTCGAACGCCCCCCAAGCCCGCGCCGGCGTGCCCTTACCATCCCTGGCTGAGCTTTTGAACCGCCCGGGCGCGCCTGCATTTAATCCAGCAGAAATTATGACATCGACCGTGCCAGCTGCCCGGTTTGATGCGTTGCGGGTGGCTATTTTGCTACCGCTCAGTGGGCCGAACGCAAAATTGGGCGAAGCGATGTTGAATGCCGCGCAAATGGCATTGTTCCAATTCGCCGACGAACGTTTTGAATTACTACCGCATGATACGTCAGGCACCCCCGAAGGTGCATTGACGGCAGCCCAGCTCGCGATTGGAGACGGGGCCAAGCTGATTATCGGCCCGTTGTTGGCGGCGTCAGTACAAATGGTTGGACCGATTGCCCGTGCGGCCAACGTACCGGTGATGGCCTTTTCCAGCGATCGCACCGTTGCAGGTGGCGGGGTCTATGTGATGGGATTTTTACCATCTGCGGAGACCGAACGTGTCGTTTCATTGGCGGCACGTCGTGGTTATCAACGGTTTGGCCTGTTGGCACCGGATACCACCTATGGCTCCACCGTCCTACAAGCCATGCGCGAGGCCGCCATTCAATATGGGATAGAAATTACCAAGGCCCGTTTGTATGACCCGGCAGGTGATGATTTCACGGACGTGGTGCGACAGATTTCTAATTTCGATGATCGCAAACGTGAATTGGAGCGCCAGATCGCGGCGCTAAAGGGTAAAAAAGACGAGCTTTCGATCAAAACGTTGGAGCGGTTGGAAAAATTACAAACCGCTGGTGACCTGCCGTTTGATGCGTTGATGGTCGCCGATGGTGGTCAGCGCCTGCAAAAGATCGCAGCCCTGTTGCCGTTTTTTGATGTCGACCCTGCTGTCGTGAAAATGATCGGGACCGGGCAATGGGATGTGCCGGGCCTGGGTGCGGAACCGGCACTGGTGGGGGCCTGGTACGCAGCCCCTGAACCGTCGGCGCGGGGATCTTTTAATACGGATTATCAGAAAACATTTGGATCCACACCGCCGCGTCTCGCAACGTTGGCGTATGATGCTGCCGCATTGGCCTCTGTATTGGCCCAGGCTGAAGCGGGACCGGATTTCGCCCACGAAACACTGGCATCCCCGAATGGGTATTGGGGCCGGGATGGCATTTTCCGTCTGCGCCCTGATGGCACGACCGAACGCGGCCTCGCCGTTCTTGAAATCACCCGCCGCGCCAGCCGCGTAATCGAACCCGCGCCTGAAACGTTCCAGGCCCTGACCAACTAACGTCGTCCCGAAAGCCGTTAGGCTGTCCGGAATCTTTTCCCGACTGGCCGGATATTCTTGGGTGAGAGAAGATCCCGGCCTTCCGCTCCGCTCCAGCCGGGACGACGGTATCAGTTTAACTCATTCAACAATCAAACGATCCAGCAGGCCGTTCAAAACCAAACGTCCGGCCTTTGTTGCGATAAGATGTGTTGATGTTTCGCTTAGGAACTGGCCCGCAATCAGTTGTGCTTTGGCGTCTGCATCGATGACCTGATGAACATCAATCCCGGTCACTTCGGCAAACCGCTTTGTGTTGATGCCTTCGGATAATCGCAGTCCCATCATGACCAGCTCGCGCGCACGGTCATCGGGACTCAGGGCGCGACGCTTGGCGGTGCCGTTGCCGTCTTCGCCCACCTTTTCCAACCACCGCGCGGGATTATGGATTTGATGGGTGCCGAACGCCTGGCCATCAAGGGTGATCCGGCCATGGCCGCCGGGGCCAATCCCGACGTAATCACCACCGCGCCAGCCGCATAAATTATGGCGGCTTTCGTCGCCGGGGATGGCGTGGTTCGAGACTTCATACGCCGGGCGACCGTGCTCAGCCATAATGTCTTGCGTCAGGTCATACATATCGGCGGCAATGTCTGGATCGCCACCCTTGATGTCGGCTTTATGAAACGCAGTCCCGGATTCGATGGTCAGTTGGTACAGCGACACATGCCCGCCCGCGTGACCCAACGCAGCAGTTAGCTCTTGCTGCCAGTCGTCAATCGATTGATCGGGCAGGGCATAAATCAGATCGAACGTGGTGCGATCGAAAATGCGTTGCGCATCTGCGAGGGCTTTTAGGCCATCGCCCCCTGAATGGTCGCGGCCCAAAAACTTAAGCGCTTTGTCATCCAGTGATTGAATGCCGACCGACAAACGATTGACCCCGGCGGCGCGAAACGCCTGAAAGCTTTTCCGCTCAGCTGATGTTGGATTGGTTTCCAGCGTAATTTCAATATCGTCTGCGATCGCCCAGTGTTGGCCGATGGCATCAATCACAGCGCCCACTGTTTTGGGCGGCATCAACGATGGCGTGCCGCCACCGAAATACATGCTGGTGACGGTGCGCCCGGGCGTGTCTGCGGCATAGTGTTTTAGGTCAGCGAGCAATCCGTCGCGCCACGCCGCATCATCGATATCGGTTGCGCTATGAACATTGAAATCGCAATAAGGGCAGATGGTCTGGCAAAACGGCCAGTGCACATAAATCCCAAAGCCGGGGTCTTGGATCATAGCAAGAACCCCCTCACCTAACCTCTCCCCCGCTTCGCATGGGAGAGGGACCCTGTGCAAATATGACTCGGTCTAATCCCTCTCTCCTTTTAAGGGGAGAGGTTAGGTGAGGGGGAGTTATGAAGATTGAAAGCACGCCGCGACCAGTTGGCGGAACGCATCGGCGCGGTGCGACATGGCGTGTTTCCGTTCGGGTTCCATCTCGGCAAAGGTGATGGTTTCACCCTCGGCGATGAAAATCGGATCGTAGCCAAACCCCTTGTCGCCCACGGGGGGCCACGTGATGTCTCCCGCGACCGTGCCTTCGAATACTTCTGTGTGCCCATCGGGCCACGCCAATGCCAAGGCACAGACGAACTTGGCGGCGCGATCTTCGGCGCCACGCATGAGTTCTTCGACCAACTTCATAGCGATCATGAAATCTTTTTCCGGCCCCGCCCAGCGCGCCGAAAAAATCCCAGGCGCACCATCCAGCGCATCGACGGCCAATCCTGAATCATCGGCAAGCGCAGGTAGCCCCGAAGCCTTCGCGGCCGCGTTGGCTTTGAGGAGTGCATTGCCGATGAAAGTGTCTTCTGTTTCCTCAGGTTCCGGTAAATCCAGATCACCGGCCGAGACAACATCAACACCGAACGGGCGCAGCAGATCAGCGATTTCCCGGACCTTGCCCGGGTTGTGACTGGCGATAACCAGTTTCTGTTCGTCGAAATGCCGCGCCATACTGGTTTAGCCCTTTAACGCTGCCGTCTGAACATCGGTGAGTTCCACGACGCCTTTTTTGGCGAGACGCAGAAGCTCCAAGAACGCCTCTTCGGAAAACGGATCGGCTTCGGCGGTGCCTTGAATCTCGACGATGCCGCCCTTGCCTGTCAGTACAAAGTTGGCGTCAGCCTCGGCGTTGGAATCTTCGTCATAATCCAAATCCAGCACCGGCGCGTCCTTGAAAATGCCACACGATACGGCGGCGACACTGTCGATCAGGGGCACGGATTCCATGATCCCCAAATTGACGCAGTAATCGAACGCCTGATGCAATGCGACATAGGCACCCGTGATGCTGGCCGTGCGGGTGCCGCCATCGGCCTGGATCACGTCGCAATCGACTTTGACCTGAATTTCGCCCATGGCAGATAAATCTGTGACGGCGCGGAGTGACCGCCCGATAAGGCGTTGGATTTCCTGGGTTCGGCCCGACTGTTTGCCGCGCGCCGCTTCGCGGTTCATCCGTGAATGAGTGGAACGTGGCAACATGCCGTATTCAGCTGTGACCCAGCCTTTGCCGGAATCGCGCATCCACGGCGGGACTCGCTGCTCAACACTGGCGGTGCACAAAACATGCGTGTCGCCAAATTTGGCCATGCACGACCCTTCGGCATGCTTGGTGGGGTTCAGCTCTAAGATAACGTCTCGCATTTGATCGGTTTGACGGCCGGATGGGCGCATAACTTTGAAAACTCCTAATGGCTATTGGCGCGCACGCTAACGATTTCAGTGCTTTGCGTAAAGCGGCAGATGTAACGCGCATTTACAGCGTTGCGTTGACGGCATTTCACGTCGAGACTAATTAACAATCATGATTGCAGAATTAAACGAGCGCTCACGCGAGGTCTTTCGGCTGATTGTCGAGGCTTATTGCGAAACTGGTGATCCGGTCGGGTCGCGCACTGTGTCGCGCCAACTGGCCCAGCAGTTGTCCCCGGCGACCGTGCGTAATGTCATGTCTGACTTGGAAGACTTAGGCCTTTTATTCGCGCCGCATACATCGGCGGGGCGGATGCCGACCGATGCGGGCCTGCGCCTGTTCGTCGATGGGATTTTAGAAGTCGGCAATGTATCGGACGCCGAACGTGGCCAAATCGAAGCGCTGGCCGCGGGCACATCCAAAACAGCCGATCAGGTCTTAGAAGACGTTTCATCGACATTGGCGGGCCTGACTGGGGCGGCGAGCATGGTGTTCGCGCCGAAATCCGATAGTCCGCTGAAACACATCGAATTTGTGAACTTAGGGCCCGGCCAGGCGCTTGTCGTGTTGGTCAGCGAAAACGGCATGGTCGAAAACCGCCTGATCACGATTCCGCTCGGCCTGCCACCGTCAGCATTGGTTGAGGCATCGAATTATCTGAGCGCCAAGTTGATTGGTCGCACGCTGCAAGAAGCCCATGCGGAAATACACCAAGATCTGGAATCCCATCAGGCGCGTCTTGATGATTTGACGACGAAAGTGGTCGAAAGCGGTCTGGCCATGTGGTCCGGTAATGATGATGCGGACACGTCCTTAGGACGCCTGATCGTGCGCGGCCAATCGAAGCTGTTGGATGATGTCACCGCGCTAGATGACCTGGAACGTATTCGCGCATTATTTGAAGCCCTAGAGGCGCGCCAAGAGATGTTAAAGTTATTGTCCCTTGCGGATGACGCCGAAGGTGTCCAAATCTTCATCGGGGCGGACAACAATCTGTTCAACCTGGCGGGGTGCTCGATGATTGTTGGGCCGTACCGCAACGAGACGAACAATATTGTCGGTGCGATCGGCGTGATTGGCCCGGCGCGAATGAATTATGCGCGGATCATTCCAATGGTCGATTACACGGCCAAGCTGATCGGCAAAAGACTGCGATAATAAGACGTGTTGGAAAGTTGGAAAAGACGATGGAAAACCAAGAAAAAGCTGAAACACCCGAAGATGCAGTGAACCCAGAGGCCCCCGATGCTGCTGAGACACAAGCAACGCCGGAACAGGCTGATGCCTCGGCAGAGGCAGCACCCGAAGCTGATGCCGCTGGCGAAGGGGCCACGCTCGAAGAGTTGACCGATGCCGAAATCGCAGAAGTCCTCTCAGAGGTTCAAGAAGAAGCCCCTGATCTGGAGGCTGAGCTTGCCGACGCCAAAGACAAGCTGCTGCGCGCCTTGGCCGAAGCCGAAAACGTTCGTCGCCGGGCTGCGCGCGATGTCGAGAACGCAGCAAAGCGCGCCATCGCCGGGTTTGCCCGCGATATGGCGACCGTGGCCGATAATCTGGGCCGCGCCATGGATGCCGTCGATCCCAAGGCATATGAGGGTAACGACAACCTGAAAGGGCTGATTACAGGCATCGAAATGACCGCCAAGGACCTGCAAAAGGGCTTTGAGCGTAACGGAATCATCAAGCTTGATCCGTTGGGCGAACGGTTCGATCCGCAATTGCACGAGGCCATGTTCGAATACGAAGACGCTTCCAAACCATCCGGCACCGTCGGTCAGGTCATGGAGCCGGGTTATTCATTGAATGGGCTGCCGTTGCGCCCTGCAAAGGTCGGTGTGACCAAGGGCGGACCAAAGCCAGAGGCTGCCCCAGCCCCGTCTGAGCAGGTTTTGGATGATGCTGCAAAGGATGCCCAAAAGGCCCAAGGCAGCACGGCATATGAGGATTCTGGCAAGCCATCGGGCACAAATGTGGACGAAGAGCTGTAAAGTTCGGCTTTTTCGCACAAAAAACCACCGAAAACCGTTGCAGGGGTGAAAAACCGCCCTTATATCCCCCTCAGACCCGTGTGGTTATCGCTTGAGGTTCTACTCAGGTGAAACGCGGTTTAAATATGAATGACAATGTTAGCACTGGGATCGTTTTAGGCGCTGATACAGGCCAAAGCGATTGCCGCAGATAGTGAGGAAGACATGAGTAAAGTAATCGGTATTGATTTGGGGACCACGAATTCGTGTGTCGCCGTAATGGATGGCTCGAGCGCCAAGGTTATCGAGAACGCCGAAGGCGCGCGCACAACGCCGTCGATGGTCGCATTTTCTGAAAACGGCGAGCGCCTTGTAGGGCAGTCGGCAAAACGCCAAGCGGTGACCAACCCTGAAAACACATTGTTCGCCATCAAGCGCCTGATCGGGCGCCGCTATGACGACCCCGTCACCGAAAAAGACAAAAAAGTCGTCCCTTATAACATTGTAAAGGGTGACAACGGTGACGCGTGGGTCGAAGCCGAAGGTAAAAACTATTCCCCTTCGCAAATCTCGGCTTTCATCTTGCAAAAGATGAAAGAAACCGCAGAGAGCTATTTGGGTGAAACCGTTGAGCAAGCCGTCATCACGGTCCCTGCATACTTCAACGATTCCCAGCGCCAGGCGACCAAAGATGCCGGTAAGATCGCGGGCCTCGAAGTGCTTCGGATCATCAACGAGCCGACAGCAGCTGCGCTGGCGTATGGGTTAGAGAAAAAAGACAGTGGCACCATCGTTGTCTATGACTTGGGCGGTGGTACGTTTGACGTTTCCGTCCTCGAAATTGGCGATGGCGTGTTCGAAGTAAAATCGACCAACGGTGATACGTTCCTGGGTGGTGAAGATTTCGACAACCGGGTTGTTGATTACCTGGCCGACGAATTCAAAAAAGAAAACACCGTCGATCTGCGTGATGATAAACTGGCGCTGCAACGTCTCAAAGAAGCTGCCGAGAAAGCCAAAATTGAGCTGTCCTCGACGTCTCAAACCGAAGTGAACTTGCCGTTCATCACGGCGGATCAGTCCGGACCGAAACACCTCAACATCAAATTGTCGCGCTCCAAGTTCGAAACCCTGGTCGAAGACCTGGTCGAACGCACCATCACGCCGTGCAAAAGCGCGCTCAAAGACGCGGGTATCAGTGCGGGCGAAATCGATGAAGTGATCCTGGTCGGTGGTATGACCCGGATGCCGAAAGTCATCGAGATTGTTAAAAACTTCTTTGGTCGCGAGCCACACAAGGGTGTGAACCCTGACGAAGTGGTCGCCATCGGCGCTGCCATTCAAGGCGGTGTTCTGAAGGGTGATGTCAAAGACGTGTTGCTGTTGGATGTGACACCGTTGTCGCTGGGGATTGAGACTTTGGGTGGCGTGTTCACCCGACTGATCGATCGCAACACGACGATCCCGACACGTAAAAGTCAGACCTTCTCAACCGCCGAAGACAACCAGTCTGCGGTCACCATTCGGGTCTTCCAGGGTGAACGTGAAATGGCGGCGGATAACAAATTGCTCGGACAGTTTGATCTGGTCGGCATTCCCCCATCGGGTCGTGGCCTGCCGCAAATCGAAGTCACGTTTGACATCGATGCCAACGGTATCGTCAACGTTTCAGCCAAGGACAAAGCTACCGGCAAGGAACAACAAGTTCGTATCCAGGCGTCCGGTGGTTTGTCTGACGACGATATCGATCAAATGGTTCAAGATGCCGAACAAAATGCCGAGGAAGATAAGAAACTTCGTGCATTGGTTGATGCCCGCAACACGGCGGACAGCATGATCCACACGGCAGAAAAGAGCCTTGGCGAATACGGTGATCAAATCCCGGCCGATGATAAAACGGCCATCGAAACCGCTGCGACCGAGCTACGCGAAGTCATGGACGGCGACGATCTGGAAGCGATCACAGCCAAGACCGAAGTCCTCTCTCAGGCCTCAATGAAGTTGGGTGAAGCGATGTACAAAGCCCAACAAGAAGAAGCCGAAGCTGCCCAAGCAACGGGCGGCGCAGAGGATGGCGGGGCGAGTTCTAAGAAGGATGATGACGACACCGTTGTCGATGCTGACTTCGAAGAGGTCGATCCGGACCAAGACAAGAAGTAACGGTTAACGCCGGCGGCCATTTTCGGGTTCCGAGAAATCGGAACCCGATCAATGGATCGATCATGCTTCGGGGGTACAAACGGACATGGCTAAACGAGATTATTACGAGTGTCTAAAGGTATCGAAAGATGCTGATGCGGCTGAGCTGAAAAAAGCCTACCGCAAGCTCGCCATGGAATACCATCCGGACCGCAACCCGGATGATGATGAGGCCGAGAAAAACTTCAAAGAAGTCAATGAAGCGTACGAAGTCCTCAAAGACGAGGACAAGCGCGCAGCCTATGATCGCTTTGGTCATGCAGCCTTTGAAGGCGGCGGTCCAGGTGGCGGCGGTTTCGGTGGCGGTGGCGGCGGCCAGGGCGGCTTTGCCGACATCTTCGAAGAAATGTTTGGCGACTTCATGGGCGGCTCTCGCGGCGGCGGCGGCGGCGGTGGTGCCGGTCGGGGATCCGATCTTCGCTACAACATGGAAGTCACTCTCGAAGAAGCCTTTAACGGACAAAAAACCGATATTCGCGTCCCGACATCTGTGATCTGCGATAGCTGCACGGGCACAGGCGGCGAAGGCGGCGCGGCACCTGTTACCTGCGGCACCTGTGGTGGTGCGGGACGGGTGCGTTCGCAATCTGGATTCTTTACTGTCGAACGCGGTTGCCCGACATGCCAAGGCACGGGCCAGACGATTGCCGATCCGTGCAAAAGCTGTGGTGGTGCAGGGCGTAAACAAAAAGACAAAACGCTGTCGGTCAACATTCCGTCGGGCGTCGAAGAAGGCACACGCATTCGCTTGGCTGGCGAGGGCGAAGCGGGCCTTCGCGGTGCGCCTGCCGGTGATCTGTATATTTTCCTCTCGGTCAAACCGCACCGGTTCTTCAAACGTGATCAGGCCGATCTTTATGTGCGGGTCCCCGTGCCGATGACCGTTGCCTCTTTGGGCGGTCAGATCGAAGTGCCCACGATTGAGGGCAAACTTGTCCGCATCACGATCCCCGAAGGCACGCCGACGGGCCACCAACTGCGCTTGCGCGGCAAGGGCATGAAGGTCCTGCGCTCCGAAAGCCGTGGTGATATGTTCGTGCAAATCTTTGTCGAAACGCCTGTGAACCTGACGAAAAAGCAAAAAGAATTGCTCAAGGAATTCACGGGCGACGACAAGTCGGTCAAGAAACACAGCCCCGAAAGCACTGGATTCTTAGACAAGGTCAAAGACCTCTGGGAAGACTTGCGGGATTAAGCCCCCTCACCTGTCCTCTCCCCCATTTCATGGGATGAGAGGGACCCTGTATTTACGTGACTCGATCTCATCCCTCTCCCCCTACAGGGGGAGAGGTTAGGTGAGGGGGTCATCTTGCGTGACACCCGCCGCTAAATTCGTAAGATGCCGCCGAATGATTGATGCGGGAGAGCAGCCATGAAAATCGGGATTGTCGGATGTGCCGGGCGGATGGGTCGGATGCTAGTCAAAGCGGTCGACGAGACCCCGGGTGCTGAACTGGCGGGTGGATCGGAAATGGCGGGCAGTGAATTTGTTGGCCAAGACCCTGCCGTCCTTGCCGGGTTGCCCGCGTCTGGATTATCAATCACCGATGATGCCGCCGCGCTATTCGCTGCCAGCGATGCCGTGGTCGATTTCACAGCCCCGGCAGCCACCGTCGCGCATGCTAAGCTGGCGGCCGAACACAATACGGCGCTGATCCCCGGCACGACGGGATTGGATGCATCTCAACAAGCTGAGATCGAACAAGCGGCAGCTCATGTAGCTATTGTCCAAGCCGCGAATTACTCCGTCGGCGTCAACGTGCTGCAGGTGTTGACCGAACAGGCGGCACAAATGATGGGCGATGATTTCGATATCGAAGTCTTGGAAATGCATCACCGCCACAAAGTTGATGCGCCGTCAGGCACCGCGTTGGCGTTAGGCCAATCTGCGGCGTTGGGGCGTGGTGTGGATTTAGAAAAAGTGTCACAGCGCGTCCGAGATGGTTTTACGGGTGAACGCACAAAAGGCGATATCGGGTTCGCGACGCTTCGCGGTGGCATGGTCGTTGGCGATCATACGGTGATGTTTGCATCCGATGACGAGCGGATTGAGCTAACCCACAAAGCATCTGACCGCGGATTGTTCGCCAAGGGTGCGATCCGCGCGGCACTCTGGACCGAGGGCAAAGCACCGGGTTTGTATTCCATGCGTGATGTGTTGGGGTTGGGGTAATTTTTTACAGCGCCGTCACTCCCGCGAAGGCGGGAGTCTATCAATCTCACCCAGATCCCCGCCTGCGCGGGGATGACGGATAACAAAATAGAGGCTACCCCGCTGCCAGATGATGCGGCAGTGACAGACGCTTTACTTCGTCTTGCAACACCTTGGCCAAGGCCTCGCGCTCGGCTTCTAGTAAAAATTTACCAATCACCACATGGCGGCCATGGACACCGACGATCAATTGTTTGGACGGTGCGTCGAACCGCACCTTGAGCCATTGTGGTTTTTCCGACCAATAGGTGCGTTTGCCCCAATGATCAACGCGCGATACGCGGAATTCCTGGTCTGTGATGGTGATCGCTTCAAACGCTGAGCCGACCTTGTGATTGAACCAAATCGCAAAAATAAGGCCCGCGACTTCTAGGCCCATAATTCCGAACACGGGCCAGGCCCCGGCGATTAAAAACGCGGTACCTGTTGGGATAAATAGAAAGAATACAAAGAATGAGACAATTTTGACGTCGCGGTCGCTGGAACTTCGATGTGGCCGCAGTACTTTGGAAAAGCGAATGGCGCTTTCATCAATGGTGTCTTGGCCGGACGGTGTATCGAAATCGTTACTCATAAGCACATTGTAATCGCTCTAAGGGGCATCGCAACAATCGGGTTTCATCGTTTTAAAAATTAAGGGATAACTGGGATATGAAAAAAGCCGATATACCCGCCTTTTATGCGCGCCTTCGCGAAGATAACCCGGCCCCGCGGACTGAACTGCATTACGTGAACCCCTATACGCTGTTGGTGGCGGTGACGTTATCGGCGCAGGCAACGGACGTGGGTGTGAACAAAGCCACCAGACCCTTGTTCGATATCATCACCACGCCACAAGCCATGGTCGACTTGGGTGTTGAGGGTTTGAAGCAATACATCAAAACCATCGGGTTATTTAACAACAAGGCCAAAAACGTCGTCGCGCTCAGCCAGATTTTGATCGATCAACACGACGGCGAAGTGCCAAATGATCAAGACGCCCTTGAGGCCTTGCCGGGTGTGGGTCGCAAGACCGCTAATGTGGTCCGGAACGAGGCCTTTGGCATTCCGACCATCGCCGTTGATACACATATTTTCAGGGTTTCGAACCGGACCGGATTGGCGCAGGGGAAAAATGTTTTAGCAGTTGAGAAAAAACTGATTAAGGCGACCCCAGACGAATTTGCGCTCCATGCCCATCACTGGCTGATCTTATTGGGTCGTTATGTGTGTAAGGCGAGAAAGCCCGATTGCCCAAAATGCCCGGTCATTGAATTTTGCCGATTTAAGGGTAAAACGACGGTTTAGGCACTAATTTGAGCCTATTTCAGCCCATTTCGCGCGATAATTTCGCTTTAACCACCGATCGAATACAACTTTCAGCGGATGGCCCGCCGCGCGAATCGATGTGTTTCACGGCCATTTCTGTCGCACCCGGGTATAAAAACAGGAATAAGACGCAGTCTGCGGTTCTGTATTGCCAGATTTCTGCGCCAATATCAGTCCGGACCAGTGTAGCGCTGCCCAAGGCCGTCATCAGTTTTGACGATGGCGCACCAATGATGTCTGCGGGTTTGGGCGCATTGATTTCGGGTTTGGGCGAAGGTTGTACAGCGGCCCGGGCCGTGCTTTTGGGTGTCGGGGCTGATGCTTCTGGTGTTGTTGGCGTCATGCCGTCGTCGGCGGTACAGGCCGCCAATGCCAGCATAACAAACAGGGATAAGACGCCTTGCCGCAGGGACTTAGTCGTCACGAGTGGCGTCAGTCTCGTCTGAATCTTCCGATGGTTCGAGTGTCTGCATATCGCCAGCGATTTCGCCGCCGGACTCAATAACAATGCGACCGTAGCGTACGGTGCCATTAACCCGGCCCCCGGCGCGAATGATCAACCGCTCGCGGGCTGTTAAATCGCCCTCAAAGCGGCCGCTGATATCAGCTTCATCAACTTCGGCGTTGCCCTTAAAGAATCCGCTCTGGGATACCTCAAGAACGCGTGCACCGGGTAATTTGATCTCTACGTAGCCTTCGACCACCAATTTGTCGCATTCAGTGATTTCACCGTTCAGCTGGATGTCACGTCCGACGATCAGGCGGCGGCTTTCGGTTTCGCCGGTGCGCGGACGGTCCAGCCGTCGTGGTGCGGAACCTGGGATGTCGGGTGATCTGCGTTGATATTCCGGCATATGCGATGTTGAAGACGGTGGCTTGGCAGTGGCGTGGGACCCGCGCCGGGAAAATGGCTTCAACGGTGGGGCTGATCCGGAATCTAAATCTGTTGCATCATCACTCATGTCTTTCCCCTCCACCGCGTCGGTTACTGGTTTAGCTGCACCGTCGTCGTCTTTCTTTTTACCAAACACCTATCTGCTCCCCAGATATGTTCCGGGCCGAATCCGGCACCCGATTATTCTAACGTGTTACGGGTGTCCGCGCCATGCCATCGGGACGCCAGCCCTGAAACAAATGCACCATTGCCGCCGTGGCAACAACAGGCATCAAAAGGTTCACCAATGGAATGGTCAGCAGGAATGCGATGGCGACCCCCATCATGATGATTGTGCCCTGGTGTTTTTTGCGGAGCGCCGTGGCGTCTGCGGCTGTTATCCGGCGCACAGCAACCATTTCGAAGTATTCACGCCCGATCAAATAGCCGTTTACCGTATAAAATACCAAGGGGTAAACCGGGCCCATAAACAAGAACGGCAGCAAAAGAACATTAAGGCCAATGAGCATCCCAAAAAATTTGGCCGTTGTGACCAATGATTCGACCATCGGCTGGCCATCGGCTTTGGGCAGGGCGGGGTAATGTCGATTTTCGACACATTCTGCAACCTGATCCAAGAAAAAGCCGATCACGGCACTGACGGTGGCTGGAAACAAAACCCAGGTCAGGACCGCGGTCGCAAGGCCCCCCAGAATATCGATGATACTTTCAAGCCAACCGATACTGGAAATCGCGGTTTCGCTCAGAAGCCAGGCGACGAACGACCACAAAATGAAAAAGGTGATCACTGCAGCGCCCACAGAAAACCATAAGTATTTCCGGGTCGCTTTATCGTTTAATTGGCCAATTCCTTGAGATAATGCTTTTAACATATTGATATCAAACCATTTTATCTGTTGTCATGTCACTCTAACCGAGAAACTCGGTCCTAAGGGCCTATTTATAAGCTATTTGTTAAAGTAGCATGGGAAGTATCTAAAAAAATGCTTTGTTAACAATTTATTAACCTAACATTCTCACAAACAACTTAAATACCACATATCTTACATAAGAGAGATACGTTCGCTAAGCTTGCTCCGCAATACCATATCGCTATACTCCGCGCGCTTCTAGCGTATCCTGACAAGGCTTGAGAAATGACTGAACCGACCATCGATGTACTTGGGATCGGCAATGCGATCGTTGATATTTTGGTGCAAACCAATGATTCGTTTCTGACGGACAATGACCTCCATAAGGGAGCGATGACTCTTGTTAGTTTCGATGAGCAGATGGAACTCTATGAGAAAACGGGTCAGGCGGTCGAAAGTTCCGGGGGGTCTGCGGCAAATACGCTGGCAGGGATCGCCGCGCTGGGTGGCAAGGCGGCCTTTGCGGGCAAGGTGAAAGCCGATCAGCTTGGTGTCGTATTCTCGCATGATATCCGTGGTGCGGGGGTGACGTATGAAACCGAACGAGCCAAGGACGGCGCACCGACGGCGACATGCCTTGTACTGATCACGCCGGATGGGCAGCGGACCATGCAAACATGCTTGGGTGCCTGCGTCGAATTCGGACCAAAAGATTTGGATTTGGCACAAGTGCGTGACGCCAAAGTGACGTACCTAGAAGGATATCTTTGGGATCCAGAGCCAGCACGCGAAGCTTTTTTCCACGCTGCTGGCGAGGCCCATGATGCCGGGCGCAAAATCGCGTTAACATTGTCTGATCCATTTTGCGTGGATCGCCATCGCGACGGTTTTCGGTCTTTCATCAAAGATCATGTCGATATCGTGTTCGCCAACGAAGAAGAAATTAAATCCCTGTTCCAAGTGGACGACTTCATGGAAGCGGCCAACAAAGTTCAGGGCATGGCCGAGGTCGTGGCACTGACCCGATCTGAAAAAGGCTCCGTCATCGTGACGCCAGATGAAATGATCACGGTGCCGACCAAGCCTATTGAAAAGGTCGTCGACACAACAGGGGCCGGTGATGCCTATGCGGCGGGATTCTTGGCTGCATACACATCGGGCAAAAGCCTAAAACACGCCGCAACGCTGGGCAGTTTACTTGCGGCCCTCATCATTCAACAAATCGGTGCCCGCCCATCAGCTGGTGCGCAACATTTGATAAAGGCGCTCGAAGGCTAGAATCCACGAGCACCACTAGGAACTAAATAAAATGGAATTACGAAACATCGCGATCATCGCGCACGTTGATCATGGAAAAACCACACTCGTTGATGCGTTGCTTCAACAAAGCGGCGCATTCCACGTGCACCAAAAAGTCGCCGAGCGGGTCATGGACTCAGGCGAGCTTGAAAAAGAGCGTGGCATCACGATCTTGGCCAAGTGTACGTCAGTCGAATGGAATAATCATCGGATCAACATCATCGATACGCCAGGCCACGCAGATTTTGGTGGCGAAGTTGAGCGGATTTTATCGATGGTCGACGGTGTCGTGCTGTTGGTCGACGCATCCGAAGGCCCGATGCCACAAACCAAGTTTGTCACATCCAAAGCCTTAAAATTGGGCCTGCGCCCGATTGTCGTCGTCAACAAAGTCGACAAACCCGACGCCCGCGTCTTCGAAGTCCAAGATGAAGTTTTTGATCTGTTTGCAGCCCTTGATGCGGATGACGATCAGTTGGATTTCCCAACCTTGTTTGCGTCTGGTCGCGATGGCTGGGCGGGTCCGGATCCCGAAGCGGGCTCTGGCGATCTGACACCATTATTGGAATGCATCGTCGAACGTGTCCCAGCCCCCAACGTAGATGAGGACGGCGATTTCAAAATGTTGGTCACCACCTTGGAGGCTGATCCGTTTTTGGGTCGTATTCTGACGGGCCGCGTGTTGTCCGGAACTGTGACACAGAATCAAACGATCAAAGCGCTAAGCCGCGATGGCAAAACGATTGAAAGTGGGCGGGTTCAAAAAATCTTGGCATTCCGTGATGTAAAACGCGTACCCATCGACAAGGGCGAAGCGGGCGACATCATTGCGATTTCCGGTATGAGCAAAGCCACCGTTGCTGATACATTGTGTGCCGTTGAGGTCACAGAGCCGATCCAGTCGCAGCCGATTGATCCGCCGACCTTGGCAGTATTGTTCATGATCAACTCGTCACCGTATGTCGGACAAGACGGCAAGAAAGTTACATCGCGCGTGATCCGTGACCGTCTGATGCGCGAAGCCGAAGGCAACGTGGCGATCCGCATTTCCGAGACCGAAAACAAAGAAGCTTTCGATGTGGCGGGCCGCGGTGAATTGCAATTGGGTGTGTTGATCGAACAAATGCGCCGCGAGGGTTTTGAGCTCTCGATTTCCCGTCCTCGCGTGTTGTTCAAGACCGATACCGAAACCATGCAACAAATGGAACCGGTCGAAGACGTCACCGTCGATGTTGATGAAGAATATTCTGGTGTCGTGGTTGAGGCATTGAATATGCGCAAAGGCCGGATGACCGATATGCGTCAAACGGGTGGTGGAAAAACGCGGATTACATTTATCGTCCCATCGCGCGGCCTGATTGGATACCACGGTGAATTTATGACCGAGACCCGCGGTACTGGTGTGTTAAACCGGATCTTCCACGGGTATGCGCCGTATGCGGGGCCTGTCCCAGGCCGGCGCAATGGTGTTCTGATTTCAAACGCGACAGGCAAATCGAATTCGTATGCGCTGGTCAGCCTCGAAGAGCGCGGTGCGCTGTTTATCGGTCATAACACCCCGGTATACGAAGGCATGATTATTGGCGAAAACAGTCGCGAGAATGACCTTGAGGTCAATCCGATGAAATCGAAGCAACTGACCAACTTCCGGGCGTCGGGCACCGACGAGACGGTTCGCCTCACGCCACCGCGCGAGATGAACCTAGAAGAATCCATTGCCTACATCGATGACGACGAGTTGTTGGAAGTCACGCCGAATACACTTCGTTTGCGCAAGCGGCTTCTTGATCCACACGAGCGTAAAAGAGAAATGCGCAGTCGAAGCGCAGGTTGAGCAGACCTGCTGCCAAGGCTACGCTGATCAAATGGATTCGGGGACCACAGACACACCTTTGGATGTGAGTAACGGCAAGGCGTTGGCGCCAGGCCGCGTTTCCGTTCATGCGTCCCGGTTTTGGCGGTTGTTCCCGGCCAGCATGCGCCGGCGCTGGTGGTTGTTCCGTCCGCTCGATTTGCTTGCAAGGCACTGGCCCGTTTTTAAAAAGCCCACGGGTATCTTGGTCATCCGGATGGATGGCATTGGTGACATGGTGCTCTTTCGCCCCAGCCTGGATCATTACGCCAAGGTTTTAGGAGCCGAGAAAGACGACATCACGGTTCTGGGTTGTGACAGTTGGGGGCCCATTACCGACGCGGTCTTTGGCGAATATAAAGTCAAAACCATTGATGAACACGCCTATGCCCGACGACCATTGTATCGGTTTCGGATTAATCTGATGGTGCGTCAGATGGCACCAAAGATCACGGTCTGCGATTCGTATCTGCGTCGCGCGATGATGGCCGATAGTTTGGTGTGGGTTTCCGGGGCCGAAAAAACGATCACATCGATGCCCTATGTGAACGAGCCGACCCGGTCCGAATTCACATATTATCTGAGCCAGTGTGATGAAATCATCGATACCGGGCCTTATCCAACCCATGAAATTGATCGGCATTTTGCCTTTGTTTCACGTCTAGCGGACAAAACTATTCCGGCAACGCCGCCCCGTTTCGATTGGGATCAGCCGGCCCCCGCTTATGCAAAAGAAGGCCCCTACGTGTTGATGAACCCGGGCAGCAATGAGCCGGGTCGCCGCTGGCCCTTTGAATCTTATATAAAAGCGTCGGAGAAATACCTTAAGGATGGGTATCGGGTTGTCTTTGTAGGTACCCGTGATGAACGATGGGATGCATCCTTGTTGCGCGAAGTCGCAACAAAAACCGGGGTTACAGACCTGACGGGCCAAACCACACTGCCGGAACTGTTGACGCTTATGAAACACGCGGCGCTGGTGATCAGCAATGATACCGGCCCGGCGCATTTATCAATCGCCCTTAGTGTACCCACTATTGTTATCGTGGGCGGCGGACATTTCACCAGCTTTGTGCCGTACCCTGATCACGTGTGCCCCGATAATGCGCGGTTCGTTTTTGAGGTCATGGATTGCTATCATTGCTTTTGGCGTTGCCATAAACGTACCAACAAATACGAAGTATTCCCGTGTGTCGCCGAGATCTCTGTTGAGCAAGTCTGGGAACAAAGCCAGAGCCTTCTGGGGTCTAAATAAATCCACTGCGATCATTTTGGAAAACGACTTCTAAAAACAGAACACCTTGTCATCCCGGCACATGCCGGGACCCATCTTCAACTGTTGGCTATGGGTCCTGGGTCAAGCCTGGGATGACAAGTTATTCTGAGGTCTGGATCAAGGGTGCCGGTTCAGGGTGACGATTGAGTAATGATTTCAATGTATCTTCATGTCGTATCATCGCCGAGAGCAGAGGAATATTGTGAACGAACACATCAAGCGCTGGGGTGATGCTGCGAAGGTTTATCTGGAATTTCGTGTATTCCTGATTTTGCTGCTGGGGTTTTCAAGTGGATTACCGTTGTTGCTTGTATACGGAACGTTGTCCGCGTGGCTTCAAGACGAGGGCGTGTCGCTCACTGTCATCGGTTGGTTCTCGGCGGCCAGCAGTGCGTATGCGCTCAAATTTCTATGGGCACCGTTGGTTGATCGATGCCCGATCCCTGGCTTCACCACATTGTTGGGGCAGCGTCGCGGCTGGTTGCTATTTTCCCAACTGATTGTCATGGGTGCGATCTTGGCTTTGGGGTCAACCAGCCCCGGCCTGGACCTTTTCACCACGGCGATGTGGGCGGTGGCACTCGCGTTTGCGTCAGCGACACAGGATATCGTTGTCGACGCGTACCGGATTGAGATTTTAGATTCCGAACGCATGGGTGCGGGGGCATCCAATTATGTGGTTGGCTACCGGATCGCGACGTTCGTTTCTGGTGCAGGTGCGTTGATTATTGCCGATCAGGCTGGGTGGTTTTGGGCTTATGCGACCATGGCGGGCTTTGTTGTAATCGGGATTTTTGCCACCTTGATCGGCCCCAGAACACAAACCGATCTAGATAAGGCAACCACGGTGGCCAAGGCGGCGGGGTCCACGTTTTCCACGTTGCTTTATGATGCTGTGTGGATGCCCTTTGCCGAATTCATGTCGCGGACAAATTGGCTCGCGGTTCTGCTGTTTGTCGCACTCTACAAATATGGCGATGCGCTGCTGGGTGTTATGGCGAACCCGTTCTATTTGGATATTGGTTTTACCAAGACCGAGGTTGGACTGGTCACCAAAGGATTTGGCCTGGCGATGACTTTGCTGGGTGGCATCGTGGGTGGGGCGATGGTGCTGCGGCTTGGCACGCTCAAGGCACTTTTTGTCGGCGGTATTTTACAGGCGGCATCGAATGGGGTGTTTGCGTTGCAGGCCTGGGTTGGGGCCGACATCGGATTCTTGTTTCTGACCATTGGAATCGAAAACCTCACAGGCGGGATCGGTACGATTGCGTTTGTGGCCTACATTTCGGGACTGACCAACATCGCGTATACGGCGACACAGTTCGCGCTGCTGTCATCACTGACGGCATTCGCGCGCACATTGTTTGCGTCGGGCGGTGGATATTTAGCGGATCAGGTCGGGTGGGTCAGTTATTTTTTACTGACCGGGTTTGCAGCAATCCCCGGCATGGTGCTGCTGGTCTGGCTTATGCGACAAGGGCACGTTCCGGAAGCGCATCGAGCGCCTGACTAACCGCATCCACAGGGATCGCCGACATCTCACGGGACCCGAATTCTTCAGCCTTAATGACCGTGATGGTATCCGTCATTGGTGGGAATTTTTCATAAACGGTCGGCCCATAAAGTGCCACCAACGGGGTGCCAGCGACCGCCAACATATGCGCAATCCCGGAATCGTTAGATACCGCTTTTGATAACCGCTCACCCAATGCCAACGTCAGCATGGGATCAAAACCATGATCGGCGGGTGCGATTTGTAACGGCAGAATGGCATCTGGTACCGCTGCCGTGATCTCGTCGATCCATTCTTGTTCTTGGGGGCCGATGATAAATACAGGTGTCGCGCCCTGTTCTGCGACATGGCGGGCCACCTCAATATAACGATCAAGTGGCCAGCATTTCGGTCGGCCGCCGGACCCCGGGGCAAATCCGATGTAGCCTTTTACCTTGGGCAGCAGTCGTTGGGCCTCACCGCGCCGCGTGCCTGTGATACCGATGGAAAGTTTGGAGGGTGTGGGAATTTTTTTGCCACTGGCGATCTCTAACAAATCCAGCATCTGGCGCTGCATGGCCTTTGGGGATTTATAACCTCTGGGTGGTTTCTTGGATGAAAATAAAAACCGGGCAGCAGGCGATATGAAAGTATCATGGCGAATGCGCCATGCCGATAAACTGGTCCAGACGATCTTTTGTGTATCGATGATTAAATCAAAATGGCGGCCTTTAAGGGGGCGTGACCGCAATAATTCCATGGGCTCCAGGCCGACGCCGCCGTATTCAATCACCTCGTCCAAGTGACCATCCACAAGCGGTGCCAATGCTTTCGCATACACGGTGGTTTCCTTGCCCGCAAACCAGGTCAGCTTGGCTTTAGGGAAGGAACTTCGTAACCCATGCACGAACGGCAGCTTCAACAGGCCGTCACCCAGCCTGTCCAGCCCCACATAAACCAGGACGCTTTTGATCTCGTTTGCAGATTTCTGCATTCACATTGCTCCTGCTAAGGGCGTAACATGTTCAAAGAAATATGTGGAGCACATGATTCTGACCTGTTATGTTGCGCCGCAACATGAACCAGAACGGGCCCATGGGCCGGAGGAAGAACTCAAATGAACATGGACTTGGTGCCGATTGGCGATAATCCCCCGTATGATGTGAATGTCATCATCGAAATTCCATTGGGTGGCAACCCGGTGAAGTATGAATTCGATAAAAAATCGGGCGCGATCTATGTTGATCGCTTTTTACACACCGCAATGTACTACCCCACCAACTACGGGTTCGTGCCGCATACCCTGTCTGATGATGGTGATCCGATTGATGCCGCCGTGCTGGGTCAGCTGCCGGTTATCCCCGGTTGTGTGATTAAATGCCGTCCCATCGGCGTGCTGATCATGGAAGACGAAAGCGGCATCGACGAGAAAATCCTCTGTGTTCCCGTCGACGAACTACATCCTTATTACGGCGATGTGAGTTCATATCGCGATATTCGCCCCGTACTCATCGAACAAATTCAGCACTTCTTTGAGCATTACAAAGATTTAGAACATGATAAATGGGTCAAGGTTCAGCGCTGGGGCGAAACCGAAGAAGCCATGAGCCTGATCCGCGAAGCGATAGAGCGGGCCGAGGCCAAGAGCAAAGAAGAAGCAGCGGAAAAAGCTGAAGCCAAAGCTGAAGAGCTTCGCGATTTAGGCGCGGACCCAGATCGGGTTTAAAACGCTCTCGAATGAACAACAAAAAGCGCGGCTTTATGGGCCGCGCTTTTCTTGTTTCAAAAGGCTGTGTTAGTCAACAGCGTCGTGGGCGGTCAGGGCTGCCAATGTAAGCATGTCGGAAACCGTGGCGTCCATCGGGACGATCTGAACCGGCTTGCTGAGACCCTTCAACAACGGGCCCAACACGGTGGATCCACCCAGCGATGCGATCAGCTTGGTTGAGATTTGCGCCGTGTGCAGGCCGGGCATGATCAAAACATTGGCCGTATCGGACAATCGGCAGAACGGATACAGATCCAACAGATCTTTGTTCAGTGCGACATCGACCGCCATTTCACCGTCGTATTCAAAGTTGGCGTTGCGTTGATCCAAAATCTCAACGGCTTCGCGGACAATTTCGGATCGCGGCAGGGATGGATGCCCAAAGTTCGCAAACGAAATCAATGCGACGCGGGGGTCGTGACCAAAACGCCGAACCTCTGTCGCGGCTTGTTGTGCGATATCGGCCAATTCCTCGGCATTGGGGGATTCGTGGATCGCGGTATCGGCGACGAAAATCGAACGGTCTTCGTTAAAGATCATCGACAGACCCATGACCCGCGCATTGGGTGCGGGATCAATCACCGACGATATGTCTTCAAGGGCCGCGTGATAGTTCCGCGTCAACCCGGTCATCATCGCATCGGCATCACCCATCGCGACCATGCAGGCGGCGAAGATGTTTCGATCCTGATTGACCATGCGTTGGCAATCGCGCATCAGCGCACCTTTGCGTTGCAGACGCTTATATAGGAACTCGGCGTATTCACTGTTGCGCGAGCTCAACCGGGCATTTTGGATTTCAATGCCATCGAACTTCTCAAAACCCAATGCTTTCATGGTCTCGATGACGCGTTCTTCGCGACCGACCAAAACGGGGGTGCCGTACCCAGCACTCAGGAACGCATGCGCAGCGCGGATTGATTTTTCTTCTTCGCCTTCGGTAAAGACGACGCGGCGCGGACGGGCGCGGACTTTTTCGATCACGCTTTGTAATTGTGCGACCATCGGGTCCAACCGTGCCGACAACTGCGCGGTATAAGCATCCATGTCGATGATCGGATGACCGGCAACGCCCGAATCCATTGCGGCCTGGGCAACGGCTTTTGGCACGTTCACGATCAGGCGTGGATCAAACGGTGTCGGGATGATGTATTCCGGCCCGAACTGCAGGTGATCACCGGCATAGGCTTCGTCGACTTCATCCGGCACATCTTCACGCGCCAATGCCGCTAACGCGTGGGCGGCGGCGATCTTCATCTCGTCATTGATGGTTGTCGCGCGAACATCCAGCGCACCGCGGAAAATGTAGGGGAAGCCCAACACATTGTTGACCTGATTTGGATAATCCGAACGCCCGGTGGCGATGATCGCATCGTCGCGCACGGCTTTGACGTCTTCGGGAGAGATTTCAGGATCCGGGTTGGCCATAGCAAAGATAATCGGCTGATCCGCCATCGATGCGACCATGTCCTGGGTCACGGCGTCTTTAACGGACAGGCCGATAAACACATCCGCACCTTTCATGGCGTCGGACAGGGTGCGGGCATCGGTGTCGACGGCTTGTGCCGATTTCCACTGGTTCATGCCTTCCTTGCGGCCGCGATAGATGACGCCCTTGGAATCGCACATCATCATATTTTGGCCGTTACCACCCATGGCTTTGATCAGGTCGGCACAGGCAATCGACGCCGCACCCGCACCGTTGATGACGATTCGGGTATCAGCGAGCGAGCGGCCCGTAATTTCAATGGCGTTGATCAAACCCGCTGCGGTGATAATCGCCGTACCGTGTTGGTCATCGTGAAAAACCGGAACGTCCAACAATTCGCGCAGGCGTTCTTCGATCATGAAGCATTCGGGTGCTTTGATGTCTTCTAAGTTGATACCGCCAAAGGTTTCACCGAACAGGCGCACGCTTTCAACGAACTCATCAACGTCTTCGGTAAAGACCTCTACGTTGATCGCATCGACATCGGCAAAGCGTTTGAATAGAACGCATTTCCCTTCCATCACAGGTTTCCCTGCAAGTGGTCCAATACTGCCCAGGCCCAAAACGGCGGTGCCGTTGGAAATCACCGCGACCATATTGCCGCGTGCGGTGTAGTCGTAAACCTTTTCGGGGTTCTCGTAGATTTCCAGGCACGGCGCTGCCACACCGGGGGAATAAGCCAACGTCAGATCGCGCTGCGTCGTCAGCGGTTTTGTGGCCCGAATTTCGATCTTTCCAGGCTTACCGCGCGCATGCATCCGTAAGGCTTCGCGATAAAGAGCTTCTTTGGCTTGTTCTTCCATTGAAATGTTCCCCAGGTCCGCAAGAGCGGTCGTTTTGTTATTAATAATTTATATGTCGAGCACACCATATTGCCGACGCTGTGGAAAACTTCAATGCTAACTATACAGTCGTCATTTTCGTCACCCTCTCCCATGTGATACATCTATGGTTAAGAATTTCCTTCGCTTATGTTTATAGGCCCAGATGAATAACGCCCTACCCGCAGATCACATTTCTGATGACGCCGCGCCTATTGATGGCAATGGGCCTGATATTCCTGTGTCTACGGCAGATACCAAGAAGGTCGATAAATCTGTCACGCCGATGATGGCGCAGTATCTGAAATTAAAGGCCGATCATGCGACCGAAGTGCTGTTCTATCGCATGGGTGATTTCTACGAGCTGTTCTTTGATGACGCTGTACAGGCGGCAGCAGCGCTGGATATCGCGCTGACCAAGCGCGGCAAGCATCTGGGCGAAGACATTCCGATGTGCGGTGTGCCTGTACACAGTCACGAAGCGTATTTGAACAAGTTGATTCGCAAGGGGTTCCGGGTTGCGATCTGCGAGCAGGTCGAAGACCCTGCCGAAGCCAAAAAGCGTGGATCAAAATCGGTCGTCAAACGTGCCGTGGTGCGGGTCGTGACGCCGGGCACAATCACCGAAGACGTGTTGCTAGAAGCACGGCGCAATAATTTTTTGGCCGCTATCGCCCGCGCGCAGTCTGATTACGCGGTGGCGTGGCTGGATGTCTCGACGGGGGATTTCCGCACCCAATCTGCGAGTGCCTTGGAAATCGCGGCCATACTATCGCGTCTGCAGCCCGGTGAGTTGATCGTCGCAGATAACTTGTTGTCGGACGATGCGCTGTCACACGTTTGGTTCGACGTGGATGATCGCTTAACGCCACTGCCGGGTTCTCGGTTTGATAGTGAAAACGGTCGCCGCAGGATCGAAGCAATTTTTGGCATCAAAACCTTGGATGCCTTTGGGCAATTCAACCGTGCCGAGTTGGCGGCGGCGGGAGGCCTGATCGATTACGTTGAGCTGACCCAAAAAGGCAAATTGCCCCGTCTGCGCCCGTTAGAGCGCGTGGAACAGGGCGCGGTGATGGAAATTGATGCCGCGACCCGGCGCAACCTGGAACTGACCGACGCCATGGCGGGCGGACGGCAGGGCACGTTGCTGGACGCCATCGATATGACGGTCACAGGCATGGGTGCCAGGTTGTTGGCAACCCGATTGTCGGCCCCGTTAACCGACCCGATTGAGGTTAATCGTCGACTGGATTTGGTCGATGCATTTGCCGTTGATGGCCGTGCCCGCGATGACGTCCGCGATTTGTTGAAATCGATCCCTGAAATCCAGCGTGCGCTTAGCCGCGTCAGCATCGGTCGCGGCGGCCCCCGGGATTTGGTCGCCATCCGCACTGGGTTGATCGCCGCGCAATCAATCAAGGACCGCGTCGCTGACGTCGCGTCGTTGATGGTGGCCGAAGATATGTCCGACATTGCAGGGAACCTGGGCGGTCACGATGATTTGGTGCGCGAACTGGGCATCGCATTGGTTGATGAGCCGCCTGCCGCCTTGGCTGACGGGGGATTTGTTGCAGCGGAATATAATCCACGCCTGGATGAATTGCGGGGCCTGCGCGATGAAAGCCGCCGCCTGATCGCGGGCCTGCAACGCAAGTATGCGGACGATACCGGGATTGCGAACCTCAAGGTGCGACATAACAATGTGCTGGGCTACTTCATCGAAGTGACCGCCAAGCACGGTGATGGCGTGCCCACGGGGGGTGACAGCCCCTACATTCATCGCCAGACGATGGTGAATGCGGTTCGGTTCGCAACCGTTGAGCTCAGTGATCTTGAATCAGAGATTTCCCGTGCCGCTGACCGTGCGTTGGCGTTAGAGCACGAAATTTTCACGGCCCTTGTGGATCAAGTTCTGCAGTCCGCCCCCGCGATCGACCTGACGGCCCAGGCCATTGCGCGTTTAGATGTCGCATCGGCAACGGCGGAATTGGCAATATCCGAAGACTATGTGCGCCCCGCCGTCGATGATAGCATGGCGTTTGTGATCGAAGCTGGGCGTCATCCGGTTGTTGAAAAAGCATTAAACAAAGCAGGTGATGGACCATTTGTCGCCAACGATAGCCGCCTGGAAATGGATGACGACAATCAATCGTCGCCGTTGTGGTTGCTGACTGGGCCGAATATGGCGGGTAAAAGTACGTTTTTGCGCCAAAACGCGGTGATTGCAGTCCTGGCACAGGCGGGCTTGTTCGTTCCTGCGGCCCGGGTCCATATCGGTATCGTGGATCGATTGTTCAGTCGCGTGGGCGCGGCGGACGATCTGGCGCGCGGTCGTTCCACATTTATGGTCGAAATGGTCGAAACCGCCGCCATCCTGCACCAGGCAGGGCCGCGTGCGCTGGTCATTTTGGATGAAATTGGCCGGGGCACGTCGACATTTGATGGATTGTCCATCGCCTGGGCTGTGGTGGAACATTTGCACGAGGTGAATGCCTGTAGGGGCCTGTTCGCAACGCATTATCACGAGTTGACGGAATTGGCGGAACGGCTGGCGGGCCTTAAATGTTTCACGATGCGGGTTAAGGAATGGCAAGGCGACGTTGTGTTCTTGCATGAAGTTGGCACGGGCACGGCGGACAGGTCTTATGGTATCCACGTGGGACAATTGGCCGGATTGCCGGGGAATGTGGTCGCGCGTGCCGAGGAAATTCTGAAAAAGCTGGAATCAAGCCCCCAAAACCATGCGGGTGGCCTTGCGAATGACTTGCCGCTGTTCGCCGTTAACGTTCAAGCGCAACCAAATACCCCTAAGCAAGACAGCCGTGTGGATCAAGAGATCGATAAGATTAATCCAGACAGCTTAACGCCGCTGCAGGCACTAGAGATTTTATATAAGCTTAAAGGATTATCCTTAGATGAATGATTTTTTGTGGAGAAATTGGACAACTAAACATAAAGATCAATCAGTTAATCTTAATGTGGCTTCGTTTCATCGCGATACTGTTCACCCTTGGGCAATGGCTTCGGGACGGCTATATACATGTCCATGAAAAAAATCACCAAACCTCGCGAGATTATTGACCGTAAGGCGGTTCTGGGTCAGCTCGAAGATATTCTGAACTGGTCTGGGTTCACGTCAGACTCACAAAACGAGGTTTTTGCCGTCTATAAAAAAGCCATGGCCGATGGTCGGGCTGAGATTCGCCGTCGTTTTGAGGCAGGTGAGCAAAGCGGCTCCAAAACCGTGTTTGCCGGGGCCTATCTGGTCGATCAGGTCATCCGCCTGATATATGACGTGGCGACCGAACACGCCTATCCGATGGGTGTCGAAACCAGTGATGATGCGATCACGGTGATCGCCACCGGTGGGTATGGGCGGGGCGAACTGGCACCGTTTTCAGATATCGACCTGATGTTTTTACTGCCCTACAAGGTGACACCGCGGGCCGAACAAGTTGTCGAATACATCCTTTATACGTTGTGGGATTTGGATCTGAAGGTCGGGCATGCGACCCGTTCCAGCGCTGATGCGATCCGCTTATCGCACGAAGACATTACGATTCGGACCAGTTTGCTGGAATCACGTCTGCTGACGGGCGACGGGACGCAGTACGACCAATTCCAACTCGATTTTAAAAAACAGGTGCTGGATGGCACCGGTCCCGCGTTTGTTGAGGCTAAATTGGCAGAACGTGATGCCCGCCATAACCGTTTGGGCGATACGCGCTATGTGTTGGAACCCAATATCAAAGACGGCAAAGGCGGCCTGCGCGATCTGCAAACGCTGATGTGGATTTCCAAATACCTGCTCGATGCGACCACCATTGATGAGCTGAAACTCAAAAACGTCATCACCGCCGAGGATGCGCGCCGCTTTAAAAAGGCCCAAGAATTCCTGTGGACGGCGCGCTGTCATCTGCATTATCTGGCGGGTCGACCCGAAGAACGCCTGACTTTCAACATTCAATCTGAAATCGGCGACCGCATGGCCTACACCGATCATGCGGGCCTGAGTGGCGTTGAGCGTTTCATGAAACACTATTTCTTGATCGCCAAGGATGTGGGCGACCTGACGCGTATCATTTGTGCGACCTTGGAAGAACAACACAAAAAGAAGCGCCGTCGTTTCTGGATGCCTAAATTTGGCGGTGGTGGGCCCAAGATCGATGGATTCAAAGTCGATGGAGACCGTATTTTGGTGGACGAAGACAGTCTGTTTTCGACCCAGCCGGCCAAGATGCTCGATCTGTTTTGGCAGGCCCAACAGCACGATCTGGATATTCACCCCGAGGCGCTGCGCCTTGTGACCAAGAACTTAAAAAAGGTCACGCGTAAGGTTCAGAACGATCCCGAAGCCAACGAGATTTTCATCAATATCCTGACCGGGCCTGATCCCGATGTGACGTTAATGCGGATGAACGAAGCGGGCGTGTTCGGAAAATTTGTGCCGGACTTCGGGCGTGTCGTCGCACAGATGCAATACGACATGTATCACGTCTATACCGTCGACGAGCACACCATACGCGCTATTGGTATTCTCCACGGGATCGAGACCGGTCGCCTGGTCGATGACCACCCGGTGTCGTGTGAAATCATCTCTGAAATCCAATCACGCCGCGTCTTGTATTTGGCCGTGCTGTTGCACGATATAGCCAAGGGCCGTGGCGGGGATCATTCAGAATTGGGTGCTGAAATCGCACTCAAGCTGGGGCCGCGCATGGGCCTCAACGATTGGGAAACTGAAACCGTTTCATGGCTGGTGAAGACACACCTATTGATGAGTAACACCGCATTCAAACGCGATGTCGATGATCCAAAAACGGTGTTTGATTTTGTCGGTGAAGTGCAATCCCCTGAACGCCTGCGTTTGTTGATGATCCTGACGGTCGCTGATATTCGCGCGGTCGGCCCCAACGTATGGAACGCCTGGAAAGCAGGCTTGTTGCGCGAACTGTATTGGCGCGCCAGCGAAGCAATGTCGGGCGAAATGCCCCAAGAGCGCATGTCGAAACGGGCCGAAAATGCCAAGGTGCGTTTGGCTAACGAGTTAACAGAAACGCTTGGGTGGGACGAAGATTCCGTCGCAGCACACATGGATTTGGCGCGCGATACCTATTGGTTGTCGTTTGATACTGAAACCCTGATCCGACATGCGCAGCTGATCAAAAGGGCGGGCGAAGATAACGAAGAATTACTGATCGAATTTCGAGCCGACGAAGATCACGACGCGACCGAAGTTTTGGTCTATACCGCCGATCATCCCGGACTTTTTTCAAAAGTTGCAGGGGCACTATCGCTTGGCGGTGTCAGCATTGTAGATGCAAAAATTTCGACTCTGAACAACAGCATGGCGTTGGATATTTTCTGGGTCCAAGACGCCCAACACGAAGCCATTTCAGGTGAAAGCCGGATCGACCGAATACGCTCGCGGATTGAACGCGCATTATCGGGCGTCACGTCCCCCGCATATGAGCTTCGCGAAGCCCGCGCCAATGCGATGCCGTCGCGCACAAGTGTCTTCACCGTACCGCCGCGCGTCCTCATCGATAACAAAGCCAGCCGCACGCACACTGTAATTGAGGTCAATGGCCGCGACCGATTGGGCTTCCTTCACGATGTGACGGACGCGATCACGCAAGCCGCATTGCAAATTTCGTCCGCGCACATTTCAACGTACGGAGAGCGTGTCGTCGATGTGTTCTACATCAAAGATGTGTTCGGACTGAAGATGGAACAGCCTGGTAAAATCGAAGACGTGCGAAACAAATTACTTCGAGCGATCGAGAGAAACGCCGAAGTTAAAACACCCGAGGCTGCCGAGTGACGCGCGTGGCGGAGAGAGGCTTCGCCATCTTTGAGCCGCAATCTAACGCCATCAACATTTTATGAATCTCGTACGCGCCGTTTCTGCCATTGGATCGATGACGATGCTCAGTCGCGTCTTTGGCTTTGTGCGCGATATCTTGATTGCCAATTTCCTGGGCGCTGGTGCTGTTGCGGATGCGTTTGTTGTGGCGTTCAGATTCCCTAATCTGTTCCGGAGATTGTTCGCCGAGGGCGCGTTCGCTGCCGCCTTCGTGCCATTGTTTTCCAGATCACTCGAAGGCGAAGGCCGAGCCCCTGCCCGCGAATTTGCTGAGCATGCCTTTGCCGCCCTCGCCATCGTTTTGTTGGTGTTCGTCATCGTCGTGCAGGTGACGATGCCGTGGTTGATGCCGTACTTGGCACCGGGCTTCGATGAAGTGCCGGGCAAGATGGAAATGGCGACGGAGTTCTCGCGCATCGCCTTTCCGTATTTGTTGTTTATCTCACTGGTAGCACTTCAGTCCGGTGTCTTGAATGCGTTGGGTAAGTTCTCAGCCGCGGCGGCCGCACCCGTGTTGCTCAACATCACACTGATTACAGCTATTTTGGGTTTTGGTGGATCGGATGAAGAAACCGGACGCGCGTTGGTATGGGGTGTATTTGCGGCAGGGATCATCCAATTTGCATGGCTGACGTGGCACTGCCATCGAGCGGGTTTTCCGATCAAGTTTCGCCGTCCCAAATTAACGCCAAAAGTTCGGACACTGGGCCGACGCACATTGCCCGTGGTGTTTGGTGCGTCGCTGTATCAGATCAATTTGCTGATCGGCACCATCTTGGCGACAACCATTTCGGATGGGGCGGTCTCATACCTGTATTACGCTGATCGTATCACACAGCTGCCGCTGGGCGTCGTCGGTATTGCGGTTGGCACCGCATTGTTGCCGATGATTTCGCGGCAATTGGAAAAGGGCGATATCAACGATGCCAACAACGCCCAGAATCGGGGGGCCGAGTTTGCGCTGTTGCTCACATTACCTGCCGCCGTCGCGTTGATCGCGATCCCAGGGCCGATCGTTGCCACATTATTTGAGCGCGGTGCATTCGATGCCGCCGCCACCCAAGCCACGGCAACGGCGTTGGCTGCCTATGCGCTGGGTTTGCCAGCCTACGTCGGCATTCGGGTGTTTACCCCTGGGTTCTTTGCCCGCGAAGACACCAAGACACCGGTCATCATTGCGGCCCTATCGATTATCGTGAACATCGCACTTAACCTGATTTTGATGCGGGAATTTGCTCATGTCGGCATTGCCATCGCATCCAGTGTTTCGGCATGGCTCAATGTTTTGGGTCTCGTGATCATATTGATGATGCGGGGTCATTACACCATGGATAGACGCTTGTTGATCCGGTCGCTCGGCATTATCGCAGCAAGTATCATCATGGGTGCGGGTCTGTGGTTTGGGGCCGCATGGGCGACGCCGTGGTTGGCCAAAGGAGCGATGATCGAAGTTGCGGCGCTCACCGCGCTGATTATCGGTGGCGGGATTGTGTACTTTGCATCGGCCCGGATATTCTGCGTGTTTTCTCTTGCGGAAATTAAGGCGACCACCCGGCGCTCACCGCCCACCGCTTGACCCCGTTGGGCCCGCGCGCGATAACCCGGCAACATAATAATCCGTTTCATTTAGCGAGCCCGATCATGACCCAACGAATTTTCTCTGGCGTTCAACCCACCGGCAATTTGCATCTTGGGAATTACCTAGGGGCCATTCGAAACTGGGTCGCCCTGCAGGACCAATACGAATGCCTGTTCTGCGTCGTTGATCTGCACGCCATTACCGTTTGGCAGGACCCAGATGCGCTGCGGAAATCGACCCGCGAAGTCGCCGCGGCGCTGATCGCGTCGGGCATTGATGCCAAAAAACACATCATCTTTAATCAATCACAGGTGTCGGGCCATGCCGAACTGGCGTGGATATTTAACTGCGTTGCGCGCCTGGGATGGTTGGGCCGGATGACCCAATTCAAGGAAAAAGCGGGCAAAGACCAAGAGGCCGCCTCGGTCGGCTTGTTCGCATACCCGAACCTGATGGCGGCAGATATCTTGTTGTACAAAGGCACGCACGTTCCGGTCGGCGAAGATCAAAAACAACACCTGGAACTGGCCCGCGACATCGCGCAAAAGTTCAACCATGACTACAAAAAAGACGTCTTTCCGGTTCCAGAACCTCTTATCCTGGGCTCCGCCACGCGCGTCATGTCGTTAAAAGATGGCACCAGTAAAATGTCGAAGTCCGATCCGTCGGATCTGTCGCGGATCAACATGACCGACGATACCGATACCATCGTGCGAAAGATCAAAAAGGCCAAAACCGATCCCGATTTGTTGCCAGAAAACGCGGCGGGCCTAGAGGGTCGCCCCGAAGCACGCAATTTGTTGGGTATTTATGCGGCCCTGGCTGATGTCACCATGGACGATGCGATTGCGGAATTCGCGGGTCAGCAGTTTTCGGCACTCAAGGGTCGTTTGTCTGATGTCGCCGTTGCCTCTTTGGCCCCGATTCAAGAGGAATATACGCGGTTGTTGGCCGATAAAGCCCAAGTTGATGCGGTGTTGGCAGATGGTGCCGAGCGCGCCACAGCCTTGGCTGAACCTGTGCTGCGTGAAGTTCAGGACGTGATCGGTTTCTTGCGCCCCAAGAAAGCGCGCTAAGCTAAAACCACAATTACAAAGCCGTCACATCAGCGTGACTTGCATCTGGGCACCCCAAACGCCACATTATGCTCAACAGCGTGGTCTTGAAGCCACCCGAATTTTTGGAGATTGAGATGTTCATTCAAACAGAAGGCACGCCGAACCCGGCGACATTGAAATTCTTGCCCGGTAAATCCGTGGTCGGCGATGGCACCGCGAACTTTGCCGATGCCAGCGATGCAGGGCGTTCCCCCTTGGCGACACGACTATTCGCGATTGAGGGTGTGGCAGGCGTTTTCCTAGGCTCCGACTTCGTGACGGTGACAAAATCTGACGATCGCGAGTGGGACGTGATGCGCCCGCAAATCCTCGGCGGCATCATGGAACATTATCAGTCCGGCCGTCCGGTTCTTGAAGACGCCACAGGCGACGGTGATGAAGCCGACGGCGACGACGACCCGATCGTGAAGCAAATCAAAGAACTGATCGATACACGCGTGCGCCCAGCTGTGGCACAGGACGGTGGCGATATCGTGTTCAAAGGTTTCGAAGGCGGCATCGTGTCGTTGCACATGCAAGGTGCCTGCGCGGGTTGCCCAAGCTCAACCGCAACGTTGAAGCACGGCATTGAAAACATGCTGCGCCATTACGTGCCAGAAGTTCAGGAAGTCCGCGCCGTCGAATAATCTCGGCGGACGGCTCTATGATATTGGGCGACGCGTTATGCGTCTGCCCATATCAAAAAAATCCCACTCAAAGCGTCATCACTTTGCGCTGCATTATTGTGTCCGCGCCGACTTCGGATTACGATTGGCGCAAGGTGCTGGCCCGTGCCTCCCCCCTCCGTTGGGAAAGTAAACGACATACCGGGCTAACTTTTTATCGAACCATCTGTTCGGGCATGCCGCATAAGGGGGGATTGTGATAACCGCCCGTTGTCGGAGGTTCTTTCATGCAGTTATCAGCACCGATTTTTCAACTTAAACGCCAAGCCAAGCAGTTATCTCGCGACCATGGCATTCCATTACACGCCGCCTTGGACCGCATCGCGCGCCAAGAGGGTTTTTCCAGTTGGAGCTTGCTCGCCGCACACATTCCCCGCGTATCATCAGACCATTCTGCCTCTGCACTTCTAGGCCAGCTTTGTCCAGGTGACCTTGTTTTGCTGGGGGCCCGTCCAGGGCATGGCAAAACGATGATGGGGTTAGAGCTTATCGCAGAAGCGATAAAAGCGGGGCGCCAAGGCGTGTTCTTTACGCTTGAGTTCAACGAGCAAGAAGCCCGTGATCGGTTTCATTCCATCGCCGGGAGGATAAATCCCGACTTTGAGGATATCCAAATTGATGCATCCGATGCCATCAGTGCGGACTACGTGATGGATCGATTAAGGGCGTCACCGCGTGGCACGATTGTGGTGATCGATTATCTTCAGATCATGGACCAGCGGCGTTCCGAACCTGATCTGTCGAAACAAGTATCGGTGTTAAAGGCCTTTGCCGCGCAATCGGGCGTGATCATCGTGTTTATCTCGCAGATTGATCGCATCTACGAGTTTTCGGAAAAACCAATTCCCGAACTTACAGATGTGCGTTTGCCCAACCCCTTGGACTTGGCGCTTTTCGACAAGGCATGTTTTCTGAATAATGGCCGAACACGGATCGACACGTTGAATTAACGTTGTGGGCGTTTAGTCCATCACTTCGCGACGTAGAACTGCCGACCAAACCAGTGCCAGCGGCCGTTACCTGCTGGCATGGTGCAGTTCAGCCGTGTGCGCCCCTGTGGCATAGCGTCCGGGGTGCGGACTTCTAAGCGATTGCCCAGGCGTGTGATTTCTAAATTCTTGGAATGCGACGCAAAGCAATTCAATCGGTCCAAATTTTTGGTGGGCCAAGTCACTGTAAACCCAATGGGGGGCGGATTCTTCGCGCCGATCACAGGATCCGTGGGCGTGATGTCAGCGGTGCCGACCGGGATAGCGTTGGCGGCTAGTTTGAAACGCTCCAGTGATCCAAATGCTTCGTTCATGGCGAAGCGCGGCAGGTAATACATCGGGCTGGAATTACCGATGGCTCCAGAATGCTGTCCAAATCCGGCGATAAAGCCCATTTCTTGAGATGTGTTCATCACAGCCGTGCTGGCCTCGCCGTATGGATATGCGATCAGGTTAGGGGCTTCGCCGATCTCAATTTTAAAACGGGCGTTGGAGTCTTCTAGTTCCGCATAAACTTCGGCGACGCTCAGGTTTGGCATGTGGGGATGCGTTTTTGTCTGGCTGCCGATGGTCACGCCCTGCGATTTCAGATCACGGATTTGATCCCACGACATGTATCGTCCCAGGCGTTGATCGACTGGCTCGGTGGCGACAAACAAGGTGAACGGAAAGCCCGCCTCGCGCAGCATGGGCCACGCCTTTGTGTAGACTGATTCATAGGCATCATCGACACTGATGCCGACGGTTTTGGGTGGCAGTGTCTCGCCTGCTTTGAGTCCCGCAATGATATCGGGCAGACGGGCGACATTGTAGCCGCCTGTTTTCAGCTCTTCGACGTGTGCGCTGAATTGTTCCATGGTCACATTGGTTGATGGAAAATCCTGTTCCCCAAACCGATGATACATGACCACGCTCGCCTTGGTCGGCGGTTCCTGTGCCTCGGCACTATGATGTATAAGTCCAAGCGCCATGATCAGCGAGAGGCCGCATGCTTTTATTGTCTTCACCCCAGTACGTCCTTTTCTCAGCCTTTTCATCGGTGTCTTTTCAACCTTGCCGTGAACGGCCCAAATCATCAAGTATGGTGATACACGCTCGAGTTTGCGCGCAGCTATGACGAACATCACGGTCTTGGAGGAAATATTGTCAAAAGCACTGAACGAAGACACCTTGAAAACATTGTTTTTGGATGCGCGTACCCATAATGGCTGGGCCGACACGCCCGTCGAAGATTCCATTTTGCACGACATGTGGAACTTGGTGCGGATGGCGCCGACCAGTGCAAACTGTGCGCCCGCGCGGATCGTTTTCGCGAAGTCCGCCGCGGCCAAAGAAAAGTTAAAATCCTGCCTGATGGAGGGTAACGTCAATAAAACCATGGCGGCACCCGTGACCGCGATCATCGGCCACGATATGGAATTCTATGAAAAGCTGCCGCAATTATTTCCCCATGCCGATGCCCGGTCCTGGTTTGTCGGGAATGATGAACTGATTGAAACAACGGCATTTCGGAACGGCACATTGCAAGGCGCATATTTGATGATGGCGGCGCGGTCTCTGGGATTGGACTGCGGCCCGATGTCTGGGTTTGATAATACCAAAGTTGATGAATTGTTCTTTGGCGGGACCAAGGTTAAATCGAATTTTCTCTGTAATATAGGCTATGGGACCGATGATGATTTGTTCCCACGCTCGCCGCGGTTTGAATTCGATGAGGTCTGTCGCATCGCGTGACGAAATGATATGGCTGGAATAATACGTCTTATCATCTAACCGGAGCGGTCCGTTCTGAGACACCATCTCTCCGCATCCATTTATACTGTCCTCGTCATCGTCGTGATCGCAACACGGCTGTGGCAGATACCGTTCGGCCGCGAGGTTGGCATCGCGCTGACGGCGACATTCCTGTTGCTGGAATTCTGGCGGGCACCCGCATTGCAGCGGAATATGGGCGGCGCGATGTTTGTCGTGGGCGGCATTGCGGCATGGTATGGCGGCGACCTGTTCGGCGGATTGATTAACGGGTTGGACCGCGCGCAGATATTCCTGGTGATGTTTTATGCGGTGACGTGGTTGCGTGAACCCGCCGTGACCAGTGCGTCGTTGAAAGAACTCCGCGATTGGGTGGTGGGGCAACCGGCAGGTCGGCGTTATCCGATGCTGTGGTTGAGTGCGCATTTCCTGGGCTCGGTCCTGAACTTGGCGGCGATGAGTTTGCTGTCCATCATGGCTGGCGAGCAAAAGGATAAGCTGCTGCGCAAACGCCTGTCGATTGGCTTGATGATGGGTTTTACGGTGGCGTCCACATGGGGGCCTTTTTACGTCAGCGTCGCTGTGATCCTGACGGCGATCCCTGGCGTCAGCTGGGCTGATATTGCGCCGCAAGGCTTGTTGCTGTCGTTCATTTTGCTGTTTGTTGGCTGGGGTTATGACCGCGTATTCCTGTGGCAAAAACCATCGTTGGAAACCCCGCGCGCACCGCGTACGCCACCAACGCTACATGCATCATCAGCAGTACGAACTGCCAGCTTGCTGTTGGTCTTAAGCGTCATGGTTTTGGGGCTGCACGAGTTGGCCAATCTGCCGATCCCGATTGCGTTGGGAGTTGTCAGTCCGCCGTTTGCAATTTTGTGGGCGGCGATGCAAATGTCTTCGGGTGAGCGCTGGCACAAAGGCGCGAAGCCATTGATCACGCGGATTTTCAAAAGCCTGCCCGATTTGCGGAACGAAGCCATCGCGTTTTCTGCCGCATCGGTCCTGGGCATATCCGTCTCAACGGTGCTGCCCCCCGATCAGATCAGCGCAACGTTGCAGTCCTATGGTCTGAGTGGCGACGTGGTCATTGTCGGCCTGATATATGGGATGACGATAGCGGGTGCGGCCGGGTTCCATCCGGTGATAGTCGCGATCCTGGTCGGCGAAGTGATGCCCCCCGAAGTCATTGGCATGCCCCCTGAGATTCTGGCGATGGCATTGTTGGGTGTTTGGGGTACATCGACCATGATCTCGCCGTTTTCAGCCACCACGCTGTTTATGTCGCGTGTGGTCAACACACCCAGCCATGTGATTGCCTGGCGTTGGGACATCCCGGTGGTGTTCCTTGCCATCACGGTGGTCGCGGTTTACGTCGTCACCTATAAGCATATTTTCTACTGAACGGATAACGCCAGATGGCCCTGATCCTTGGCATGGATACATCGATGAGTGCCTGTTCCGTCGCATTGATTGCGGACGGACAGACGATCACCCATGCGTCTGAAGAAATGACGCGCGGCCAGTCCGAAGCCCTGGCCCCGATGATTGATCGGGTGATGATTGGCCATGATTATGCCGATTTGGATGCCGTGGCTGTGACCCGGGGGCCGGGGGCCTTTACCGGGTTGCGGATTGGGTTGGCCGCGGCGCGCAGTTTGGCCATGACAATTGACCGCCCGTGCTTAGGCATTTCCACGTTCGATGTGCTGTCCCTCCAGGTCATGCAAAATACCGACGTGGTCATTCCATCGGACGGGATCATTGTGATTGCGATCGAAACCAAGCGCGATGATTTCTATATCCAGGCGATTGGCGAGGACGGCAGCTTTGTCATTCCGCCCGCTGCGATGATGGCCGAGGACATTCGAAGCGCGCTACCCGAAGACCGCCCGCTTTTCATCGCGGGTGACGGGTGGTCCCGATTGCACGGTGAACTGGGACCCGAAGGGCCTGCGATGCGTGAAATCCCAAATGTGGTTTTGCCCGATGCGGCGGTGTTGGCGAAGTGTGCGCAGGCATTTGTTGAGACGCCCGATGATGCGCCGACATCTCCGCTTTATTTGCGCCCGCCCGATGTGACGATGCCCAAAAAAGCCGAGTAACGGAGCAAAGCTGATTACTGTTTTTTGATCAGGACAATGTTCACGTCGTCAGACCCATCTTCTGGTGTGATGGATAAGACATCGTGACCGTGTTGTCGGGCAGAGCGGGGCACATTTTCCAACGGCTCAACGCCTTTGAGACGGACTTCTAAAACGTCACCGACATAAATTTTTTCAATCATGAGCTTGGTGCGTACGAACGTCATCGGACAAATAAGATGAGTGATGTCTATTTGATGGTCTGGTGTGATTTTATCTAAATTACTACTGTTTTTTGTCATCGCATTACTTGCACCAATTATGGTTAAACAATATAGATACTGCTGAATTTTAGCGTTTTAGACTCTTTCGCTTTGGAGCATTTTAAATCATGTCTGATAAGCCAAGCCAAACGGACCTTTTGGAACTCACAGCAGAAATAGTCTCTGCACACGCAACAAACAACAAAGTCGCACCCGCTGAATTGCCGCAAGTCATCAAGGACGTGTTCGGAACACTCACGGAATTGGGTGAATCTGGGGTACCTGCTGAGGCTCCGACCCCGGCGGTGCCTGTCAAAAAATCGATCACGCCTGATTATATTGTGTGTCTTGAAGACGGCAAAAAGCTGAAAATGCTCAAACGCCATTTGAACACGTCTTATGGGATGTCGCCGGAAGAATATCGCACGCGTTGGGGTCTGCCCGCAGATTATCCAATGGTGGCACCAAATTACGCCAAGCGCCGCAGCACGCTGGCCAAGAAAATCGGCCTTGGCCGAAAAGCAGGTTCTAAATCCCGCGCCAAGTAACCATCTACTCTATATCGCGCCGTTGGTCCTTCACAGGTATCAACGCAAAGGCTACACTAATCAGAAATGATTGTAGGGGCTCATGGGTGAAACACGCTTAGAACGACTTTGTGTCGAACACGGGATGAAAATGACCGATCAGCGGCGTATTATTGCGCGTGTTTTGTCGGTTGCCGAAGATCATCCAGATGTCGAAGAAGTCTATCGTCGGGCCTCTGACAAAGACTCCAATATATCGATCGCGACCGTTTACCGGACCATGAAGCTGTTCGAAGATGCTGGCATCGTGGAACGTCATGATTTTGGTGATGGACGTTCGCGCTACGAAGAAGCCAGCGACGACCATCATGACCACATCATCAATGTAAAATCCGGCAAAGTGATCGAATTCCACAACGAAGAAATCGAAGCGTTGCAGGAAAAAATTGTCGCGGAACACGGCCTGAAGCTGGTCGACCATCGCCTCGAACTATATGCCGTACCCATCGATGACGATGACACCTAATATTCACCTCGCGAATGTTCCTTGGCCCATGGGCCGATCCTTGACAGGAACCGCCATGGTCATCATGTTCCGCGCCGTAAATCAGATTATACCGATAGAACCGTGACAGATAACCTTGTCCGATAACCTTGGCGCACCATGACCGCACACTCTGAGATGCCGAAAACTGAAAAGACCAAAACCGTTCACATCAAGTCGTATGGCTGTCAGATGAACGTTTATGACGCGTCGCGAATGGGTGACGTGCTGGCGCCGCTTGGCTATCAGGCCGGGGATGATATGGCGTCAGCCGATTTGGTGATCTTGAATACGTGCCATATTCGCGAAAAGGCCGCTGAAAAAGTGTATTCAGAACTGGGGCGTCTGCGCATGGAAAAAGATCGCCGCGCTGGATCTGATAATCCGATGGTGATCGCGGTGGGCGGTTGTGTGGCCCAGGCCGAGGGTGAGGAAATCCTGCGACGTGCGCCCTATGTCGATATGGTCTTTGGGCCTCAGACATATCATCGATTGCCGTTGATGTTGCGCACGCTTGAGTCCGGCAAACGCGCCGTTGTCGATACGGAATTCCCGGCAGAAGACAAATTCGATCAATTGCCTGATGCGGGTAAAGTCGATGGTGCATCGGCATTCCTGACGGTCCAAGAAGGCTGCGACAAGTTCTGCACATTCTGTGTCGTGCCCTATACGCGCGGTGCTGAATTCTCTCGTCCTGCTGATCCTGTGTTGCGCGAAGCCCGGCTGCTCGTCGGTAAGGGTGCCCGCGAAATCACGCTGCTCGGCCAAAACGTCAATGCATATCACGGGGAAACACCGGATGGCGGCGAATGGACTTTGGGTCGTTTGATCCGCGAGTTGGCTGATATCGATGGATTGGATCGTATTCGCTATATCACGTCATACCCTGCCGAAGTCGATGAAGATCTGATTTCTGCGCACCGCGATGTGCCGGAATTGATGCCGTTCCTGCATCTGCCAGTGCAGGCGGGTTCCGATAAAGTCTTAAAAGCGATGAATCGCCGTCATACATCTGGTGATTACGCCGATGTGGTTCGACGCTTGCGCGATGCACAGCCCGATTTGGCGCTATCATCTGACTTCATTGTTGGCTTCCCTGGCGAGACCGATGCCGATTTTGAACAAACCATGGCGTTGGTTCGCGATATCGGGTTTGTGCAGGCTTATTCGTTTAAATACAGCCCGCGTCAGGGCACGCCTGCGGCTGATATGGATGAACAAGTCCCCGAAAAAGTGATGTCAGCGCGCCTTGCTGAACTGCAGGATGAGCTTAATCGCCAGCAGTTGGCTTTCAATGATCACTGCGTGGGTCAAACCATGCCTGTTCTTTTTGACCGTCCCGGTGTGCGTGATGGGCAATTGGTTGGTCGCAGCCCATTTATGCAGGCAGTACATTGTGAGTTGCCAAACGCGCATTTGGGGGAGATTGTTGATGTTATGATCGACAAAGCGAAGCCGAACAGTCTTTCGAGTGTACCGCTGGTTAAACCATCGACAACTGATGACCATAACATACGGGGGGCCGTTGCTTGAGCCGTTCTGCTAAAAGCGTTGCTCGTCAGCGGCCTTCTGCCGCTTCGACCAACAAGCGTCCAACCAACGCAACGACCAAAAAGAAAACCTTTCAAAAGAACGCATTGGCGCTGGCCTTGTTTGGCTCGCATCACAGCCATTTGGCGCAGATTGAAAATGTGCTGGGCATTGTGATCCATGCGCGGGGCAACGAAGTGACATTCGCGGGTGATGCCGAAAATGTCGCGCGGGCGATCAGTGTATTGGAAACACTGTATGAACGCCTAGAGCGAGGTCAGGATGTGTCTCAACCCGAAGTGGATGCGATGCTTAGATTCTCTGCCGAGCCAGAGCGGATGGTCCGCAAAAGCACCACCGGTGTAAATATTCGTGACCGCTTGGTCACCGCGCGGACACCCACGCAGGCCGATTACCTGAAAGCCATCGATGAATCAGAACTGGTGTTTGGTGAGGGTCCTGCCGGGACCGGTAAAACCTATTTGGCGGTTGCCAAAGCTGTTGAGAGCCTTGTGCGTGGCGATGTCGAGCGAATTATTCTATCGCGTCCCGCCGTTGAAGCGGGTGAGCAGTTGGGCTTCTTGCCAGGCGATATGCGCGAAAAAGTCGATCCGTACCTGCGCCCATTGTACGACGCGTTGCACGATATGATGCCGGGCGAACAAGTGCTCAAGCGCTTGGAAAGTGGCGAGATCGAAGTTGCGCCGTTGGCATTTATGCGCGGCAGAACGCTGGCCAATGCGTTCGTCATATTGGACGAGGCCCAGAATACGACAGCCGTGCAGATGAAGATGTTCCTGACGCGTCTGGGTGAAAATTCACGCATGGTCATTACTGGTGATCTGAGCCAGGTTGATTTGCCACGTGGTACACGCTCTGGCCTTCGTGAAGCCCGCGAGGCTTTGGGCACGGTGGATGATATTCGGTTCATCCGATTTAAAAATAGCGATGTTGTTCGCCATCCGTTGGTCAGCAAAATCGTGCATGCCTATCGCCATCTGGAAAGCCGCCGGGGCGCAGGGGCAGAATACCAAGAAGAAGACGCGGACAAGGACAGTAATGAAACCTGACCCTGTTGTTGAGCCTCATGGCTCTTTATC
>ENA-UOXV01000576-UOXV01000576.1-marine-metagenome-genome-assembly--contig:-NODE-576-length-52960-cov-146.875815_pt1 | contig 52960 bp, 60 predicted proteins | sample MGYA00238165_ERZ766961 | MGnify/ENA primary metagenome ERZ766961 (study PRJEB28924, sample SAMN03173240) | marine metagenome | biome: Marine; feature: Water; material: Subsurface seawater | place: North... | reverse complement strand
AGTCAGGTTGAAGAACTAACGGACGCGGGTTCAATTCCCGCCGCCTCCACCAATTTTTATATATCAATATATTTTATTGATTCAGTAGACAGACTTGATCAAGATCATTAAACTAGCCCATCTAATATTTAAAGATATGGCAAATAGTAAACAATCAATTAAACGAGCTCGTCAGAATGCTGACAGATATAAGTTGAAGCACTCTCAAAGATCTCAAGCTAGAACAGCAGTAAAAGCTGTGCGTAATGCGATAGCTGAAAATAACAAAGAATCTGCAGCAGAATTGCTTAAAACTGCTCAAAAAGTATTAGATTCAACAGCTGCCAAAAAAGTGATACATAAAAATGCTGCTGCCAGAACAAAAAGCCGTTTAGTAAAAGCTGTAAAAGAACTTAGTTAATCTAGGGTTTCTGACATCTTGTTGGCAATCATACCCAACAATGTTCCAGTTCCATCCCCTGTAAAACCAGAAATCGTAACTATCCCATCATTATTAATATCTAATAAAGAAATTTTGTTTTGGATGAGCTCAATAAGCTGATTTTGCATTTCCTCTTCGAGGGTATCTTTTTTATTGATAGCAATCCATATGCTTTTCTCTAATAAGCTGGGATCATAGGTTCTCAGCTCATTAAGAAGAATTGTAAGCTGTTCTTCAATTGATCTTTCTAAATTTTGCGGGTCCAACAGGATCAATAAATGGCCAGTTCTAGAAATGTGTTTTAGAAAGTTTAATCCTAGGCCTGCTCCTTCAGATGCCCCCTCAATTAAACCTGGAATATCGGCAATAATAAATGAGGTGTCATAAATTTGAACAGTGCCTAAATTAGGGCGAAGAGTTGTAAAAGGATAATCGCCAATCTTTGGGCGTGCTGCAGAGACGCTATTTAAAAAAGTAGATTTGCCTGCATTCGGGAATCCAACCAAGCCAACATCTGCAAGGGAACGTAACTCAAGCCTAATAGAAAGTTCGTCTCCAGGCCAGCCCGCTGTATGGCGCCTAGGGGCCTGATTAGTACTGGATTTAAATCTAAAGTTTCCAGCCCCTCCATCACCACCCTTAGCAACAAGATAGTCGATTCCTTCGTCACAACAGTCATAAATAAGTTTATTGGAAATAGAATCAAAAATTACAGTACCTTTTGGAACCATTACAACAAGATCCTCAGCGTCTTGTCCTGTTTTTTTATTGCCTGCTCCAGACTGGCCATTTTTGGCAATCAAGTATTTTTGATTGCGAAAATTAACTAAGGTATTAAGATTAGGATCAACACGAAAAATGACATCTCCACCCTTGCCGCCATCACCACCATCTGGACCGCCTCGAGGAATAAATTTTTCTCTTCTAAAACTTGTACATCCTGCACCACCGTTTCCAGCTCTTGCTTCTAGCAGAGCTTCATCGATGAAGTTCATAATTTACTGGGAAATGACGTTGACTGTCTTCTTTTGCTTTATACCTTTATAAGTGAATTGCACTTGACCGGCTGAAGTAGCGAATAGAGTGTGATCTTTGCCCATACCAACATTTTCACCAGGATGAGTATTAGTGCCTCGTTGACGTATGATAATTTCACCAGGTTTAACAGTTTGACCACCAAAACGTTTCACACCAAGTCTTTTGGAGTTAGAATCTCTACCGTTTTTACTGGAACCACCTGCTTTCTTATGTGCCATTTCTATTTACCAACGTTGATTTCTTTAATTTTAATTTGTGTATATCTCTGCCTATGTCCAATTTTCCTCATACTGTGCTTTCTTCTGCGAAACCTAAGAATTGAGACCTTTTCACCTTTTACTTCTTCAACTACCTCTGCAACCACTTTTGCATTTTCTATATAAGGCTGTCCAATCTGAACGTCATCACCATCAACATAAAGCATTACAGTTTCAAAAGCATGATCAGCCCCTGATTCTTCTTGCATAAGGTCAACTTCTAGGACTTGTCCTAGCTCGACTTTATGTTGTTTTCCACCTGCTTCTATTACTGCGTACATAGTTCTCTCTAAAGGTGGCAAAATATACGCTTTCTGAAGGAAATTATCAATACTTATGTATAATTTTAGGCTTCTAATTATTTAAGATGTACCTACTTACAAAAACTACCAAAACTGAACTCAATAAAGTGCAAGCCACTATTGCAAAAGAGCTTGCCAGCGAAAAAATAATTCAGGAAATTTATGAATATATTTTTAATGCACAGGGAAAAAAAACAAGAGCATTATTATGCTTGCTTGCTTCTAAATCATCAGATATTAAGCCTAATAATAGAATTGCTTTAGCAAGCATTATTGAGCTTTTGCATACAGCAACATTAGTTCATGATGATGTGGTAGATGAGTCAGAGCGAAGACGAGGCACAAAGTCTGTTAATCAAGTCTGGACAAACTCATACAGCGTCTTAATGGGAGATTTTATTTATTCAAAAGCCTTTATCTTGATGGTAAAACTAGGCATCCCATCTATCTTAGATGAATTGGCAAAAGCCACCAATGATATTGCCAGGGGTGAAATTATTCAATTAGAACTCTTCGAAAAAAAACAACTTCTTAAGCTTGATGACTTGCTAAAAGTTAGTTATCTAAAAACAGGTAGGCTTTTTGAAGCATCAGCAAAAACTGGAGCAATGCTTGCGTGCAAATCCAAAGAAGAAATCAAAATATTTGGACTAATTGGCAAAGCTTTGGGAACTGCTTTTCAGATTAAAGATGATATTTTGGATTATGAGGCATATGGAACTAATATAGGAAAACCCGCTTTCAAAGATTTCAGGGAGGGAAAAATTACATTTCCGCTATATTTTGCTTTGCAAAATGCTAATAAAAAAAATAAAAGGTTTCTTTTGAATAATTTGGGCCAATCTAAATTATTAAAAAAAGATCAAAATATAATCTATCAATTAATACAAGAGGATAAAACGCAAAAAGAAATAAATGCCTTATTGGATAAATATATAAAAGAATCTCTCAAACATTTGGATAAATTAAAGAATCACCCCTGCTATAATGAGATGCTAGACTTAGTAAACATCTCGCATTTAAGGAAAATATGATATTCACACCTGCATCAAGATATACAAAAGAAGACTTAGTTGCTTGTGGAAACGGAGATCTATTTGGGCCAAACAATGGTCGTCTACCATCAGATGAGATGCTAATGTTTGATTCGATTGACCAAATTGATAAGGTTTCAGGAAAATACTCCAAAGGAAAAATTATTGCTCATCTAAATATAGAGGAAACTTTGTGGTTTTTTAAAGTTCATTTTAAATCAGATCCAGTAATGCCAGGATGTCTGGGATTAGATGCCATGTGGCAATTGTTAGGCTTCTACCTTTGCTGGCTTGAATTACCTGGATATGGAAGAGCGCTAGGTTCAGATAAGGTAAAATTTTTTGGTCAAGTGACTCCTAATGCAAAAATCGTTAGGTATGAAATTGACATAAAACGAGTCGTTAACAGAGGAGCAGTTGTTGGATTTGCTGATGGGAATATGTTTGTTGATGATCGTCATGTCTATTCAGCAGATGGTTTGAGGGTTGGACTATTTAAGGATACCAGCGAATTCTAATGAAGAATGTAGTTGTAACCGGCATGGGGATAGTCTCATGCATAGGCTCAGATATTCAAGAGGTTTTAGGGAGTCTTAAGAAAGGAAAATCCGGCATAACAAAAAACTTAATATATGAGGAGATGGGTTTTAGAAGCCATATTTCTGGGGCCATAAATCTAAATTTATCTGAATTGATTGATAGAAAGACTCTTCGATTCATGAGTGAGGCCTCTGGATTTGGATACATCGCTGCTCAAGAGGCGCTGCTCAATGCATCGTTAAACCTTGAGGAAATGAATACTTCAAGAATTGGAATAGTGGCTGGCTCAGGAGGAGCCTCTTCAGCCGCTCAAATAGAAGCGTCTGATGTTGCAAGAAAGCGTGGGCCTAAAAGAATAGGACCTTATGCGGTTACAAAAACAATGGGGAGCACCGTTTCTGCCATTTTAGGGACTACTCTTAAGCTTAAAGGAGTGAATTACTCTATATCATCTGCATGCTCAACCAGCGCCCATTGCATTGGTCATGCAGCAGAACTTATTCAGTTAGGCAAACAAGATATTATTATTGCTGGTGGCGCCGAACAAGATCACTGGACCTCGTCCTCCATGTTTGATGCAATGGGAGCCCTATCGTCGCAATACAATAGTACACCTGAAAAAGCCTCTAGACCTTTTGACATTGATAGAGATGGTTTTGTAATTGCTGGAGGTGCCGGAATGCTTATCCTAGAAGAAGAAGAACATGCAATTAAAAGGAATGCTCCTATAATTGCAAGATTAAAAGGTTATTGCGCAAACTCAGATGGATATGACATGGTGTCTCCTTCAGGCGAAGGGGCAACAAGATGCATGAATGAGGCAATGGAGGTTTACGGATCTGATGTTGATTATATCAATGCGCATGGCACAAGCACTCCAGTTGGAGATATTGCTGAATTAGGCGCAATAAAAAAAGTATTTGGAGCAAATGCTCCTATAATTGGATCTACTAAATCTATGACAGGCCACTCACTAGGAGCAACTGGTGCTCAAGAAGCAATTTATTCTATTCTAATGATGAAGCATGATTTTATTGCTCCATCAATCAATATAGATACCTTGGTTGAAGAAGCGGAAGGGCTGAAAATTTCTCAGTCAATGGTAGAGCAAAAAATAAATGCTGTAATGAGTAATTCATTTGGCTTTGGTGGAACCAATGCAAGCCTCATTTTTAGTAAATAAATTAAGCCAATCGAGATCCATTAGCGGCTCCTTTTTGGGGAACAGCTAAAATAATACTTCCATCAGGTTGGGTGAAGCCGGTTACAAGACACTCTGACATAAATGGTCCTATCTGTTTTTTAGGAAAATTAATTACTGCTGCAATCTGCATGCCTATCAAAGACTCAGGATTATAGTGATCTGTTATTTGTGCAGATGATTTTTTAATGCCTATCTCTGATCCAAAATCTATTGTCATTTTTATTGCTGGCTTAATGGCCTCTTTAAACTCCTCGGCAGATAAAATAGTTCCAACACGGATATCCACCCTCTCAAATTCTTTCCAAGCCAAGTCATTCATTGTGATTCCTTATTGTGTAATATTTTTTTTATGAAAGTAGTTTCTTCAATGCTGTATGGTGATCCATCTCGACGGAAAATATCATGAAACCACTGATCTGGTTCGATTAAGCTATCACCCTCCTTCACTAAATTACCTTTATCTCTCTCTTCATTTAAATACAAAATTGTTTCCCAGTTGAAATTCGTTTGACTGCGTCCAGCAACCAAACCCCAGTTATAACAAGCAATGTTATATTTTTTAAAAATTGGGAGGCAGAATTCAAAAGTAGTCCCATATTCTCTTGCCATATATTCAGTGCACATTAAAGGCCTGCCAGTTTTTCTCAATTTTTTTATAGTCGGTTCAAGCTTTTCAGCCTCATACGTATGAAAAGTAATAATGTCAGATTTGCTCTGATTTAAGGAAATGATTGAGTTGCCGATTGATCCATCTAAGCAAGAAGTCAAAGGTTGGGAAGGTCTGATCTCATGAGCCCAATTCCAAACATAATCAAGCAATGTATATGATTTCTCTCCTATACCAAACTGCCCGGGTTCATTGTATAAATCCCACATTAAGATTCTTTCATCCTCTTTGTATAACTCAAGAAGCTCTTGAGTGTATGTTTGCAATCTTTTTAAATGCTTTTGTGCATTTAATTCAAAGATCTCTGTAACAATTTGATGTCCAGGACTTTGCTTCCATCCAGAATTATGAATTCCTCTCACTGGAAGTGGCTGAGGGCCAAGCTGAGGGAATGGATAATGACAATCATCAAATAAAACAATAATGGGCTTCATTTTAAAGCTCTGACAACAATCTAAAAAATCATTAAACCTTATTAAAAATTGATCTTTCTCTTGCCACAAAAGATCATGCAAATAAACTCTAAGGGTATTAAAACCAAGATCCTTTGCCCAAGAAATCTCTTTCGCAATCTCATCAAGCTTAAAGGTGCCCTCTTGGAACATTTCGATTTGATTAATGCAAGAGCTTGGAAGATAGTTACACCCGACTAGCCAGCCTTGTTTGTTATACCAGCTAAAAGCTTGATCTGAATTCCAAACACTCACATTCAGTCTCTTTCGTCCCACCATGGAAAAAAGTCAGGCATATCTGAGGAGATAAGATTTTTAAACTTTGCTGGACGCTTCTCAAGAAAAGAGTTTACGCCCTCTTTTGCATCATCTGATGCTCCTCTTGAATCAATAGCCTTGCTTTCAATAACATGGGCATCGTATGGATCAGTTTGACCGAAAGACCTCCAAAGCATCTGTCTAGTGATTGCTATGGAGATTGGTGCAGATTTCTCTACGAGGGCCTGAGCAATATTTATAGCATCATCGATCAGATTTTCTGGTTTGTGAATACTTGAAATTAATGAGATATCTAAAGCTTCCTGGCATTCTATGATTCTGCCAGAAAAGGTTAAATCCAAAGCTTTGGAAATTCCAACAATTTTTGGAAGAAACCAGCTGCTGCATGCATCAGGCACAATCCCTCTATTATTAAATACAAATCCAAACCTAGCATTTTCAGATGCAATGCGGATATCTCCGGGAAGCTGCATAGATGCTCCAATCCCGACTGCGGGACCATTGCAAGCAAATATAATTGGCTTTAAAAATTTATACATCCTCAAAGTAAGAATACCGCCAGAATCTCTTCTGAAATCATTCTCTTTTACTGCAAAATTATCAAAAGATGGATTAAATGTATCTTTACCACTGCTTAAATCAGCGCCTGCACAAAAGGCTCTTCCTGATCCTGAAATAATAACTGCTTTTAGATTGTCATCTACCTCTATTAAGTCTAGAGCGCTAATGAGCTCTTCCATCATTAGGAATGTAAAAGCGTTTAATTTTTCTGGCCTATTTAACAAAATAACAGCAAGATTTTCATGCTGTTCTAGTGTAATTGTTTTGAAAGTCACTAAAATCTAGAAAGGTATATCTTCCTCTGAGATTTGAGATTCTTGAGATGGAGCTGACTGAGTAGCAGGTTGAGATTGATCATATGCACCCCCATCACCCGTTGATTGCCTACCACCAAGCATATTCATCTCGTTACCAAGTATTTCAGTCGTGTATCTATCATTTCCCTCTTTATCTTGCCACTTTCTTGTTTGCAATTTGCCCTCAATATAAAGTTGGGAGCCTTTATCAAGATATTGTTCGGCAATTTCTGCCAATTTTCCAAAAAAGACCACTCTATGCCATTCCGTTTTTTCTCTTTGCTCTCCAGAATCTTTATCCTTCCAAGACTCAGATGTTGCAATGGAAAGTGTAGCGACCGCTGTATTTGTCTGGGTATAACGCATTTCAGGTTTTTGTCCTAAATTACCCACCAAAATTACTTTATTTACTCCTCTAGCCATAATTACCTCTTATAATTACTTAAGTTTAACTCGAAACAAATCAGCTGGATAAAAATTCTTAAAAAAAATGGATAAAATTTCTATAAAAGGAGCACGGACGCATAATCTTAAAAATATTTCTCTAGAAATTCCTCGAGGAAAATTAATAGTTATAACTGGATTATCAGGTTCTGGCAAATCATCACTAGCTTTCGACACAATCTATGCTGAAGGTCAGAGACGTTATGTGGAATCTCTATCTTCATATGCAAGACAATTTTTATCTATGATGGAAAAACCAGATGTTGATCAAATTGATGGCCTCTCTCCCGCGATATCTATTGAGCAAAAATCCACTTCACATAACCCAAGATCAACCGTGGGAACTGTTACAGAAATATATGATTATCTCAGATTATTGTATGCAAGAATTGGGATCCCAATTTGCCCAGATCATAACGAAGAACTTTCTGCCAAAACCGTCAGTGAGATATGTGATGAGATATATGCACTTGGGTATGATAAAAAAATCATGGTGATGGCTCCTGTAATAAGAGGTAAAAAGGGAGAGCATCTTGGAATTTATGAAGACCTGAAAGCTCAGGGCTTTGTCAGAGTGAAGATAAATGGCGTGGTCTACCCGTTAGATGAATTTCCATCGTTAAATAAAAACCAAAAACATGATATATCAGCTATCGTAGATAGATTGAAATTACAGAAAGATGATGACAACCGCTCTAGGCTATCTGAATCAATTGATACTGCTCTCAGTCTATCTGGGGGTCTGATTCAAATAGAGGTGCTTGATGATGAATCAGAAGCACTACTTTTTTCTTCAAATTTTTCTTGTTCTCAGTGCGGCTATTCTGTAACAGAGTTAGAGCCAAGGATGTTTTCTTTTAATAATCCTTTTGGAGCCTGTCAAAAATGCGACGGTTTAGGGGTTATTCAATATTTTGATCAAAAAAAATTAATCTCAGATGATTCTGCAACAATTAATGAAGGGGCTATTAAAGGATGGAATAGGAGGAATAGATTCTATTTCCATCAATTAAAATGTTTAGCTAAGCACTATGATTTTAATTTAGATACTCCATGGGAATCCTACTCTGAAGAAATCCAAAATATTTTATTATGGGGATCAAAGGATAAAATTAACTTCTCTAAAAGTTTTAGTAGTGGCAGCAAAATAGTCCGACAACACCGTTTTGAAGGTATTATTCCTAATACTGAAAGAAGATTTAAAGAGACAGATTCAGAATTTATTAGAAATGAATTAGCAAAAATGCTTTCAGATAGCCACTGTAATTCTTGTGAAGGATCTAGGCTGAAAAAAGAATCAAGAAATATTTTTATTAATACAACTCCGATTCAAAATATTACTAATCAAAAAATTTCGGATGCATTATCCTTTTTTCAAAATATTGAACTTGATGGAGCCAAAGCAACGATTGCTGAAAAGATTTTAAAAGAAATTAAAGAGCGTCTTTCATTTCTTGAGGATGTTGGGCTTAATTATCTAACGTTGGATAGAAGTGCTGGATCACTGTCTGGAGGCGAAGCTCAAAGAATAAGACTGGCTAGCCAAATTGGGTCTGGCCTGGTTGGCGTAACTTATGTTCTCGATGAACCTTCAATAGGCCTTCATCAAAGAGATAATGAAAAGCTAATTAAAACCCTATACCATCTTAAAAGTCTTGGAAATACAGTAATAGTAGTGGAGCATGATGAGGAGGCAATTAGATGTGCAGATCATATTATTGACATTGGTCCGGGGGCTGGCAAACATGGTGGGAAAATCTGCGCCCAAGGGAAGTTAGCCGACATCTTACAAAGCAAGGAATCAATGACTGCAGCTTACCTCTCTGGTAGAAGAAAGATTGATTTTCCCAAGAGCACCAAGAAGCCTGATAAATTTATTGAAATTATTGAAGCTTATGAAAATAATTTGCAACATGTAACTGTGAAGATCCCTGTGGGTGTTTTTACTTGCATCACCGGTGTCTCCGGGTCTGGTAAATCTTCGCTCATCAATCAAACTTTGATGCCTATGAGCAGCTTTTTGCTAAATAAAGCAAATCTAAATAAAGAAATTAAATGCAAACAAATAAAAGGTTTAGAGCATCTAGATAAAGTCATAGGAATAGATCAGTCGCCTATTGGTCGGACACCAAGATCTAATCCAGCAACCTATACAGGCCTCTTTTCACATATCAGAGATTTATTTTCACAGTCTGATGAAGCAAGAACAAGGGGTTATAAACCAGGTCGATTTAGCTTTAATGTAAAGGGAGGAAGATGCGAGGCATGCCAGGGAGATGGAATGATAAAAGTGGAGATGCATTTTCTAGCAGATATTTATGTGAAATGTGATATTTGTGATGGCAAAAGATACAACGAACAAACGCTTGAAGTTAAGTTTAAGAAAAAAAATATTGCTGAAGTTTTAAGCATGACTGTTGAGGAAGCTCTAGAGTTTTTTGAAGCAATTCCGGCAATTAAAAATAAACTGCAGACTTTGGCAGATGTAGGTCTTACCTATATAACACTTGGGCAGTCTGCTACTACCTTATCTGGAGGAGAGGCCCAAAGAATTAAGCTTGCTAAAGAGCTTTCCAAAAGAAGCACCGGTAAAACATTGTTTATATTAGATGAGCCGACAACAGGTCTGCACTTTTATGATATTGAATTGCTACTGGGTGTCTTAAAAAGGCTGTCTGATCAAGGCAATACTGTGGTGGTAATTGAACACAATCTAGATGTAATCAAATCAAGTGACTGGATAATAGACCTTGGTCCAGAGGGAGGGAGTGATGGAGGTCTAGTAATTGCTGAAGGACCACCAAACAAAGTTGCTCAGTCTAAAAAGTCTTATACAGGGAAATACCTAAAAGAAGTTCTAAAAAGCTAAGCGGCTGAACCCTCTTTAAGCTCCGGCTCAACTATTTCTGAAGAGCCATCTAACTCTCTATCTACCCACTCAACGTATGCCATGTCAGCTTTATCACCTGGTCTAAAGCCAGCTTTGATAATTCTTAGATAGCCACCAGGCCTGTCTTTTGATTTAACTGCAATTTCAGTAAAAAGTTTATTAACAACCGAATCATGTCTCAGCTTATTAAACGCTCTTCTTCGATTTGCTACAGAATCATCCTTAGCCATAGTGATTAAAGGCTCAATAAAAGACCTTAACTCCTTAGCTTTTGGAACTGTTGTTTTGATTAGCTCTCTTTCAATGAATGCGATAGCAAGATTCTTCATCAAGGCTTTTCTGTGCGATGAATTTCTATTTAATTTTCTACCTGATTTTCTATGTCTCATTTTAATTAACCCATTGGAGGCCAGTTCTCTAGTGTCGAACCAAGAGAAAAGCCTTTGGATGCTAGAACATCCTTAATTTCGTTTAAAGATTTTTTACCTAAATTAGGAGTTTTTAATAAATCAAACTCTGTCCTTTGAAGTAGGTCACCGATTAAGAAAATGCTTTCAGCTTTCAAACAATTTGTTGATCTAACTGTGAGTTCTAGCTCTTCAATTGATCGCATTAAGAATGGATCAAAGTCGTTCTGATCTTTCTTGGCCTCTTGTTCTGCTATGGCGTCAAGATCAACAAATGCAGCTAATTGCTGTTGCATAATGGTTGCAGCATGCTCTATTGCTTTCTTTGGATCCAGCGTTCCATCAGTTTCTAATTCAACTATTAACTTATCCAAGTCAGTTCTTTTTTCGAACCTTGCATTTTCAACTGTATAAGCAACTCTTCGAACTGGGCTAAAAGAAGCATCCACCTTTAAAGCTCCAACAGCAGTCTCGTCCTCTCCTCTTGAGTCTGCGGGTTCATAGCCCCTTCCAGTTTTCACAGTTGCAGTTAGAGACAGGCTCACTTTATCAACTAATGATGCAACATGATGCTCTACATCAGGCAATTCAACATTCCCTGGAACTTCAAAAGAGTTAGATGTAACTTCGCATGGGCCAGAGACATCTAGCTTAATAACAGCACTGGTTCCTTCAATTAAGCTGATTGGCATATCTTTAAGATTTAATAATATATCAATAACATCCTCTCTTACGCCTTCAATTGTTGAGTATTCATGAGAAATACCATCAATGGTGACATCAGTTATTGCAGCTCCTGGCATTGAAGATAAAAGAATTCTCCTTAATGCATTTCCTAGGGTATGACCAAAGCCTCTTTCTAAAGGCTCTAATGTAATTTTAGATGTATTGTTATCTATGTCATCAACTTGAATGTCAGTTGGGACTAAAAGATCTATTACTGATGTTTCCATAATTTCCTTCCGTTTTTTAAGTATTATTTTGAATAAAGCTCAACAATGAGATTTTCATTAATTTCAGCACTTAAATCTGTTCTATCAGGCACAGATTTGAATACACCCTTGAGAGTTTTAGAATCTACTTCAAGCCACTCACATGCTTCTCTTTGACTAGCAAGATCTAATGCGCTCTTAATTCTTAATTGCGCTTTAGATTTTTCTCTTACCTCTAATTCATCACCTGGTTGAACTTGATATGATGGAATGTTAACTGTTGCTCCATTTAGATGAAAAGCTTTGTGTGATACCAACTGTCTCGCTTCAGCCCTGGTTGAGGCAAATCCCATACGATAAACAACATTATCTAATCTTTGCTCCAGGTAGCTCAGAAGATTTTCACCAGTATTACCCTTTGATGATGATGCTTTTTTGTAATAATTTCTAAATTGTTTTTCAAGCACACCGTACATTCTTCTAACTTTTTGTTTTTCACGAAGCTGCACACCATAATCAGATAGCCTGCCTCTTCTTAAACCATGTACACCTGGAGCAGTCTCCATGTTACATTTTGATTCGATTGATCTTGCGCCACTCTTTAGATAAAGATCTGTGCCTTCTCTTCTAGATAATCTTAGTGTTGGACCTGTATATCTTGCCATTTGATTCCCCTATACCCTACGTTTTTTTGAAGGACGGCAGCCATTGTGAGGCAATGGTGTTACATCCGTAATGCTTTTAATTTTTAGACCGCATGAGTTCAAGGACCTGATTGCAGATTCTCTTCCACCTCCTGGACCTCTAACCTTTACATCTAAATTAATCATTCCAAACTCTTTTGCTGCATTTCCTGCTTTTTCAGCCGCTATCTGAGCAGCAAATGGTGTGCTTTTTCTTGAGCCACGAAAACCAGATCCACCTGAAGTAGCCCAGCAAACAGCGTTCCCTTGCTTATCAGTAATTGTAATAATCGTATTATTAAAGGAAGCATGTATATGAGCGATGCCATCAGAAATAACCTTTTTAACTTTTTTGCCAGTTGCCATCGATTAAGCCCTCATTGGTTTTTTAGGGCCCTTTCGAGTCCTTGCATTGGTTTTAGTTCTTTGACCATTAACAGGAAGTTTTCTCCTGTGTCTGATACCTCTGTAGCATCCAAGATCCATAAGTCTTTTTATATTTGTGCTGACTGATCTTCGAAGATCGCCTTCGACTGTGAATTCTGCAACAGCAGTTCTAATAGTTTCTACCTGCTCCTCAGAAAGGTCTGAAACCTTTTTAGAATAGTCCAGCTTAACGCTAGTACAGATATCTTGAGCAGTTTTTTTGCCTATTCCATATATATGGGTTAGAGCAATCTCAAGATGCTTATTTTCCGGTATGTTTACGCCTGCGATTCTTGCCATGTTCTATTACCCTTGCTTTTGTTTATGTTTGGGATCTGTCTTGCATATCACGTACAAAACTCCTTTTCGTCTAACTGTTTTACAATTTCTACAGATTTTTTTTACTGATGCTCTAACTTTCATATTTATCTATTATAGTTTTTTAAATTAGCTTTCTTTAACAACGATGAGTACTGGCTGGACATCATATGCGATTGAACTTGAGACATAAAATCCATAAGTACAACTACGATAATTAGCACAGATGTTCCTCCTAAGTAAAAAGAAACCCCTGCAAAGTTGATTAAAGCCAATGGAAGTAGACATATTAAAGTTAAATATATGCTGCCAAATACTGTGAGCCTTGCTAAAACACTATCAACATAGGCTGCAGTCTGCTCACCAGGTCTAATTCCAGGAACAAATGCCCCTGATTTTTTTAAATTATCTGTTACCTCTTTTGTATCAAAAGTTAAGGCTAGCCAAATAAAACAAAATGAAATTATAAGTGCTGAGAATGTCAGAATATACAAAGGTTGTCCTGGGTTTAATGCGAGCGAAATTGTTTGTAAAAAACCAAAAGATTCAGCTTGGCCAAACCAAGTGGAGAGTGAGGCCGGGAATAACAAGAAGGTGCTTGCAAAAATAGCTGGAATCCCCCCTGCCATATTAACTTTAAAAGGCAAATGACTGGCTTGAGCCTGCATCAGTTTTCTGCCTTGCTGTCTTTGTGCATAGTTAACAGTGATCCGTCTTTGTCCTCTTTCGATGAACACAACAATTGCTATAACTAGCATGGCTAAAACACCTATACCCAAAAGCAATAAAATGTTTAGATCGCCTTGACGAGCCTGTTCTAAAGCTTGGCCAATAGCGCCAGGAATTCCAGTCAAAATACTAGTGGCAATGATAATAGAAATTCCATTACCTATTCCTCGCTCTGAAATTTGCTCTCCAAGCCACATTAAAAAAATTGTTCCTGCAACTACACTAAATACCGCAGAGATAAAAAAAGAAGTTCCTGGTTCATAAGCCAGACCGCTTGCTCCTAATGTTACCGCTAGAGCTGAAGCTTGGACAAATGCCAGTATAACGGTTCCATATCTTGTATATTGCGTAATTTGATTTCGTCCAGCTTGACCATCTTTTTTTAGTTCTTGTAAGTATGGGATTGAATTTGAGAATAACTGCATGATAATTGCAGCAGAAATGTATGGAACAACGTTAAGAGCGAATATACTCATTCTTTCTAAAGCACCGCCAGAGAATAAATTAAACATCTCAAGAATAGTTCCTTGGTTTTGATCAAATAAAGCTGCAAGTCTAGCTGGATCTATTCCAGGAATAGGTATATGAGTACCAAGGCGATAGACAATTATAGCCATGAAGACAAATCTTAGTCTTCTCCATAGGTCGCTCATTCCTTTATTTTGATCAGCCATATAAATTACTCAGGAGACTCCTCTGCATTTTTAGGAGTTTTTGTATCAGTCTTCTTAGAAGTTTTAACAAATTTCTCTTTAACTGGTTTTGCTTCAACAGATACAACTTTTCCACCAGCTTTTTCAATTGATTCCTTGGCGCCTTTGGTCACCAAAATCCCAGTTACAGTCATAGGTTGGGTGACCTCGCAAATACCAAAGATTTTTACCTTTTTGGTTGCTTTAGAGATAACTCTGTGAGCTTTTAAGATCTCTAAATTAACTTCAGGCATAGAAGCTATATTTTTTAGATTAACTTCTTTAGAATCTCTATTCACCCTGGATGAAAAACCAAATTTGGGAATCCTTTGCTGTAATGGCATCTGCCCGCCCTCAAAACCTCTTGCAATTGAGCCCCCGGATCTAGATTTCTGACCTTTGTGACCCCTGCCAGCTGTTTTGCCAGTTCCCGAACCAATACCTCGCCCAACACGCTTTCTATTTTTAGTAGTGCCTGTGCTGGTCAGGGTATTTAATCCTAAAGAATTGTTTGTTTCTGAATTTTCCATTATTAGCTCTCTTTGACTTCCAGCATGTCTCTAATTTTATTGATCATGCCTCGATTGCTTGGTGTGTCCTCAACAGTCACAGTCTGCTGTAACTTTCTAAAACCAAGCCCTTTAACACATTTCTTATGATTGGGCAGTCTACCAATGCTGCTTTTAATAAGTTTGATATCTATTGTTTTATTGCTCATGATATTTCTGCTGTCTTTTTGCCTCTTCTTAAAGCAACTTCTTCTGGAGATTCCATTGAACGCAATGCGTTGATAGTTGCCCTTACAACATTAACTGGATTTGTTGATCCATAGCATTTGGCAAGAACATTTTGAACGCCAACGAGTTCCAACACAGCTCTCATTGCTCCACCAGCAATGATTCCTGTTCCCTCTGCAGCTGGCTGCATATATACTTTTGCTGCACCATGCTTTGCTTTAACTGGATACCAAAGAGTTGATGCGTTTAAGCTAACATCCACCATGTTTCTTCTGGCATTCTCCATAGCTTTCTGAATTGCAATTGGAACCTCTTTCGCCTTACCTCTTCCAAATCCCACTTTTCCCTTGCCATCACCGACAACACATAAAGCAGTAAACCCAAAGATGCGACCACCTTTTACAACTTTCGCAACTCTGTTTACCTGAACAAGCTTCTCTTCAAGGGCATCTTGTTGCTGCAAAGTATTATTTTGTTGACTCATTTTTTAAAACTCCAATCCAGCTTCGCGAGCTGATTCTGCAATGGCTTTTATGCGGCCATGATATTTGTAACCTGATCGATCAAACACAACTTTTTTAATACCAGCTTCAATTGCTCTTTCTGCTATCTTTTGACCAATAGCTTTTGCTGAGCTTAAATTATTTGAAGTCATCTTCTCTGCTTTTTCATTTGTTGAGGCTGAGGCCAAAACAGTAGAACCTGTAGAATCAAATATTTGGGCATACAGATTTTGAGAAGACTTAAAAACAGATAATCTAGGCTTATCTTGCTGAGATATTCTAATCCTAGTTTTTGCTGCACGTCTTATTCTAGAGTCTGATTTAGAATTCATTGGTTATGCTCCTGCTGCTTTTTTAGCTTCTTTTCTTCTAATATTTTCGTCAGCGTATTTCACGCCCTTACCTTTGTATGGCTCAGGAGGTCTAAATGCTCTAATTTCTGCAGCGACTTGACCTAAGATTTGCTTATCATGACTTTTCAGAACAACTTCTGTTTGAGATGGTGTTTCCACCTCAACTTGCTCAGGAAGGTCATAATGGACAGGGTGAGAAAAGCCCAGAGTTAGTTCTAATTTCTTACCACTAGCTTTAGCCCTATACCCAACTCCAACTAATAATAATGTTTTTTGAAACCCTTCAGAGACTCCAATAACCATATTATTAATTAAAGATCTAGAAGTTCCTGCAAGTGCAGTTGATTCAGAGGAAGATTCATCGTATGAAATTGTTACAACATCATCAGCATGAATTGCAGATACTGACTCGGGCAATGTGAATTCAGATTTACCTTTAGAGCCTGAGACAGAAACTATTTTTTCACTAATATTGATCTCAACACCTGATGGAATTGGTACTGGATTTTTAGCAATTCTAGACATAATTAAAAGACCTCACAAATGACTTCGCCGCCAATATTTTGCGACCTAGCATCTTTGTCGCTCATTAATCCTTTGTTGGTAGAAAGAACATACATACCTAGACCATTTTTAACTTCGGGAAGATCTGATGACGCAGAATATCGTCTCAGGCTAGGCTTTGAAATTCTCTTAATTTCTCTTATTGCTGGAGCTTCATTAATATATTTAAGAGAAATGCTTAAAGAATCCTTGCCGTCTAATGAAATTTTTTCACAAGCAGCTAAATAGCCTTCCTTCACTAGCAAAGATACAAGTTCGTGTTTGAATTTAGAAAAAGGTGCATTCACTACCTTTTTGCCTCGCATGAGTCCGTTTCTAATTCTTGTTAAACAATCTGATGTAGGGTCTTGAAAACTCATAATATTACCAACTTGATTTAACTAATCCAGGGATGTCACCGCGCATTGCAGCTTCACGTAATTTAATTCTGCTGAGTCCAAATTTTCTATAGACAGCATGTGGTCTGCCTGTCAAAGAGCACCTTCTGGTAACTCTGGATGGGCTAGCATTTCGAGGTAGCTTTTGTAATTTTTCAAAAGCTGCCATTTTTTCTTCATAAGAATTTTCGGGATTCAAAAATGCTTCTTTTAATGCAGCTCTTTTAACCGCATAACGTTCAACCGTTTTTTGCCTTTTGACATCTCGCGCTACTACTGATTTTCTTGTCATTTACTTTTTACCTATTTTTTAAATGGGAAATTTAATACTTCTAGCAATGCTTTAGCATCTTCCTTGTTAGAGGCGGATGTATTAATGCATATGTCCATGCCTCGAATTTTATCGATGTTGTCATAGTTAATTTCAGGAAAAATGATTTGTTCTTTAATGCCCATACTATAGTTACCTTGGCCATCAAAGGATTTAGGGTTTAAACCACGAAAATCTCTTTCCCTTGGAATTGCAACATTCACCAAGCGCTCTATAAAGTCATACATTCTGTCGCCTCTCAATGTAACCTTGCACCCAACTGGCCAACCTTCACGTAATTTAAAACTTGCAACTGATTTTTTAGCTTTTGTAATTACAGCCTTTTGACCAGCTATTGACTCTAAGTCGTTGACTGCAGATTCTAAATGTTTTTTATCGGTTAAAGCTTCGCCAACACCCATATTGATTACTACCTTAGTAAGCTTTGGAACGGCCATCACATTATCAATTCCTAATTTCTCTTGTAATTGAGGAAGCAATTCTTTATTGAAAGTTTCTTTTAAATTCATGATTTAATTTCTTTTTTATCTGATGAGTAAACTCTTACTTTGCTGTCGCCGTCTATTTGAAATGAAATTCTATCTGCCTTTTTTTGTTTAGGATTCCAAATTGCGACGTTGGATAGATTAATTGGAGCCTCTTTTTCAACTATACCGCCTGTTTCCCCAAGTTGAGGATTGGGCTTAGTATGTTTTTTCTTCAAATTGATGCCTGTAATAACTGCTTTGTTATTAAATTTAGAAATTTTTTGGACAGTTCCTTTTTTACCTAAATCCTTTCCAGCAATGACAATAACCTCATCACCAGTTCTCAATTTCGTTACTGTTTCAATATTTTTCTTCATTACAAAACTTCCGGGGCTAACGATAAAATTTTCATGTGCTTCCCATCTCTGAGCTCTCTCGTAACTGGTCCAAAAACCCTTGTGCCGATTGGGGCTTTATTACCCCCAATTAATACTGCTGCATTTTCATCAAATTTAATTAAAGAGCCATCTCTTCTTCTAACGCCCTTTTTTGTTCTAACCACTAACGCATCAACAACTTGACCCTTTTTAACTTTACCTGTTGGGATGGCCTCTCTGATCGCTACCTTAATAACATCACCTATATTGGCGTAACGTCTCTTCGAACCTCCAAGAACCTTGATGCACATTACACTTCTAGCTCCACTGTTATCAGCTATGTTTAAAATTGATTGCATTTGAATCATGATTGGCTCTCCTGAATCTCTGGCTCGGATAAAACAGCTTCACCTTCAGAGAGTAGCTTCCAAGTTTTAGACTTTGAATAAGGTCTGCACTCTTGCACGGTTACCACATCACCAACCTTAGCCATATTTTCTTCATCATGGGCGTGCACTTTTGTAGAGCGCTTCATGATTTTGCTGTAAGTAGGGTGTTTAACTTTACGTTCAATTTTTACAGTTATGGTTTTATCAGCTTTATCGCTAATAACAACACCAGTTAACTGCCTTGGATTAGTACTCATGCGGGTGCTTCCTCAGATTTTTTTTCATTAATAATAGTTTTAATTTGAGCAATCTTTTTTCTGTCAACTGTTAACAAATGCGATTCATTGAGTTGGCCAGTTTTGTGCTTCATTCTATTTTTAAATTGATTCTCTCTAATTTCTAAGACTAAACTTTCAAGAGCTTTAATGTCTTTTTTACGAAGGTCTTGGAGATCACTTGTTAGCTTTGCCATTTTTATAATGCCTTTTTAATAAATGTGGTTCTTACTGGTAACTTAGCAGCGGCTAATTTGAAAGCCTCCCTAGCCACCTCTTCAGATACGCCGGCCATCTCATATAAAACTGTTCCTGGTTGAACGAGACTGACCCAATATTCAACGTTACCTTTTCCTTTTCCCATCCTTACTTCTAATGGTTTTTTAGTTATAGGTTTATCAGGAAAAATGCGAATCCAAATGTTGCCGCCACGTTTAATGGATCTGGTCATCGCTCTTCTAGCAGACTCTATCTGGCGAGCGGTAATCCTTCCTCTAGTTGTAGCTTTTAAGGCATACTCACCAAATGCAATAGTATTACCTGATTGGGCAAGGCCTCTATTTCGACCTTTATGCATCTTTCTAAATTTTGTTTGTTTTGGTTGCAACATGATTAACTTCCTTGGGCCTCATCTTTGAAGGGATCACCTAAAACTTCGCCCGTATAAACATGGACTTTTACACCTATTAATCCATATGTAGTTGCAGCTTCTGCCACTCCGTAGTCAATGTTTGCCCTTAAAGTATGCAAAGGTACTTGACCTTCTCTATACCACTCAGCTCTGGCAATTTCTGCTCCACCCAATCTTCCAGAGACCTCTGTTCTGATGCCTTTAGCACCTTGTCTCATAGCGCTTTGAACAGCTCGCTTCATCGCCCTTCTAAACTGAACTCTTCTTTCTAACTGTTGAGCAATTCCCTCTGCAAGAATTGTTGCATCGAGGTCTGGTTTTCTAACTTCTTTAATATTTACTTGGACTGGCAGAGAAACAATCTTTTGAACTGCGGTCTTTAAAGATTCAATCTCTTCGCCTTTTTTCCCAATAATAATACCTGGCCTTGAAGTATGAATATTCACAACAAAATTTTGAGCCGACCTTTCTAGCTCTACTTTGCTTATAGAAGAAAATCTCAATTTTTCACTAATATGATTTCTTACTTTTAAATCTTCAATAAGATTCTCTCTAAAGGATTTTCCTTTTGCATACCACAAAGCATTATGCTTCTTGATGACGCCAAGTCGAAAGCCAGTTGGATGAACTTTTTGACCCATTACTTCTCCTGATCCGATAATATGATTTCAATATGGCAAGTAGGCTTAATTATTCTGTCAGCCCTGCCTCTTGCACGAGGTTTCATTCTTTTTAATCTCATACCCTGATTAACAATGATTGACTTTACAACCAATAAATCAATATCAGCCTTGTCATTATTTTCAGCATTTGCAATTGCAGATTCTAAAAGTTTTTTTATTACTGCTGATGCTTTTTGTTTATGGAAAGTAAGAAAGTCCATTGCTGCATGCACTGTCTTACCTCGAACCACATCAGCAACTAAACCTGCTTTTTGAGCAGATAGTCTAGTTCCTTTTAAATACGCTCTTGTTTCCATTATTTTGACTTCCTATCACCAGAATGCATTCTGAAAGTTCTTGTAATGGCAAATTCACCTAATTTGTGACCAACCATATCTTCATTAATGTATACAGGCACATGCTGTCTTCCGTTATGAACAGATATAGTCAATCCAACCATAGTTGGACTGATCATAGATCTTCTAGACCATGTTTTTATTGGCTTTTTGCTATTTTCACTGATTGCTTTATCAACTGCTTTTTGCAGCGATAAATCAATAAATGGTCCTTTTTTGAGTGATCTAGGCATTATTTATTTCCTTTTACCTCTTCTTCTAACGATTAAATCGTCAGTTCGTTGATTTTTTCTTGTTTTATAGCCTTTGGTTGGTATGCCCCAAGGTGTTGAGGGATGTCTTCCACCAGAAGTCCTTCCTTCTCCTCCTCCATGAGGATGATCAACTGGGTTCATAGCCACACCTCTAACAGTTGGCCTAACACCTCTCCATCTTTTCGCTCCAGCTTTGCCTAATGACCGTAAGTTATTTTCTTGATTGGAAACAGTTCCCAAAGTTGCTCTGCATGCTGATAAAATTTTTCTCATCTCTCCAGATTGCAACCTTAAAGTAGCGTATATACCTTCTTTAGCAACCAATCTTGCAGATGTGCCGGCACTTCTAGCAATTTGAGCGCCTTTACCTGGCTTCATTTCAACACAATGAATTGTTGTGCCTAGTGGGATGTTTACTAATTTCATACAGTTCCCTGCTTTCATTTCTGTATGATCTGCTGAAAGTACAGCATCCCCAACCTTAATTTTGCTAGGCGCAATAATATATCTTCTTTCGCCATCGGCATACTTAAGCAAAGCTAAATGAGCCGATCTATTTGGGTCGTATTCAATTCTCTCAACGACTGCTGGAACGTCTAACTTATCTCGCTTGAAATCGATGACTCTATAGTGCTGCTTGTGTCCGCCACCTTGATGTCTAACTGTAATCCTACCGTTGTTATTTCTTCCACCATTTTTTGATTTTTTTTCTAGTAGAGCTTTATGAGGCCGACCTTTATATAGATCAGATTTTATTGAAATAACACCTCTTCTGCCTGGGCTAGTTGGTTTTGCTTTTATAACTGCCATGATTAACTAATACCCTCAAATTGAATTTCAGAACCTTCTTTTAATGAAACAAAGGCTTTCTTGTAATCTGATCTTTTGTAAACGCCAAATCTGTTTCTTTTTGTTTTGCCTTTTTGAGTTGATGTTGTGACACTTTCAACTTTCACATCAAATAGTTCTTCAACTGCCTTTTTAATCTCTAATTTTGATGCAGACAGATCTACTTTAAATACAACCTGATTCAAACTACCAACAGAAGTAGCCTTCTCAGTTATATAAGGAGACTGAATTAATGTAAGTAATTTTTCTTTATTCATTAGACCCATGCCTCGATTAACTTAAATGCAGCAGGTGTAACAGCAACTTTCTCAGATCTTAATAAAATAACTGGGTTAATTTCTTTGACAGTTACAACATCCACATGAGGTATGTTTCGAGCTGAAAGATACAGGTTTGTATCCATCTCATCAAGAATAATAAGCACATTATTAAGATTGAACTGATGCAAGAAGCTGTTCATTTCTTTCGTTTTGGGTGCTTCGAATTTTGGCTGCTCAATAGCTACCAAGCGATTCTGTCTATGCAGTTCGGAGAATATAGAGCTGATTGCGGCTCTATACATCTTTTTATTAATTTTTTTAGAATAATCTCTAGGCGTTGCTGCAAAAGCAACTCCACCACCTCTCCAAATAGGGCTTCTAATTGTTCCTGCTCTTGCACGACCAGTTCCTTTTTGTCTATATGGTTTTTTTCCGCCACCTCTAACTTCAGATCTGGTTTTTTGTTTATGAGAGCCTTGTCTGGATCCAGCTAAATATGTGACTACAGCTTGATGAACAAGCGTTTCATTAAATTCTTTGCCAAAAGTTGATTCCGAAATTTGGACATCTGTTTTTTTATTTTCGATGTTAAGTAGATCTAATTTCATCTTTGTTTCACCGCAGGGGTAATTTTTAGCGTAGAGCCATTAAAGCCAGGCACCGCACCCTTAACATACAGAAGATTATTCTGAACATCTGCACCCATTAATTCTAGACTTTGAACAGTTTTAGTTTCATGGCCCATGTGACCTGACATTTTTTTTCCTTTCCAAACTCGTCCAGGAGTTTGGCATTGGCCGATTGAACCATGAGCTCTATGAGCCAAAGAATTACCATGAGTTGCATCTTGCATGGCAAAGTTATGTCGTTTGATAACCCCAGCATATCCCTTGCCTTTAGAAGTTCCAGAGACATCAACCATTTTTCCAACTTCAAATATATCGGCAGTTAAATGATGGCCAATCTTAAGATCATCAGTTTCTTCAGTTCTGAACTCAAATAATTCTCCATTAGCAATATTTTGCTTCTTAAAGAATTCTGTAGATGATTTTGTTAAATTTTTAGATGTGTTTTTCGATACCACTACAGCGCTATAACCATGTTTCTCATGGGTCTTGATATCTGCAACGAAGTTTGCTGCAACAGAAATAACTGTTACGGGAATTGAGGTGCCGTCTTCTTGAAAAAGTCTCGACATTCCTGATTTTTTTCCAACTAAGCCAATGCTCAATTTACTCTCCTTTTATACGGGGCTTATAACCCTCTATGGCCGCTAAGCGTTAAAAAAGTAACAAATTAGCTTAAACTAATTTGTACATCTACCCCAGATGAAAGGTCGAGCTTCATTAAAGCATCAACTGTTTTATCTGTAGGTTCTACTATATCCATAAGTCTCTTGTATGTTCTTATCTCATACTGATCTCTCGCATCTTTGTCTTTATGCGGAGATTTTAAGATTGTTGTTCTTTCTTTCTTTACTGGCAAAGGAATTGGTCCTTTTACAATCGCACCAGTTTTTTTTGCAGTTTCAACAATTAATTTAGTTGAAGCATCAATCAAACGATAGTCGAAAGCTTTTAAGCGAATTCTTATTGATTGATTGTCCAATTTATTTAATTCCTATATTTCTGCTTTATGCAAAATGTTGCGTATTCTATGACTCTAAAGCCCCTAATGTCAACAAATTTAGGTTATTTATCAGTGTATTGTTTTAAGAAGTTTTTAACTGCTCAGCAATATTGTTTGGAACTTCGGCATATTTAAGAAATTCCATTGAAAAACTTGCTCTACCTTGCGTTGCAGACCGTAAATCAGTTGCATATCCAAACATCTCAGACAATGGCACTTCTGATCTGACTGTTTTACCAGTTGGAATTTCATCCATTCCCAAAATTATGCCTCTTCGTCTATTTAAATCCCCAACCACATCACCCATATGCTCTTCTGGTGTTACAACTTCTACAGCCATCATAGGCTCCAATAAGACTGGACGCGCTTTGAGACACCCTTCTTTTAATGCCATAGATCCAGCGATTTTAAAAGCCATCTCGCTTGAATCAACATCATGGAAAGATCCATCATATAAAGTTGCTCGAAGTGCGAGAAGTGGATAACCAGCAATGACGCCGTTTTTCATTTGCTCTTGAATACCCTTATCAACAGCTGGTATGTATTCTTTAGGAACAACGCCTCCAACAATCTTGTCAACAAATTCGTACTCATCATCTAACCCAAGGGGTTCTAATTTAAGCCAGACATGGCCATATTGTCCCTTACCACCACTTTGTCTAACAAATTTTCCTTCTACATCAACCGATTCTCTAATTGTTTCACGATAGGAAACCTGTGGTTTTCCAATATTTGCCTCTACATCAAACTCTCTTCTCATTCTGTCAACCAATACATCGAGATGTAGCTCGCCCATTCCAGAAATAATAGTCTGGGCAGACTCTTCATCGGTATGAACTCTAAATGAAGGATCCTCTTGAGCAAGTTTTCCAAGAGCAACGCCCATCTTCTCTTGGTCTGATTTTGTTTTTGGCTCTACAGCAACTGATATTACTGGTTCAGGAAAATCCATTCTTTCAAGCACAACTGGATCACTCAAGTCACAAAGAGTATCTCCAGTGGTTACATCTTTTAAACCTATACAAGCGGCAATATCGCCAGCACGTATTTCTTTAATTTCATTTCGATCATTTGAATGCATTTGTACCATTCGTCCAACCCTTTCTTTCTTTGACTTGGTTGAATTCATAACACCATCGCCCACAGAAAGCACTCCAGAATAAACTCTGATAAATGTTAAGGTTCCAACAAATGGATCAGTAGCTATCTTGAAAGCCAATGCTGAAAACGGCTCCTCATCTGAGGACGTTCTGCTTATCTCAGTCTCCTCATCATCAGGCAATGATCCTTTGATTGCCTTGACTTCATTTGGAGCAGGCAAATACTCAATAGCAGCATCTAGAACAGCTTGAACACCCTTATTTTTAAATGCTGACCCGCAAAAAGCAGGAACTATTTCATTAGCAAGTGTTCTAATTCTAATGCCTGCTTTAATTTGTTCTATAGTCAATTCACCGCTTTCTAAATATGCATTCATCAACTCTTCATTTGCTTCTGCTGCACTTTCAACCATAGATTCTCGCAATGATTCACATGTATCTAAAATATCTGCTGGAATATCTTGCTCTTCAAAAGTTAGCCCTTGATCATCTTCATTCCAAAAGATAGCTTTCATCTTAACTAAATCAACAACACCTTTGAAATCTTCTTCTGCTCCAATGTTGTATTGCATAGGAACAACATTTGCTTTTAGCCTATCTCTAATTTGATTAGTTACTCGAGAAAAGTCTGCTCCGGCTCTATCCATTTTATTTACAAAAACGATTCTAGGAACCTCATATCGATCGGCTTGTCGCCAAACGGTTTCTGACTGAGGCTCAACACCAGACGTACCACAAAATACTACAACTGCTCCATCTAAAACTCTTAAAGATCTCTCAACTTCAATGGTAAAGTCTACGTGACCTGGGGTATCGATGATATTAATTCTGTGCTGAGGAAATTGTTGCTCCATGCCTGACCAAAAGCATGTAGTGGCGGCAGATGTTATGGTAATGCCTCTTTCTTGTTCTTGCTCCATCCAATCCATGGTTGCCGCACCATCATGCACTTCACCAATTTTATGAGATAAGCCAGTGTAAAAAAGAACTCTTTCAGTCGTAGTGGTTTTACCTGCATCAACGTGAGCACAAATACCAATGTTTCTGTACTTACTAAGTTCAGTCTGTCTAGCCATATTAAAACCTATGAAATGTGATTAATTAAAAACGGAAATGAGAAAAAGCTTTATTAGCTTCAGCCATACGATGAACATCTTCTTTTTTCTTCACTGCAGAGCCTTTGCCCTCTGCAGCATCAGACAATTCACCCGCTAATCTATGATCCATAGACTTTTCACTTCTTTTTCTTGCAGCTTCTACTAACCAACGCATTGCAAGCGCTTGTCTTCTAGAAGGTCTAACCTCTATTGGTACTTGATAGGTTGCCCCACCTACTCTTCTTGATTTAACCTCGACCATTGGACCGATAGTATCCAAAGCCTTTTTGAATAGCTCAACAGGATCAGTTTTTGCAGTTTGATCAATTTTATTAAAAGCACCGTAAACAATTTTTTCAGCAACAGATTTTTTACCATCTTTCATGATGTGATTCATGAACTTTGCAACAATAATATCTTTATATTTGGGATCAGGGAGTATTTTTCTTTTTTCAGGACTTCTTCTTCTTGGCATACTTATTTACCTTTTTTGGCTCCATATTTGGATCTACGTTGTTTTCTATTTGCTACGCCAGATGTATCTAAAGAACCTCTGACAGTATGATATCGAACACCAGGAAGATCTTTCACCCTTCCACCACGAATCAAAACAACAGAGTGTTCTTGCAGGTTATGGCCTTCACCACCGATATATGAAGTTACCTCGTATCCACTTGTCAACCTAACTCTGCAAACTTTTCTTAAAGCTGAGTTTGGTTTCTTAGGAGTGGTAGTATATACACGTGTGCAGACACCTCTACGCTGTGGAGATTTTTCCAATGCAGGTACGTCGGTTTTCCTAACCTTAGGTTTCCGAGGTTTTCTTATTAATTGATTTACAGTAGCCATAATTTAGTAGTTGGACGCGATTTTATAGACATGATTCACTACGGTCAACATTATTCCTCAGTTTCTTGTAATTCTTGTCGTAATGCCGCTTCGATGTCATCTTCAGATAGCATTGATTCAGAGGAATCGCTAGCTTTCTTAGCTGCCATTTGATCATGGAACTCCATTCCGGTTCCTGCCGGTATCAACCTTCCTACAACAACATTTTCTTTAAGTCCTCTTAGGTAGTCCACTTTACCAGTTACAGATGCTTCTGTAAGAACTCGTGTGGTTTCTTGGAAAGAAGCAGCAGAAATAAATGAGTTAGTTGTAAGGGAAGCTTTAGTAATTCCAAGCAACACCCTTTCAAAACGTGCTGGCTCTTTATTTGCTGCAACAGCCTTGGCATTTTCTTCAACCAACTCTGAATATTCAACCTGATCACCTTGAATAAATTTGGTATCTTCACCATCAATAATTAATGCCTTTCGAAGCATTTGACGCAAAATGGTTTCAATATGCTTATCATTGATAAGTACACCTTGAAGCCTATAAACGTCTTGGATTTCATTGACTATGAAGTTGGTTAACTGAGGAATTCCTCTCAAACGCAAGATATCATGAGGGCTTAATGGGCCGTCAGAAATAATGTCACCTTTTTCAATTCTCTCTCCCTCAAATACTGTGAGAGTTCTATGTTTAGGAATGAGCATCTCAACATTCTGAGTTTTCTTGGTAGCCCCATCAGGGGTAATAACCAATCGCACTTTACCTTTAGTTTCTTTTCCAAAAGCAATAATACCGCTTGCTTCAGCAAGCACAGCAGCATCTTTTGGTTTCCTGGCTTCGAAAAGATCTGCAACCCTAGGGAGACCACCAGTGATGTCTTTAGTTTTTGATCCCTCTAAAGGTATCCTAGCTAGGACCTCTCCTGCATGTAATTTTTTACCATCTTTTAAATTAACTAATGCCTTGGCCGGTAAAGAATAGTTTGCGGGCGTCTTATGCTCTCCCAATGGAACAGGTTTGCCTTTTGCATCAACCAAAGCAATGGATGGGACCTTATCTTTTCCTGCAGAGGGCCTTTCGGCTACATCAATAACCTCAATGCTGCTTAGACCAGTAAGTTCATCAGTTTTTGAGAGAACAGTGACGCCATCATCAATATCTGTAAATTGCACAATTCCCTCAACCTCACTAATGATTGGACGCGTATATGGATCCCAGCCTGCAACTTTCAAGCCAGGCTCTACATTAGTTTGATCCTTCACAAATAAGGTAGAACCATAAATTAATTTATGTTGCTCTATTAATTTGCCTTTTTCATCAGTAAGAGTTACTTGACTATTTCTAGAAACGACAACCTCTTGCTTGTCTTTGTTAGTAACAGTTTTAATATCTGAAGAAAAATTGATAACTCCAGAATTATTAACAATAATTGCATTATCCTCTGATGAGCTAGATGCAGCTCCACCAATATGGAATGTACGCATTGTTAATTGAGTTCCAGGCTCGCCAATTGATTGAGCAGCTACAACTCCAACAGCCTCACCTCTGTGGACTAAATGACCGCGAGCCAAATCTCTTCCATAGCACTTAGCACAAACACCATAACTAGCTTCACAAGTCATTGGTGATCTAACTTTTAGAGACGAAATATTTAACTCATCAATTTTCTTCACTGAATCCTCGTCAATTAGATGACCAAGGGGATAAACCTCTTCTTCATCTGCATTAAAAATTGGTTCAGCAATTACTCTGCCTAATATTCGTTCTGTTAGTGGCTGAATAATATCTCCGCCCTCGACGATTGATGAGACAACAATTGACTGGTCAGTACCACAATCATCCTCAACAACAACTGAGTCCATGGCAACATCACAAAGTCTTCTGGTTAAGTATCCTGAGTTCGCTGTTTTAAGAGCAGTATCAGCTAAACCTTTTCGAGCTCCATGAGTAGAAATAAAGTATTGAAGTACAGATAATCCCTCTCTGAAGTTTGCGGTGATTGGCGTTTCAATAATTGAGCCATCTGGCTTAGACATTAATCCACGCATTCCTGAAAGCTGTCTAATCTGAGCAGGAGATCCCCTAGCGCCAGAGTCCGCATATATAAATACAGAGTTAAATGATGCCTGATCAACTTCCTTGCCATCTGCATCTTCAACTTGATCGGTGCTAATTTTTGCCATCATAGCTTTTGCAACTTTCTCATTTGCACGAGACCAAATATCAATTACTTTATTGTATCGCTCTCCCTGAGTAACAAGACCAGATTCATATTGTGATTCGATTGATTTCACTTCTTTTTCCGCTGCATCAATGATGGATGGCTTTTCTTCTGGGATGACAAAATCATCTACGCCAATAGAAGATCCAGATCGTGTTGAATGCTCAAACCCAAGATACATGAGCTGATCTGCGAAGATTACAGTTGCCTTAAGACCAGCCTTTCTGTATGAAATATCTATTAAATTAGAAACAGATTTCTTATCTAAAGTTTTATTTACATTGTCGAAACCGACCTCAATAGGCGTAATTCTCCAAACTAAAACTCTACCTACAGTAGTATCTTCAAGGAAAGTTCCTTTGTCAGCGTTAGTGATTCTTACCTTAATGTTTGCATGAATATCCAAGGTCTCAGATTCATATGCTCTAAGCACTTCATCAGGATTGCTAAATACTCTTCCATCACCTTTAACATTTACTTTATCTCGAGTCATGTAGTAAAGCCCTAAGACTATGTCCTGTGTAGGGTTAATAATTGGCTCACCATTTGCCGGAGATAAAATATTATTTGTTGACATCATAAGAGCGCGAGCTTCCAGCTGCGCTTCAATAGAAAGTGGCACATGGACAGCCATCTGATCACCATCAAAGTCTGCATTAAAAGCAACACAAACTAAAGGGTGTAACTGAATAGCCTTACCTTCAACTAGAAGAGGTTCAAATGCTTGTATACCTAATCTGTGAAGGGTTGGAGCTCTATTTAAAAGAATTGGGTGCTCTCTGATCACATCTTCTAAAATCTCCCAGACTTCAGGAGTTTCTCTTTCAACTAATTTTTTAGCCGCCTTAATCGTGGTAGCTAGTTCTTTTTGTTCAAGCTTTCCATAGACATAGGGTTTAAATAATTCCAGTGCCATTTTCTTAGGAAGACCGCACTGATGTAATTTTAAATTTGGGCCTGCAACAATTACAGATCTACCTGAATAATCAACGCGTTTACCAAGTAAATTTTGTCTGAACCTACCACCTTTACCTTTAATCATGTCTGCTAAAGATTTCAATGGTCGCTTATTGGTTCCAGTAATTACTCGACCTCTTCTACCATTATCAAGAAGCGCATCAACACTTTCTTGAAGCATTCTTTTTTCATTTCTTACAATAATATCTGGAGCGCTTAATTCTAAAAGACGCTTTAACCTGTTATTTCTATTAATGACTCTTCTGTATAGATCATTGAGATCTGAGGTAGCAAAACGACCTCCCTCTAAAGGAACCAATGGTCTTAGATCAGGTGGTAAAACTGGCAAAACATTCATAATCATCCATTCTGGTTTGTTTCCAGACTCATTGAATGCCTCAAGAAGTTTTAATCTTTTGGATAATTTTTTTAGTTTAGTGTCTGAATTAGTCTGCGGAACTTCTTCTCGGATAATTCTTATTTCTTCTTCTAAATCAATTTCTTGCAATAACATTTGAACTGCTTCAGCGCCCATAGAAGCTGTAAACTCATCACCATACTCATCAAATGCTTCAATAAACTCTTCTTCAGTTAAAATTTGGCATTTTTCTAGCTCTGTTAAACCAGGATCAGTCACAATATAGCTTTCGAAATATAACACTCTTTCAATTTCTCTGAGCGTAATGTCAAGTAGTAACCCTATTCTTGAAGGAAGTGATTTTAGAAACCAAATATGTGCAACCGGAGCGGCAAGCTCTATGTGCCCCATTCTCTCTCTTCTTACTTTTGCTAAAGTAACTTCTACTCCGCACTTCTCGCAAACAACACCACGATGCTTCATGCGCTTGTATTTTCCACAAACACACTCGTAATCTTTTACCGGACCAAAAATTTTGGCACAGAAGAGGCCATCTCTTTCTGGTTTAAAAGTACGATAATTAATGGTTTCAGGTTTTTTTACCTCACCAAATGACCAAGATCTGACCATCTGAGGAGAAGCAAGCCCAGCAGTTATTGAAGTAAAGTCTTCTTGCTTAGCCTTTAACGAATTTAGTAAATCTTTCAATTATTTCTCCTAATTTTCAGAATCAAGTTCTAGGTTAATTCCAAGTGATCGAATCTCTTTTGTGAGTACGTTGAATGACTCAGGGATATTCGCATCCATTTGGTAGTTTCCATCAACAATATTTTTATACATTTTAGTTCGCCCTGGAACATCATCGGACTTAACTGTGAGCATCTCTTGAAGGGTATATGAGGCACCATATGCTTCGAGGGCCCATACCTCCATCTCACCAAATCTTTGACCGCCAAATTGAGCTTTTCCACCGAGAGGCTGCTGAGTAACAAGACTATATGAACCTGTTGAGCGAGCATGCATTTTGTCATCAACCAAATGATTTAATTTGATCATATACATGTATCCAACTGTTACAGGTCGTTCAAACTGTCTGCCAGTTCTTCCATCAAACAATGTCAATTGACCAGAATCAGGGAGATCAGCAAGCTTGAGCAACTCTTTAATCTCAGATTCTTTGGCACCATCAAACACTGGAGTTGCAATCGGCAAACCGTCAGTAAGATTGCTTGCTAGAGATAGAATTTCAGCATTATTTAAAGAATCAAGATCTTCTTTAATAGTTGCATTCTTGTTATATAAGATATCTAGGTACTTTTTCAGCTCATCCGCTTTAGCTTTAGCTTGAATCATTTTATTGATTTTTTCGCCTATTCCTTTTGCAGCTGCTCCCATGTGGGTCTCAAGAATTTGACCAACGTTCATTCGGGATGGAACACCAAGAGGGTTTAAGACAATATCAACAGGATTTCCTTCATCGTCATAGGGCATATCCTCAATAGGCATAATTTCTGAGATGACGCCTTTGTTACCATGTCTACCGGCCATCTTGTCTCCTGGCTGAATTCTTCTTTTGACAGCTAGATATACTTTTACGATTTTTATTACTCCAGGAGCAAGATCGTGACCTCTAGTAATCTTTTGTTTTTTCTCATCAAAACTTTCCTGAATATCTTTGATGTATTGTTTTAAAGCTTTCTCAGCATCTTCAATTTTATCATTTGCAGAGTCATCAGCTGTTCTTACAGATAATAAGTCATCAAGGCTCAGCTCTGATAAGTCTTCAGCTGAAACTGAAGAACCTTTCTTGAGGCCTGGACCCTTAGAAATTTTTGCACCTTTAATAATATCAACTAGACGGATTCTTGTAGCATCATTAATAATTTTAATCTGATCGTCAGCATCTTTCTTTGCAACAGATAAATGGTCAGCTTCAATCGAAAGCGTTCTTTCATCTTTTTCCATCCCATCTCTTGTGAAGACTTCAACGCCGATTACAGTTCCGTTGATACTTGATGGAACTCTCAATGAGGTATCTTTTACATCAGAGGCTTTTTCTCCGAAAATTGCACGTAATAGTTTCTCTTCTGGTGACAATTGAGTTTCACCTTTTGGAGTAATTTTACCAACCAAAATATCTCCAGCTTTGACTTCTGCTCCAACATAAACCATTCCGCAATCATCAAGTTTTCCAAGCGATCCTTCGCCGACATTTGGGATGTCAGCTGTTATCTCCTCTGAGCCAAGTTTTGTATCCCTAGAAATACAAGTTAATTCTTGGATATGAATAGAAGTAAATCTATCTTCTCTTGAAACTTTTTCAGACATCAAAATAGAGTCTTCAAAGTTATATCCATTCCAAGGCATAAAGGCTATTCGAATGTTTTGTCCCAATGCTAACTCACCATTATCAACTGATGGTCCGTCAGCAAGAATATCGCCAAATTTTACTTTATCCCCAACTGAAACAAGCGGTCTCTGGTTGATACAAGTGTTTTGATTCGATCTTGTGTATTTTGTGAGATTATAAATATCAACGGCATTATTTGAATTTTTAGCATCGGTAACACGAACAACAATTCTTGCAGCATCAACGTTTTCAACAACTCCATTGTTCTTGGCTACAACACAAACACCAGAATCACCGGCAACAATAGTTTCAAAGCCAGTTCCAACAAGAGGTTTCTCAGGCTTTAAGACTGGGACAGCTTGACGCATCATATTTGAACCCATTAAAGCTCTGTTAGCATCATCATGCTCAAGAAACGGTATTAATGAAGCTGCAACTGAGACAACTTGCTGAGGGGCCACATCCATTAAATCAATTCTTTCAGGGCTCATCAAAGCAGAATCTCCATTGTGTCGCACTGGTACAAGATCATCAACAAACTTTCCTGACTTATCTAGCGCTGCATTTGCCTGAGCGATAATATGTTCTCCTTCATCAATTGCAGAAAGATAAATAATGTCATTAGTGACCTTCCCTTTAATAATTTTTCTATACGGAGTTTCAATAAATCCAAAAGCATTAGTTCTTGAATAACATGCAAATGAGTTAATCAGTCCAATGTTTGGTCCTTCAGGCGTTTCAATTGGACATAATCTACCATAATGAGTTGGATGCACATCCCTTACCTCAAAGCCTGCTCGCTCTCTAGTTAATCCACCTGGCCCAAGAGCTGAAACTCTTCGCTTATGAGTAATTTCAGATAGAGGATTGTTTTGATCCATAAACTGAGACAGCTGGCTAGAACCAAAAAATTCTTTGATAGCAGCAGTGACAGGTTTCGCATTAATAAGGTCTTGGGGACCAAGCTCATCGGCTTCAGCCATACTGAGTCTTTCTCTGACGGCTCTCTCTACTCTTATTAATCCTACGCGAAACTGGTTAGCAGTCATCTCGCCTACTGATCTAACGCGCCTGTTACCTAAGTGATCAATATCATCAACGGAGTCATGACCATCTCTTATTGCCACTATTCCCTTCATAACGCTCAAGATGTCTTCAACATCAAGGATACCAGGAGTTTCTTTTGCTGCATCTATTTTTAATCTACGATTAAATTTCATTCTGCCAACTTCAGAAAGATCATAGCGTTCATAATTAAAAAATAGATTTTGGAATAATTGTTCAGCCGAATCTTTAGTTGGTGGTTCGCCAGGCCTCATCATTCTATATATCTCAACCAAAGCTTCTAATCGATTTGAGGTGGGATCAGCTCTCAACGTTGTAGATATATATGGACCTTTATCAAGCTCGTTAATGTATAAAGTGTGAAGTTCAGCGATGCTAGCTTCTCTTAAAACTTCAATTACCGATTGATCAATCTCTGTGTTTGCAGAAACTAAGACTTCTCCGGTCTCTTGATTAAATACATCTTTTGCAAGAACTTTGCCAATTAGGAAGTCATCCTCAACTTTGAGCAAGGACATTTTAGCTTGCTCGAGTTCACGGACATGTCTCGCAGTGATTCTCTTGTTAGCCTCAACAATAACTTTTGATTTAATCTTTAAATCAACCGGTAATGTCTGACCTCTTAATCTGGATGGGATTAATTCTATGCTTATTCCAGCTTTTTCTACCTGCACAGTATCAATTTCATAAAAGTGCTGGAGGATTTCCTCAGTACCCATGTCCATAGCTTTTAAGATGATGGTAGCTGGTATTTTTCTTCTTCTATCAATTCTACAAAATAGATTATCTTTTGGATCAAATTCAAAATCCAACCATGAGCCTCTATAAGGAATAATGCGTGCAGAATAGAGAACTTTCCCTGATGAATGAGTTTTGCCTTTATCATGATCAAAGAAAACGCCAGGCGATCTATGAAGTTGATTGACTACAACTCTCTCAGTACCATTGATAACAAAGGAGCCATTTTCAGTCATCAATGGGACCTCTCCCATAAAAACTTCGCCCTCTTTAACATCTTTTACTTCTTGGAAATTAGTATCTCGATCATAAATTACCAAACGAACAACAATTCGAAGGGGGGCAGAATAGCTTAGTCCTTGTATTAAGCATTCTTGAACTGTGTAACCAGGTTTTCCTAATTCATAGGAAACATATTCAAGGGCGGCATTACCAGACACGCTGGTAATAGGAAAAAGAGTTTGAAAAACCTCTTCGAGACCCTGATTTTCTCTTGCACCTGCTTCAACATGTTGTTGAAGAAATTGTGAATAAGATTCAAGCTGAGTCTCAATGAGCTTAGGAAGCTCCATAACCTTTGGAAGTCTTCCGAAGTTTTTTCTAATTCTTCTTTTCTCTGTATAGCTGTATGACATATGTCGCCCTTTAAAAATGTTTTATTGAAAGATTATTTAAGCTCTGCTGATGCTCCTGCCTCAGTTAGTTGCTTAAGCATTTCTTCAGCATCAGCTTTCTTAACAGCTTCTTTCAAAGTGTTAGGAGCGCCATCAACTAAATCCTTAGCCTCTTTCAATCCAAGTCCTGTAATTGCGCGAACAGCTTTAATTACTTGAACTTTTTGATCGCCAGCTGCAGTTAAAACTACATCAAAGTCATCTTTTTCTTCAGCAGCCTCACCAGCGTCGCCGCTAGCAGCAGCAGGAGCAGCGGCTACAGCAGCAGCTGCAGTAACACCGAATTTCTCCTCAATCGCTGAAATAAGTTCAACCAAGTCCATTACGGACATTTCTTCTATCGCGCTTAGAATATCGTCTTTAGATATTGCCATTTTTTTCTCCTAGATTTAGGCGTTAGCCTGTTTGTTGTCTCGAACTGCAGAAAGAACCCTAGCTAACTTGCTTGGCACTTCATTAAGAAGTGTTGCAAATTTGCCAATAGGCGCTTGTAGCACTGCAGCAATAAGAGTTAGTGCTTCTTCTCGTGATGGCAGAGATGCAAGAACATCAATTTGTGATCCATCAAGAAGTTGCCCTTCCACAACAAGAGCTTTGATCTCAAGAGCTTCAAAGTTTTTTGCGTAAGTTTTTAACATCTTCGCTGCTGCACCTGGTTCAGCATATGAGAAAGCAAAAAGTGAAGGACCTGTTAACACTTCATCGGTACAACCAAAATCAGTGCCTTCAAATGCCAATTTTGCAAGAGAGTTTTTTATGACCTGAATATGAACTCCAGATTCTGTTCCTTGTTTTCTAATTTCGGTTAACTCAGAAACCTTAAGGCCTCTGGCATCTGAAATTACAAGTGAAGATGCAGAAGCCGAAACCTCTTTTACTTCTTGAACTATTCTCTCTTTATCTTCTCTAGCTAACGCCACAGCAATTCTCCTATTAATGCCTTTCGGCTAATCGGTGACAAACCGCCTTCGCAATTTGAACACCACCTACGTAGGAAATTAAGCTTTCGCACCTACGGTCTTTGACGGCTGCGATTAACGCAACAATCTAGGGTCAAAAAAAGACCCTAAAACTTATACAACTACTAAGGATGCAGGAGTAACTTTCACTCCCGGTCCCATAGTGCTACTCAAAGCAACGCTTCGAATATATGAACCTTTAGCAGTAGCTGGCTTTAATTTCTTTACTTCCTCGAGCATAGCCGCTGCATTTTCTTGAATTTGGCTGGATGTAAATGAAACCTTTCCAATGCATCCATGCAGTATTCCATTTTTATCTGTTCTGAACCTGACCTGACCTGATTTAGCATTGTTAATTGCTTCACCAACTTTTTCTGTAACTGTTCCTGTCTTAGGGTTAGGCATCAAGCCCTTGGGCCCCAAAACCTGGCCTAATTGACCAACTATTTTCATAGCGGCCTGCGAGGAAATAACCACGTCAACTTCAATTTCCTCTTTTTTAAATTTTTCTGCTAGATCTTCCATTCCAACAAAGTCTGCTCCAGCATCATTAGCTTCCTTTGCTTGATCTCCATCTGCAAAGACTGCAACAGATACTGTTTTGCCTAATGAATGAGGAAGAGTGATGGCACCTCTAACATTTTGATCAGATTTACCTGGGTCAATGCCTAATCTGAGAGCGATGTCTACAGACTCATCAAATTTATTAGATTTTACAGTTTGAAATATGTTCATTGCCTCTTCTAAAGAATATATGTTCTCTGGATTGACAAGTTCTAATAGTTGCTTTTTCTTCTTTGTAAGTTTAGTCATTATTTAACTTCTACTCCCATGCTTCTTGCGGTGCCTTCAATAATTTTGACTGCTTGATCCATATCATTTGCATTTAAATCTTTTTGCTTTGCTGTCACTATCTCTTCTAACTGAGCTCTAGTTATTGAGCCAACTTTTTCTCTATTGGGTTCACTGCTTCCCTTGCTAATTCCAGCAGCTTTCTTAATCAAGACTGCCGCGGGAGCTGATTTAACTTCAAAAGTAAAAGATTTATCTTCGTATACGGTTATGACAACAGGAAGGGGTAAGCCCTTCTCCATGCTTTGGGTTTCAGCATTAAATGCATTACAAAAATCCATAATATTTACTGCTGCTTGACCAAGAGCAGGGCCAACCGGAGGACTTGGATTTGCTGCGCCCGCAGGTATTTGTAGTTTTAAAATTGTTGCTACCTTCTTTGCCATTATGTTTTCTCTATTTGTATGAAGTCTAATTGAACTGGTGTGGATCTTCCGAGAATTTGTACTGACACTTTTACACTGCTTCTTTCGTAGTCAACTTCTTCGACAATTCCGTTAAAATCATTAAAAGGACCATCACAAACTCTAATAACTTCACCTGGTTCAAATAAAGTTTTAGGTCTTGGAGCTTCCTCTCCAACCTCAATCCTATTGAGGATATTATCAACGTCACTTTTAGAAATAGGTGAAGGCTTATCTTTCTTGCCGCCAACAAACGAACTCACTCTAGGAGTGTGCTTGACTAGTTGCCAAGTATCATCATTCATTTCCATCTCAATTAAAATGTAGCCTGGAAAAAATTTACGCTCTGTTTTTTTCTTAGCACCACTTTTTAATTCAACAACTGATTCAGTTGGAACTAGAATTTCACCAAATTGATCCTTTAAACCAGCAAGTTCTATTCTTTCTTCAAGGGCAGCTTTAACCTTAAGCTCGTACCCAGAATATGCCATTATTACGTACCAATTCACTATATTACTATCCTAAAATTAATTTTGTTAGCCAGCTTAAAAGAGATTCGAGCGCCCAAAAAAATAAACAAAGGACGATAATAGAACCAAAAACTACCATAAAAGTTTGAGTTGTCTCCATTCTTGTTGGCCAAACAACTCTCCTCATTTCGGTTCTTGATTCCTTCATCAGGGAAACAGCACCTTTACCAAAAACTGTGGTTGCAAGAATCATAGTTGCAACAATAAAAAGAGCCACAACAGCAAGAACTCTGTAGAGAAAAGCGACTTCTGTGTAATAGCTATTACCAACAATAGCCACAGAAAAGATGCTAATGGACAAAAGCCATTTGATCTTATCGGCAATGTTTGATGCTTTACCCTTTGCCATATTTTTCTTTAAACCAGCTCCTTGGCAGGCCAGGAGGGACTTGAACCCCCAACCTACGGTTTTGGAGACCGTCGCTCTACCAGTTGAGCTACTGGCCTAAATTTTCTCCTATAAATAGAGACAAAAATGCCGAGCTTTAAACTCGGCAAAATTGTAAAATTGTTAAATTACTTAATAATCTTCGCGACTACGCCAGCTCCAACGGTTCTTCCGCCTTCTCTAATTGCAAATTTTAAACCTTCTTCCATTGCAATAGGAGCGATCAGACTAACTGTCATCTTGATATTATCACCAGGCATAACCATCTCAGTGCCTTCTGGCAATGCACAAGCACCAGTTACGTCAGTTGTTCTAAAGTAGAATTGCGGTCTGTAATTACTAAAGAAAGGGGTATGTCTGCCGCCCTCTTCTTTGCTGAGTACATAGATTTCAGCTTCAAATTCTGTGTGGGGATTAATAGATCCTGGAGCACTTAATACTTGACCACGCTCAACAGCATCTCTTTCGATACCTCTCAATAAAACTCCACAGTTTTCTCCAGCTCTACCTTCGTCAAGAGATTTTCTAAACATCTCTACTCCAGTGCATACTGTAGTTGTTGTATCTGAAATACCAACAATCTCTAATGGATCACCAGTTTTAACAATTCCCTGTTCGATTCTTCCAGTAACAACAGTTCCTCTTCCAGAAATTGTGAAAACGTCTTCAACAGGCATCAAGAAAGGCTTTTCAATTTCCCTAGCAGGCTCATCTACAAATGAATCCAATGCTTCGATTAATTTTGTTACAGCAGGAACACCAATGTCAGAAGTGTCTCCTTCTAATGCTTTTAAAGCACTTCCAACTATGATTGGCGTATCGTCGCCAGGAAAGTCATATGTGTCTAGCAATTCTCTAATTTCCATTTCAACTAATTCTTGTAATTCAGCATCATCCACTTGGTCAGCTTTGTTTAGGAAAACAACAATTTTTGGAACACCAACTTGCTTAGCAAGCAAAATGTGCTCTCTTGTTTGAGGCATAGGACCATCAGCTGCACTTACCACTAAAATAGCTCCATCCATTTGTGCAGCACCTGTAATCATATTTTTTACATAGTCAGCATGTCCAGGACAATCTACGTGAGCATAATGTCTTGTATTTGAAACATACTCAACGTGTGAGGTAGCAATGGTAATACCACGTTCTCTTTCCTCAGGAGCATTATCAATGTTTGCAAAGTCCACAACTTCGCCACCAAATACTTCTGAAGCAACTTTCGTTAAAGCAGCGGTTAATGTAGTTTTACCATGATCAACGTGGCCAATTGTTCCAACATTGACATGGGGTAACGTTCTTTCGTATTTTTCTCTAGCCATTTCTTGCCTCTCTATTTTTGAAATTAACTCTAAAATTTACCTATAAAATGGAGCTCATAACCGGACTTGAACCGGTGACCTCTTACTTACCAAGCAAGTGCTCTACCGCTGAGCTATATGAGCCCGAATTACAGCATCCAAATTTAAGGTGGCGTATTATCTCTTTAAAAAACGATAAACTCAACCTTTTTTTACGGTAAATATTAATATGAATGGTGGAGGAGGCTGGATTCGAACCAACGTACTCGTAGAGAACAGATTTACAGTCTGCCGCCTTTAACCACTCGGCCACTCCTCCATTTCAAGGGTGCTATTTTTGTTCTAGAATGGACTGAAGTCAACTAGATTATCAATAACTTGCACAAATTATCACAAAAAGAAGTTTCTAAAGGCTTAAATCTAGAAAAAATAGACTTTTATCTACTTGATACAGTCGATTCAACAAGCACCTTTGCAAAAGAGGCAATATTAACTAAAGATTTTCTGATTGTTATTTCTGAGGAGCAGACTGCTGGTAGAGGCAGGCAAGGAAAGCAATGGTATAGTCCGAACACAGGTAATATTTACATGAGTGTAAAATTTAGAGATCAAAATCCTGCCCCCCTTAGTCTAATCATTGGACTTTTAATATCAGAAGCTATGGACTCAGTCTCTGGTCAAGAAATTAATGCTGGTTTGAAATGGCCAAATGATTTATTAATTGATAATAAAAAAATATGCGGGATTCTCATCGAATCTGAAGCAAACGAAGGTATTGTTGAATTCACAGTGGGCATTGGAATTAATTACTCCCTACCCAGCAAAGAATCATGGTGGGGAGAAATTGGTGAGCTAGCGGACATCCTGCCCCGAGAAAAATTAATTAATAGTATTTTGCATGGCATTATGAATTACTCACAAAATGGTTATGAAAACTGGAAAGAGGCCTGGGAAAAAAGATGTATGCATATGGGTATGGAATTAGAGGCTGTCTCAAATAATCAAAAAGATACTGAGATTGGAGTCTTTCTTGGAATTAATGAGGAAGGTAAAATGCTGCTAGAAACGCCAAGGGAGCTAAAAGTAATTAGTTCGGGTGAATGCTCTATTAAAGGGATATATTAGATCAATGATACATACTATTTTTAAAACAGAAATTATTCACAATCAATCAGTTGAAATAGCCTCAATAGTATTTGGCGCAGGTTGCTTTTGGGGAGTGGAACGAAAATTTTGGTCTTTGCCTGGAGTAATAATGACATCTGTGGGTTATGCAGGTGGAGATCATCCAGATCCAACATATGAACTAGTATGTGCTGGTATCACTGGTCATGCTGAGGTTGTGAAAGTTGATTATGATCCCCTGCAAATTTCTTTAATGGATTTATTAAAAATTTTTTGGGAATGTCATGATCCCACGCAAGGAATGAGACAAGGCAATGATATGGGCACGCAATATAGATCTGCATGTTACTGCTTGAATGAATCAGATATGGAAGTTGTTAAGGCAAGTTTGAAACTTTATCAAGAAGTTCTGCTTAGTTCTGGTTATGGAAACATTACAACAGAAATAAAACTTGAAGATAAGTACTTTTTAGCAGAGGAATACCATCAGCAGTACTTAGATAAAAACCCTAATGGCTATTGTGGAATAGGTGGAACAAATTGCTCTTTCCCAAATTAATAAAAAGTATATAATAATTTTTTTTTGCCGGTATAGCTCAGTTGGTAGAGCAGTTGATTTGTAATCATCAGGTCCCGAGTTCAACTCTTGGTGCCGGCACCATTTTCTAAATACTTAAATCATCAAGATTATAATCTTTGAGGTCCTCACGAGCAGCATCATTCCATTTATATGATTTTCCTGAAATCTGAAAGGGCTTATAAGAATAAGGATCTTCGTTTGGGAATCTTTGCTTTCTTGCATCAATCGCATAACCAATAACTCTCGAACGTCGCTCAACTATTTCCTCATTAAAGACCTGAGCATCGCTATGAATGCCGCCTCCTTGAATGCCGAGCACAGATGATCTGCGATGAAATCCAAAATTCACTGTTATACGTGGCTCATATCCGCAATTAGGAAATGACCCATGAAGCAGTTGACGATTGCAAATTACAACATCACCAGGATTGCAGATGATTGGAACTGCCCCCTCTAATCTTTCACTTCCAGAGTTATTAACCAACTCTTTAATATTAATTTTTCCAATTTTATGAGTTCCTGGAACAACCCAGACGCCATTAACTGCTGTGCTGCCAAATACTTGCGCCATGAAATTAAAACCATGGATATCCTCATCAAAATTTTCACTATCCCAATGGGTCACTCCATCTTGATGCCACGAAACAGCAGCGCCAATTCCTGGCTCTTTAATAAAGAGGGCTTCATTGAATGGAGCAAAATCTTTACCATTGATGGACTCAGCAACTTTTAATAACTCTGGATGCGCATAAGTTCTTAAACAGGCTTCTGAAAATTGCAAAGATCCGAGCAAAATAAATGGTGATGCGACAGGAGAATCTTCTGCAGCTTTTGGCTCAAACATTTTAATTTGATGTCTACCGTTAGCAAGATCAGTTCCACCCAGAGGATCTCCTAAGGGTTTTGACCATACCAAAGTTAAAGCTTTTGAATCTACTCCAAGAGCAGGTTCCCCATTGATATCAACTGAGCTTTCAGGGTGGATTGGAAAATTTGAACGCATCTTATCAAGATCAACCTTTATATCATCTAATTCATCTTTATTAAGTACTCCTTCAAAAATATAAAATCCATTTTCAGAATAAGCATTGCGAATTGAAGCCGCAAGATTACCTTGGGCGTCAAAAGATATAGGCCCTCGATTATTTATTCCTAAAGCAGCCTTCTCTCCTTCAAGAAGATAATTTTTCATATCCTTTGAATCATCCCCATAAAAAGCAGCGCATGCTTCTATCGAACGTTTTGCATTGATCATATAAGTTTATTTTTTGTGATTAGAGGTAAAAATATTATAAAAATTTTTCAAATGGAATTCAAAGAAGTATTTTGGCACAAGAATTGCATTTATATTGTTGTACGCTAAGTATTCATTCTTTCCCCCAAATAGAAGTTGAATACAAACATTCACATTAATGCTTAGCGTACTTCCCCCTAAAAATGGTGAAGGGTCTTTTATTAGACCCTTCATATTTTCTTAAAAATTAAATTCTGCACTAATATTTATTAATCGGCCCCTTGGATCATGCACCCTAGTATCAAAACTAAAGTCAGGAGCGTCATATAGCAATGGTGCGCTCTTATCAAAAGCATTCATAATGCCAAGGCCTATTTCTAGCTCACCTTCTGAAAGCGGAAATGACTTTGTGACTGAAAAATCATGCACTAAAAATGATTTTACGAAGTTTGTATAGCCAAGATTGATTGCAGATGTTGGGATACTTCGCTCATTAGAATATCCATCTACATATCTAGTATTCATACCAAACGAGAAATTATTTACAGTCCAGTTAAAAAAAGTATTCAATCTTAATTTAGGTAAAGAGTGAGTGTGAGCATCATAGTTGAACTTGCCAACTCTATTTACCATGATGGAATGATCTCCATCATCCTCTTGCTCAAGGTGTTCAGGGGTTGAGAATTTTGATAGTTGAGTAGCTTTAATAGAATACTCAAAGTCCCCATATCGAGTAGCTTTAAAAATATTTAACTCTAAATCAAAACCACTGACCTGGGTTTTTTCTTCATTGAAATATGATGTACTTACAGCGATCAACTCTCCAAATTGATTTCTTGTAACGCTTGCTGCATATGGATTTGTGTTGAGTAATACTTGTGCGCTTTCTACTTCAATGCGATTTTCATAATCTATTGTCCAATAATCTATTGTCAAATCAACAGTCTCAGCAATGTTCCATATAAATCCAAAACTAGTATTTTTGGAGGTTGCGGGTTTTAAAGATGGATTACCCAAAAGTGCTAGACGAACAAATGGAGTATCATTGATATCTCTCACACTACCTAGCTGAATCTCAGATGAGAACATTTGCGCCATTGATGGTGCGGCAAAAGAAGTGCCAATTGAGCCACGCAAAAGAAAGTTCTCATAGGCCAAATACTTAAAAGAAAATTTTGGGTCAAATGAAGAATCATTTTTTAGCTTTTCATAACGGCCAGATAAAATGAGGTCCAAACGATCACCAAAATTTTTGTTGGTTTCAAAAAAAATAGCTTGTTTATTTCTGCTAGTGGTAACATTTTTGCCGCCACCTAAAAATAATAAATCAGCTCCTTTAATTAATTTTCCATCGGTATCAAATATCGCCCTACTTGCCTCAGAATAATTAATTTCAAGATCCTCTGAATTGAACTGAAAACCAAGAGCAAAATTTATGCCTTGTGATTGACCGGTCAAGATTCCATCCATGGATATCAAACTACCGGTTTTGGTAGAAGTCTCTGACCCTTTAATGTAATCAATTAAACTTGCAGAATTTTCTAAGGGCAAAAATATATTCCACTGCTCATCACCATTTGGTCCACCTGCCCCAAGAATTGCAGCCTCAAATCTTGATTCAATGGTATCTGGACGATTGTGTTTATTCTCATGTTCGCTTGCAGTCAAAGAAAGTTCAAAATTCATATCTTTAGAGATATTAAATTTCAAACTATTGCTCCAGTGGTATTGAAAAATATCTTTAGGTGAATTGGGCGAAGGAAATGCTGATCCAAGGGGTCGCCCATACCAAATTATCGGAACATTGAATGGACTGCCTCCTTGACCAGGAAGAATTTTTTTAGATAAATATGATAATGCTGGGTATGAGGGGGACTGAGGATTATCATTCACTTCAACAGAAGTCATAAGCAAAGTCATGGAATAGTCTATTGCTTCAATCGATCTTTGGAAATAAAGATATCCTTTTAGGTGATCTTCATCATTCACTATATTAAACCTTTGACCATAAAGAAATTTACATCTAGGGCCAGCAATCACTCCACCATTTGAAACGCAGTTTGGATCAGGAATTGTTTGATTTGTTGAATACCTGCCTGCATATGGACCTGACTGTATCGAATCTGCTTCTGTAACCTTAAAGCTATTGCCTAGACCACTTAGACCCAGCTCTGCAAGCTTCGGGATTTCACTTGCATTGAGTGGGGACCTATTAAACCCACTAATAGCAATAACATATTGCCCATCGAAAGCCTCCCCTCCATAAAGAAGCCCTAGAGAGGTATCTTTTTGATCATAGTTGGAGGTTTGCTGAGAAGTTGCAGATATTTTAAAGCCATCAAAGGCATGATAGGTATGAAAATTAATAACACCGGCAACTGCATCAGATCCATATAAAGAAGTTGCACCATCTTTAAGAATTTCAATTCGCTCGAGCGCAATCTCGGGAATGATATTGACATCAATATAACCCTCTCCTTCATGAGAAGGTGTGCCAGCATGAGTCTGCCGTTTTTTATTAATTAAAACCAATGTAGATGCATGATCCATGCCTCGCAGAGTGATTGCAGACATTCCCTGGTCAACACCGTCCAGGGCATTAGTTTGAAAATGAGAGCCTGAGGCCACGCTGAGATATTTGCTTAATTCAGCAACCGTTGAAACCCTCAAATTCTTAAAATCATCTGCCGAAATAACATCCACCGGAGAAGCATTTTGTTCAGAAGATTCTATATAGGACGCAACTGAAATCACTTCTTCCATATCATTTGCTAGCAAACCATTAATAGTTACAGCACCCATAAAAAGGAATGCAAATTTATTTGTTTTCATAAAACCTCCTGTAAGAAAAATAAAAATTTAAAAAAATTTAAATCTTTATTTTGGGAGGCGCTTGGGAGTTAAATGATTTTTGAAGTTCTAAAAAATAGCTTTGAGAAATCTCAATGCTTGATAAGTTTTTATAGATAACCTTCGTGATGAAGGAGAACGATTCTATATCTGATGCAACCTTATTGAGGCAAGACTGACATTCTATCTGGGGTTTAGCCTGTATGATGTCATCGTCAATGTGCGCAAAGGAATGCAGTGATATACTTGCAAGGAAAAATAATCCAAGAAAAGTAATAGACTTGTTATTCAATTTAAATCGCATGAATGGATACTATTATTTTCTGGCCCAACATTCAACAACCAAATAACATAAATGTATAAAGAGTCAATCCAAGATGCAATTTCAATGCATGAACTGCCCGTCAAGTGGCATTCAGATATTTTAAAAGAGGCAGAAGTAGTTTCAGATAAAAAGAAAACTGCTAAATACAGAAGAGATCTCAGAAAAATGCCATTTGCCACTATTGATGGTGAAGACGCTAAGGATTTTGATGATGCTATTTATTGCGATAAAAATGCAAGCGGCTATAAATTATATGTAGCTATTGCAGATGTTTCTTTTTACGTTGAGGCTAACTCAAAGCTTGATAAAGAGGCAAAAAAAAGAGGAACTTCAATTTATTTCCCTGAAACCGTGATTCCAATGTTACCAGAAATTCTTTCTAACGGGATCTGCTCACTAAGACCAAATGAAGATAGATGCGCTATGGTTTGCGAAATGTCTATTGCTTTAGATGGAACTAGAAAAAAATATAAGTTTTATAGCGGCCTTATAAATTCTCAAGCCAGACTTACCTATAACCAAGTAGAAGAGTATCTCAATCAGCCCAAAGATCTAAGTTGGAAAGAAGTAGGAGACTCTATCAATCATCTTCACGAACTTACCAAAAAAAGGCTCAAGATTCGAAATTCAAGGCAAGCGCTGGAAATTAATCCAACTGAAGCAATCCTTGAGCTAAATAAAAATAAAGAAGTAAAAAACATAGTCATTAAAAAACCCCTTTTTGCGCATAAGCTTGTTGAAGAATCGATGCTGCTTGCAAATGAATCAGCTGCTGAATTTATGCATGATCGTTTGGATTTAGGGGTCTATAGAATTCATGAAGACCCAGATCCAAGCAAGCTTGAGACATTAAAAAAACATTTTAAACTTCCAGCACAAATTGCAAAAAAATTGTCTCCTTTAGAAGTAATCAACAGCTGTCTTAAAGAGGCTCATGAAAAGAAAGATGACACTGGTCAGATTTTAGTTCTTCAAACTCTTGCAAGGGCAGAGTATTCTACAAATAATTTAGGTCATTTTGGTTTACAGCTCAAACAATACTCTCATTTTACTTCACCCATTAGAAGATATCCTGACTTATTGGCTCACCGACTAATCAATGCTTCGCTTGCCCATAAAAAACCCAATATGAGACAAAACGAGCTTCAGGATGAGTGTGAAAATTCCTCAATACTTGAAAGGCGAGCAGAAAAAGCATCTAGACAAGTTGAGCAAGTTTTAATTTGCTCTTACTTAAAAAATAAAATAGGCTCCTCTATGGATGGAGTAATCACCGGTGTTACCGATTTTGGTTTATTCATAAATTTGGAAAGGTACTTTATTTCTGGATTATTGCATGTCACTGACTTGCCGAATGACAGATATCAATATCTTCAAGATCGGAGTGCTCTTAAAGGAAAAAGGAGAGGTGGTATTTATAAACTTGGACAGAAAATTAAGGTTAAAATTACTGCTGTTTCTCCCCTTGAACGGAAGATCAATCTAGTAATTTCAAATGGAAAATAATAATTCTACAAATCTTCGAGTAGGCTTTCATACCATAGAGATGCTCTTAAAGCTTTCTCCTGAGAATATAAAAAAGATCTTTGTTCCAGCAAATCGAAATGATGATAGAGCTCTTAATCTAATTGCAATGGCTGAAAAACTTTCCGTTTCAGTAGAAAGAAAAAAAAGCCTGGCCCAGCACCCTGAGGCCATTCTAAAAAATGAAGTAAACCTGTCACTAAATGATCTAAAAAAATATGAGGAAACTATTCAGCATGAAAATCCTACATTTTTAGTCATAGATAATGTAATTGATCCAAGAAATCTTGGGGCATGCATTAGATCGGCAGCAGCTAGCAATGTTGCTGGAGTAATAATCAATAAACATCATTGCTCCCCAATCACTCCATTGGTGAGACAGGTTTCTGCTGGTGGCACCGAATCGATTCAGATATTTACGGTAACGAACTTAATTAATAGCTTGAAGCACTTTGAAAAGCTAGGCTATCTTATCTTAGGAACAAGTGAGCACGCAGATGTAATGCATACTGATTTAAATCTAAATAAACCCATTCTTGTGATTATGGGCTCTGAAGAAGATGGCATGAGAGAGAAAACTTTAGAAAAATGCTCTCAGGTATGCACTTTATCTAAGAATATGACAATCAATAGCCTAAATGTTTCTGTTGCTACCGGAGTCATACTTTTTGAGATAGCTAGGCAGAAGTTAGCATAAAATTCATTTACAATAACTGAACTTAATACTATCTTTGAATTAATTTAATGCTTAACCAAAGAACCATAAAAAATCCTATCAAAGCTGTTGGTGTTGGTCTTCACAGCGGCAAAGATATGACATTAGAGCTTTTGCCTGCTCCGATTGATGCAGGCATAACTTTTATAAGAACAGACTTAGATCCAGAGATAAGCATTCCAGCTATATTTGAATATGTTGGAGATACGACTCTTTCAACCGCCCTTTTTAAGGAAGGTTACAAAATCGGTACTATTGAGCACCTTCTCTCTGCAATCGCAGGCCTAGGGATCGATAACTGCATTATCAAAGTTGATGGTCCTGAGATTCCGATTATGGATGGTAGCGCAAGCCCATTTGTGTTTTTGATTCAATCAGCTGGATTAGAGATACAAGAAAAATTAAAAAAATTTATTAAAGTGAAAAAGGAGGTTCGGGTTGAACGCGGAGATACATATGCAGCTATTAAACCTTTTAACGGTTTTAAAGTCTCATTTGAGATTGACTTTGATGATGAGACCATAAAAAAACATGCTCAAAAATCATCAATTGATTTTTCCTCTACTTCTTTTGTTAAAGAGGTTTGCAGGGCAAGAACTTTTGGATCAGTAAAAGACAAGGATGCCCTTCAATCTCGGGGATTGGCACTGGGGGCGAGTGCCGATAATGCAATTGTTCTTGGAGATACTGGCATTCTAAATGAAGAAGGCCTGAGATTTGATGATGAATTTGTAAAGCATAAAATGCTTGATGCTATTGGTGATTTGTACCTGCTTGGACACAATCTTATTGGTCAGTTTTCAGGCTACAAATCTGGTCACTCTCTTAACAATGAATTATTAAGAAAAATATTGGCATCTGAGGATGCTTGGGAGGTAGTCACATTTGAAGATTCATCAATTGCCCCCATATCATATGCTAGAGCTCCGTTTGGTGATGCAATATAGCTCTGAATAGAACAATATAATTTTAAAAGATTAAACTCATGTCATTTTTAACCAAAATATTTGGAAGCAGTAATCAACGCTCGTTGAAACGCATGCAGATATCTGTAGATCAAATTAACGATCTTGAGCCAGATTACCAAAAACTGAGTGACAGTGAGTTAGCTAGCCTTAGGAATAAATTAAAGGAATCCTCAAAAGATTCAAACTTTAATTTATTGGCTCACGCTTTTGCTGCAACCCGCGAAGCAAGCGTCAGAGCAACAGGCCTAAGACACTTTGATTCTCAAATGCTTGGAGGAATAGCTCTTTCTGAGGGGAACATTGCTGAAATGAAAACTGGAGAAGGGAAAACTTTAGTTGCCACCCTGCCCGCCTACCTAAACGCAGTAAATGGCAATAAAGTAATATTGGTTACAGTGAATGACTATCTTGCGCAGAGAGATGCTGATTGGATGAGACCTATATATGAAACTCTTGGGTTAACCGTTGGAGTAATTTATTCAAATCAATCATTTGAAGAAAAAAAATCAGCATATCTATGCGATGTTATCTATGCCACTAATGGTGAACTGGGCTTTGATTACTTAAGGGATAATATGGCTCTTCGTGCTGAGGATAAAGTCCAGTGCTCATTAGATTATGCAATTGTTGATGAGGTGGATTCAATTCTCATTGATGAAGCTCGAACTCCCTTAATTATTTCTGGTCCTTCAAACGAAAGTGCAGACTATTACGTTCAAATTAAAAAAATTATACCTAATCTTAAAGAGCAATTGAGAGAAGGGACTGAAGATGAGCCCCTGCTTGATGAAGAGAAAGGTCACTACATCATTGATGAAAAAAACAGATCCATTGAACTGACTGATGATGGGTATATGATTATTGAGAGACATCTTGAAGAGCTAGGTTTGCTTCAATCAGAAGATAGCCTCTATTCAGTTAGTAATTTAAAGATTATGCGTTATGTAAATGCAACTTTAAAAGCTGCATTCTTATTTAAAAAAAATATCCACTACTTGGTTAGAGGTCAAGAGGTTCTATTGATTGATGAACATACTGGAAGAACGATGCCAGGCAGAAGAATGAGTGAGGGTATTCATCAGGCTCTCGAATGCAAAGAAAACACACCTATCCAAAGGGAATCTCAAACTCTTGCATCCACAACTTACCAAAACTTCTTTAGACTATTTAATCAACTTTCTGGTATGACAGGTACTGCTGACACAGAGGCCGCTGAGTTTGCAGAAATATATGGGTTAAATGTTTCAATTATCCCAACCAATAAACCAATGGCTAGAGAAGATAAAGATGATTTGGTTTTTCTTACTCAAGATGCAAAATTTAAAGCTTTAATTGAGGAAATAGAAATCTTGCGTAAAAAAAATGCGCCAATATTAGTTGGTACAGCCTCGGTAGAATCATCAGAAAGAGTTTCCGCTTTGCTAAATAAAAAAAATATTTCTCATCAAGTTCTCAATGCAAAACAACATGAAAAAGAGGCGGAAGTTATTGCAAATGCTGGACGACCTGGCGTAGTTACAATAGCTACAAATATGGCTGGAAGAGGTACAGATATTGTTTTGGGAGGCAAAGAAAATATTGGTGATGGCGAGTGGGAAAAAAGACATCAAATAGTTCTGGATGCTGGTGGTCTGCATATTCTTGGAACTGAGAGACATGAATCTAGGAGAATTGATAATCAACTAAGAGGTCGATCAGGAAGGCAGGGAGATCCTGGTTATTCAAAGTTTTTCTTGTCATTAGAAGACGACTTACTGAGATTGTTTATAACTGATAGTCGAAGAAGTCTATTTGAAAGAATTGGAATGGGGGATGATCATATTGAACATAAGATGCTTTCTCGTGGTATAGAAAATGCACAAAAAAGAATAGAGAGTAGAAATTTTGATATTAGAAAAAACCTATTGGAGTATGACGATGTTGCAAATGATCAGAGGCAGGCAATTTATTCATTAAGAAATCAACTTCTTAATGAAGACAATATTTCTGAAGCAATAAATGAATTAATTAATGAAGAAATGCATGCGGTTTCTCATGATTTCGTGCCCTTGGATTCAGTAGAGAGTCAATGGAGACTTGAAGAATTAGATAAATTTCTCTTCGATCATTATTTCATTCAAGAAAATATTTCGACAAAAGTTAAGAATGATCAGAAATTAACCCCTGTGACAATTGCGAGTCTGATTGCAGAGAGTGCAGTAAAAAAATACAAAGAAAAATACCTAAAGATTGGAGAGAATCTAGCTCAACTTGAAAAACAGGTAATGTTGCAAATTCTTGACGTTCATTGGAAAGATCATTTGGCTGAAATGGATCACTTAAGACAAAGTGTTGGTTTGAGAGCTTATGCTCAAAAGAATCCGAAAAATGAATATAAGCGTGAAGCCTTTGAGATGTTTGAAGTGATGTTAAATGAAATTAATAGCGAGGCAATTAAAGTTCTATTTAGGTTGGAGCTTGCAAGCGAGGAAGAGATACAAGAGTTAGAAGCAAGATCTCGTGAGGCTCAGAAAAACAGAGAAATGAAACTTCAACAAGAACAAATTGAACCAGTTATAGGCAACGACCGAAACTCAAAACCAGAGCAATTGGCTAAAGTTGAGACAATCAAGATAGATGAGCCAAAATTAAAAAGAAATGAAATTGTAAAAATTACTAATGGCAAAGAGATTAAGGAATTAAAATATAAAAAAGCTGAGCCACTAATTGAAACAGGGGAATGGAAAATACTTTAATCAAAGCTTAGTCTTCATAAAAATCTTCTGAGTCAATCGGTCTGCTTATTAATTTTTCTTCATTAGCCCAGGTACCAAAATCAATCAATTTACATTTTTCTGAACAAAAAGGTCTAAAGGGATTGGTCGGACTTAAATCAGCTTGTTTTTTACATTGAGGACAATCTTTTTTCATTTTTTACAAAGGCCTAAATAAAATTTATGCATGGCTAGAGATCTAGTTTTTAAATTTTCCAAGGTATCATTGTTGGGTATAACATCATTAGCAATACTTAACCTTTCTGTTCTAGAGCATTGAGAATCTAGAATTTTTTGAATCTGCTCGCTTGAGTTGTTATCACGAAGAGTGGCTCTTTCAAGCTGAAGTTTTGTATCACAGTCAATAACTAGGATCCTATTATAGGCACTCATGCTATTAGTTTCAAAAATTAATGGAACCATAATAATTGAATATGGAGAAGTTGAGGCCGCTATCCTTTCAGCCATCAAATCTCGTACCAAGGGGTGAGTAATAGACTCTATAGCCTTTTTCTTCTCTTTGTCATCAAAGATTTCTTGTCTTAATTTTGCTCTGTCAATAGAACCATCCTCACCAATAATATCAGAACCAAAATAATCAACTATGCTTTGAAATCCTGGAGTATTTTGTTCAATAACCTCTCTAGCAAGTTGGTCTGCATCTAGAACAGTCACACCTTCGCTATGAAAAAAATTTGCTGCTGCTGATTTCCCAGATCCTATGCCGCCAGTAAGACCAATGATCATTTTTGAGGTTTGGCATTGATATAGCTAGGGACATTATGCGACCAAGAACTCTCCTCAACTCTTGATGCAATAAACCATTGATCATTTATTTTTTCATAAGTATCTAGATACCACATACCTAAAAAAAAGACTTGATCATCTTCTGTTTGCATAGGATTAAAACACATCACTTTTCCAGAAGCGAAATTACCATCTAGGATGAGGGAAATATTTGAAATTAAATGCTGGTAATTTGGGAAATGATCTAATGCTGTTTCCAGGTACTTAATGATTTCTTGAAGATTGCCTGCTATTCCCCCAACTGCTGTGTAATCAATATGAGCATCTTTTGTGAATAAATTATTGAAGTCTTGAAAATTTTTGGTATCAACAGCAGTGGCATAATCGGTAACAAGCTTTTCGATTTCCATGCGATCTGAGATTTCAGTAATATCCATTTAGTTATTTTAATACAAAAAAAAGGCTCTCAGAGAATCTGAGAGCCTTTTAAAGAAAAAAGCCTGACGATTACCTACTCTCACACAAGGAGACCTTGCACTACCATTGGCGTTAGTTCGTTTCACTGCTGAGTTCGAGATGGGATCAGGTGGTACCAAACTGCTATTGTCATCAGGCAAACTGGTATGTAATTCTTTTCACTACAAATTTTTTTTTATGTTATTCCTGAACAATGAACCTTTCTTAAGGTTACATGATCAAGCCTCACGAGTTATTAGTACAAGTTA
>ENA-UOXV01000573-UOXV01000573.1-marine-metagenome-genome-assembly--contig:-NODE-573-length-52994-cov-7.019645_pt1 | contig 52994 bp, 32 predicted proteins | sample MGYA00238165_ERZ766961 | MGnify/ENA primary metagenome ERZ766961 (study PRJEB28924, sample SAMN03173240) | marine metagenome | biome: Marine; feature: Water; material: Subsurface seawater | place: North... | reverse complement strand
ACACACACACACACACACACACACACACACACACACACACACACACACACACAGAGGACCAGCACCGCTATGATTTCACCCCTTTCCATCCTATTCGTATCGTCTTGGGAGCGCACGGCACTCTTCATATCCAAGGCTCTGCGAAGCCGAGCGTACCACCCGCACTTGCGTCGAGAGCCCCTCCGAAGTGCTTGATCGGGGCAGTCGAGGAATGCGTGTACGGCCGGTTCTCGGGCGGCGCGACCGACATTGAGGGAATGGGCAGAGCTGGCGGGCTGACTGCCATCATCACTGGCGATCGTGGTGCAGGAGGCGGACGAGTTGAAGGAGGCTGCTGCGCCGGAACAGGGACTGGTGGCGGCGGGGCCGCTTCCCTGCTTTGCGGCGGTACCGGCGGCGGTGGCTTCTGGAATGCTGGCAAGATCAGCGCGAGCCACGACAGGAGCATGAGCGCAAAGCCGACGGCGAGACCGATGTACATTTCGATGCCATATGAAGTTGCTTCTTTCTTGTATCCCTCTGCTGAGACCACTGGATACTCCGTGTAGATTGGAACGTAGACGGAAAACCCGGAAATCAAGGCGCGCACATAAGGCGAATTGCCATCCGTCGGCCTTACCATTTGCGAAGGTCCGACGGGTTTGAAGCTGTCACCGACTTGCTTGTGCAGGATGAACTGCTTCCCATTATGCTCCACACGTCGGTGCGAGCCAGCCCTACCCCAGAACTCACCGAGATCGCGCCGCCCGAAGTACTTGGAAACAAGCGCAGCATTGAGACCAATCTTGAGAGGAACGGGCGCCAAAAAGACAAGCCCGGAGGGTCCTGCTGCAATAATTGGCCCGGCAACCTCGAATACGCCAGGCGTGAACACAACAGTGACTCCAGTAAACTCGTCTAGTAGTATCATCGAGATTGGGCGAGTCTCACCAGGAGGCAGGTCATCTGATGATATCGTAATCTGCCGGCATCACCCTCACATTGGTGAGCAGCTGCGTCAAGGTTAGGCACGCACGACGGAAGCAAGGGGGGCAGAAGGGGTTGCAGCTCTTTTCAGTTAAGCACATGCAGCACGGTCACTCATGCAAGTTTTCTAGAGAGACCACGTACGGAGTTCGCGCCCTCGGGCTTGACAAAGGTAAGTATCGGTGGGGTAGGAGCGCACCCCGTCTCCGCCCTCTGTGCCGATGAAAAGTGTCCCTTCGAAAACTGCTGGGACCGCCACCGCGGAACCTCCCGACGAGCGCCCAAAGCAAGGTTCGGCATTCGTGCAGATACTGGCGCACACACTGCGAACGGCCGCCTTTCCCGGTGCACCACCATTACCAAGTGAGCAACCAGTCACCCCATAGTAGGATTCGCAATAGTCGCAGCAGATCTTTGTTGGAGAATTGAATCCTGCTCTAAGAGCTACCGCGCCGCCCGAAACGACGGTTGAGACCCCAGCAGATCCGTCCATCGATACGCATTGGATATCATCTGGAGTTGTCCCTGTCTCATTCCCGCATCCTGCGAGATTACCGATGGCCAGGTTTCCAGTGTCGGGGGAGTTTTCACAGCACAATTTTTTCTTCTCCACGTCAGACAGCCAAGCATTCGACGCTGCTGCCTTGTAACCCGAATTGATTGCTGTGCACACGTCGTTGTGCCTTGACATGCATGTCGCAAGTGGCGCCCCCTTGTCAAATGGGGCCACTCCGTTATAGCCTCTTGATTCAGCAAAGGCCGTGATCGCTGCTACTGAGGTCGCGCACGCCTTTACTTTATAGGTACTGTCGCAGAAGCCACCCACTGTCCCAGAAATGACCACCTTTGAGGAGTAACAGCCCCACTTATAGAACACTGGATAGGAACCGACCGCTTCAGCCGGAACGGGGCCGACAGCTGCGTTTGTGGTCACAAGGATCTTTTTGCTAGCAGAAAGCACCGGCGGCAGGCCTTGAGCAGGGGCCCTGATGCCAGCTGAGGACGGAATGACAACGTTCGTCAGGCTGCTTGAGGCCACTTTGTTCGACACCGCCGTAAGAGTGAGCTTGGGCACCGACCCAACAGTGTCCCACTTCCATCTCCACCCAGATACCTCCCCTTGCGCGGAAATGCCACTGAAGTCTGGCAGCGTGAAGACGATTGTTTCACCACTCGCCATCCCTCCGTTCAGTGCGAATCGAAGCGTAAGGTCGCATAATGCGCCAGCAACGCGCTTACTGTTGGTGAGCACGTCAATACTAGTCGGCCGTATTGAAGGCGCAGTATTAAGCGTTTTCACAGGTGAAGCAGGCACAAAACCATCCCGGCAATCATTTGCAAAGGATTCGACATTAATTATGCTCGCAGGATACACGCCAGTACTGCGCATTGTAATACCTTCAATGACTGCCCAGATCCCAGTACCGTTCAGATAGGTCTGGTTCGTCGCGGTGGTGAGTGTGAGCCAACCATCGGATAGGATAGCTGAGGATGCCGTGAACATATCTGCAGGACCGGATGATCGAACGACGGGATTGCCGCCGAATGCTCCAATATTGAAGCGGAAGGTGCGATTCGCTCCAAATTTTCTGATGAAGATGTTTGGCCCAAGCAGCATGGAAAAGTTGGCCACGACGGGGCCATCAGGAATCGCGCCACCACCGAAGTTGGACTTGAACGAAATGGAAGTGTCCTGTAGAGTACCACGCGCACCAAGAACCATTGGAGAAGACGACTTTGTGGCAGCGGCCAAGCGCATGTTGGTCGAGAATCGGACATTCTTACACTTGCCTCCGACGCGGTAGCATCCAGGCCCAACAATGGCATCTAAAGGTGTGCTCGTCCCATAACCTCCATGCCGGCCGACAAAGAATACGTCGAAGGCGACAATCGGCGTCGCCTGTGCCTCAAGACCATTGCGCACCTGGAAAGAAAATTTATACTCCTTCCTTGCAAATAACACCCTGTGGTCTTGAAGCTCGAAAACAGCACTGCCTCCTCTTTTAAGTACAATTATCGAGCCGAAAATGCCATCAGGACCTGCTGCACCTGAGCCGTCCACGTCTGTAATGGTGACATCTTGCGAATCACCAGTGAAAAAATCATCTGCAAGACCCTTCAATCCCGTCATAGTCAAGCTCGCCGAAGAAAAGCAGGGCGCGTAGCACTCGGTTGCAAGATTCAAGTTCGAGATTAGAGTAACAGTGAGCGTATTGAGTTCGCCAAGTTCGCACGTAGACTGCGACATGATGCTTGTCGAGAAAACCGGGACAATTCCCCCGGCGGTGCAATTTTCTTGCGAAGAGGTTGGACAGGCTCGCATGATCGTATCGCCGAGAGGGCTATCCCCCTTTAGGCACTGCGGGTACGTATCCGTGAAAATGGCAAGAGGTTGCGCTGCGCCATCGATACCGCCATATACTCCGGGGACGCCATTGATAGGACTGGCGTCCATGAAGGACCCCTGCATCCCGGCTACGTTTGTTGCCAAAACCGTTACAACCGCAGGCGGACGATTTTGCGGCGCCGCAACCGCGGGATTTGTAACCCAGAATTCGAAGACAGCAACTGAGCCTTCCTTCAAGTACTCGACCGTGGTCATCGTGAAGGTATCACCATTCTTCGTGTACCTCGCATTTTGGAATATTGCGCCTCCACTAATCGTTTTAATGTCTTTCGTTGGCCCTGAGGTCGTATCTCGCAGCCCTCCGAACGTAATCTCGGTCCCTTTAGACAGCGCAGAGTTGCTAATGAGGGTTACCCGAAGGACATTTGCAACCCCTGGCCACGGCACCTTCTGAGAGATGTTGCTCATTTCGAAATTCGTTTGCACGATGTGCAATACTTGCTGCGAAACCATTTTGGATCTCGGGAACGCAACATAACCAGGCTCTAACTGGAAAGTCCCGGAGACACTGCAATTGCAAGTACTTGACACTACGGCCAGAATTGGAGACCAGCACGCACAGCCAGCGGAAGAATCGCCATCCCCCACGCCGGTACTAGAGCATACACAGCTTTCCGGCGTAAATGCAGTGGAATACGGCACGTGCATCAGATTCGGAAACCCTGAACCAGGCTGGTGGTCCCGCGTGACGACGATTGAGGTAAGGTTGGTTGCATTCGTGAATTCGAAGTTGGCACTCCACGTGCTGTTGAAGCCTCCGCCGATGCCCAACTGTCCCGTGGCAGAGGCGCAGTCACAACTCGCTACAATGTCGCCAACGCTCATGGAAAATGATGATGCGTTCGTGGTCTCAATGAAGATCTCGGGCGATGTCTGCGGGCGCGGCGGATTCATGATAATGAATGAAAATTCGTACTGCTCGCCAGCCTGCAGCTTATTTTGCACAACCATCGAAAATGTTTCTGTCATCGGGTCCCACGTGGCCACACTTGTGGTTCCACCAATATCTGAAAAGTTTGAAGCCGATTTCCCCGACAAAGCCACAGAACACGATGTGGTGCACGGCTTCATACGTGGTGCGTTGTCGGGATCGGCAGTTGTGCTTGCAACAGACGCGTTGAGGAAGCCTGAAAGCAGAATCTTTGTAGCTCCACCACCCGGAATCGCTGTGCCTGATACCAGAGTGACTGAGATTGTGTTCTCCTCTGCCCACGGGCCTGAAGTGCTCTGACCAATCTGTCGAATGTAGAACCCCTGTCCAACTCTTGCACCTGGCATTGTTAGGCCAGACCCGACAGATGTGAGAGAATGCGACTCGGAGAAATTTTGTCCAGCTACGTTCCCAGACAATTTGAACGAGCCTTCTGGGGCAGAATCGCTCCAATCGTTGAAGAAGTCAACCGTCAGCAAAAGTAATTTGCCAGCAGGAATGGTGTTCAGGTGGCTCGAGATCGGGGCCACTCCCCACGACTCCTCACTTTCATCAATGGACACGAGACGGGTGTTGGCATTATGGTCTTGTGGGTCCGTGATCATGACACCTCTCAAAAGATTGCAGGATTCGGTGACGCGTACCCTTTCAGGAGACAGACCCTGAAATTCGAGGACGTCCCCTTGTTGAAATCCACTCGTCGTAGAAGCCCCGCACTGGTCCCCACTGATCAGTCCAGGGAATGAGGATTCATTCGCCAGGTATTTTGCTACAAGTACGCTCCGACTCTTCGCGGAGAGGGTGACATTCAAAAGCGCGCCGGACTGCACGTAAGCGACATCAAAGAATTCGCTCGCGGCAGAGGGGCTGACGGAGCTGCACTTGCTCAACACTTCGGCGGTGCTACCATCGCATGTTCCAGAAAATGAAGATGTGGTAAGGGCGTGACCGCCAGGAATCGAGATTGTGAGGTTGTCCAGCGCTGCGAAGCGATAGTTGAACATCATTCGCAAAACGATTCGATTCAGCGTGCCAGGGAGTGCTGTGGTCTGACGAACGTCCATGAGGAGTGGAGAAATCGGCTGCGTATAACGAGGGCGCTGGTATGCTCTTTGCGGCAGCCCTCCCAGGAGGGCTCTCAGCGATGCACCTGCAAAGTGTGCAACGGGCGTGGTGGAACTCACGCCTCGCCGCACTGTCATATTCGCTCCCTCGATTGAAATGATCCGCATGATCTCCTCGTCCACGATGCAATGACCCGATTCAAAGAAAAAAGAAGAAATGGCGTTGGAGCTTAGTGCATTTACAACGAGCACCGTATCTGTTGAAGTTAAAGAATGTGCCAGGTCGATTTGCGCGTAAGTTTCGTTGTACGAGTCATCTCCACCCTTGAATGAGTATCCGGTCCCACTCATCGTTTCTACTGGAAGTGTCTCATTCCAGGTCAAATCAACTGATGCGGTGGTTCGCGATTCATTAGAGCCTGCTGACGAAGCAAACACGACTCCACGATCAAGCCAGTGCGAACTTGTCGTCGGCACAGGATTTTGCACCATCCAGGAGAAAACGTAGTCAGTATTGGCGACCAAAGTCTCGCCGGGCTGAATCTTTAATCTCAATTCTGCAGCCGATGCACCACCGAGCGTGGTCCCTCGCATGTCCATCCATTTTCCGAATAATCCCGTGGCATTTCCGGCCTTGTCGTCGATGGGAATCACTCTGTACACCGAAGTCGATTCGTTGGCGTTCAGAAGAGGATCAACGTCTCCACTCGATGCATTGGCAATGATCCGTACGGTGGCATTCTGCACAGCAAGCACCTTGACAATCTCCATTTGTGGTTCCAGCATCAGATAGTCGCCATACACCAGCCCTGAGATCGGTTTACTGAGGGTCATTGTCCCGACGAAATCGGTGGTTTCAACATCGATCGATGCCGAAGGACAGGTTGAAGTAGCCTTGCAAGCGCTGAGAAGGCCCGGAGCAAATGACGGGGCCAGCAATTGACCACTTTTGACTTCCAAAGCCATGACCACGTGAACGTAGTTCCCACCTGGAATATCCGCATTGGTTTTCATCGTGATGGATATCTCGTTGAATTGACCTGGCCACGGCGTCGAGTGCGCCAATTTTGCCATCACAAACGAGGTTTCGGTCACACGGAATGGTGTGTTGTCGCCAGAGTCAAGTTTTACAGCTTGCTGGGCACTTCCTGTGCCGATGGTAATAGACCCAGCCGCTGCTCCTCCCAATGAAGTGACAGGGTTTGTGAGTGGGACGCTCAAGACCAGCGGCACACATGGGATCATGTCGTATTTGAGCAGGAGTTTTTGTTCTGCCACATTGCTGTCGGATGTGCTCGGCTGCTCAAAATAGGCTTGGCCACTTCTGCCACTGTAGCCTGTCGGCTGAGTGCCACATGTTGGAAACGTAAGTGCCGCACCGGTACTGTTGTATCCAATTCCCGCGTTCTCGATGATCAGTCTGCTAAGCTCTCCGCACTGCACAGTGAAAGAACCCGTCGCATTGCCCCAAGCAGTGCTGAATTCCCCAACCGTACAGTCACTCCCAGCGCTTCCACCGCTTGCTTGTGAAATCACGTGGAGCGAGTCTTCAAATGTGAAGTCAGCCCACCGAGGGCTGAAGCTTGGGCTGGTCACCAGCCCGGCAATCGTGATAACCGTATCCTTTGGTATCAAACCGTTTGCAACGAGGGTAATGCGCAGCATATTACTGCTGCCAGCGAAAGGCGATGTCTGCCCAATGACTGTGCGCTCGTAGTCAATACCAGCCGCACGAATAAAGAGCGCTTCAGTGTCTCGGGGATCAGAGCAGGAGTTGGCTGAGGTTCCACAGGTTTCAGCCCTCGACGGGTGAGTCATTTCGGTGGCGCCGATTGCGATACCCGAAGCAGCAATTTTGGCTCCCGGACTCGCTTGCGCTCCTACTGGGTTGATGATGTTGAGCGCAAAGGTGACCTCATCCACCGGCTTCATGGCGTTGACAAGATGCATTCGTGCTACCAGTTCCTGGCAATTACCTGAGTCACCACACGATACCGTGTTGCCCAAAAACTGGCCGGTTACCGGTGGATTGAATTCCGGATGTTTGAACATGTCCGTGTCTGTGTTTGACGAAGTGGTGTTCAAACCGCACTGAATAACAGTCTTCCATTCATCTGGAGATACCTCTGTCATAACGAATTTAAAATCTTCGCCCGGTTCGAGAGCCTTCAGGTTAGAAATCGTGATCTTGGTGTTGGAAGCCGCAGAAACGGGCACCGTAAATGCCAATCTGACATTCAAAATGTTTTGCGCAGCGGGATACGGCACTGTCTGGGAGATCTCCGCGATACGAAACGCAGCGCCACGAATGTATAGAGGGCCTGCCTCTAAGATTTCGGCAGGTTTCGCGTCCTGAACCAGAAATGCGTCCCTCCTGGAAGCCGTTGCAGGTGTAGGGATCTTCACTTCCGAAACCGTGATGGGGCCTGAAATCTCGACACTGACTTCTGCTGCAGGCTGGGCAGCCTCAGGATTCAGCACATCAACAAGCGCAAATCGAATGATAGCTGGACCGGTTCGCGAGGTCGTGATGCTGTCTCCGACATTCAGAAGGATTGCGAGCCCATGGTCCGTGTCGCTCTTTGTGATCGCAACATCAAGACCACCAGCCGTGTGAGCGTCGAGCTTCAAGTCAGAAGTTTTGGACAAGACAAGCCCTTTCAGTCGAGTGAGAGTGATTTGAGTCGTCTCATCCACGTCAGTGTTCAGTGCCAACGTAATGTTCAGCATGTTGTCACTCACTGCAGGGAAAGGATTCGTCTGCCCGATCTCCGAATGAGAAGCAATTAGCATAGGCCGTCGGATGTACAGCGGAAGACTTTCTTGTTCTACGGGCATGTAGACCTGCTCAGAAATACACGTCGTGTTCGGCGTTGCAACCAACTCTCTACGCGGATACACAATCTTTTGTCCAGTGTCCCACTTGTCGTAGCCCGTGACGTAGAGAGTCTTTGGTTTATCGTATGGTCCACGCGCCGGATTCGTCACATTGAATGAAAACACGTAACTGGTTTCAGGGCGCCAAGACGCGCCATCTACTTTGAACCAGAGCACTGCATCTGTAGCTACCGCACCTTCTTTCATCACTCCTTGCCCGAAGGTGCCCGTATCGGGATGCATCAGGGCCGCTTGGCTACTCCCAAAAGCGCCACAGACAGGCATACCGACACTGACGTCGAGTGTAGTTTCAGTTGTCGTGAAACCTGATTTCGACAGACCCTCGATCTTGAAGGCAATCGAGGAAGGAGCATAGTTTGACTCAAGCGTGACAGTAAGCGTATTGATCTGTGAGGGGTACGGGTTGTTTTGCCCCACGGCTGCTGTGCGTAGCTCCGGCTGCTGCGTGGTAATCAGACCCGAGCATGTGACAGTGTCCAGCACAAGACTGCGCGAGTCTGCTGACTCAAGGTTGCGTAGGGGTAAGTGAATTGTGATGCTGCTGCCGGCATTTGTGGTTACACCATCGCGCAGAGAAATTTTCGTGGTCCCAGCGTTCGTCCCTGAGGAAAAATACTCGTGAAACTCGAAAGCAGCCGAGTCGATTCCGCTAACTGTCAAGAAGTTATTTGATGGAGTCTGACCACGCTGGTAAATTGTGAAGTTACGCGTCCTGGTGAGCAGATTTGTCGGAAGATCGACATTGAAGGAAACAGTAAGAGTAACGAGATTCGGCTCACCAGGAAGCGACGAATTGTGAGTGAGGTCACAGCTGCAAATGCCAGGTTCATACACAGAAAACGGTCGCTGATCTAGGTCGCAGTCTGAACCTGAAAAAGACGGCGCAACGAGACCGACACCAATTGTCACAGGCCCAGCCTTCACGATTAGCTGCTTCGCTGTGCGCCCCTGCGGACTAGATAACGCGTTGCCATTCTCTTGCACCTTCAGCTCTGAAGAATTCCAATTCTTGAAAGAGAACTCAAAATCAGCCACCACACCAGCAGCAATAGCTTCGCCGGGAACGATGACGACTATCCCACTTGCAGCCTTGTAATCCATCGTATGCGAGGCAGTATCCAGCGAAAACCCAAGAGGTGCGAGATCTTTAGGAAACCCCGAGATGGTGATGTTGGTCGCTGTAGTGACGGGAAAGGTCGTTGCCAGCGAGATGTTCAAGCCGTTGGGTTCCCCAGCGAAAGAACTTTCCTGCTGGACCGTGGCAATACAAAACGCGGCGGGAAGTATGCGGAGCGGGTTAAGTGCCTCGTCGCCGTAACACGTTTCTGTGCTCAATGAAGAACTTTGCGGACTGTCAAGCACCATGGAGCTGGCTGCAATGACCACTGAACCGGATACCGAAGCCTTGACAGAGCTTGCTACACGCGTGTTCATAGCGGGCTGGTACGAACCAGGATTTTCAGTCACGACTGCAAAAGTGATCACAGCGCCAGCAGCTGCCGGAGACATACTCTTGGTCAACTCCAGACTCGACGTCTTGGCAAGGAGTGTCCAGCCGGAGGGCGCAGAACCGTGAAAGGAAGTGCCACCCGTGAAGTTAGCTCCCGTGAGCCCAGAGAACGTGACAATACTGCCAATAGGGAGCGGCACATTCGTCGAAAACGAAATGGTAAGATAATTGTTTGCATCACCAAGGAAAGGCGAATTTTGTTTGATCTTCTTCACAAGGAAGCGCGGCGACCGAAAGACAAACGGTTTCGTTTCCCTCGGCTCCTGGTTGTAGATTCCGACGGGGCAGGTCGTTGCCATGTTGGAATTCTCCACAGGCTTGCGCATCTCCATCGACGTGGCGGGAATGGAGACTCCCGGGAACATTGAATTGTGGGGATTCGTTGATTGCTTTTCCGAATCCACGAGTATAGAGATCGTTGGGTTGTCCACGGGCACAAGGGGGGATGTGATCGAGAACTCTAGCCCCTCAGAAACGTCCTCGACTAGGTGCAGTCTGAGCGTTTTTGTGCTTGCCGTCCAAAGTCCCTTACTAAGAGCGGAGGCATCACACGGATCATTGAGGCCCACCTCGGGCCGCGAGCAAAACTTGCTGGCAAGGATGCCAGCGCTGGGTCCAGTCAAGCTCAGGGAATCTGCCGTAGCAGCAACTCCACTCAACCCGGAGATTTCGATGAACGAGGTCCGTGGTACCAGCGCGGTGAAGTTCAACACGAACGTCAGCGTGTTGGATCCAGTCTCGGTGCCGTCTGCAATATTGGTCACAACTTCGTCCGCGTCAAAAAACGGCAACGCAAGGTCTTGCCAAACAATCGCCCTGGAGAAGCGCGGTGGGCCAAACTGAAACAGAGGCAGACTCTTCTTGAATGCCACGGATGATGTGTCAAGAATATCAGCGTCCCCAACTTGCATTGCCAGTGGCTGGGCATTTGCACTAAGAAGCTCGATCGTAGGCACCCCGATCTCCTGCGGAACGTCTGCAATGTTGTTTGAGACCGTAAAAGAAAAGCTGACGACTGTCCCAGCGGGAATCGGAAGGATTGTCTCCGTCACGTTGATCGTCACGGTTCCGGGACAAGACCACTTTCCAGTTGCAGTAACACTTGTCGAGCCATTCACAATGGTGCTATCGTCAGTTTCACCAGCGATCGCGATCTCTCCATTCGACACGACAGCAGGGTCCAGTCCCCGTATCCTGATGATTTCTCCGTTGAGCGTTGACGTTGCTACAAGTGACACGCTGAGCGTATTGTCTCCACCAGGAACTTCCGATGACTGCCTGATCCTTGCGTATAAGATTCCAGGTGCACGTATTTTCAAAGGAGCCGAGTCACCAGGAACCGACCACAGCTCGGCAGAATCGGAAGCGAGAAACTTGCCCGCCTCCATTCTAGGGCGCAGGACCGACGCGTTGCAACCTGCTGTCAGACGACTCCAACCCGTGATAGCTAGTCGCGGGGGCTCTGTGAAGATGTTGTTGAGCTCGCTGTTCCCAAAAGGGTCTGAGACTGAAATCGTCGTCTGGGTCGTATTCACACTTCGTGCATCCAGGCTTGGCCGGTCCATGAAGACGTTTCCGCCTGCGAACCCGCAAATACCAATGCTCGCAGCCGTATCCAGCACTATCTTGTCACTGGATGTGTATCCGGAGCCCGTCGAAAGTGAAGTGATTGTTGTAACACCGTTGGAGTGGGTAAATTCTGCACTGAATCCCGACCCCGAGGACACCACGGCCTTAAAACGTGGATCACATGTCCCGCCCGTTGCAGGCGTGGGGTAAAGGGAAAGAGACGGAAGAGCAGAGTATCCCCATCCGGGATTCAAGATGGTGACACTCTGGACGGACCCCGTGCATGTTGATGCGCACGCGTCTAGGCAACTTGCCATGGTTTGAGCTGGAGCCGAACCAGAAGACGAACAAACAAACATCCATTCGACAGTAGCGTTGAAACGACCATCGCCGACTTGTCCGGGCGCCGCTGCGTTCGCGACAAGGTACACCGGTTCCTGGGTCACCGACACTGGACAGCCACAGCCACTGTGCTCAATCTCAACTTCCAGCACACCATCCGCACGTAGCTTCCCTCCTTTGCATTTTTGAGCCTCCGGACACACGCCACTCGAGCAGCCTACGGAGACAGGAGAAAACGTTGAGTCCACAGCAATACCATCGCTCGTTACCGTCGTGACATCCAACGAATCCTCTCCGACGCCAAATATCGTGGGGGCTCCCTCAGAGGAGTCTAACTTAGGCGCGCACTGCGCAGTCTCTGCATCGACTGGGTCAAAGCCTGCGAGAGCAATATTCGTCCACATATAGCGGTCTTCGATCACAATACTGCCGCGTGTGTGGATCAAGATGGTTTGATGGTCCTGGGGAAGGTCGCCATTGCGCACTTCAAAAGAAACTCGTAGATCTGTGTTCGCGGGAATGTCCTGAGATGGCCACATCACTAGAGTCGTGGCATTTTCCCACTTGGCTCGTCCAGCCGATCCAGAGCTCGAACATTCGCCCCCTGCGTCCTGGAAGAGAGCACTACTATCGCCATCGAGCTCCACCGGGTCCTGCAAGTTTTCAGGAACCTTGTGCCCCTTGAATCCAGTGACAAGGATTTTTGTTCTATCGGAGATCTTGACGTCGAGTTTGAGGTGAAGGGTAATGTTATTCAGTGTACCGGGAAAAGGGCTGCTCTGGTATATCGTCGCCTTGCTGAAGTTCGCGCCTGCTAGAGCCACTGTCAGTGCCTCCCTGCACGGGAGACACGCACTGCACCCAACGTTGGGCCAAAACAATACGCTATTTTCGAAAAAAAGTGTGTGGTGCGGTTGTGGGAGTTTGTCACCCTCGGTGCCTATGATGAGTGTCGACAGGAGGAGAAGGGCAAGGGCGGCCTGTCGGGAGAGCGTGCGTCTCACATCTCAGAATCCTTCAACATCAAGTCGCTCAATCAGGACCATGCCGGAAAGCATACCTGGCACACAGATAAGCTGAGCATGTTGGTCTTCCCCCGATGCCCTGCGCCCTCCCCTCCGTCTCGAGGCGCTGCGTGGCCCCTCGATAGCCTTCCGTCAGCGAGTTGTGCTCGGCACTCCTCTGTCCAACAAATCCAGGGTTGCATTTTTGTCAGGACAAGACCTGCATGTTGCAGAAGAGTCGGGCCCGCCTCTGGGCACCCGGTGCGACAAGGACGGCAATGTGTCTTGAGAAGCTTGAGCATGATCTCCGCTTATAGGCCCGTGCAGAGGCCGCTGAGCGAAATCGCAGAAGACGAGGGAGATCTCAAGATTCTGGCCGCGGCGGAGGCTCGGCTGTTGGAGCTCGAAGAAAGGCACGCCCGCCTCGCCACAGCACGGGTATAAGGGGTAGTTGTGAGTAGCTTTTTGTGGGCGTTACTCACCCAAACGTTGCGTGCACTGCTCACACTTCCGCCGGTTTGAGCTGCCCCCTGTTCTTTGGCAGGCGAGCTGATGTTGCGCACAGATTGGAGCAGACTGTTGACTGGATCGTCCGAATCGAGGCCACTCTAACGCCTGCTGGTGATGATGCGGCGCGGCTCCAGGAAGATCTCGCATTAGCGCAGAAGGAGCGCCGCGAGCATTCGGACGAGGTAGAACAACTTGAGGATGATCAAAAGGCTGAGCAGGAGCTAATCGAAGGGTGCAAGGCACGGATTGAGGAGGCCCATGCTCGCGCAGCCAAGGGTAACGTGTGGATGGTCTCATCAGTGATTCAGCCGCGCCAACTTCGCCTTGCGCTCTCAGATGCGGAAGATCATAAGGAGGAGACACCGAAGTACTTCGATGATGACGAGAACGAGGGAGTCTATGATGATCACGAGGACGATGATACTGAGAACCCAGAAAACGCAAGCGAGGAGCATACTAAGCGTGCATTCCCACTTTGTAGCCCCGAAGGACTCTGCCATGACTCTGCTGGAGCACTATTCGTGATCGACACTCTTCACTCCTGCATTTGCCATGTTTCACCGTCCGGGGAGGTAGCTTTCTCCTACCCCGCCGTAACTGCAGCGCAAGATCAGTGTCGAAATTTGTATTAGTCAGACGACTTCGTCAAGTCTCTTTCTCTCTTTTGATTCCACTGTTTGGATTGAAATGGCGATTGTGGCAGGTGCGCAAATTTGCTGGCGGTTTTGAGACCGGATACCGCGACGGGAGGACCGACGAGGCATCTTTCGAGGGAGCAGAGGGTGTCCAACCGGCTCTATTCCGCCACCCTCGAGGAATTTCAACTGACAACGGGGGCAATTTGTTTGTCGCTGACGCTGAAAATCACTGCATTCGAGGAATTTCGGCTCAAGGAGAGGTTCTCTGATCCTTTTGATTCCTTTGCTTATTGCGGTTCTGTTCTCGGATCGTGTCCTCGAGCAAGCGAGTGGAGCCGGTAGGTGACGCAGTGTCACGAACTGGATTTCTGGACAGGTATTCACCTTGGCGGGCGCGGCACAAGAGCAAGGATTCGCTGACGGTCCGGCCCTTGAAGCAAAGTTCACGCTCCCCTGGGCTCTCTGCGTTGGGCCAGCGTCGAATGGCCCCGACGCAAGCGACGCACTCTGGGTCAACCCCGAAACGGCGCACCCTGTCGAGCCGGAAAGGACAGTGTTTGCTGAACGTGAAACGCACCCAGGTTTGCGACTCTGGCAACCATTGCGTGCGAAGCGTGGCAACCGATCCCACTGGGGCCGGGGCACTGGTTGCCACTCGGCTCGGTCGACCGAAGCAACCAGGCGCGAACGTTGGAGAGCTTAATTTCCCCTGGTCCATCGTCTATGATCCCCGATCTCGTCATTTTCTTGTCGGCGACAAGTTCAATCGTCGTGTGAGTGACCAACCCCATGCATGCCCCCTATTGGGTTGATACTGAAGCCTCTACGCTTGGCCCTTTTTGACCCATGTTATGGTCGGAAGGTTGTTGCATTTTCGCCAGACGCAACAGGTGCTGTGCAAGGTTTTGTGGTAGTATCGGACGTGTGGCCACGGGCAGCGCGATTCGGAGCGCGAGGACTTGCAGTGGACTCAAGGTCGGGAGACATTTTTCTTACGTCGTCAACAGCTTGCCAGGTTTGGTGTGTGGAACGGAATGCAACCGACGAGATACATGCGAGTGAAGTCGGCACGAATGATGCAGTGAAAAAAGGCGAAGATCGGGCGATGGAGGATGCTGGAGCCCTGCCCCTTCCAGCTCCTAGGCGGCTATTCGGAGTAGGGATGTGTGGACATCGAGACGGCCGCGCAGAATTTTCCGAATTGGCTTACCCAGCTGGAGTATCAGTGGGCAGCGACGGGGAGGTAGTGGTAGCTGATCACGGAAATTCAGCGGTAAGGGTCTGTCGGCTGATGCGAGCTGACGAGGTCCGCGCCAAGCTGCGGAAGATGATGCAAGACATCAACAATCGCGGCGCTCGCATGTGCTTCCAACGTTGGCACTCTGCCGCAGAAGAAGCCGCTGCCATGCGTGAATCGCAGAATCGGCCGATGGAACCAATTGATATTGTCCTGGCGCTCGCCATGGGGACCATTTCTCGCCTTGGAGCAAGTGGCCAGCTTGTACAGCATGGAGCCTCCGAGGATATGCAAGAAGCTACTCATGTGAAAATTGCGGATCAAGGTTCCGACCCAGCAGATCATACAAGCTCAAAAGAAGCTGGCTCGGAGAGCCATGGAACGCAGCTTGCGGGGCCGAATCAGGAGAGCAGTGACCTCTCTCATGTTGACACAGCGGCTCTGACCACGCTTGAAGGTGGAACAAGCCTGGGTCCTGGGGATGGAAACCGCGTTGCAAAGAAAAAAGGGCCGAGCCCTTTGTGGACGTTGTTTTCGCAAGACACCGCAGGACTGCAAGTTCTTGTCACTGGAGTGGCAGAGGCACTACAGTGGCGAACAATGAGGCAACGCCCACAATATAATGGGGACGAAGAAAGCGCTCCACTCACCGAGGTAGAAATTCTGGAACGAGTCGCGGAAGCGAAGGCTGTGTTTGGGCAGGCAGGGCCCGGTCCTTTTTCTTCACTCCATGCAGACATTATCTGTGAATTGGAAAAGCTGGCAATTGGAATTCCGATTCGCAGCAGGCGAAACTTGAGATGATGTAAGTTCTAAATCTGTTGGCCGTAACCAGTTTGACGCTGACGGAGGTGGAACGATCGATGCCACCGAGTTGCGCGCAGCTCTTGAGGCTTCCGATATGGAGGCACGTACTAAGCACCCTCGTATCTGGGAGAGATGTCGGGTCGTGGCTGAGTGGGTTCTTTTGTGCAGGTGAGCGAGAGAGAGGTAGCAGAGCTGATCAGGGAATTCGATCCACAGAATACTGGGGAGCTAAGTTTTGACGCTTTCTGCAAGATGCAAGTGCGAGGAACACCCGAGACCTACCATGCACTCTGCGCCTTTTTCGTGCCCCTAGCAAGCTATCCAAGCCGTACCTACGATTCACGAGATCCGTGTCACGTGTCGGCAGGGCATCCCAAAGCTTCCAAGCCGCAGTGGCGAGGATGTCGAGGCCGAGGAAGAAGCATCAGCCAATAATGCGTTGCATGCTCCCTCCTCAGACGCTGCAGCTCGAGCCTCGCTTGGAAAGGGCGTAGGGCGTGGAAAGGCTTCTGTGGGCAGCGCGAGGACTGCAGGTGCTGTGCAAGGTCCGGGATCGCGCGCGAAACCTGGTGCGGGGGTTCACGGAAAAGAAGGGAGCGCGCCCGGGGAAAAGCTAGCGGGCTCCGCTGCCCCTGCTTCGTCCAAGCCCCCTGCGGCTGGCCGGCCAGTGGGCAAGGCGAGTAAAAGGGAATGATTGTTTGGTGAGATGCACAATGCCGCAAATCCAAGAGCCCAGCGCACCCGCTATGCACGCAGAATTGTGCTCGACGCATTTCTGCACTTGTACTTCAGCGTAAGAGGCCATCACGCCACGACAAGATCGTACAACCCACCGTACCCAATTGCATACTCATCCTCCGGCCCGGCACTCCATGCTACCAAACACCGCCGACCATCGCCCAGCAATTTTGTGATGGTGCCAGTCCCGCCTTCCGACAAGTCGTCCCAGCCGTTCTCGCGAACGTACGCAAGACGTTCTTGTGACTTCTGTACGCGCAAGCCTGCGGCAGCCGTCACATCCTTGCCCACCATCCGACCCCGGGCGCACTCTCCTCCTTCAGGAGAGCAATTCCGCACACGTTCGCGATCCTCGCTTCCTTCACGCTCCCGATCTCGCTGTGCCTGAAGCTGGTACTGCTCCTCCTCTTTCTCTAGCTGTTGTCGAGTCTCCTCGTCGGGCGCGCACAGCCCCAGTCGCGCGTACCGCGTTGTGCACTTTCGCTCCTTCCGTGCGCGCACGCCACCCGCCTGCACACCAGTTTCGCCGGCAAGGAGGCTGAGGACACCCCGGAAATCCCCACGCCGCGCGAGCTCATGGGCCGTGTGGCCGTCGCGGTCGCGGACCTCGGGCGTTGCACCAGCGGCGAGAAGCGCGCTCACGACATGCGCGTGACCAAACGCCGCAGCGAGGTGCAGCGAGGTGAAACCATCGCCGGAGAGAGCATCGACTGGCGCGCCTGCCCCAAGGAGCACCTCCACAGTCGAAAGGTGCCCGTACCATGACGCATAATGCAGTGGTGTTGCCCCGCGGCTGTCAGTTACAGCGACGCTGAGTCCTTGCGCAAGTTGCTCACGTAGCGCGACAGTGTTTCCTGCTGAGGCAACCTCGAAGAGCTCCAGGCTCGAGGTGCCTCTTGATACGCGCCCTTTCTGCGGGTGCGGGGGCGGCGGTGATCCTTTGCTGATCCGAGCCCCTGTGCTCCGTCGTGACGCTCCGGCCTTCCCGCCTGAAGTGGGTGAGTTTGTGCCTTCCTCTGCCCTTTCAAAGGAATCATGCGATGGCCTTTCACGTCTCGTTCGTTGCCCCCCTCCATTCCCGTTGGCCGGTGAATGGCGTTCCCAGGAACAAAATGAGATCGCAGTGCACACTTTTTGAGACTGGGATGCAGGTGATGAGCAAATTTCGCACCCCTCCTTGCAAGACGCTTTTGACCGGCAAGCGCCCCCACCTTTGAGCGGCCCACCCGAGACTGGCCTACTCCGAGTCTTTCGACTGCGTACTTTTGGGTCCACGCGTGCCTCGATGAGCTTTTGAACGAAGTCCTTCTTCTCTGTGCACGCCTTGCACGTCGCGCCCAGCGCTTTCAGCTCGCTCTTTAGTTCCTTCACCGTCATTCCGCTAGGATCCTCCGCATCACGTTCATCCGAATAGCCGACCGCAAAAAGAACCATGAAAAGCAGTACTCGGCGAAGCTCCGGTGCTGCTCCCCTGAAAAGTGCCGCGAAAGCAAGCTTCCTGGGGAACGCCATCGGAGCTGCCCACTCAGTCGCTCGCGTACGAAAGAAAAACCTGAATCAGCCCAGCTGCCATGCAAGAAGTGTACAGATCGATTGCAAATGGTGGAGACCGATTCTTGTCACAACATCGCAACAAACGGAGTTAGTTCTCAAACTGCGTGAGACCCGCCCCCCCCAGCCCCTCAGTGGCTTTACACGGTCTCTGAAATCCAGCGCGCTTAGCAACTCAATGCATGGCTAGATCGCCAAGAAGAGGGAGCATCCTCCGCAGTCTGATCCCCCTTCTCGTCTACCTGCGATTCTGCGAATCTTTTGCGATACCAGGATATGTTTTCACTGCTCGTAACGCTTTGTTCTGGCGAGGAAGGTTCTCCCGAGCGTCAGTGCAATTAGGAGAACATGCTGAACAGGGGCCACCGGTTCTTTTGAACAAACTTCCCGAAAGCGTCACATACGTATTTGATAAGGAAACCAACTCACACATCTACCTCGTTGGAACTCAACACTACTCCGAGATATCCGCGTCAGATGTAAGGAGTGTGATAACAACTGTGCGTCCAGAAACGATCATGATCGAGCTCTGTGCGGGTCGTTACGTCAACATGTTCGCTTCGTCTGAAACTTCGCCGCGGCCTGAGACCATCGACCCATCGCGTACGGGAGGTCTTGCTGGTGCGCTTATTGGCGCAAATCGTATCACAGATTTGTTGGGCATCAATTCTGGGATCGACTTCTCTGCTGCCCTGGACGCTGCACGCTCACTTTCGTCAAGGGTTGTTCTCGGAGATATTGACGCTTCCGCTACGGTGGATAGGATCAACCGCGCCAGTGATTCGCGCGCTCTCCTTCCAGCGCTTTTCTCGCCTACTCTATTCGTCAAGGTTCTTGCATGTGGGGTCCGTGTTTCAACCTGATAAAATCCGCAACTGATGCCAAGAATTGTGCAGGGAGGACGTGAGATTGCTCGGGCATTGCTCCCAGCTGCAGGTGGGAGGGTGAATCTCTTCCAAGTCATGTCGCAGCCTAGACGAATTCTCGAACTTTTCCCGCTAGTTGCGGCCTCGTCGAGCGTCTTTGCATCCGTGGCAGCAACTGCATGGCGCGCAGAAGAACTTGCTGGCATAACGGGAGGTGATGTGTCCCTTCATCCTCCATTCCTGCCCGGAAGTCACCTCTACAATCATGTGTAATGATGATACGCCCCGTGTCCACGCGGCGCAGAGGCTCAAAGCAATGTGGACGATCTCATTTTCGCGATTCCTCTGGTTGTAATGCTTTTGGTACTTCCTCGCCTCTTCTCAGTTGTTGTCTCGTCCCGGGACCAGCACCTGCTCGCCTCTCTCCTCGAAGTTGCCGCGCTTTCTCCTAAGTCAGCCCATCAGTCTTCAAGAACGATCGTCGCCGTCGTTGGTCTCCTGCACGTCAACGGTGTTGTTCGCCTCTTTGAGTCCGGCATTCGTCCCGATGGGATGCCCCGGTGCATTTCCAAATACACTGGTGCCCCTGCAAGCCACCATTTTTATGGGCTGACGTGTACCGCTCCAGTATGGTGTGCACGTCGTCTGATTTCCAGGTGTGCCGCAGGGCCATCTGGCTCTCTGAGTCCCTGGGAAAGTTTGAGCCGCCTCCAGGGTATCGCTGGGGAGAACAAGGCGGCTCGGACTTCACCGTCGTACCGCAACCGCACACTCCGCCACTTGAATCGCACTGGAGTAGAAGTTGCGGTACATCTCAAGCTCTGCTGGGTGATTCACAACAGCCGAGGACTGGCCCTCGGTCGGAGCAGTAGGTTTTGGTTCGATGTAGATACTAGAGCTCAAAGAGAATTAGCAAAGTGCGTGGTGTTGTTGACGGTGAGTGCGTATGCGGAGTTCAGGAAAGCATATTTGCGTGAGTTTAAGCGATTTGGAATCCCCCACACAGCTGTACTGGGATTTTCTTGCAGCACTCTACCTGGGATTCATGGAACCTAGCGCGTGGAATTGCGCAGCAAAGTACAACGGTATTCTTCATTATTACATTTTCTAGCGGCTTGAACGGCTTGAGCGGCTGGCTCGTGTCCGAGAGGCGCACGCCGGGTGTCTGAAGCAAGCACATCGTAGCGCACTGAGGACACGGTGGGCTACTGAACTTACGTTGCAAGTGAAAGTAGAAGCGCCGTACCGCGCTTGATCCAGTGGTCAGCTTCCGACTTGCCGCTCTTGAGGTCAACGGTGAGCATGTACGAAGGACGCTCGCGGGAGCCTGTTCGGATCTGGTAATAGTAGCACGGGCAAGGATAAATACCCTTGTTACCTTTGCGCTTGCTTTCCGACGGCTTGAACTGGATCACAGGCATCTGGAGTGTGAGCTCCATTGGATTCGGCTCCTGCAGGCAGCACAACTCCGAATCCCAGCCGGCACCCTCGAGAAACATGCCCGCAACGTACACGCCCTCCTTAGGTGGAGCCATGATCTCCTTTGCCTCGGTGGTGTTGACCACGAATTCCCAGGAGAGCACGTCAATCGGTACAGAATTTTTGCGCGCCGACGTTTGCAGTACTGCAGTGAGGAATCCAGTTGGAAACGTGAAATAACCCATATTGTACACAACCGGGTAAGTTCCAGTTGCCCAGTCGGAAAGCTGCTTGACGCGCTCGACGAGGTCACGCGCCCATGGAGCAAGAGATTTCAGGGACGGGTAGCCCTGAAGCCACTTCGCGGGAATACGTGAGTCGAAAAGGCACATAAAGACCTCTTCCAGTGCCTGAGTCATCACAACCGTGCCCTTGACAGCTTTACGAAGCTCTGTGAGGTCTTTTCGGACACCTGCGAGCATGTTGTTGTAGCGCTCAACCTCCTGGAAGAGCACGACGTGCAGCGCCGAAAGATCGTCAGCCTTTGACTTCATGACTGCCTCCAAGTCGAGCGGCATTGGGACCTGGTCCAGCAGGCCTGCAGCAAGCCCATCGACAATCTCCTCAGGAGTAGCTCCTGCACCACCTGCCACACGCGCCTGCATCGAGAGGACTGCTTCGAGGAGCTCAACTGTGTCCTCGATTTGCGACGCAATATCTGCGTTTCCGTGTTGTCCAAACGCCTCGGGAGCGTCGAAGTTCGGCAGCTGCGCAATATAGTCTTTGTACGACTGGAGTGGGCCATCATCGGGGATGTGGTAAGTAACCAGCGACGAGAGCTTAAAATTCTCCGTGGTCAGCGCCTCGTCGCAATACCACGATTCGAGGTAGGTATTGACCAGGCGCCTGTCCCATGCATCAGTCACTCGCCCGCCGTAATTGGCTTCTCCGATGAGGTACCTGATCGCCTCCCATGGCGTGTGCTCGTAATTATCGATATACAGCACAAGAACATCCTCGCAGATGTCGAAGTCAGAATCATTGAAGTCGTACGGGATGTTCCAGCCCAGGTTTTTGAACTTACGGCGCTCCAGCAGCGTGGAGTGGAAGTAGCAAAGTTCAAAGACCATTTTCTTGTACTTCTGCGGTTTGTGAGAGCGCTCGAATTGCTGCTCTGTGAATTTGTTGTAAAGACGAGTGAGATTCGGTTTAAGGCCGCGCGGCGGCTCGGTTGTCATTTTGAGACCACTTTGCAGAATGGACATGGGGAATTGCGGTGTAGGGGCAGATGAGAGCCAGAGGCGGAAACTCTCGTGCGGCGCGCGTGTAGGAAGGGACGCGACGCGCTTCTCCAGTTCCCCCATATACGAAATACAAAGATGGCAGTTTGCGAGAAAAACCCAGTGCCCATCACGCATACCATCCTCGAGCATGCGGTCTGCAATCGGGCCCTGGCCTTGTCCGAGTGAAAGCGAGAAGAACTTGTCACCGATTCCGCGCAGCTCCGCCTTTGCCTTCAGCATAACAACGGGGTCGACACCCGGTGAAAGCACGAAAATGAGCGGGGCTACATTAGTAGAGTCCGTGTAAACCGAGTCCAGGTCAAACGGAGGAGGCTCGACAAACTTGGGGCCGAGATTGTTTGCAACAAATGTTGAAACCGCGAAGACAACACGGTCGGGACGGAGAAAGCGGATAAGTAGCAGCCGCTGTAGCTCATTACACTTGTTCTCCCACTCGCCGGGGAGTGGCGCCTCTTCTGGCGTTGGGTTCTTGTACCACTTGTGCCAATCCTGGGTGTTTTGCTCAAACGCCGAAGAAATATTGCGCATGCTCGCAAGGCGATTGTCCATTTCGGTAATGTTGTCCCAAGCATTGTCCAAAATCCACTCCGGAGCCGGGTTCGGCATCTGCACCGACTTGTCAACCAGGCCACCGCCGCGCAAGAAGAATTGGTACTCTTCGTTGTTAATCTTTGACGCTCGCTGCAGGATCTTCACGCACATCTGCAGTGAGAAAAGCAGCTTGTGTTTCTCGAAAAGAGAGCGGCAAATGTTGCGATACACTGATGCAGTGTGGTACGTATTCAGGCTCTTCATGCGTTCCTCAAGGTCGGCATTCTGCGGTGACTTATCGATAGACTGATTGTACAGATCGAAGTAGAAGTCGAGTGAGAACTGGTACATGGGGTCGATCAGCGTCAAATCAGAAACGACGAAGTAAAGGATCGACGCACGCACAGCACATGGCCTGTAGGACTCACGAGCCTTGTCAATTTGCTCCTTCGTGGTCTCAGCCACTTTCAGAGAGGCCTCGACCTCTTCGGACGTCACCTTGGAAGACTGCAGCGTATCAACGAGCGAGGCATCGTCAAGAAGGGAGCCCTTCGACGACGAGAGAAGAAACAAAATTTTGTTCTCGAGGTCCACCAGTGTCTTCTTGCCCGTGGCGACAGAAACGATCAACTCCTGATTCTTCTCCTCCAGGTCTGGCCGCTCCTTCTTGACCACCTTGCCAAGCACCTGGTCTTCCATACCGTCCTCTTTCACCGCAAAATTGATAACTGTAACCTTGGTCGATACCTCAGGCGTGTAATGCGGATTGGAAAGCTTGGTCGTGACATACAGGCGGAAGTCAGGATTGTAGTCTAGCTCCTTCTCTCCGAGCTTCATGACCATCGAATTTCCCTTCTTGGTAACCGCCTTGGACAGCACGGGCTCTAGCGCGGGGTCAAGCTCCTCGCCAACATCCTGAATAAGAACTGGGTTCCCGAACTGGATTGCGTTCTCCATCTGACGCATCCAGTCGCCCATTTTCAGGTCGACCACCTTGATTCCACTCTCCTTCTCAAGTTCCTTGATCCACTTGTTCGCCTGAAATTGCGGATCCACGCAGAGCGGCCAGCGACGACCGCGCGTGACCATGACCCCGTTCTCAGTCGAGAAAGCATCCGTTGGAAGGCCCTGGATATTCCAGTGCCGCACGTCGGAAGGGTCCGCCAGGAAATCAGCAAACGAGAAAGTTTCGCTTGCAGGCACCTCGAGTTTCTTGAGAGTAGGAAGCCAGGTCGCCTGCAGCAAATTGAGACGGTACTCGGTATTGAAAGGGCCGCCGTACGAGAGGAACGCCGCAGAGATGGCGCAGTCACCTACGAGCTGATTCGTGCGCGCTTCGAGATCCGTCGCAGATGCATCCCAGCGCGATCGTTCGCCGCCGAGGCCGCCGACCAATTTCTGCGCGCGCTCGAGCTTGGCCTCGAGCTCGGCTGACTCAGAAACGAGTCGCTCCTTCAGCCCCACAGACTCATCGTATTTGTTCTTGAGCGACAACATTTTGTCCGTCACTGCTTGCAGCTCGTCTTGTGCCGCCTTTAGCTGTGCACGCTTCTTAGAGAGAGTCTCCATCGCCTGCTTCAACTTTGCCTTTTTGGGCGCGACGTTTTTCGAAACACGACCATACACCACCATCGCACGAACCCACATGCAGAGCGACTTGGCCGCTCCGGACTGCTTACCGACTGCGTCAGGATCAAACTCGGGCTTGTTCGTGTACTTCGAGACCTTGGCAATCATGGAATCGTTGAGGTTGGTATCCTTGTCATAAGAAATCAGCTCGGAAAGAAAAGCAGGGTTTCCGAGATCTTTCTTTGCCTCGTCCCACGTAGCCGGACGCTTGCGAAGAACCATGACAGCTTCCATCACCATCTCAACGAGGCTCGGCGGTTTAGCATAAGCCTTGATCTCGGATAAATCCTTCTTGTTCAGCGCGTTCAAGGCTTCCTCAGCAGCTGCAAGTGCAGGAAGTGCCTCGTCGAGGTCTTTCTGTGCATCATCGGCAATGATCTGCGTCTCAGCTTCTTCCTTGCCAATCTTCTCTGACTCAGCTTGCACAGAACGCTGCTGTTCGTCAACTACCTTGCGATCCTTTACGATCACGACAAGCATTTCCTCACAGTCCTTTTGAGCAACGGCAACCTCTTTTTTCTTCACCTCAAGCTCTTCAGACATCACCTCGACTTGCTCACGCGAGTCATCCAGCTTTTCAATACCGTTGCGGAATTTGCTAATTTGGTCACCCAACTCTTTGCGCTTCTCGCCAAGCAACGTCAGGTAGCCCTTCACCAGCTCAAGGTAGTTTGTAGGCGTCACATAGTTCTGGCGCTTCAGCTCCTCACGCATGCGTGCTGACGATGCCGCAACAGAGGTATGCACTGTCGCAAAAACTGTTGACACACTCTCCGATACTTCCTCGAGGCCCATGCCCTGAGCTTCGGTAAGAAACTTCATGGACACCTCGCGAAGCGCGTCGTCGGACCACGCAGAGAACCAGTCAATCGTACAACAGTTCACGAGATTCGGGAACATGCGAACGCGCGTGCGGAATGCTTCACCAATGGGGGACATGCACAGTACAAGGTGCAAGTTGTTTCGAACACGATCAAGGAAGAAATCGTAAAGCTCATTTGGCGTCTCCTCAACTCCGGCAGCCTTCGCATCTGCCCGCACCGCCTCACGGAAGTTCGAAATCTCGTCCTGGCCGAGCAGATTCGGCACCTCTCCAGAGCCGAGCAAGCCGTTGATGTCCTCAAGGAACCCCTCTTGAATGATTTGTGTGTCGTTGAAGAGGAAAACAGTCTGCTGATTCTTCGCACCAGACATCTCGTACAGTTTCTTCAGATCTTCTTTGAACTCGAGTGCCCGATATGTTTTAGTGATCTCGATCATAAAAACCTTGTACTCGGCAATGTAGGCTGCCAACCGAGAGAGAGACTGCCGCCCTGACCCGCCGACACCGACAAGCAGACAGTGCCCACGAGGAAGCTTGATAACGCGAGAGATGCGACAGAGGTGGCCCAGGGCATCACGGAACAGCACCAGATGCATCGGAACAAAGCCGGGTTCATAATTGTACTCCTCGAGCTTCTCCTCAGCGAACGACTTGAGAGCAGCCTCGTCCAGGACCTCTTCATACGGTGGAGGATCGTATCCAGTACGCAGAAAATCTGCGAACATGCATACCTGGTTACCAGGCGCAGAGAATGTCTGATTCCATGAGGTCTGAAAAATGCTGTTGAGCTTGTCGTCCATTGCCTTGGTAAACCACTTGCGATCTGTGTCATCAATAAGACGATCATGGAACACTCTGAAGCATTCGTGCACCCACAACCGAAGCATTGCATCACGTGAATCTACGAATTGCTGGTCCGCGCGCAATACACCCTGAAACACGCGTGAAAGATCACGCATGTTGAACACGTAGTGCGTCTTTGCGGGGGTGGGAAGCAGCTCCGTGGAGATCAGGTTGTAAATTTCAATCGTTGCAGTCGTCATCATGTCGCCGAGCGGCTTCACCTCGTCACCAAAGTTTTGCAGCTTCATGTTTACCAGGCTCCCAAAGATGCGCCGAACCTGTGTCTCGTCAGGGAAGGTAAAGTTGATTGTGTGGAACTTGCTCTGGAATCGCTGCGGAAGGAAAGAGCGGCCACCACCAGGAGGGCCCACTGCACCGAGAACTGAGCAGTCCTTGATGTAGCGCTTCAGCTGCTTCAGACGGTCGTACCAGAAGCCATATTCCATCCACAGCTTAAGAAGTTCGAGCGGGGGCATCGACCCAAAGGTGTCTTTTTGCGGCATGTTCATGTCGTCAACGAAAACTACCATCTTTTTGCCCGCTGGTGGAGCGTAAGTGTCCTTGGTTCGCTTTTCAACCGACGCTTCGATGATATCCTGGACTCGGTTTGCGCTCGTTTGCGCAGAAAATTGCATTCCCAGTGTCATCATCGTCTCCTGCGGGAGTCCACCAAGCACCTGCTGCAGGAGCGACGTTTTGCCACACCCAACAGGTCCCGAGATGATGATGTCGCGCTGAGATCGCAGCAAAACATTGACAAGGAATGCGTTTCGTGCCGAGTCGACAGTAGGGACCATCAACTTGAAGAAAGGCGTGTCTGCCGCCGGGCGCCATGGCTTTGCCGACACTTTCCCCTCCTCCCACGTAGTCCACTGCATCTTTTGCACGTCGACAAAATAGTCATAAATTGTCAGCTTCCCGGGGAGTCCGGATTCAATTTCGCGAATTAATCCATCCAATTTCTTGCGCGAGGCCTCATCCACGCCACCACCGAGAGTCCACGCGACGCAGTACATGAACCACATTTCCATCAGCTTGGAAAAGTTCTCGCTCGAGGGCACAATACCATTCTTTTCCGTTGCAAGCGCGTCGAAGAGTTTGCACATTGAGATGACGCACGACAACTGCGAAGTCGGTGTCATTTCCGTACAATTGACGCGCTTAAACTCAAGGAAGCGAGCGACGTACTTCTCGACGAGAGCTTGCAAGGGCGCCACCAATTCTGCACTGTCTTCATTCGCTTTTTTCGCGTCAAGCCACGAGTCAACGTATGGCTGCCATCCAAGCCCTTCCACATCGCAGTAAATCATGCCAGCACGCGATACAGTTGCAGGTGAGGCCACGGAGAGGTCCTCAACCTCAAAGAGGCATTTTACCATCGGAGGAAGGGCAATGCGCTCTCCAGAGATAAGCGTGAGCAGCTTGTTGTCGTCCAAAACTGTGTTCATGGACTCGATCCAGAGAGTGTCCACCGGCCCATCCATAGTGACCCACTTCATGTCCGGCTTTTCGTCGGCACACGCCTCCCGCATGCAAGACGAGAGCGTACCATCGGTCCACTCGCGCGTCACAAGATTGTACTCGCCAAACAACTCGCCCAGTGAAAACGCCTTGGGGTTCACAATGTATGTGAGAACCCTCTCCCACCCAGGCTTCTCGAGCTTTTTCAGTGTCCCGTGTGCCTGTTGCAGCATCTTCCACGCCGTCGATTTGCCAGTCATCGTCCTCCCAACAAGCATGTTACCGTGGCGACATGCTTTGGCCTCGTAAGTCTGAATGACCTTGCGGATAACTTGCTCGTTGTGCTGGAGACCATTGGCCGTTAGATTCTCCTTGATGGCCGCAAGAAGATCGCCGTAATCGACTGCGGGAACCTCAGCGCCAGGGAACAGGTCGCCGCAAAGCGCATTGAAGAGCGGTACATCGGGTCCGACGAGCTTCGGAAGTGACATGTCGCGGACCGCGCGGAGCAGAATGACCTCCTCCGACATTTCGGGATCAACGCGTTTGACAGACCCTGCCACGACAAGCACAGCCTTGATGGCGCGCATACCGTAGTCGTAGTGGTCCTGCTTTGACATCTGCTGCTGCATTAGCGAGTAAAGCGTGATCAGTTTCTTGCCCAAAATCTTGCCGTTCTGGAAACCCTCGGACCCGAGCATAATCTCAGCGATCAGAGCAAGATCCGGTACCATCATTGCGATGGGGCGCAGAAGTGCCTTGAGGTTGTCCGGAAGTTCCGAGCGCCCCGCGTAACCAGGATTCATCGTCACGAAAATTCCCAAAGAGTTGACCAGCTTGATGTGCACGCCTTCAAAAACTAGAGATGTCATTTCTTGTTTGACAGCAGTCAAGATCTGAAGAATCTGCTGCGCCACCACCGACAGAACCTCGATGTCAATACGGTTGAACTCGTCGAAGCACGACCACGCACCCTGCTGGCACAGACCGGAAAACATGCGCCCAAGGGACTTGTAGTCGAGACCGTCGGAGCAGTTGAACACGATAACGTACATAGCGATGGCCTTACCAAGGTCCTTAACCGTCTCGGTCTTGCCCGTCCCAGCAGGCCCGAGCGGATTTCCACCGCGCTTGAGGTGCAGCGCAGTCGTAAGAGTCATATAGCAGCGGTCCGTAAGGGGAGTGATGACCAGACGGCCGTTATTCCCCTGGTACTCATAGCCGAAAAGGAATTTGCACTGTGTCTGCCTTATGAGACAGTCGTCAACTTCTTTGTCCCAGTAGAATCGCAGCTGGGACATCCACTCGAAGTCGTGAAGTGCTTGGGTTCCATTTTTGATCATCTTATCAATCACATCGCGCGCGTGCACCTCGATGGTGATGATCGCAACAACCTTGTTGCGGTTCAGCTTCGAGAGCTGTCCGCGCACCATTTCGGCGTACTTGTTGAGCATGGAAACCTGCTTCTTCTTGACCAGGCGCATCGCTGTCTTGTTGCCCTTCTCGCACTCTAGCAAACCCTTTTCGCACTCTGTCGTCCAAACCATCTGTCCTGCTGTGATGAGCAGCTGCCCCGGGAAATCGTTGACCCACTTTTCACGCTTGGCACCTTTCACACCAAGCAGTGTCGCATTTAGTGTCTTCTTCATTGAAACCCGCATCATGTTCTCGACCTCAAGAAGCCAAGTCTCAACGGGCCCGTCAATGACCATCTGGGTATGAAAAGCCGCATACTCTCCGTCAGGCGAGTTCATTCCAAATGCTTCGTAATTGCGGCGCCCATCTTTCCCGGGGGGCTCCATTCGGAGTGTCTTGATGGCCTCGAAGCACTTTTTCAAGTGCGGCTGCACAGCTTGCGGCTCTCGGGCCTGACCGAGAATCTCGAGCAAGTCGTCGTTTGATATGAAATAGAAACGGGGGAATGCCTGCCGCTTAGTCTCAAGATACTGGTCAAGCGACTTCTGAATCTTCTCTAGCTTCGACTCCATGTCATTCAGTGTGTTGAGCATGCCGTCGACCTGACAGCCTTTCACAACGTTCAGCTCCGCCTGTAGCTGCTTCATAACCGCCCGCCATGTCATGTTGACGTTGTCGAACATCTTACTTTCTGCAGGGAGCTGTTTTCTGATGTCTTCTGAGCCAACAAAGATGTTCTCAAGGTACATCCAAGCTCGCTGAACGTTGAGGACCGACTCCACTGTCTCAGACACTAGTGCCAGAGTCGCCTCCCATTTCTCAAGTTCCGGCATAAATGACAGCGCGAATTTCGAGGCCTTCATCGTTGAAAGCGTCACCACATTGTCCTCAAGCGCCGCAAAAACGTCATCGGCCGAACGTAGCTTGAGATAATCTGACTTGTACTTCTGGATGTCCAAGTCCATTGCACCCCACGTCTCCTCGAGTGACGTGACCGCGCGCTCAACCATTAATTCCTTGCTCGCAGAATTCGAAAGCGTCGAAACAAGATCCCCGTAGTTTGGCAGCCCGAGGTCAACAACTTTGGCCAGCGTGAAATCTTCGCCCTGCGGGTCGAAAGTCTTACCGATCTGGTCCATGAGCTGCGACCAGTGACGGTCTCGCAGCGCCTCGTTACGTAGGTCTTGCATGAGAGGAAGTGCTTTCTTGAACTGATCTACCCGTTCCTTGATGGCTTCCCAAGTCTTCCAACTCTTAATATCTTTTCCCAGCTTCTGCAGCTTCTTATTGAACTTGCCAGAGGCCTCCTCCATCTCCTCGGGCACCAGCTCCGTGAATCGACCCGTCTTCCATCCCTCCCACAAACCTTCCCACTCTTCTGCTAGCGCCCAGACTGCAATCAGGAGCTCAATGTCCTTCTCAATTGCCGCGAGGTCCTTGTACACTGGGCGGTCGAGACCAAAGAGGTCAACGCCGCCCTGCATCCTGGATTCCATTTCGCGGTCTGTCTCACACGTCTTCTTCCATTCTTCGATTGCAGCCTTGGCCTTTTCGATTGAAAGGGTAGGGTTGAAGGGCCCGTCCTGCGTAAATTTCTTGCGGTGCCCCGCCACCTGGGTCTTGAAGTCTTCAAGGCCCTGCATAAGGTTGCCCTTCATCTTCTCCTTGCTCGAATTGAGCGAACGTTCCGCAACAGAAAGCATTGTAGTGAATTTTCCAAACTCGCTGAGAATCGCGTCAACTTTCTCTTTCTCATCCTCAGGGATTTGTACATTGAACTTCTCGAGCAGCTTGAACTGGTCGTTGAGCGGCTCGAACCGAGCCTGAATCGACTCTCCTTCACCCTGGAGCCGCTTGCACAGGGCAATGAGATCCGCGAGTTCCTCGAGATTTTCTGGTGCCTTGGCGAGCCTGACAGTGTTGTCGTCGAACAATTCGCGCAAATCTTTGAGCTCTGCCACGGCATTCGAATGCAGCAGGTCGGTAAATTTGCCCTGCCAGCCGATGCAGTGCGATACGATGGCCTGCTTGAGTGGGGAGCAGTCGATGCAGATGAAGTTCATGTTGACTATCGTGTCCTCGGCCTGAATCTCGTTCTGAAGCTCCTTGTAACGCTGGATGTCCGTCTCAAATGATGAGAGTTGGCGGTTCGCCTTGGCATAACGACGGATGTAGGCATCTTTGTCATAGTCCCAAGTGTGCTTGTACTTCTCCCAAAAGGTGAGGTACTTCTGCAGTTTATCAAGTGAGCTCGACATTCCACCCATGATCGAAACCATGATCTTGAGAATGTCCTCATCGTTCGAAATGCGCGAGTAGAAGGTTTCGTTGGGGTCGCCGCCCTCCTTCAGCAGTGGGATAATTGTCACAACGGTGATCAGCTCCTTGGAGACCGTGTTGACCATGTGCGTGAGCGAGTTCATGGTTGGCTTGAACTCGACCTTGTCCTTCTCCAGCGTCATATTAACGCGGAAGATCGGGTGCACTTCCGTGCGCGCGTCGCCATTGATCGCGCGCGAAATCTCCTGCAGAGACTTCTTCACAGTACCACGTAGACCCTCCTCGATCATCTTGTCTGTGCGAACGACATAACGCTGCCACTCCCGCTGGATTTCCTCACTGTCGTTTCGGAACATTTCATACGAGGAATTCATCAGCTCCTTAACCTCTTGGTGCGCAGTCTGCAACTTCTCCTTCACCTGCTTGCGGTGTTCTTCTTGCGTAAATTCGAAGCTACCTTCCTCGTAGATGCGTTTGTTCTCGATCTTAACGAGCAACGTCTCACCAATAGCAGTACATAACCGCGTGATTTTCTCATGGTTGGCCTTGAATGCCATCACGAGTGTCAAGAGCTCGCCAGCGTGTTGGCGGCACTGCCGGCAGTAGTAGTCGACGATCCCGCGTGACGTCCACTGCAGCTTGTTCACGCCCGGATTGATGACACGCTTGAGATTCGTAAGTTTCTCTTGGAAGAGGCGGCGTTCGCCTTTCTCCGCAAGCGCATCGAGAATTCGGTTGAGGTCACGGACGACGAGCATGACATTCTCACGGACCACCCGGAATTTCTCACGCTGCGATGCCATCTCCATCGCAGCATATGGAATGGGAAAAAGCAGTTTCTCCCAGTAGCGGGTCTCTTGAAAGAGCCGCAGAAGATCATGGTCAAAGTTCATTTCCAGATACCCACCCTGGACCTGCACAAGCAGGTTCCTCTCGAGCTTCGTAGCGAAGTTCTCATCGATGGTGCTGGTCCAGTCCTGGTAGTTCTTCTTGATGTACTCGTCCATGCTCCCGGTGACTGCAATGAATGATGCTTGCGCCTCTTCGTGCTCGCGGCAGCTCTTCAGATAGTAGGTTGAGTTGAGCAAGTCAATCTGAGTCTCGAGCCGTTTCTGCAGAGATTTGGCCCACAGCGCCGCACCAGAGTACTTGGGAAACCCTGCAGTGATTGGAGGCGACTTACGATTGGTGTTGAATTCCTTGCTGATGGCCGCCATATCCAGTTGAAAAAGAGCGTACACGTGAGACGCCTTCGTCTGAACAGCGCGTTTGATGGCATCGCGCTGTGCGAGATGGTGAAAGGCCTCGAGCATCTGGAGACCCTGATGACATGTCGTCACCGTCTCGAAGGCTGATGTTATCACATTCTGCATCATCACTTCGAGATCCTTCACACCATTCTTGAACGCGTTGTAATCATCGTGCCATTTTGTAGCCTTGACATCAAGAATATCGTACTGGAGCTGAGAGATGTTGTTCATGAGCTTCTGGAAGCTCGTCTGGATCCGAGACAAACTCGTCGAAATCTCACCACCGCGGGAGCCCGAGAAGATTGGTACTTCTTCGGCCGGTTGCGACGACGAAAACTGTGTCTGGCTCTCGCATATATCAAGCAGATCTCGGCAACGCTGCATGAAAGCGTCGATCTGAGCAAAAATGCGAGACTCATCGAAATCCCAGCACGTCTCAGGCTCAACCACCTCCATTCGGCGCACCGTCGCCCGATAGATTTCCTTCCATCCGTCCCCGGACTTGATGGATTCCTGTAGCACCTTCATCGGTTCCTCCACATCTCCCGCAAAGATCTGCTGGAGGTCGATCGCATCACAGCAGCGCAAAATTATCTCATTTGACACCTTGCGCAGCAGACCGGTGATGCGCTCCTGCGTGTTGTAATGCGTAGAAAGAGACCAGATCATGCGCATGAGGTCCAAAACTGTAGGCAAGTGTGAAGAGATATCTTTTGGCTTCGCCTTAGCCAGTGCTGTGCACGGCTCCGAGAGGAATGTGAGGAATGTTAGATTTTCTTGCGCCTCGAGCGAGCCCTGGTTGATCTCATCCGCTAGGTCATTGAACGGCTTGAGATACGAAGACTTGGCCTGATCGAGTACCGAGGAGATCACCTTTACGTCTTCACGATGCAGCTGCGTTGAGATGCTCGTGAGGTCGACTGAGCGCGAACGCCAGTACTCAATTTCTGCGAGTGGGCCTTTGTCCTCGTTCGCAGTATCCGAATGGGACGCATCGCTTCCCGTCAAAACTTCCTTGATTTGCCGCGTCCAGTGAATCAGCGTCGTTTCAAGACGTTGCACAAGGTCCTTGTCTCGCACACACGCATCCAAATCTGAAAAGTCCTCAACTGGCATGTACAGCACGGTGTTTCCATGAATCTCATACGCTGTCTCAGTCAGCGTGGCCATAAATTTCTGCACTTGCCCCGAAAACTCTTTGCGAAACGAATCGGGCCATACTGAATCATTGGTGAAGCACGGAACGTAAACCGCGCTCATAATCCGTAGCAGGCTTTGGATGCTCTCTGCTCCCGTGCCGTTGCTCTTGCCAAACTGCACCTCGCGCCAGATGTTTTCCCTATTGATGTGTACCCCGTCGGAGCGCAGGAAGTACATGTACTCGGTCGTATCCCCGGGCGGGATATCTTCTGAAACTGCCAGCCGCCCGTCTGAGGTCGTGTAGACCAGCAGGCGCGAGCTCTTGTCACTTGTGAGGAATTTGACCGCTTCGCGACGCACCTCATCGTCCTGCATGCATTCAAGACTCTCTCGTTACTTTTCGCACGCACAATCAGTACTTCTGGCCTCTTGTGTCCTGGTACATGTGGTGCGCAAAAAGCTATTCACGAATGGCCTTCAAATTGAGCTCAACGTTGCAGATGCCAGAACGCATGCACTCTGCGGCGAAACGGTTGGGAACGGTCGGGCCTCTTACCATCTCTGTCTCCTCGTCTCCAAACTTGCTATCGATAATCCTGTCACGTAGCCATTCGATGCATTGTAACACCCGCATCCCCTCCACCGCTGAGTTCGTCTGGTTATACTCGTCGGGAAGACCCTCCATGACAGCTCCACCGGACGGGACCGTTGCGCTGCCCTCGGGCTCGGCCACGTCGCCCGATGGCGTGGCAGCCGTTTCACCGCTTGCATCTTCTGGATCATTCCCTGGAACGCCTTCCTCGACCCCACCGTCCTGACTACCGCTCGCATTGGCCACGCCGGCATCAGAGCCGGGAGCGCCGGGCTGCGGCGAGGCCGCAGGTACCGCCGCAGTGTTTTCCGACTCGTCCTGCTCAACAACATCCACACAAGTGTCAGAACCATAGTTTCAACCAGGATCCTGTTAGTCGCTATCATGAATCATTCTCTGTGCCTCAAACGTGACCGCCCCGGGCAACACGCTCCAAACCGCTGGAGCGCGACACGAACTCTGGGTCCGGGGTTGCACCGCCGGAACTGGGGTCGCTGCTGCCGCCGGTGGATCCGCCAGCGCCTCCTCTACAATGGGCACTTCTGCAGCCACAGCCTCGTCGGCTTTGACCGCTTCGCCATCCCCGTCCGACATGGTCCACGCTCCCGGCGCGGGGAGTTGCCTGGGCAGTTTGTTCAAGCGGTTGAGTTGACTGAAAGAAAAGTGAATTCACCTTTGAAGAAGGGTGTGAAAAGACAGGATGGTCGAGTCGGGAGCGCTTCCTCTGTACGGCTCGGGCGCAGAGGCATTTGCAAGCACAAGACGTGTGCAGAGAGCGGTCGCAACTGAAGCTCTTGTCCCAATTATCGTCTCAGTGCTGTGCGCGGCGGCGCTTCTGGCGGTGATTGTGCTCCAGGTGATGACACCACGCCCCGCTCTTTCTCAGTCCTGCCAGCCGCAGCTGCCGCAGAGAGGATCAAGATTGGCCACAACGGATTCGTGGAGCATCCTATTCGAAATTTGTGACTTGTGTAGTTGTTCTGGATCTGTCCTTGCGATGACCGGGGATGGGATCCGTGCTGCTGTACTTGCGTAGAATGCGCGCTTCGGTTTGCCTGGATTCACAGTGTTGGCCCAGGCGCGCCCCGGGGAAACCCCGAGATTTCCCCGGGTCGTCACTAGCAAGCCCGGACATCAGAAATGTCAATTGTGCAGCCTGTTAGTCGGCTCACAGTTTGCCGTGACAAGTGCGATACTGGGGAAGCGCGGTACCTGAACACTTTCATGTCGAAGCAGGGTGCTTCTGCAGGTTCAGTTGTCCTGGAGGAGGAAATCGGGACTTACGGCACGGGCCTGGGCCGTCGACAAGTCAGAGACGCTGACGCAGAATATGAAAGCAAATTTGGGGCAGACCCGGGTCACACGTCTCGCGCTGAGCTTCGTTTCAACGCTGCGCTTGCAGCAGCGGGTGGCAGGAGCGGTCGAGGCGGCAGGGGAAGAACCGGAATGAAAGCAACCGCAGCACCTGCGCAGTGGGAAGCTTTTCCAGAGAAAGCAAGTCCAAGGAACAAAGTGGAGGTTGTCGTTGAAAAGGAAGGTGCCCCAGCCTCGTCGGCCGGACACAACTTCTTCGGGATGACAGCTGCGCAAGCACGCGCCGACATTGGTGGATATTTTAACTCGCTCGGGAGCCAGGTGCAAAAGCAAGAAAATTTACACGCCCAGCAGGTCCTAAGCGAGCAAAACATGGAGCAGCAGATCAACGACGCCGATGGGGGGGAGCACCACATGTATGCGGGAGACAGTGGACATTCCCCGTCACTGAAGGCCAGCATGAAGGTCGCATCACTTTTCAACCTGATTCGCAAGGCCGAGGCATCAAAGACATTCAAACGCGCGATTGTGAACTCAGCACGCAGCAACTTCCGAGGCTCTCTTGTCGGAGACTTCGAATAACGTGCCAATTCCCGGATTGCCACAACAATTCGACAGTGCTTCGCCAAGTTCGCTACATTGCCAGGCTGAAGACGGCGATATCTAGGGCTTTGGAGTATTCCTCAGCGCGCGCATGCCGCGTGAGACCATGTGTACACCCATCGCGGAAATAAATTGAATGGCACATGCATTTCCGCGCTTCGGTGAGCACACAAACGAAACTCTTCACGAGCAAACTCCCACATGGCTCCACGCAACTATCTCCCGTCTTCATCCAACTACACGGAAGGTGTCAATCGATGAGCTGCGGTGCAATAGAATTGCCTTCAGAAGACAGCGTTTCGAATTCCAGCAGGCCTGAAGATCCTAACTGAAAGTGGAGCACTTTGCGGAAACTAGGGGCGTCGAACTGCGCCACTGCTCCCCCACCCACATGTATGTCGGGACCATCAGAGTTTGATGTCGCATCGGCACTCGCACCAGCACCGTCCACATCCTGCAGTCGCGGAAACTGGACAATTCCGTCAGCCACCACAATCACAGCGGCAATCGCCATCCGCTTCTTCGCGATCCCCCGCAGATAGGTGCAGAGCTGGCGGTGCACACGCGCATTCTGGAAACCCTTCGTAGCACACACGGTCGACACAACACGAATTGATGGCTGCCACAGGACATGTGTCAGAGCCAGCTAGCAACTTACGGAGAAAAAGTAACCAGAACCAGGGTCGCCCAGAGCATATAGGGAGGGTACCTGCGAGTCGCTTGGGTGCAGAAAGTAGGCTAGGGCCTTGGCGGCACCCCTACGGAGGAAGGCGGGACAGGCACGGCGCGCTGCCTCCGAAAAAAATGCCGTTATCGCTTCGGTGTCGTTACCGGAACGCGCTGCAGCAAAGCCACTTGACGGTGAACTTGGCGCGGCGAATCCACACTGCCCGGAGCCGCTCTCGCTCTCCTCGCCTGCCTCCTCGCCCTCTACCTCCCCCATCGGAGTGTCTTCCAACTGTGCGGCAGCAATACCACCTGTCGCGTCTGAACCAGCCGAACTGACGGCATCGCCCTCACGAGGTGGGGTTGCCACGTGCAGGGTTGCCTTGCTCTCTGCCGCAGGCTGTGGGTCCTCTTCCATTTTGTCATCCGTAGCTGGCGTCTGCGCCTGACTCGCTGTACCAGCGTCCTCACACCTACCATCTTTGGCAGTAGAGTCCCTTTTTCTGTGATTCTTCTTGCTCAGGCGTCCCTGTTTACATGGCTGCCTTTTCACTTCTGCCTTCGCGTGCTCTTCATCCTGGTCCTTGTCCTTGTCCTCGCTCTCCTTGCCAACGTCCTCTCCGCGCCCACGTAGCGACTTTGCTTTGTTGGCATGGACTTCCTCATCACCCTTGACAGCACTGACAGCACCAGCCTCAATCGTCGAGACCCTGGTCTTTTTGCGCCTCTCAACCACCTCGTCCTTGAGCTCCTCAGGCGCACCACTCCTGCCAGTGGACACCCGTCGTCGCCCGGCTTCGGGGAAATCCTTGTCGCCGAGCTCAGATGCATCCGAAGTGCGCGTCAAAGGTATTTCTTTTCCGCCTTTCACAACTTTCTCGCCGCTGCTGTTCTTCACTTCCTTCAGCTCATCGTGTTCTTTCGAGTCCCTTTGCTTGCGCCCGTCGCGCTTGTCCTCTTTCACGACACGCTCCTCCTCTTCATCACCCCGATTTTCCCGCGATTCTCTTCGAGCCTCGCGTGCAAGCTTGGCCTCTCGCGGCTCCTTTGGCTCCATTCCCTCAAGCGAGTCCCGCGCCTCTCTGGGAGCTCCACGACCTCCGCGCGTCTCTGCAGATTGACCCTCGCGTTCTTCCTCCGCGTGGGCCACGGGTGAGAGCGAGCGCTGCATTTTCTTTTTGTCCGCCTTGTCCCCGTATGCATCTTCATCGTGGCGTCCTCGCTTATTTCGAGTGTCCACGGCGTCTTCATGCGCGTCGATACCTGTCGAGGCCGCACGTTTCTGCTTGGTACCTCGTTTTCCCTCAACGGGGACATTCTCTGAATCGAATTCCAATCTTGGAGAGATCTCACCGCTCCCACGTGTTTTCCGCTTCTCCACTCTTTCTACATCTCCCACCCCTAGTTCGACGCTTTCCTCCTCTTTTTTTAGTGCCACACGCTCCTCGCGCCTGGGCTTCTTTTCTTCCTCTTTCCCAACCTTCCCGTCTTTGCTTTCCTTCCCTTGCCGTTGGGCCCGCTCCTCTCTCAGTTCAGAATTCTCCGCATCTTCTCCAGGTTCTTTTCGCCCACGCGTTTCCATGCCGTTGGCCTTTTCTGGTTTCTCAACGCTTTCAGATTTGTCATCTCCTTCCAGGTCCCTACCTCCCTGGCCCTCTTCCGATTCAGAGTGCACGTCGAGACCCCCCATTCCTCCCCGGTGCTTGCGTGCTTCTTGCGCAGCTTTCGATTTTGGTTTCTTGCGTGGCTCATGCGCCACTGCATAGTCCTCCTCCTTCAGGGGCAACTCCCTCTCCTCGCCACCCTTCGGGAGCAAACGCGCGCGCTCAGGACGAAATGGGTGCTCCGTCAACAGCTTGTCAATCTCCACCTGGAACTCCGTTTCGTGCATGGGACAATCGAGCGGAGACACCTTCTTGAGCACTGGGTCCCAAGTTCGACAACAAAAGTGCTGGCCCTCTTCCCAGGTGATATCTGGGCTCGGAGGTGTTGTAGCGAACACGACCTTGGTCTTGCCAGTGATGAGCCTCCCGTCAATAGTGTCACGGTGAAACGAGAGTAGCACCTCGTGATCCTTGGCAATCGGGATCCCCTTGAGCGAGCTTTTGGGCAGCTCGTGCGGCCAGTAAAGCCAGCGCAGCTTCACAGGCGGGCCATCGTCGTCCACATCGTCGACTTCGTCGCTTACCTTGCCGGAGTATGCCTCAAGCAGCTGCGCTGTCCAAGTCGACTCTTCAGGACCTTCGATAAGCACGAACTCGCCGGCTTTGCACTCGATCACGGTGTCTTGGGGGAGGGCACGAGAAGGTGGCGCGTTACTACACCATGCATTCAGCTGTGCAATGTCGATTTTCGTTTTGCAGATTTCGTTGATGTCTTTGAGCGTCACGCGCTCCTTGAGTCCCCGAGCGCGGCCTTCATTGAAAATGATGTGGCAAACATTGCTCGTCGAACATTTTTCTGCAACCTTGCCTTCGAAGAAAAGGTCTGAGCGTGTCGAACGGTGCATTGCTAGTACAGTCGTCCCAACCTGTTGTGTCCATCATCAGCAAGGCCCAAGGATGCTGAGGCATAAAAGGGTAAGTGCAACTTGCTCTTACCCTTTCAACAAGCGTATTCAAAACACGGATTGTTTTCTACCTCTGGGATCTTATCCATTGGCTGCGACTGGTAGCGGATGAGCTTGTCGGGTACCCACTCTTTGTCGTCAGGCGTGTCACGCGACTGCAGGAATGCGAACGGTTAGTGTAGAGACAGCCACAAACGCAGGTGCGGGTTGGATCGAGCAGAAAACTTTCAAGACTCAGCCATGCGCATTAGCAGACCCGTCCCTGCCTTCACGGGCATCCGGGTGAGCCAGGGACTTGAAACCCCTGTCAAGTGAGACGGCAAGGACCTGCACGAGGAAGCGCTTTTTTGTCGCATCATGTGCGAGGAGGTTAATGTCGTACCATGCCCCGTCCGCAAAGTGTGCCTCCAAGTCTGGTTGGCACTCCTTGTGACGGGCTCCGCCCTCGCCGTGCTTCATGCGGCCCTTAGATATGTTTGCCGCGCTGACCGAAACTTGCCTGGGCCGTTGCCGTCACAATAACGGTGCAATCAATGCGGCGTCCGTGCCAAAATACCTCGCACACGTCCACGATTCCTGCAGGCAGATCTGTAGGCAACAGCGTCCGCCTGCTGCCGCCTGCGCACCCTGCACGCAAGCACACGGACTGGGGGTAGCTTTCCTTCAAGCTTGGTGGTCGTGGCGCGCGTCCTGTTTGTACCGGCCCAAAACAGGTACCACACGAAGGGTGTCCATCTTTAAAACAAAAGTGCCTCGAAAGACACACCTTTCCACCGTGCGGAAGCTTTTTGAACAAACGCATCTGCTCAGCGGGCGGTGAAGGAGCGAGGACAACTCTTGGCTGCACATCCCTAGCGCAGTCGGGCCCATGTTGAAATATATGTACTGTACAACAGCACGCGCCTAGAGGCAGTTTCGTGCGAAACGCTGGTGCTAACAGATATAAGTGGCCCCGGGTGGCGTGCGAGGGGGACCAGACGCATCGTCCTGCCCCATCCTGCCTGTAGCAGGTTCGCCCATGGCCGCTCCAGATGATTCAACCCTGGCGCCCGGATCCACAGATTCTGCTGATCGATTTGGTCTTTCGGGCCGTGAGAATGTGTGCAAGAATCCTGGCGAATGCAAATTCGACTGCAACTGCGACGCCTGCGACATTGCGGCTCGTCGCCCCCCAGCAATGCTGGCCACCTGGATAGACGAGCAAACTGGTCCAGTAGTCAAGTCATAAACCTGCAGCGCTTCCCGGTCCTCCGACAGTATGGCTGGACTCTTTTCGAAGACCTCCATCCCCGGCATCGTGGCTGCAACTTCGCGCGGTGCCACATCGCTAACTGGCCGGAACGTCCGAAGCTGGACCTCAGCCTGACTCCACGGTTGCCCTGAACAGTGCCACTGCCCTCAGCTAGCCGGAACATTACACGCAACGCGCCAGCGTAGGTGTAAATTGACGGAAATGGTTGGAGAGGAGGAAAAAGGGGAGGGGGGGGCGGACACCGTTGCGTCCCTCCTGGGAGACAGGTCGTACTTCTGAGAGAATAGACGGTACCGAAGCACTTTCCCGTGAACTGTGCTGATGCGAATCCAGGCTCTGTACAGCGCGCTGCAGCAGCATGAAGTCAGTACGCGCCACAGCGGGGGAAAGGTCAAATGGAAAGACATACGATCAATCTCCTCGAAATTTGTCATGGTGCCCCATAAACAGCGGACCCAGGGTGCGGTACGCGGCGGCGTTATTACCAAGGGAGGAGAGCCTCGTGGCAAGCAATTTTGCAGCAGCGAAAGTTCCCCAACGGAGCCCTCGATCCCACTCTCTTCCAATTCCGTCTGAGAATAATCGTGGTCCCTTCGTCGCGCCCTGCCTCTGCTGCGTGGAGGCGGGCAGCGCTCGAGGAACCAAGACGTACCAGGCAGCACCTCTTCGTTGCGGAATGTCAAGTGTGGGACCAGAGAAAGGTGGAATCTGGCCCTGCGCCCACCGCAGCATTTCAGCAGGCCCTGAAGCTGAATACAGGAAGTCAAGGGGCAAATGGGCGGTCGCTGCAAATCTTCGCTTGCACGGGCTGTGTCAAGGGTGCAAGGGTGGCACCAGCTGAGTGCCCCGAGAATGCCGATGGCAAAGCCCGTCCAGCCCGAGATCGGCCGCTGGGCAAACTTCGTGACTGTAGCGAGTGCGAGATTTAGAAAGAAGATAGGACCTGTGCATGAGAAGCACCAAACAAGTCGCCTAAACCGCCTGTCCCAGCGAGTCTTCCAGAAGTGGTTGAATTGCCCGTTGTCCATGATGAGCCCGTCAGGTCGGCTGCCGTCGAGCGCGTAAAGTGCTTCTTTTCTTACAGGCACCCAGAACCGCTCCTTCCCGGCAGGTGGCGTCTCGACAGAAGACGTCCGAAGCACAGAGAAGAGCCCAAGCGAGGAAATGATCATGACCAGGAGCGAAAGAGCACTGTTGAACAGGCATGAGCAACCCCAGATCGCAAGCAGCGCATCTGGGTACGTGTGCTCGTCAACCGGCTCGAGATTCAGCTCGTAGAACATCATCATCTGAAAACCAGCGAGCAAGGCTGCCCCTTCTGCAAGCAGCGTCAGCTGGTTCCCATCATCGCACAATATTAGCCGACTTGCCCGAACAGGTCGGGGCGGGATTCAGCGCCGAGCAGTGCTCAGCCATTTGGAACGAGCATCGTGAGGGGCGGCAAGCTGCTTCACGCTATGGTGATCACCTGGCGGCACAATTCGTCGACATATGTGCGTTTTTTGTCGATCATAAACCATCTCCGACGCAGGTCGTTATGCTCCAGTGTCTCTCTCCATGCCTCTTTCTCCTTTCCCTGTTCATCGCAACAGGCTTATCACTGTCTTGCCAGCACCCACGATGGGTGTCAAGCCACTGCTTCGGTCTAGAGCTGACTGGCTTTGGCTGGTCCTGACCATCAGGTGGTCCTGATCGCACACACGCTCTGCCAATCTCAAGCCAATACATAGCACACACGCAAGGCGACTGGAGGGCAGCGCACCATAAACCCAACCTGCCATTTCCGGCGATCCTCCTTCACTAGCCTATATTTGGCCTGCACCTTGGCGTCCAGCACATCCGCCCCGCCGGACACGATCAGATCAGCTGCGACCTTGGTCGCAACTGCCATGCCCAGCGGGAGCATCTTCCTCCTGGCGACGTTCGAAAACTGACAAATTTGTTTGTGCATTTCTTCCGAATTTGTTTGTGCATTTCTTCCGAAATCCGCGGCAAGGCCTGGCTGGAGGGTCGCGGCGCCGGTTCCTCGCCCTGGACGCTGAATGTTGTAACGACTTACCAACAAACAAGCTGATGGTGCGCGGAGGGTCAGCGAGCGCCCGCATGCTCGTTCTTGTGACGGTGGGGTCGTTTGCTTTGACGATTGAGGGCCTCGAGTGCCTTCCCGGCACAACAAAAATCTCGTCTGGAGCATGCGCTGGCACTCGCATCTCGCTAGAGGCGTGCTTCGACGATCAAGCTCATGCCAGCGCGTGCATGGCTGCTGCCGCCGCGAAGCTAAGCGACCGGGTGGATGACTGCCAGGAGCACTTCAAGCCTGCCTGCGCCAAGCTCGCTGGTACCGCGTTAGAAACTGCGGACTGTCGACACCAGTGTGCAGCATTTGCACAGCTTCAGCCGTCAAGTTGCGACGCTGAAAAGAAGTGCAAGACTGCGCCACCCGAGTACAACTACACGATCAGCACCCCACTTATGTGTCCCTTTGCGATTGAGACCTTCACCGAACAAGTTCCGAAGATCTGCTGCAGTAAGCACCCCACCTATCGACCCAACTCACCTCCCACAGCAGGTCCTGCCACCAATCTGAAGCGCTGTGACACCGGCGGTGAACAGCGAGCTACCAGCATGCGCTCCAGTCCAACTGCAAGGGGGAGGTTTGCGCGGATATTCCCAAGCACGTCGCAGCAGGAAAGCACCAGCATCCCAGGCGCGGAAAGTGTGAGATTTGTAATCGCATCCTCGCATCAGCAGGGATCCTATTCTCCCAGACATCGGTATCTAAAGCCTACATACCAGGTACGGAGTGCTCGAATGAGCCGGATTGCATTCAACCGGAGCCGATCGTCAGCGGCGGGCTTACCCGGCTTCAGGATCTATACAAGTCGATCCGGGAGGAATTCACGAAATGCACATTCCACGAGAACGAAGAGTACATCCCGAGTTCTCCCAGAGCTTCCGGTGTCTTCGGGTGCTTTCTTGTCGACACCGTGTGCACAAGTGACAGGACGCGCGGCCGCGGTGTGCCACAGCCAGGTGAGGTGCTTCGCAGCGGAGGTGCCGCTTACGGGGCTTTGCACGGGACGAACGCTCAAGTGGTCCGCCTGCTCAACAAATACCAAGATTGACAAGTGCACCAAGGACAGCGTCCGTCCCACCCTACCGCGCGTGAGAGGAGGGGCCTAAAGCCTAAACTGTGCGAATCATGATGTTTGCAGGCGGCGGCGGCGCACATCGAGGAGGCTCTGACGCAGGATGTATGTGAAGCGGGGCTGTCTCACCTGTGTGCCGCTGTGGATGGTCAGCTACGGTGTTCTGCAGGCTGTACTTACATGTGCGATGTCCTTGCAGCCATGGAGCTCGCAAGGTCGAACTATGCCCTTCCGTTCCCCTGCACGCACCGCTGAGAGCGGAGCTGATGCCTTCTTCTGGAGATGCAGGGGGTGTGAAGACGACAGCCAATGCAGTGCAGCGCCAGAGCCCGTGCGGCCATTCTGCTGCGAAACATGGCCACGCCTTGCGAAGAACTATTGCGACCTCTCTGCGGTGCCTCCCTATGTCCCCGAGCGCGTCCAGACGCGGATGCCCCCTCAAGCATGGGAGTTCGCTAACCGTACTTGACGCCAGGCCAACATGAGCCATTACAACAAACTACCAACACTGGTAAAAGCAGCGCCTATTTTGTGCCGCTCAGAACTTGAAGAAGGCGCTTGTGTGGACATTGCGCTGTGTGCAACGTCGCGTGCAGAGCTAAACTTCTGCAAGCATCTCAAAGGAAATAGCTTCCTCTCAAAGAGCCTAGTTGACAACCCGTATGCCTTCGACAAGGTTTCAGCCCGCATTCAGCAACAGCAATTGTGCTGCGTACTCTTGGTGCTATAGGCGCCACGCTCGCGCCAAAATGCGCTGATTACGATGCGATGCGCAACGCAGAGGATCGAAGAAGGCTGGAAGCTCGCGCCCGCGGGTATTCTTGACAAGTCGCCCCAGTGCGAGAAGGCGTACCGCGAATGGGTGTGCACCTGGAATGCCGAGGTGATTCATTCTCACCGCATCACCCCGCACATGCGTGCCACCTTGTGCCCCGCGCATCGATGACATGCAGCACGCCGCTTTGATTGCTCTGTACTCGCGGCAGCCGTGCTTCCCAGAAGAGCATCTTCCGCGGCCGATGTGTGTGCAGGCGTGCGACAATTACTACAAGTGCAATGTAACGACTCCGTCAGCATGGAACAGCAGCGCACTGGCGGGGTCGCCTGTGGCATTTCCGGACGGAGAGGTAAACCCCGCCCGCCCCAGACGACGGGCGGTCAGTGCCACTGACCGCCCGCCCAACCTGCCATGGTCTTAGCAGCCCAAACATCCAACGGTACTGGTCTGTGATACAGGCGAGTGCCGACGATCTAGAGGTGGCACGGATTAAGGCGTGTCTTGCGCTGGGCCTGAACCTCAACGACGACCGGGAGGATCGATGCTTCTTTTACCCAGAAAAGGTAGCGATGATCGGCTTCGCCACCTCTGTGCAGCCTGGCTGGGCCCCCTCCCTTTTCGTTGCTGCTGCTACTGCCGTCCTCGCTCACCACTGGTAACGATGAATGCCACGTCTGGCGAGGTGAGGCGAGTCGCGCCTCGAAGTACAGTGAAATTTAATGGCAAAAATGAAAGCCTGCAGTGTGCTCAGTGCGCAGCGCAACACGCCAATCACCCGCCCAGCCGCGGCATTTCTCAGGCTTTGGCGCTGGGCGCAATAAATCGCCCACGGATGGAGTACCAATGCTTCCCACCAGGCGACGCAGTAAGCTTGTGCTGCGCCGCAGTCGCAAGGCCGCCCTTCACAATTCGGTCCTGCACCGAAGCGAGCGCGCGGCAGTCGAAGCGCGTCTTCCATTGTTGCGCAACTTGGTCCCGCATCTGCACGCCGGTGCGCACCGTGCGTGATCAGAAAGCTTCACTCAGGGTAGGCGTTCCGTTAAGGGGGACACACGCCGCAGTGCGGGGCAGGACATTGAAGATTTGGGATCGCTCCGCCGGAAGCAGGCTAGTGTAAAGCCGCAAGTCGCGCTCGAGCATCTTTTCCTGCAGTTTGGCAAATATCTGCGAGCACTGCTGCATCTGTCGCATCCACGGCGACGGTAAGAAACCCTGTGGAATCATTGTGAGAGGCTGCCCGTCTTGTGACGGTGGCTCGGGTCCTGCTACAGCCAGGAGCGCCTGCATGTGCGCCTGCGAGAGGCCCTTGAAGCCCCGGCACACGTAGAACAGCTCGGGCGTCCCAGCGGTGAGCGTCACGGGCCGACACGCCACCACCTCGTCGAACACGCAGTTGAGCAGGAACACCACGCCCACGCCGGTGTGCTCCAGCACCGTCCACGCGCGCAGGACCAGACTGCCGCCCTTGTCCAGCACCCCCATCGCCGCGAGCGCCTGGCCCAGGAGCCCCTGGGCGCGCGCCGCCTCTTGGTCCGCGTCCCACGACGTGCTGGGTGGGAGCTCGGCGTGGTCCACTGTCGCCACGTGGAACCGGCCCTTCTCCCGAACCGCTTTACACTGCCAGAAGTGCTCGATGCCCTTGCGGTCCGTCAAGTCGCCTGAGCCGTCAGCGCCCAGCACCCAGTGCTCGTTCGTCTCCCGCAGAAAGCGGTCGTCTTCCCCGCCCAGCCGCGCCTTTCCGGGCGACTGCAGCGCCTTGCTGTCGCTCTCCGCTTGGCTCGTCCGCCGGTGAGCGAGCCAGTCCCACGCGATGCTTGGGCCCGCGCGGGTCCGCAGAAAGTGATTCAGCGCGCAAATTCCGGCACCACTCGCCTCGCAGAGGTGCAGAGATCGCAGCTTCTCTTCTGCGATGCACGCTTGCGGCACAATTGCGTAGGCCCCAAGCAGCTCGTACATCTGTGCCCACTCAGATGTGCAAAGCTCCGGCTTGCAGAGCTGCCGCACAATCTGAACGACGCGTCCTGAGAGCGCTACCTGCGAAGAGGCCTTGCTCCATTCGCCGGCGTCGATCCCTTCGACGTGCTGCGTGACTTCCTGCATGGTTTTGCGAATACTGGCCAGCTCACCGAACGTTGAAGACTGGCTCGCGGCTTCAGAGTAAAGCGACTCGGCAGCAGGAAGGGAGCACGAGATATTGTCAAAGGCGCACTCGCGCTCGATCAGTTTTCCTTCAGTACCGCCCGCGTCTGCGATGGCTCGTTCCTCCTCTGGCCATAGTAGCTTGGAACCCCCCGAAAGCGGTGCCATCGTCGCATCGCGACCCGCGTACGGTGAGCTGAAGGGCAGCTTTGCACGGCCGTCCTTGAGTTTCCGCACAATGCCCCACAGGTAGGCGCCCTGATTTCTTATGCGGTTCATGTCTTCGTTCTCGAACTGCTCCAGCACCCGGAGCGCAGTAGCCGGTTTTAGCGCGCGCAGAGCCTGCATGAGCTTGTCCTCCACTTCCAGCTTTCGCTCCCTCTTCACCCGCTCCAGTGCGGCGTGCACCTCAGGGGCAAAGCCATCCACGGTTTCACCCTCGCCAACAGACTGCGCACCACAAAGGTAAAACGTTGTGCTCATCAGTGCTGCGGGTCGCTGAGGGGGACGGATGGGAGGCCAGCCGAGGTCCTGGGGCTACCTCGGCAGGGGCAGAAGTAGTTGGTCTTGGACGCGTGGCTTCGCCTAATTCACCCGGGGATGCTGCAACGCCAGAGATGGTCTCGTTTTCTGTGACAGCGTCTGCTGGTTGTGTTGCGTCCGATTGCTCTGGCACTGAGTCTGCGGCGCGCTTGGGAATGGATGGCAGCGAACCCAACTGGACGGAGGCAAGATGCAGGAGCTCGGTCAGCATCGTGTTTGGCAGCCTAGATCATCAGGGTCAAGCAGCAGCGGACTCACCTTATTCAAGTATCGTACTAGAAGCTGGGCAGAGGGAATGGATCTTTGGAGCACACCTTTGGGCGCTTCGGCGCGCTCTGCTGCGAGAGCGAGCCGATCGACGCATGCGCTGTGGAGGTCTTTAGCTTCTGAATTGTGCTGGGGTCCAGTTGCGCCACGGAAATAGCCTGATCCTCATCAGGGCAGGCCTCCTTGCGGGGATTTTTGCCGTTCTTTCCTGGTGCAAAACCCTCAGCGCCACCCGTCCGCACCCCTGAACCTCCTGCGCTAGCAACAACCGCCCGATCACCACCGCCTGCATCGTTGCTTTTCCCTCCAGACTCAGCCAATTTCTTCTTCTTCCGCAACTGTTCATACTTCTCTTTCAGCTTTTGGGCCGCGTCCGCCATGCCACCAGGCGGCCTAGTGAATCGACGCCACGCTTCTCTTCCGGCGGGATACTTCCGCCGTATTGGCAACTTTGTTCCTGAAAAGTCAATTCACGTAAAGTAGACAACTTTAGTTTAACTCAACCTCCCGTGGGAAATCTTTTTAACCTGCGCGTGATGGCGGCGGTGCGCTCCTTCCCCGTGGCTGCGGCAGCTTCTGTGTGGCCCGTTGCTGAAATGGCGTGCACGCCCTACTTTCCATGAAGTCTGCTTTCCGCCTGGAGCGGTCCGTGGGCCTCAGTGCTTTGCGTGCTCTGCTGATGGGCGCGCTGTTGCTTTCGCTGGGTGCTCGCTCTTTATGCTCGTGCTTGTGATTGGTGCGACGTCGGATGGTTCCTGAGGAGCACTACGGTGTTAATCATGTCATTTTCAATCTTAGCTGAGCAGCGGTGGATGTGGCCTAAACGATCTAGCGTGTGTGTTCGGGGTCCGAAAACTGTGTTGGGTAGAGCACATTCCTGGAGAGAGTGACGCGTGAGGTTCGAGGGCAGGTCGACACCAACACGCTGGCGTGCACCTACGCTGCTCTCATCTGCTACGATGATGGCCTTCCGGTCAACGCTGAGAACATCGCGAGCCTCATCAAGGTCAGCTCCGCCCACGGAGTACGGCAAGTGTGTGGCATGTTCCGATCTGAATCAAGTTGTCGGCGAGGCTAACGGGCAGAGCGTATTTGCTGGCCTTCCCTTTCCCCAGTGCGAACGCTAGTAGGCAGTGATGGTTTCAAAACGATGGTTCTCGCTTTGAGGGTCGTTGCAGACTGTTGCACGGCGAAGGCGTCGGGTAGAAAAGTTTTGGCCAGAAATTTTCACCTGTAGCTCGAACTCCTGACGCTCTTGTACGCTACAGGCTTCCGAGTGCGAGGTGAGCAGCTTCTGGCCGAAGCTCTTCTGCAGCGCGATTGAGGGCGAGGACCTTGGCAAGCTCATCACCCAGGTCGGCGGCGGCGACGCCGGTGATGCTGCCCCGGCGGCTGGCGGCGGTGCTGCCCCGGCGGCTGGCGGCGATGCTGGCAAGAAGGAGGACAAGAAGAAGGCTGCGCCCGCCGAGGAAGATGAGGACATGGGTTTCTCCCTGTTCGACTAATTCTCGTGGGTTCAGTGAAAAGAGAGGCACCGGAATTTCGCTTGGTGGCGAGCTCGCGCTGCAACCCCGGACGCTGCAGCATGTCACCGATGTGCGAAGTGGAGTGCTGGCGCAACCACTAGCATGACTTAGTTCACGGTACCCGTGATGAGTGCGCATGCAACATGCGTGCGCGCTCATTTCACACTCGTCGGCGCAGAGACACTCTGGTTGCCGCATGCGGGCCACGGGAACTGTGTTCGATGCACGGTTCCTCTCTTGGCTGTAGTTCAGAGCAATCACTATCACTGTGTCGAAAATGTTTAGCTAAACCCTAAACCACAACACTCTGAGCCGCATCTGCAGGACCTCTACGGTGAAGCAGGCCATACCACAGTGTGGACTAGAAGCGAACACTTTCGGGATGATTCGAAAGTAAGCCACGACTGAGCCTTCACTCAACAGCGCCAGGGAGCTGTAGCTTTGGGATGCCAACTGCTGCCGGCCAACTTCGGCCGTCGGATTCCACTGTGAGCTCAACTTCTGGCGGCTCCATTGCCGACCCCGCCTCCGACCAGGCTCGAACCCTGTCTCCTCCTCCCCCCACCATTGGCGGTAAGGGCTTCAGAATGCTGGCCTTACCACCCACACGGTCCGGAGAAGGGGCGCGTTTCTCAGATCTGGACTGCACATCTCGCTCCCTCCCGTCGGAGCTGTCCACCCACGGCTGCGCTCGTCCATTAGCGCGCTGCTCCCCGCTGCTCCCCGCTGCACTGCCCCCCATCCCGACTCGCTCCACTGCGCTCATAGGAGCTCTCCTCCGTGTGCCAGCCTCCAGATCGATTCCGTCCGTTGTTGTGCCTGCCGGCTCCAGGGCTCTTGGCGGCGCCGCAGGTCTCTTAGCGGCCACCCCAGCCGCCTCAACACTTTTCACGGAGGTCTCGGAAAAGCGGCGCGTTGCCGGCGGCGCGCCTGCTTCCTTTTTCTTAGCCTCGCTAGTGCGTTTTTTAGCACGCTTCCCAAGGATATAGTCGTAGGTTGATATGCCTGCACGCTGCAGGTATACATGGAAGCCAACGAGGTGCAGCAGCATCAGAGAAGCGCCAAGAGCCAGCACTAAAACACTCATTATGAGGCCGATGACAGCATCACGATGAATACCACGAACCCACCACGCCCCCGGGGAAGTATCCAGCCAGGTGGAGTCAGACCATAGCTGGACAACCAGGTGGACGCCCAAGGCACCCTCGATCGCCGTGAGCAGCATCGCTGCATTGATGAGCCTGAAGAAGGATACGTAGTTTGCACCTCCTACGCAATTGTTGAGCCATTTACAGTGATGATCGAAGTCACCCACACACTTATTACACGCCCTGCAGTGCTTCGACTTTCGGTGCACTTTGCAGTCGCAATATCTGTTGGGTGTGTTCGGGTGTCAGGGGACGATTCCGGCTTTTGTTGTTGCAGCGTTCCGCTGACTGTACTGCTCTTGCAGTCAATTTCTGAACCAACGATCCTACCGCCGATAGTTCTACCGTCAATGCTGCCGCAGCTGATAAACCTTTCCCGCTATATCTGGAGCACAAGGGGCCTCATGCTGCCAAGGCAACTGCTGGTGGGAAGGGGTCACACTGGCAAAAGAGAAGCTCCGACGAAGGGATGTCTCGCGGCGTGGCCTGCAGTGCCATGAAAATCGTGACATCCACGGGATCTGTTGCAGACGCAACGTACCAGTAGTAGATCATCGCGGCCAGATTTGCGGTGTGCAGTAATGCGGCGATGATTTGGAGCGGCAGGTCCGCAACGAGAGGGATGAGAAGCATGTAGAACGACAAAACCGTGTACAGAAACATGACCCAGGCCGAACGTTGGAAGTTGTCCATTGGCGTTTCATAGCCATTGAGACGCCTGAAAATTACCTCTCCCTTGTGCGTGATAAGTGGCATGGCGCCCTCGGGGCCAGGCGGCCCTAGCCCTGGCACCGGAGCCCACAAGCAGAGAAGCCTTGATTCAGAAGAGCACCTCGCGCCCTCGTGTGCACCAAGCTAATCTCTCACAGCCTTTAGAAAACCTCGACTGCCGGGGGCGCCCCCGCCCGCAGCACAGCAGCGCGGCGGGCGTAGCGTAGCGGCTCGGCAATTGCGTTGCTTCAAAAGATCTAGATCCACACGAAGCTTTCGATTGTGCTCTCACACGGAGAATTCTCCGTTGGTCGCACAGCGGGGCTACTCCCCTCACTGAAAAGCACGCTGGGAAAGGGCTGCTCCCATCACGATGCCAACGCGCCAGCGGCCACTGTCAGCATCTTCCATGCATGGCGTGCGCTTCAGCGACGAGGAATGGGGCCCAATCTCGGGGAGCCGTGGAGGTGGAGGGGAGGTTGGTCTGCCACAGCGCCCGCGCTCGGCGCTTGGGGTGCGTGGGAGAGACTTACCAGAGCGAGACCAGCTCAGGCCTACTTCTGCCGGTATGTTGCCGTGTCTATGAACGTGCACATGCTGCGCAGATCCGGGGCCAGGCGGCAACCTCCATAATGCTAGATAATGTTTTTCATGTGCTCGCCATGGTTACCATGCCCCTGCTGGTGGTCAGCTCACTGTGAGGGCACTCGTAGGTTCGCGGCGCATGGTTGCAATGTCAAGCAGCACTCTAATCTCCCAGTCCCTGCGTATTCCGTCCGTACCACAGCATGGGCAGCGGCAATGGGGCGACGACAGTTTGGAGCCCACGGCGGGCGTGGACATGGGTACTTCGCGGTGCGCGTCCCCAGAGGATCCCCGAGCTGCGTATGTTGGAAGCAGCTGTGGACATGATGCCCTTTGTTATCACAGGATGGAAACTCACGAGCCGCTTGGTAGCGGACCCTCGTCGCGGCAAAGGAGCCGTCCAGCTGCGCGCTCGACCGCCCCTTCAGCAGAGCCACACTTCTTGTCGGGTGCAACAATGCAGCCGGTGACGTGGCGAGCATGGAAAAGCCAAGCCAGCGACAGAGTCGATGACTCGGCCGGGCAGGCAGCCCTGTTGCGCTTTGTGAACGATGTGGTGCACGACGATGCGCGCGGAGGCTTCGCATCGCAGTCCGCCTGCGCGCGGCCAGCCAGCGCGCTCAGTGGAGGCACAGCGAGCGCCTGGGGCACCACAAAGCACAAAACACAAGGTGGGTTTAAATTCTGGGGAGTGGCTGCGTCGCGCGGTGCCGTGGAAAGGCGCGCCCACTCACGCATCTGATCGGGGGCAGAGATGGCGCTCACTGCGAGTGTCTTCAACCAACAGCTTGCGGCTGGGCTAGTGCCAGGTCGCGGGCGGGGTTTGAGCAAAGCTGTGCGCTATCTCTGCCGCGTGGGGCACACCATGAAGTTACCCGGTGCAGCGCCCCGCCCACCCGATCGCGACCCGGGCGCAGCTTGGTCACTGCGCCCGCACATCCTCCTGTGGGCTGGCCACGCCAGCTAGCGCGTCACGCAACCCACCGTGTGCACACAGATGCAGGGTCGAATCCAGAGCTTGCGCGGCTGGAGCGCTACGCGGACAAGTGCGCGTGGCGCGACCGGCGCAAGCTGGAGGCGTGGAAGAGCAACCCCTTCAACCCGAGCGCCCACACCGCTCGCGCGTATGGATCGCTACGCGGTGGCACTATGTTCGGCACGAAAGCCACTTCCGCGGTCACTCACAACGATTTCGCGGCATACTCGAGGCCCCGCTCTGCAGCCTCGCGCCCCGCGTCAGCCATCTCAGCCGCCTACAGAGCCCGCCCGTCCTCAGCCCTATCTCGCTCCTCCCGCGCCCGCGGGGGGGTGGGGCAGAGCAGCACAAGTGCGGCTGCGCCGTGGTCCAACACAACATTTCTGGAGAGTCTCTCGCAGAGCAAGGCCATGGTGTCGCTGGACTTGAGCGGTAACGGCGCCAGCGTGTCTTTTCAAGGCTTCCGCGACGATCGGGGCGCGGACGCCAGTTCGGGAAAGACGGATCACATCCCCTGGGGAGCAGCCAGCCGGGTGGGCGAGGTGCTGCGCGCGTGTCCACTCTTGCAGCGTATTCCCGGGGACGCGCTCCGTCAGCTGGCGACAGGCTGTGTGCAGCTGACGTTGGATGCCGGCGCTGTGGTGTGCGCTGAGGGCCAGCGTGGTGGCTGCGCCTACGTGCTTGCCCAGGGCCGGCTCGCGCTTCAGCGGCTCGATGCGGGGGGTGGGGGCGGAGCACGACAGCGGGCGGTCGGGGAGCTGGACACGACGGGCGACTGTGTGGGGGAGCTGGCACTACTGCTTGGTTGGCCGCACCCTCTCACAGCCGTATGCGCCTCCCCGGTCGAGCTCGTCAAGGTCCCGTGCTCTGCGCTGCAGAACATCATCCGCGCCTGGCCGGGTGTTGCAGCGCTCCTCGCAGAGAGCGTCGTGGAGCAGCGCCGCTCCGAGGTGCCGCGCTCCCTGCGCCTGTGCGGCACAGCGAGGCTGCAGCGCCAGAGTGAGTGTACAGTAGGGACATGGGTAGGGGCAACAGTAGGGGG
>ENA-UOXV01000570-UOXV01000570.1-marine-metagenome-genome-assembly--contig:-NODE-570-length-53067-cov-7.155455_pt1 | contig 53067 bp, 50 predicted proteins | sample MGYA00238165_ERZ766961 | MGnify/ENA primary metagenome ERZ766961 (study PRJEB28924, sample SAMN03173240) | marine metagenome | biome: Marine; feature: Water; material: Subsurface seawater | place: North... | reverse complement strand
ATGGCGGTCACGGAGATGGGGGTCGCGGAACCGGCGGCGGGCATCAGCACCGGCACTGACCGGTGTGCTGACGGCCGCCGGATTCGGGAAACCGACCCTGCTAGTTTGCGTCTGCCTGTTGCGGGTCGAGCTGAAGCTTGGCGGCAGCGTTATAGGCCTGTTCAATCTGGCCGTTTACGCAGGCCATTTTGATCTTGCCGAGGGCCTTGATGAGGGCGCGTCGTTCGTCGCCCTTGGTGCTGCGGGCGGATGAACGCTCCTGCTGGGCGATGGCGCGGATACAGTTGTTTATCTCCGCCTCGTTCCCCGCCGCCTGGGCAGTGGTGTGGAAGGGAAACAGGAACATTGCGCCGACAATGGCGGCAAGGACGGTCTTTTTCATAGCACTACTCACTCTACTGACTCTACTTCAACTACTGGCAAATGGGTGTTGAGGTAGGCTAATGCAAGACATGTGCCATAATTAATATTCGTTATATTACAATGGGTTACCTTTACTGGTAATGATTTTTTTTACGCGAATGTAAAATTTTGCACCGGTTTACCTTCATTTTGCGACCCGAATTGCAGCACCTGGGCCGCATAATCTGGGATGGGCACGGCCGGGCGGGGGGCACATATTCCGTTGCCATGTCCATTGCATAGCTTGCCGTTCAGGGGGCGATCGGTCAGAATTTCCGCAATATAAACAACAAACTGCCCGGGGACGCACCCATGATCAGCGCCGAAGAGAACGAGAGACTTACCCGCACCGGCCGGGATACACCGATGGGCCGCATGATGCGCCGGTTCTGGCTGCCGGTCTGTTCTGCCCATCAGGTCGCCGAACCTGACGGCGCGCCGTTGCGCACGCAATTGCTCGGCGAATATCTGGTCGTGTTCCGCGATACCGACGGCAAGATCGGTGTGCTCGATGAATTCTGCGTCCACCGCCGCGCCTCGCTGGCGCTGGGCCGGAACGAGGAAGGCGGGCTGCGCTGTCTGCTCCATGGCTGGAAATTCTGCACCGATGGCAGGATTACCGAGACGCCGAACCACGCGTCACCGAATGTGCGTGAAAAGATCAGACAGCCCGCCTATCCGGCCATAGAGGCCGGCGGCATGGTCTGGACGTATATCGGCGATGCCGACAAGCAACCGCCCTTCCAGAAATACGGCTGGTTCGACGCGCCTGAAGAAAACTACGTCGTGCTGCGCATCAACACGCCGGTGAACTATCTGCAGCTTTACGAGGGCGGTACGGATTCGGCGCATGTCGGCATTCTGCACATGAACATGATGAACCCCGGATGGAAGGATTCGGCGTTTGTTGACGGCAAGACCGATCAGGATGACGGCAAGGGCTGGGGAACCGGCGCTGATGCCGACGGTCCGTCATCCAGCAAGGCGGACATGTATATGACATCGACCGTGTTCGATGCGACGCCCGATCTCGGCATCGAGGATACGCCATACGGATTTCAATACGCCGCGCTCCGCGATGGCGGACCGGGGGCGGACGGATCACCGACCTGGAGCGTGCGGATCACGCCGGTCATGCTGCCCACCGGGCGGATCATTCCCGCCAATGCGTTCCAGTTCTACGTGCTCGAAATCCCCATGCAGGACGACCTGACGGCGACCTATCTGGTGTTTCACGGGCCGGACAAACAGGACCGCCAGCTGATTATCGACACCATGGGGCTCGCCGATCCGCGATTCTGGAATGACAATGACTGCAATTTCACCGCCAGTTGGGATGACCGGCTGGGCCAGGACCGCGAAAGCATGGGCGGTCAGAACTGGTCCGGGTTTGCCGGGATAGAACAGGAAGACGCGGTTATCGCCATGTCGATGACGCCGATCATCGACCGCACGCAGGAATACCTAGTACCGAGCGACGAAGCGGTGATCCGGCTACGCCGCCGCCTGCTCGATTCAGTCGCGCTCAACGAGGCTGGCAAGGACCCGCTGGGGCTGGAGATCGAGGATTATTCGTCAGTGGCGGCGATTCCGGATTCGGTGATCCCGCAGACGTAAAACTGGCAGGATCTGGCGCCGGGGAATATGGGATCGGGAGGCGCCGGAAAGGGCGAAGCGGCGGAGTAGCGCTTATTCTGCGGCCCTGACTTTAGAGCCATTAGCCTCCGCCGCAACCAGATCGTCGATCACGCGCCGCGCCCGCACCGGGCCGCCGTCGATGGCGAGATTGACCGGGCTGAGGTCGGGGTAGCGGTTGAGGCCCGCCTGGACGGCTTCGATTATATCGACGTCTTCGCTAAACGCTTCGATGAAGCCGGCTTCGATCTGCGCGCTCATGGCGGCGTCGTCGAGCGCGAAATTGCGTACGTGGGTCCAGAAATAGTGGCAGGATTGTTCGGTTTCGGGTGTCGCAATGTTGTAGGAACGCAGCTCGATCCCCTGGCTGCGATCGCCGTCCGGCGCGCCGGTATTGACGGTGGCGCTGCCCATATCGGCTTCGATCATGGAAGGCGGTGAAAACGTCATGATCTGCCAGCGGTCGACATTGCCGGTAAACCCGCCGAGCTTGGCATAGATCGGCGCCGCCGGGCGGTCGAGGATCCATCTTGTGACGGCAACCGTGGTGCCGTCCTGAGTGGCGATTTGCGGGATTTCAGCGACATCGCCGGTGCCGAGCGTCGATTGATGGACGAAGGAGACATGGCTGGGGTCGAGCAGGTTGTCGGTAAACAGCCGGTAATCGCCGTTAATGTGGAATGGTTCGCCGACGATGCAGGTCCAGTCCGGGTGATCGCAGCGCCAGATATCGTGAATCAACGCCTCGTCGGCCAGTGCCGGGTCACCCATCCAGATCCAGACAAGGTGCCATTTTTCGGCAAGCGGGAACGTGCGGAGATTCGCGTTTTCGGGCGGTGATTTCTGGCCCGGCGCGTGGACACAGGCGCCACTGCCGTCGAATTCAAGCCCGTGATAGCCGCATTGAACCCGGTCGCCGACCAGGCGGCCTTTCGACAGCGGCAGAAACCGGTGGGCGCAGCGGTCCTCCATGGCGACCGGCGTGCCGTCTTCGCGGCGGTAGAGCACGACCGGCTCATTCAGGTAGGTGCGGCCGATCAGCTCGCGGCCAAGTTCCCGCGCTGTTGCTGCGGGATACCAGCAGTTTTTTACAAAGCCGTCCGTCATGGTTTTATTCCGCCGCCACTCTGTCTGCCGTTTCGCCCAGTGCTGCATTGACCCGCGGCATGACCTCTTCGGCCATCAGCTGGAGAGAACGCTTGGTCAGGTCTTCGTCGACCCAGTCCATCCCGGCGACAACGAGTTCGCCGAACGGACCGGTAACCTCGCGGAAGGCGAGTATCTGATCGACGACACTGTCGACACCGCCGCAGATCACCAGATCGTCCATCACCCGGTCCAGTGTGACGGCCTCGTCGGGCTCGTCGCGTTCGTGTTTGAACACGGCCTGGCGGCCGCCCTTGGTCAGCTTGTAGACAAGCTGGTTGTAATAGAAACGGTAGGGGCTGTTGGCGTCGGTCTTGCCATAACTTTGCGCCACCTTTTCGTCATCGGCGACAAAGATGGTGCGCGCGATGCGCCAGTCGCCAGGATCGGCCTTGCGACCGGCCGCGATACAGCCTTCCTCGTAATTGGCCCAGTGGGTGGCGGCCCATTTATCGAACAGGAAATTCGCCGATATGGGGTGGAAATCCTTTTTGCCCATTTCGGTCACGCCCTTGGAAAACGGGGCGACGACGGTGCCGATAATCTCCGGGCGCGGGTCCTGATAGGGTTTCTGCATGATGCCGGTGCCGTAAGGCGCATCCAGCGTGTTCTCGGTTGTGACCTGCCAGCGGTTATCGGGAAATTTTATCCCATAGGGCGCTTCGCCCTCCCAGATCGCCAGGATAACGTCGATGGATTCGGCGAACATCTTGTTGATGTCTTCATTGGCAATGCCAAGCACCTCGCGGTCCGACCGCAACGTGCCCGGGCTGATGCCGAGGATGAACCGGCCCTCGGCCAGGTGGTCGAACATGGCGGCGTGGCTCGCGACCAGCACGGGGTGTGTATGGGTCAGGTTCGTTGTGCCGGTGCCCAGCATGATGTTCTCGGTCGAATGGATCAGCGTGCCAAGGAACAGCATCGAATTGGTAATGTTTTCCGCGTCGTCCGACAGGTGCTCGCCGACAAACGCGTCATAGTAGCCGAGCTTGTCGCACAGGATGATCGCTTCACGGTCCTGTTTCAGGGTTGTCGTGTAATCCGTGTCGAGCGGATGCATGGGCATCGTGAAATAGCCGAGGCGCATTGTTCGGAATCCTGCTTGTCTGTTCTGCGCCGAGGATAGCGCAAAAGCATCACGCGAGTCAGCGCCCGGAAAGTATCCCGTCAGCCAATCATTGTATTGGGCAGGAACAGGGCGATCTGCGGGAAGGCGATCAGCAGGCCGAGGCAGACGACCATGGCCAGCCAGAAGGGCATGATTCCGATGAATATCTCGCTCATCGGCACGTCTTCGGCGATGGATTTCACGACGAAAACGTTGACCCCCACCGGCGGGCTGATCAGCCCCATTTCGAGCACGATGACCATAACCACGCCGAACCAGATCGGATCGTAGCCGAGCTGGATAATCAACGGATGCACGATCGGCAGCGAGAGCACGAGGATCGCGAAGCCTTCGAGGAACATGCCGAGCACGATGAATGCAACGAGCAGGATCATCAGGATGCCGAGCGGGGCGAAATTCGTGCCGATCAGGGTTTCGGACAGGGTGGTTGGAATCTGCGTCAGCGCCAGGAACGGGTTGAACACATGTGCGCCGATCAGGATCAGGAAGGCGAAGGCGCTGGTGCGCACGGTCTGCAGCAGGGTGTCGCTCATCGTGGTCCAGTTCACCGAACGGCGGATAATGGCGAGCAGGAAGGCAAGAAAAGCGCCAACGCCGGCGGCCTCTCCCGCGGTGAAGAAGCCGGTATAGATTCCGCCGATGGTGACCACGATGATGCCGGTCATGGCGCCGGCCTGTCCCGTGGCTTTTATGCGCTGGCGCATCGGCATTTTCGGGCCGGGCGGGCCGAGTTCCGGCTTGATGCGGCATTGAATACCGATCGAGAGCATGAACAGGAAGGTCAGCAGCAGGCCGGGTAGAACGCCGGCCAGAAACAGCCGGCCGATGGATTCCTCGGTCAGGATCGCATAAATGACAAATCCGGTGCTTGGCGGGATCAGGATGCCCAGCGTGCCGCCAGCGGCGATGCAGCCGGTGGCAAGGCGCTGGTGATAGTTGTAACGCCGCATTTCCGGCAGGGCGACGCGGCCCATGGTGATTGCCGAGGCGACGGATGATCCCGACAGCGCAGCGAAACCGGCACAGGCGGCAATCGTGGCGCAGGCAAGTCCGCCCCGCCAATGACCGAACCACGCATAGGCCGCGCCATACAGATCACGGCTCATCCCCGATATGCTCGCGAGGTTCCCCATGAGGACGAACATCGGGATGATCAGTAGTTCGAAATTCGATGCGATGACAAACGGCTCGCTGCCGAGGGTGGCGAGTGCTGCCTTGGAACCGTTGATCGCCCACACGCCGACACCGCCGATCAGCATCATCACGATGCCGACGGGCATCCGCAGAGCCAGCAGAATAAACAGGGCGGCAATGCCGATAAGGCCGATAGTGGATTCGCTCATTTAACCTTTATCTCCGGCAGACCACAGGCGGAGCGGGCTGCAAGCAGAAACAGGACGAGCGAAAACACGCCCGAGCCGAATGCGATGATGAAATAAAACGGCCAGTGTAAAATCGGCAGCAGGTTGAACCCGTCCCCGTATTCAAGCGCATCGAGACCGTGTTCTATGCTCATCCAGGTGACGATAATGAAGAACAGGCCACAGACCAGCCGGACTCCGAAATCGAGCATTTGCAGCGCCCGGCCCTTGACAACGTTGCCGATCAGGTCGACGGCGATGTGGCCGCCGGTCCAGCCTGAATAGGCCATTGCAAAGAACACGACCGCGATCAGCCCGGCTTCGGATATATCCTGCGCACCGAAAATCGGTTGGTTGATTTTTCTGAGCGAGACGGCGGCGACAGTGAGCATCATCAACGCCATCAGCAGCAAACCGCTGACGAGTGCCAGAAAACGCACACAGCTACCGACCGCATCGCTCAGTTTAAGGACGTAACGTTCCATCAGAACGATCCGTTTTGGGACTGAACCGACTTATTTCACGCCCATGGCGGCGAGAATCTTCTTCGCCGGCACGCCGCTTTTTTCCAGTGCGGCGACCTGCGCGGTGCGGGACTTCATCAGCATGGCGGTCGCTTCGGCGAGGGCGGCCCCTTTCATGTCGATGACTTCATGCTTGTCGGATTTCCGCACCTTGCCGAGGCCGCGCTTGCCGGCCTTGATGTAGAACGCGGAGCCTTTGATGGACATCGCGCGCCCGGTGGTCTTGCGGATGATGTCCTTGTGGGCATCAGACTGCTTTTTCCAGGTGTCCCGGTTCATCACCAGGAAGAAGGGCGAGCGTCCGAGCGGCAAACCGGTGGTGAAGTATTTCGCAACTTCGTCGAACTTGAAGCTGAGAACCGTGCTTGGGCCGGTCATCACGCCGTCGATGACACCTGTATTCAGCGCATTATAGACGCGGTTGATCGGCATAAAGACCGGCACGGCACCGAGCGCTTTGAGCGTTACGCCCTGGGCTTTCGAGGGCACACGGATTTTCATGTCTTTCAGGTCGGCGATCGTGCGGATCGGCTTCGACTTGGTCATCAGCGTCTGGCGCTCATTGGTCCACAATCCGAGTACTTCGACGCGGCGCCATTCGGGAGCGAGCAGGGGAAAAGCATCCCAGAGCTGGTTGGCGGCAACTACGGCATCTTTGGCAACACCGGGCAGTTCGATCACGCCGGTGCGCGGGAAAAGCTTGGAGGTAAACCCTGGCAGGCCGAACGTGACGTCGGCGACACCGTCGACCGCGCGTTTGAACTGGGCGACCGGGCCTTTGCCCAGTGCGCCGCCCGGATAAATGCGGATGGTCAGTGCGTTATTGGTTGCCTTGGCAACTTCTTCCGTCCACGGGCGCATCAGGAAACGGTCCATCGGATGGCGTGGTGACATGAAATGCGCGAGCTTGATCTCGGCGGCGACGGCGGGCGTCGCTATAAGGGCGGGTGCGGCGAAACCTGCGCCGAGTATACCGGCGGCGACGAGCCCTGCGAGGGGAAGGCGGGTGTGCAATATTGATATATTCATTTTTGTTTTCTCCCATATCTATTTTTTATAAGGTTAGTGGCATGTGCGTGAAAGCGCACGTTTTCATTTTTCGCTATGTCCGTTGGTGGACATCGGGTGAAATACACCGCCGAACTTCTTGTCGTGATCCGGCACGACTGACAGCGATAGACACCGGCGATACGCCGATACTAAGATATCGAAGCAATAATCGGTGTGGAGGAATACATGTCCATTTCAATTCAGCGGATGTCTGATGCCATCGGCGCGCGGCTGACCGGCATCGACCTGCGGAGCGGCATCGACGACGCCGTGATGAAGGAAGTTCACCAGGCGTGGCTGGAAAATTTCGTGATTGTTATTCCCGGTCAGGATCTGTCTGGCGACGATCAGATCGCCTTTACCGAATGGTTCGGCCCGCGCCAGGAAGTGCGCACCGTGAAAGTGGTCGACGAGGGGCCGCAGAATTTCATGTATGTCGCGAACAAGAAGTTCGACGGCATGGAAAGCGTGCTGCCCGAGGGAGAAATGCAGTTCCATACCGACCAGTGTTATTATGAAACCCCGTCACGGGCGACGATCCTGTTCGCGATCGAGATACCGGCCGAGGGGGGCAACACGAAATTCGCCAATGCCTACCGGGCCTATGAATCGCTGGATGACGCGATGAAGAGCCGGCTGCAGGGCCTGAAAGCGCTTAACGTTTATGATTACGATGCCAACAGCACGATAAAGCGTTACGAAAGTTCGCCCGATGCGCCGCGCTACGCGCATCCCGTTGTCATCCGTCACCCGGAAACCGGGCGCGAGGTGCTGTATATCAACCGCCTGATGTCGGACCATATTGTCGGCATGGACCGCGCCGAGAGCGATGCTCTGCTCGAAGAGCTGTTCCAGGTGCTGGAAGACCCCGCCCATTGTTATGAACATGTGTGGACGCCGGGCGACCTGGTGATGTGGGATAACCTGTGCACCCTGCATGCGCGGACATGGTTCGATCCGTCACAATCGCGGGTGCTGCGCCGGACCACGGTCGCGGGCAAGGCGCCGGATGCGGCTATCGCGTCTGCTGCTTGACGCAAGAGGCCCGGGCGTAGGAAAGTACCGGAAGAGAGTGTCATCGAGGCATTCAACCGAATAAAATCAGGAGGTCTTCCGATGGCTGTTGTTACCCCACTTTTCAAAGATCATGATGCGCTGCCCGATCTTGCGTCACGTTTTGTACAGGTTGACGATATCCCGTGGAAACCCACGCCCTGCGAAGGCATCGAAATGAAGGTGCTGATGCAGGACGAGGAAACCGGCATGATGACGGCGCTGTTCAAATGGGCGCCGGGTTCCAAGCTGACATTTCACGAGCATGTCGAGCTCGAACAGACCTTTGTGCTCGAAGGTTCTCTTGTAGATGATGAAGGCACAATTACCGCCGGTAACTACGTTTGGCGTCCGCCGGGAAGCCAGCACGATGCATGGGCACCGGAGGGTGCGCTTATCCTGTCGATGTTCCTCAAGCCGAACATCTTTCTCGATGGTGATAACAAAGGTGTCCAGCTGAAATAGTCAGCGATTGCCCGCTTTCATAGAAAACCCCGGCTATTCGCCGGGGTTTTTCTTTGCTGGTTTTTCTACTGAACCAGTTCGGGCAGGAAGGTCACGATATCGGGGAACGCCGCCATGACCAGCATGCCGAATAATGTCAGCCCGACGAACAGCCACGATGCATTGAAGATTTCGCCCATGCTCACGTCCGGTGCGGCTGCCTTCACGGCGAACATCACATAGCCGAAGGGCGGTGTGATTGCGCCCAGAGTGATGTTGAGCAGGAAGAGAAGCCAGAACCAGACCGGATCGAACTGAAGAGCTTCCAGGATCGGCAGGTAAATCGGAATGACAATCAGCATCAGTCCGAGTTGGTCGATGAACATGCACAGGATGAACGGCAGCAGCATCATCATGAAGAACATGACCCAGCGGTTCACATCCATTGTTGTCACGACTTCGGTCAATGCGGCTGTCGCACCGGTAAAGGCGAGAAGCTGTGTAAACATTACCGCGCTGCACAGGATCAGCATAATTACCGAGGCCAGAAGCGCTGCTTCGCCTACTGATTCGTACAACATCCGGAAACTGAGCCGCTTGTAATAGGCGGCGGTCATGATAGCGCCGAAAACGCCCGTCGCTGCGGATTCCGACGGTGTTGCAACGCCGAGCATAATCAGTCCCATCACCATGAAGATGATAAACGTGAAGGGCAGCAGGCCGGCGGCGGCATGGAGCTTGCCTTTCAGATCAATTTTTTCGCCTTCTTCTTCGGTAGGCGCCAGCGAAGGGTTCAGTCGTACTTTTATCAGACACGCGGCAATGAAAAGCCCCGCGAGGAAGATACCGGGTATCACGCCGGCGATCAGAAGAGACGCGATGGAGACGTCGGCAAGGGTACCAACAATGATCGCCAGAATCGACGGTGGAATGATCGGCGCGAGACAGGCACCGGCAAGAATCGTGCCGATCGACAGCTTGGTGTCGTAGCCACGGCCGCGCATGATCGGCAGCAGAGACCGGCCGAGCATCGCACCGACAGCGATCGCCGAGCCGGACAGAGCACCCAGCACCGTTGAGAGCGAAATAGACAGGATATATTGGCGGCCACGCACCCGGCCGACCAGCTTGTCGATCGAGTTGAGCAAGACTTCCATACACCCTGATCGGAACAGGATTTCACCCAGAAGGATGAATAAGGGCACCGTGCCGAGAGATGCTGTGGTTCCCGTCTCATAAATCGAATTCACAACCATCCCGAAGGCGGAATTGCCCAGCAGCATGACGACGCCGGAAACGATGATGATCAGGAAGGCAAGAAAGATAGGCGCGCCCGTCATGAACAACGCGACGAGAAGGACGATGCCTATCGTGAGTGTCCAGTACCACTCCATCAGAGTTCGCCCACGGTTTCAGTGCGCTTGGGTGTAATCCAGCTCTGCGGCTTGACGGCTTCCAACGGGATAAGTCCCCGCAGAAAATAAAGCGCCGCGCCGATAAACCCATAGGATATCCAGGCGGACATCCAGATCTTCGGCAGCGGATGATTCTGTTCGGTCACCAGTTCCATTTCGATATGACGCAGGTTCTCGCCGAAACTCATCCAGGCGGCGAACACGCAGACCGCAACGCCGACGATGCCGGTTATGAATTTCAGGCCTGTGCGCCAGCTCGGGACGAGTTCCCATAAAAGGCTGATCGCGATGTGCTGTCCGGCACGCGTGGCATGCGGCACCATCGCAAAAATTGTAATTACGAGGAGGTTCGAAAAAGTATCGTTGGCCCAGTCCGTGGCGACGCCGAGGAAGTATCGCGTCACGACCTCGAAGCAGTAGATTGCGGCCATTGAGAAAAGCGCAAGCGCCCCGGCGGCATAGCCGGCGTCAGTCAATGCGTCATGAAGACGGCATATTCCACGCACAACAAACATTACCGGGGCGCTCGCTTCTTCTTTTCTTTGCTTCAGCCTATTTCAGGCTGTCAGGTGCGTCGCCGTTGGCTTTCGCCATTTCATAGAGCTCCATCACCCGTCCGGCGGTCTTCTTGTTACCGGCCATGGCGAGATTCCAGATGCCCTTGATAAAGCCGTCGATCATGTCTTTGGCGACTTCGGGTTTAACATTGGTCTCCTTGACGCCGAGTTCTTTCAACTTGGCGATCTCGTTATTCGTCGCCTTGTCGAACGGAGCAGGAGCCTGCTGTTCCAACTTACGACCCAGGTCCAGTAACAACTCCTGGTCGGCCTTGGTCATCTTGTTGAACTTGTTCAGGTTCATCGTCACCGTGTAGGGCGAGACACCGAAGCGCGGCCGCATCATGTATTTGGCGACTTCGTACCATTTGAAGTTAACGGCACCGAGGACCGGCCACGCCGCGCCGTCAACGACTCCACGCTGGAGGGCCGCGTAAATCTGGCCGCCGCTGAGATTGACCATCGACCCGCCAAGCGGCTCAACGATAGGGCGATACAGCGCATTGGCCCGGATTTTTTTACCGGTGAGCGGCTTGATGGAGTTATCAAGCGGTTCTTTCAGCATCACCTGGAACATGCTGGCGGTACTGCCACCGAGAAGGTGCGAGATCATTTTCAGGCCGAAACGCTGCATTTCCTTGTCGGAATACTGCCAGTAGCCTTTCTCACGCCAGATTTCCGTCGATGGCGGCATCGAGAAAAACGCCATCGGGACACCGGTGGTGCCAAAATAGTAAGGAGCGACCGACAGGTTCATGTCGAACACGCCGGAAGCGGTCGGCTGGAACTGCTGGTTCGGCTTGATGACTTCAGGGCCGGAGAACTGGAACTTGATCCGGCCGTTGGTCGCTTTCTCGACCATCTTGCCATATTCATAGGCGATGATGGGTGTGCCTTCGTAACGCTTGTCCCAGGCGGTGAGATATTTCAGCGTAATGTTCTGCGCCGATGCCGCTGTGGGCAATGTGAGTGCGAGTGCGGCGGCCGCAAGTGTAACGTGATGCATTTTCACGGGGATAGTCTCCTCTGTTGAAACCGAACCGGCTTGCTGCCGGCAAATTTATTGTTTCGAAAATTAGTTCAATCGTATTGACCGAAATTACGAGGGTCAACCCGCGGTGATCGATTGTGCGAGACCGGAATGAAACCCGTGGGTGGCTGGTTTTGCATCCCGGCGCCGCTGGGGTACAATTTGATTCATGTCAGATACCGATGCCGTTCTCTTTGCAAATGAAGCTTTTTACCGCGCTTTCGCCGACAGGGATGAAAACGCAATGGATGCGCTGTGGTCCGACAGCGACCAGGTTGCCTGTCTGCATCCCGGATGGGGGCCGCTTTTCGGGCGTGAGATCGTGGTTGAAAGCTGGAAGGCGATTATCCGTAATGACGAATCGCCTGAGATTCTCTGTCACGATCCCCGCGCACATGTATATGGGGATACAGCCTACGTGATCTGTTTCGAGGAGATCATGAACACGTTCCTGGTCGCGACGAACGTATTTGTCCGTGAAGGACGGGTCTGGAAAATGGTGCATCATCAGGCCGGCCCGACATCGGCGCAGCCCGAAATAGAGCAGGGTGCTCCGGCCGCGTCGGTGAACTGAAAACGGTTGCCTTGCGAAGGCACTCCTATCTCAGCACGTGAATGACGCGAACAGCCTTTAAAGTGCTTTCAGCTTTTTACGCCGAAGAGCGATTTGACTGACCGGACGATCTGGTTCCACAGCACCTTGAATGCCATACCGCCGACCTGTGCGGGTGCCGCGGGCTGTGGCGGCGGTGCCGCGGGTTTTTCCGCCGGGGCGGCATCGCTCGCAGCATCCGGCGACGCTGCGGGAGCTGATGCTGGCTGGTCCGCCTCGATCTGGGCGGCGAGGTTCTTGGCGAACTGACCGATGATCTGGCTGGCAAGATCCTGGATCATGCCGGCGCCACGGCCGTATTGTGCAACCGAGCCGGATAGCTGCAGGTCGGTGTGGATTTTTACCGTCGATCCGGTATCCGACGGTTCCAGATGAAACGCGACATTGGCATTGGCGCCGCCACGGCCCTTGGCGTCTGCACCCTGTGCTTTCACGCTCGCCGTGTGGGCATCGTTATCAATGTCCTCGAAGGAGGCAGTGCCCTGGAATGTCAGTGCGACGGGCCCGAGACGGACCGATACCTTGCCCTTGAAGGTCTTGTCATCGACCATTTCCGTCAATTCGGCGCCCGGCATGCAGGGGGCTATCCGTTCGATATCCATCAGCGTTTTCCACGCCTGGTCCGGCGGGAGCGGTACGTCGAAGCTGCTATCGAAATCCATGTCAGATATTCTCCTGTATTACTCGGCGGCCTGCTGGGACTGGGTGTCCTGCAGTGCCTGCCATATACGGTTGGGCGATGCCGGCATATCGAACGTTCGGATGCCGCGTGTCGCCAGCGCATCGCAGACGGCGTTCATCACCGCGGGCATTGCACCGACGCAGCCGGCTTCACCCGCGCCTTTTATGCCCATCGGATTGGTCGGGCTCGGCACTTCGTTTTCGGCCATCTCGAAGCTGGGGCAGTCATCGGCGCGCGGCATGGTGTAGTCCATGAACGAGCCTGAAATCATCTGACCCGACTCGTCGTCCCACACCATGTTCTCGCACATGATCTGGCCGATCCCCTGTACCGCACCACCATGGACCTGGCCCGCCAGCAAGAGCGGGTTAATGACGGTGCCGACATCGTCGACCATGCAGTAGCGGACGATTTCGGTCGTACCGGTATCGGGGTCGATCTCGACCTCGGCGACATGACAGCCATTGGGGAAGGTCGGTGCGGGCGGTGACCATGCGGCCCATTCGTCCAACCCGACCTCGAAGCCCGGCGGGGCGGTCATGAAACTCTGGGCGTTCTTGGCAGCGTCCATCAGGCTCATGGTCTTGTCGGTCCCGGCGATCGTAAACGTGCCGTCATCGAATTCGATATCCTCGACCGCGACTTCCAGGTGATGCGACACCACCTGCTTGCACTTCTCGATGATCTTGTTCGACGCCATCTGGATCGATGCGCCACCGACGCCCGATGACCTCGACCCGAATGTACCGGTGCCGGCCATGGCGACATCTGTATCGCCCTGAAGCAGGCGAACCTGTTCGAATTCGAGGCCCAGCATGTCCGCCAGCATCTGGCGGAAAATGGTTTCATGGCCCTGGCCGTGATTGTGGGTGCCCATGATGAGCGTGACCGTGCCCGACGGATCGAACCGGATCTGCGCCCATTCGGGCGGCCCGCCGGCGGATTGTTCGATGCAGTTGGCGATACCGATACCGCGCAGCTTGCCCCGGGCTTCGGCGTCGGCCCGGCGGGCGGCAAAGTCGCTGTATTCGATCATGTCCAGCGCGCCGTCCATGTTCTTTTCGAACTCACCGGAATCATACGTGAACAGGAACCCGGTGCTGAACGGCTCTGAAATCTGCGGAATCATGTTGCGCCGTCGGATTTCCGCGGCATCGATGCCCATTTCACGCGCCGCCGTGTCGATGACACGCTCCACGGTATAGACCGCTTCGGGGCGGCCTGCGCCGCGATAGGGGCCGGTGGAATTGGTGTTGGTGAACACGCCGGTCACATGGGTATAGATCGCCGGTGTCTTGTAGACGTTGGACAGCGACCCGAGGTTATTGGTCGAAGAATGCGGGCCGAGCATGGTCAGGTATGCGCCGAGATTGGCAACCGTCGAGACCCGCAGGCCGACGAAGATGCCGTTTTCGTCCAGCGCCAGTTCGGCGGTGACAACGTTATCGCGTGCCTGGTCGTCTGCCTGGAAGGCGTCGGTCCGGTCACCGGTCCATTTTACCGGGCGGCCCAGTTCCTTTGCCGACCACAGGACCAGAATGTTTTCCGGGTACGGACCGGAACGCATGCCGAACGCGCCGCCCATGTCTTCGGAAATTACCCGCAATTTGTGTGCGGGTACTTTCAGGATCGGTTCCGCGATCGCAGCGCGTACACCGTGCGGGCCCTGAGTGCCGGTGATCAGCGTGAAGCGTTCGTCGTATCTATCATAATCGCCGATGCAGGCGCGCGGTTCCATCGGTGCGACCGAAACGCGGGTGATATTGATGTCGAGCTTTGTGACGTGATGGGCTGACGCAAAGGCCGCGTCTGTCTTGTCCTTGTCGCCCAGTTCGAACACGAAGCACACGTTATCGGGCGCTTCGTCCCAGACCTTGCCGGACTCCGTGTCCAGGGCATGGGCGGTGTTGGTGATCGACTTGGTTTCCTCGTAATCCACCAGGATCGTTTCGGCAGCGTCCTGCGCCTGCTTCGCAGTTTCGGCAACGACCCAGCATACCGGGTCGCCGACCATCTTCACCGCGCCTTTGCGCAATGCGCCATTGGGCGGCGTGAACATCGGCGTGCCGTCAGGTTTCTGGCGCGGCACCGCGCAGGGGATATTACCGAGGCCGGATGCTGCATAATCTTCGCCGGTCCACACACCGAGTACGCCCGGGGCGGACTTTGCCGCGGCGGTATCGATCGACAAAATTTTCGCATTGGCATGCGGTGAGCGGAGCACGTAGCCATAGGCTTGGTTGGGCCGGTTCAGGTCATCTGAATAACGTCCGCCGCCGCGCAGCAGGCGCGGGTCTTCCCAGCGGGGCACGCCCTGGCCGATTCCGAATTTGGTCATCCCATTCTCCCGTATGCGGAGTGTGTCTGTCTATGATTTGTGTACCGTCCGCGGCGCGGGCGCGCAAGTTTACCAGGTGATTTTGCGACAGTTTGCTACGGGTTTTACCACTCGATTGCCTATATCAGCAGCAGGAGCAGGATGCCGGCGACGATTGCGACGCACCCTGCTACCTCCAGCCGGTTGATCCGCTCCTTGAAGATGAAAACTGTAGACGCGAAGGTGAACAGCATTTCGATCTGGGCGACTGCCTTTACGACGGCCGCTTTTTCCAGCGTCATCGCGGTAAACCAGCCAAAGGACGCGGATGCGCCGACGAATCCGACGGCGAGGGCCGGTTTCCATGCGGCTGCAATGCGGCGGAATTCAGCCGGATCGCGCAGCCCGATAAAGACAATCATCACGATGGTCTGGAACGTAATCGCGGCACAGAGCGTAACACCGCCCTGCATCAGGAAGTTGGGCCCGCCGAGGGATAGCGATGCACCGCGATAGCCGACGGCGGCAATGCCGAAAAACGTGCCGGAACACAGCCCGATGGCGACAGTCCGGCTGGCGAGTGAGGTCAACAGGGCGGTCGGGTTCAGTTCCGTCCGCGCGATGGATATCAGCATGACGCCGGCGACAGATATTGCGATTGCCATCAGCACGACCCAGGACACCGTCTCTGACAGGAAGATAAGTCCGAACAGTGCGGCCTGGGCGGGTTCGGTGCGGGAATAGGCCGTGCCGACGGCAAAATTGCGATAGCTGAACAGGTGGATCAGCAGCGCCTGCGCGAAGATCTGCGCCAGTGCCGCGAGAACGATCCAGCCGGCAAATGTCCAGTGCAGGGCGGGCAGGGAATACCCCATCCCGTAACAAAGAATACCGAGAAACAGAAACGCGAAGGGAAGCCCGAAGCCGAAGCGCACGAAGGTTGCGCCCGTCGTCCCGATCCGGCCCTTCAGGTATTTCTGAAGCGTCGAGCGGACGTTCTGCAAAAACGCCGCTGCGACCGTTATGACGACCCAGGTTTCCATCAGGCGTTCATGAACCGAATTGGCGGGGTGTGCAACTCGGCGGCCATCGCCAACTCAGCCGATCAAAGGTGTCACCCCGGCCTTGTGCCGGGGTCCAGTCTTGCGGTGTATCAATCCTGGACTTCGAAAAACAGACTGGGTCCCGGCACGAGGCCGGGACGACATTCGTTGGCGTTTTACGCTTAAGCCCGGTCTCCGAACCCCGCAGGGGCGGAGCATGCCTTTGCCGCCTCATCTGCAGGCAGGCTGCCATCCCACAGGCGGCCGATAAACCGTTTGCCGTTCCAGCCGTCGGATTGTGTCGATGCCAGCCATTTTATCGGTGCCCGCATGACGTCGGGGGAGACCAGCATACCATCGGCACCGGTCCGGCCTTCGTCGCCGGGATTGCCGGGTAGCAGGTTGGTATCGGCAGCGCCGCCGGGGATCAGGATGTTGCAGGTCACGCCGGTACCTTCAAGGTCTTCGGCCCAACAGCTTGACGATGTTTCCAGTGCCGCCTTGGAGGGCCCGTAAGGAGAATATCCGGCGCGCTGCATGGTCTGGATCGATGTGGTGACATTGACGATGCGGCCCCAGCCTTTTTCGAGCATGTGCGGCACCGCCTCGCGCGCCATCTGGAAACCGCCATTGACGTTGGTCTCGATGATCTGTGCCCAGATTTCCGGCTGCACGTCCCAGAATTTCGGCGGTGTACGGTTAAAGCTTTCCGATACCAGCAGCATGCCGACGCCGGCATTGTTCACCAGCGTGTCGATTCCGCCGAACGTGGCGACCGTGTCGGATATGATTTCTGCGCATTGCATCGGGTCGCGGATATCGGCGACCATCGCCTTCACCTTGCCGGGCAGGCCCGCCGCTTCGCTTTCGATATCGTCGGCGATATGCATCGCTGCGGTCACATTCGCGCCCGCACCGGCAAGCGCCAGAACCATTGCCCGCCCGAGTCCACGCCCGCCGCCGGTAACGATGCAGGTCGTGCCGGAAAGATCGGAAGCCGTCATTTTGGTATGTCCCTGATTGTCTTGAATGCCAAGTTAGCATGCAAGGGTGATGCCATGAAGGCTTCCATCGAAAAACAGGCCTCAGAAATCAGGTTTTTGCTGCCCGCGAGATGCCGTTCTGGACCGTGCGCAGCCGCAACAGGATCAGGACGAGCAGGCAGGCAATGCCGAACATCATGAACAGGGATGCATCGAAATTGCCGGTCGCGTGGGCCAGCGCGCCCATGGACATCGGCCCCAGCACGCCGCCGATTTCGCCGACCGAGAAATACAGCCCGCTGGCAGCGCCGACGCGGTTGGTGTTGCCGTCGCCGCTTTCAATCAGCAACAGGATAGAGATAGATGTCATCGCGCCGCGGCACATGCCCTGAAGGACCAGTCCGACGGCCAGTAATGGCCCGCTGGCCGCCAATACCATCAACGCCGCGATGGCCGCACAGATAAACAGGCCGCACAAAATCTTGAAGCGCCATTCCGGCGTCGCCATGCGCGGCAATGACAGCGAAGCGATCATACCGAACAGAGTCGGAATCGCCGCCCAGTACCCGGCCTCGACCGGCGTCATGCCGTAGGACCGCAGCAGGTCGGGCAGCCAGTGGTTCATACCGTGATTGTAGAACAGGATGAACAGTCCCATCAGCAGAACCAGCCGGACGATCGGGTCATTGATCAGTTCTAGGAACACGTCGCGCGAACGTTTTTTCGGTTCCGCTTTGAGCTTTTCTTCCATGGCGCGGCTGGCCGGGTGGGCGCTGATCATCAGCCATATGATACCGGCGACGACGATAAACGCGGCGTAGACAAACATCAGGTCACGCCAGCTGCCATTCATCGCGGGCAGGAACAGGCTGTTGGTCAGCGCGACAGTAACGATGCCGCCGGTGGCGTTACCGGTGAAATATATCCCCATTGCGAAGCCGCGTTCCTTGCCGGTGAACCATACGGCGACCACCTTCGGTGCGCCTGAAGAGATCAGCGGGCCGCCGATCCCGAACACCATTACCGCCAGCAGCAGCGTGACGTAGTCGCTGGCAAACCCGCGCAGCGCCACCGATACGGCGATCACCAGGACGGCTGCAAACATGGTCCGACGCGGGCCGAACTTGTCCAGCAGCCCGCCACAGGGCACCGAACAGAAAATATAGGTCAGCTGCCATGCCGCGAGCACAGTGCCCATTTCGGCCCGGTTCATGCCGAGATCAAGCATTACGCGGTAGACCAGTGGCGCAATCGAGGCGATTGACGCGGCAAACGCGAAATACAGCAGCCATACGCCGCCCAGCATCGCCCACCGGTAGGGGTGCGGAGGCTCGCCTGTATCGGCTGTATCTGAAAGGGTCGGAGCGATAGCCATCTATTACCCTTTAGGGGTTTTTGCCCGATTGGGAAACAGGGTTAGCCGTCGCGGGTTGAAAAATGAGGGAACGGGTCCGGCTGGACGCGGGGATTCTAGAACAGACCCTCCACCACCCCGCCCTCGCCGAGGCGGATTGAATTGGCGGCGGGGACCCGTGGCAGGCCCGGCATGGTCATGGCATCGCCGCAAATCGCGACCACGAATTCGGCACCGGCAGACAGCCGTACCTCGCGGACCGGCACGATATGACCAGATGGGGCACCCTTGCGCTCCGGGTCGGTGGAAAAGCTGTACTGGGTTTTCGCCATGCAGACCGGCAGGTGACCGTAACCTTCGTCTTCCCAACGCGTCAGCTGGTCCTGGATGCTCTTGGTGGCGACCGCTTCGGACGCGCGGTAGACCTCGCGTGCGACCGCGTTGATCTTGTCGAACAGGCCCATTTCATCCGGGTAAATCGGCTTGAATGACGATGTACCCCCATCGGCAATCTCGACCACCTTGTGCGCCAGTGCCTCGGTTCCGGCACCCCCATCCGACCAGTGCGTGCATTCGACGACGTCGGTGCCAAGATCTGCAACGGCGGCGACTACAGCGGCGATCTCGGCATCAGTATCGGTCACGAACCGGTTGATCGCGACCACAGGGGTTACCCCGAATTTCTGGATGTTCTCGATATGGCAGCGGAGGTTCGAAATTCCGTCCGTCACGGCGCCGACGTTCTCTGTACCGAGATCGTCGCGCGCAACACCGCCATGCATCTTCAGCGCCCGCACGGTCGCGACGATAACCGCCGCATCCGGTGAAAGGCCTGCCTTGCGGCATTTGATATCAAAGAACTTCTCGGCGCCCAGGTCTGCGCCGAAACCGGCCTCGGTGACGACGTAATCGGACATGCGCAAGGCGGCTTGCGTCGACATCACGGTGTTGCAGCCATGGGCAATATTGGCGAACGGGCCGCCATGGACGAAGGCCGGGTTGTTTTCGAGGGTCTGCACAAGATTGGGCATCAGCGCATCTTTGAGCAGCACGGCCATTGCGCCGTCAGCCTGTAATTGTTTCGCGGTGATGGGTTCACGCTTGCGGGTCTGGCCGACGACGATATTACCGAGCCGTCTTTCCAGGTCTTCGAGTGACGACGCGAGACAGAAGATCGCCATGATCTCGGATGCGACCGTGATGTCGTAGCCGGATTCGCGGGCGAACCCGTTGGCGATGCCGCCAAGGCCGACCGTGATATCGCGCAATGCCCGGTCGTTGATATCGACGACACGTCGCCAGGATACGCGGCGCGAATCCATGCGCAGTTCGTTATCCCAGTACAGGTGGTTGTCGATCATTGCCGATAGCAGGTTATGCGCGGCACCGATGGCGTGCATGTCGCCGGTGAAATGCAGGTTGATGTCTTCCATCGGCACGACCTGGGCATGGCCGCCGCCGGCTGCCCCGCCCTTCATGCCGAAACACGGTCCGAGGGACGGTTCGCGGACGCAGATCATCGCTTTCTTGCCGATACGGTTGAGCCCGTCGCCAAGTCCGACCGTCGTTGTCGTCTTGCCTTCGCCGGCGGGTGTCGGCGTGATTGCGGTGACAAGGATCAGCTTGCCCCGTGGCCGGTCCGCAATGTCGTCCAGGAAGCCGTAATCGATTTTGGCCTTGTTCGAGCCGTATTGATGCAGGGAGTCCGCTGGAATATCGAGCTTTGCGCCGATCTCTGAAATGGGAAGAAGCTTCGCGGCGCGCGCGATTTCGATATCGGAGCCCTGATCGGCCATGACGGTTATCCACTATAGAGGAAACAAGCCTGAAGTTAGGCGTGTAAAAGTGGAATCATCAACCGGATAGGGGCAGATATCATGGCCGGAGACGAATTTATCCGGCCATGACAGCCCGTTTCGATTTTACGCCATGTCTTTACGCCATGTCTTTATGCCATGTCGAATATCAGAACCTCGGCGTCGGAGGTCGCGCTCAGGCTGACCGCATCTTCATCGGTGATGGCGGCGCCGTCACCCGCAGAAAGCGGCGATCCGTTTGCCTGTACCGAACCCTGTGCGACCTGGACCCAGGCCCGTCGTCCGGTGCGCAGCGGCAAGGACACAGCGTCACCGTCGCTGAGCACGGTCGAATACAGGTCGACGTCCTGGTGAATTTTCAGGGCGCCATCGCGGGCATCCTTCGCGGCAACGAGTTTCAGCACACCCTGGCGATCCGCGCGGTCGAACATTTTCTGCTCGTAACCGGGCTCGATATCCTGCGTGTCCGGAATGATCCAGATCTGGAGAAAATGGGCGACCTCGTCCGATAGGGGGTTGTATTCGCTGTGGCGGATGCCGGTACCGGCACTCATCCGCTGGACTTCGCCCGGCCTGATCTGTGCGCCGGTGCCGATGGAATCCTTGTGCTCCAGCGCGCCTTCGAGAACGTAGGAAATGATTTCCATGTTCTCGTGCCCATGGGTCGGGAATCCTTCGCCGGGCTGAACACGGTCTTCGTTGATGACGCGCAGCGGGCCGAAATTGGTGTAGTCGGGGTCGACGAAGTGACCGAAGGAAAATGTATGTTTCGACTCCAGCCAGCCCAGGTTCACCGAGCCGCGGTCTTCTGCATGACGAACGTTAATCATCGCGGTTCTCCTTCAAAAATAATGCGCCGCAGGTCGTGGCGCTGTTTGCCCATAGATGGGGGTGATCGGCGGTGCTTCAACGAAGCTGACCGGATGTCAGTTTTGACTGAAATGCAAAGATAACGTCTCAGCCGTTGCCTTTCGCCGCAGATGCCGCGTTCCGCCCCGCGATACGTCCCGATGTGAACGCCCAGCCGATATGGTGTCCATGACCTTTCAGGATCAGCCCGCCCTGGCCGGCACTACCGGCGGCCCACAAACCCGGGACCGGTTTATCGCCATGGCCGAGCAGTTCGAGGTTCCCGTTTACCGCCAGGCCGCCATCGGTGAGCACGATATAGCTTTTCGCGGGGCCGAGAGCGTAGAACGGCGGCGCCGCAAGCTTGTTCGGAGTATCGCCGCCATTATGCGCGGAGATCGCGTCGTCCAGGGCCGCGGCATCCATGCCGAGTATCTTTGCCAGATCGGCAATGCTGTCGGCTTTGTGGAAAATATCCGGCCGGGTCCGTCTGAAATCGTCGAAATAGGCGTAGGCGACGCCCGGTGCAGTGGCGATGAAATCCGGCCACGCGGAATACTTCCGGGCGAGCGCCGAATCCATGATCACATAGCCCATCTTGTCGGGTTGTTCGGCGATGCGGAGACCGAGCTGCGGTGGTGGTGCCTCGATGCGGGCGCCATGTTTGTTGACGAGCAGCGCGCCGCTCCTGAACAGGTCCAGTTCCGGTGCCATGGATGTCGTGGTGAAGCGAAGCACGAACGGGTTCAGCAGTTTTGCCGGCAGATATGTCAGGGCCAGTTTCATGATTCTGGTGATGAACCGGGACGGTGGCAGTCGCCGGTCGATGGTTTCGCGCGGCGGCGGGATGAACCGCAGGTTCGGGCCGGACAGCATATCGCCGTTGAGCACGCGGGCACCCAGCGGAAACGCCATTTCATGCCCGTCGCCGGTAGCTGTCGGGTTCATGGCGTCGACCCGCGAGACGGCTTCGGAAATGTACTTTGCTTTCAGGTCGGCATTGGCCGCGTAGTCGCCACTGGCAAGAACGACCGTTTTGGCGGAAATCTCCACTGGCCCGCCCGGGCCTTCGCCCGCGACCCCGGTCACCCGGTCACCGTCGAGCAGGAACCGCGTCGCCCGGAAACCGCAGCGGATATCGATATCGATCTTTTTTGCGTGGGCGCCGAGCAGCCGGATATAGGCGCGCGAATTGGGGAGGACGTTGTGCATCCGGGGCTTGGTGTGCGGAGGCTCCGGCATCGGGCCGAAGAATTCGACACCCAGCGACATCAGCCAGCGCAGGGTGTCGTTGGCGTTATCCACGAACAGACGTCGCAGTTCCGGGTTGTCTCGATCGGCATCGGGCCCGGCGAATTTCGGCATGTCGGCAAAATGTGCGTCCGTGCTGTCTTCAATGCCTGCCTTTTGCTGCTGTGGTGTACCCGTGGCGGTGAACGACCCGATGGACCAGGCGGTCGTGCCGCCCAGTTCCGGGTTTTTCTCGACCAGAATGGTGCGGGCGCCCGTCGATCTGGCTTCTATCGCAGCAGCCAGACCCGCCCCGCCACCACCGATTATCAACACGTCGCAAACGTTTTTCATCTCGTCAGCCACCGGCATTTCCTCACTTTTTTTCCAAGCATAGCTGCGCCGCTGAATTCCGCCAAATCATGTGACATCGGCGGCACAAGAAGATAGGTTCTGCGCGTCTTTTCACAAATATCGAATATTATGCGCGCACCTGTCGGAATCTTTGCTTCTGTTCTCATTTTACTGTCTGTGGCTGCTGTATCAGCGTCGTCATACGCGCAGTCGCCGGCCATGCTCAAAGCGGCACAGGCACAGGGCGAGGTACAAAAGCAGAGCGTCGTTAAAAAGCAGGTTCAGGAAAGACGGTCGGCGCTTGCGGCGGCAGGAATCGAGGGTGCCGAAGTAGACGGTTTGATCCAGACACTCGAGGATCCGGCCGCACGCGAGAAGCTCGTCACGCAACTCAAAGCGCTGAAGGCCATTGGCCCGGGCGTGCCGGCAGCTGCAGACGCAGCGAAGCCGACCAGCCGTTTCGGCGGGCGGGTGATCGAGACGCTGTCCGAAAAGATCGATACCGTCAGCGGGGAACTGGTCGGTGGCGCGGAACTGCTGCTTGATGCGCCGCGCATTGCAGTCTGGATGAAACGCCAGGTCAATGTTCCGGAAAACCGCGATCGCTGGTTACAGGTTCTCTGGCGGGTGATCGCGATTCTGTTTGCCGGGTTTGTCGCTGAATGGATCGTCCGCCGCCTGCTGGCGCGCACCAGGGCCAGTATCGAAGGGCAGGAGCGCGGCTCGGTCTGGATGCGGCTGCCGTTCCTGATTGCGCGTACGTTCATTGATATCGTTCCGATTGCGGCCTTTGCGGCGGCGGCCTATGTGGTCATGCCGATGCTTGATCCGTCCGAGCTGACGCGGTTGGTGGCGATTTCGCTCGTGAACGCGAACGTTATTGCGCGGGCGGTAATGGCGGCGGCGCGCATGTTCTTTGTGCCGCGTGCGACGAACCTGCGCATCGTCAATCTCGGCGATGAGACCGCGAATTACATCGTTTTGTGGGTCCGTCGGTTTACCAATATCGGCGTGTACGGATATTTCTTCGCTGAGGCGGCGTTGCTGCTGGGGATGCCACAGGGCGGTTACCTGGCACTGATCAAGGTTATCGGGCTGCTATTGGCATTGCTGATGGTGATCCTGATCCTGCAGAACCGGGTTACGGTCGCCCGGTTTATCCGTGGACCCGAAGAGGGTGGTATTGCAGGGCTGACGGTCCTGCGCCGACGGCTCAGTGATATCTGGCACGTTCTTGCCATTATCTATGTCGCTGCCGTTTACCTGGTCTGGGTGCTTGAAATCAGCGGCGGGTTCGAGTTCGTGTTCCGTGCGACCGTCCTCAGCATCATTATCCTGTTTGCAGCAAAGCTTGCGGTGATCGGTTCCCGTCATGCCGTCAACAAGGGGTTCGGCCTGCGGCCGGAACTGATGGAAAAATATCCCGGCCTCGCAGTGCGGTCGAACCGGTACTTCGCAATTGTGCATATCGTCATCACGACGGCGATCCTGTTCGTTGCCGTGTTCGCGACCCTGGAGGCCTGGGGTGTTAATTCCTTCGGGTGGGTCGGTACCGATGCCGGACGGCGTATCATCGGTAGCATCATTTCCAGCGGATTCGTTATCGTGATTGCCGTCATTTTCTGGGAAATGGTGAGCTCGATGATCGAGCGGTACCTTGCCCGAAGCGCCGAGGGCGAGGTCGAGCTCAGTGCACGGGCCAAGACACTGCTGCCGCTTCTGCGAAAGGCGCTGCTGGTCGTGGTCTCGACCATTGTCGGTTTTATCGTCCTGTCCGAGATCGGCGTGAATATCGGCCCGCTTCTGGCCGGCGCCGGCGTTGTCGGCTTGGCCGTCGGATTCGGATCGCAGACGCTGGTGAAAGACGTGATTACCGGCGTGTTCATTCTTGCCGAGGATCAGTTCGCGGTCGGTGATGTCGTCCGGGTGAATGACAAGGCCGGTTCGGTCGAGGAAATCACGATCCGTACCATCCGGCTCCGCGATCTTGGTGGCAACGTGCACATGATTCCGTTCAGCTCGGTCGGCATGGTCGAGAACATGACCAAGGACTTCTCGCGCTACGTGTTTGATGTCGGCATCGCCTATCGTGAAAACGTGGATGATGTGATCGAGGTGCTGAGAGAACTCGGTGCCGAAATGGAGGCGGATGAGTATTACGGCAAGTTGATCAACAAGCCGATCGAGATCATGGGGCTCGACAAGTTTGCCGATTCCGCAGTCATTGTCCGTGCGCGCCTGACCACCAAGCCGATCAAGCAATGGGAAGTCGGCCGTGAGTTCAACCGGCGTATGAAGCGCAGGTTCGATGAGCTCGGTATTGAAATTCCGTTCCCGCACCAGACGATCTATTTCGGCGAAGACAAAAGCGGAGCAGCACCGCCTGCCTATATCGAAATGGGCCGGAAAGACCCAGCGCCCGCGCCCGCCGCATCTGCGTCGCCATCGTCAAGCGGCCCGGCCCGCACGGACAGGGTAGATATTGTCTCCGACGATGGGGGCGAGTAGCAGCGCATGACCGTCTCCGCACGTCCCATGGGACGCTTCAACTGGCTCGGCCTCTGGACCCATTACTGCAAGGAAGTTCACCGGTTCTGGAAGGTCGGCTTCCAGACGCTGCTTGCACCTGTGATCACGACGCTGCTTTTTCTCGCCGTTTTCACGTTGGCCCTTGGCCGCGCGGTTGAAACCGTCAAAGGGGTGCCGTTCGAGGTTTTCCTGGCGCCGGGACTGGTGGTGTTTGCCATCATTCAGAATTCCTATGCGAATACCTCGTCGTCGATGCTGATCCTGAAAATTCAGGGCAGCATTGTTGATCTGCTGATGCCGCCACTGACGGCAGGCGAAATCGCCTTCGGCTTTATTGCCGGCGGGGTCACCCGCGGCGTGCTGGTCGGTTTTCTGGTCGGGCTGGCGATGTATATCTTCACCGGGCTGACGGTTGTTAACCCGTGGATCATCATCTTCCATGCTGTGTCGGCATCGGTGATGTTATCGCTGCTTGGCCTGATCACGGCGATCTGGGCGGACAAGTACGACAACATCGCTTCGATCACCAATTTCGTTATCACACCATTGTCATTTATGTCGGGTACATTCTATTCGATCGACCGTCTGCCGGGCTTCTGGCACGGGCTGGCGGAGTTCAATCCGTTTTTCTACCTGATCGATGGATTCCGTTCGGGGTTCATCGGCACATCCGATGCGCCGATCCTGACCGGGATTATTGTGATCACATCATTGAACGTGGTTTTGTGGGCAGCCTGTTACGAAATGCTCCGGCGGGGATACAAGCTGAAAAGCTGACGTCAGGCCGCCGGGCTTTGTCCGCATACCCCCCCTGAGGGTTCCAACATTGGCAAAAACTGACGATACAACCCCGCAACTTGATGGCGCGTCCTTCAGGCAGATAGATGACGCGTCGCTATTCGATCCGCCGCGCAGCGGTCATCCGCCCAGAATCCTGTTGCTTCATGGCTCGCTGCGCGACCGGTCCTTCAGCCGGCTGGCGAACGAGGAGGCGGCACGGATTCTTGTCCGCTTCGGCGCCGAGCCCCGGATATTCGATCCGTCGGGCCTGCCTTTGCCGGACGACGCCGATGAATCGCACCCCAAGGTTCAGGAATTGCGGGACCTCGTCATCTGGAGCGAGGGTATGGTCTGGTGTTCGCCCGAACGTCACGGCTCGATGAGCGGTATCATGAAGGCGCAGATCGACTGGATTCCCCTGTCCCTGGGTGCTGTGCGGCCGACTCAGGGAAAGACGCTTGCGGTAATGCAGGTCAGCGGCGGTTCGCAAAGTTTCAACGCCGTAAACCAGCTGCGTATTCTCGGCCGCTGGATGCGGCTGATCACGATCCCGAACCAGTCCTCGGTCGCCAAGGCCTTTCTTGAATTCGACGATGACGACAGGATGAAGCCGTCGCCCTATTACGACCGGATCGTCGATGTGATGGAAGAACTGGTGAAGTTTACACTGTTGACGCGGGACTGTTCGGATTATCTGGTCGATCGCTACAGCGAGCGGAAAGAAAGCGCCGAGGAACTGTCGAAACGCGTGAACCAGCGCGCGGCGACGTAAAGGCGGCTTCGGTCGCGGCGCCTATCTTGACTCGATGGTGGCGTTTCGGCTCTGATTGGAGCAACGGGTGATCGACACCGGGATGGCGAATGAGGGCAGTCCCTTCACCGGCTTCCGATGCAGTGATAATCCCCATATAAAAAAACACCTATCTGACAGCTTGTCAGGGCAGGGGAGGGAAATCCTTAAACGCTGTTACACAGGATACGCCCTATGCCCAAGAAGATGCACATTGGTTACGATTTGTCATGGACCCACCTGGAGGGTCGCTGGAGTATCCCAGGCTCGTGGAGCCATAAGGTTTTCCCCGATATCGGCATGTACAAGGAAATGGCGCTGCTTGCCGAGCGGGGGCTGCTCGATTTTATCTTCTTTGGGGATGGTTCTGGCATTCCGTCGACATGGAAGGGCACCCGTGACGACGCTGTAAAATGGGCGGTTGGCTGGCCGCGCCAGGATATGAGCCCGTATATCGCCATCATGTCGGAAATTACGAAGCACATTGGCTTTGGGCTAACCTATTCGTCGACATTTATGCATCCGTTCTATGTTGCGCGTCTTCTGAACTCCCTCGACCACGTTACCAATGGCCGCATCGCGTTTAACGTTATTGCCTCTGCACGTCAGGCAGACGCGGCAAATTACGGTTTCGATGAACTGATGGAGCATTCCCGGCGGTATGATCGCATGGAAGAATTCATGGATGTCTGCAAGGCGCTCTGGAACAGTGTCGAACCCGATGCGCTGATCTGGGACCGTGACACCGGTATTGCAGCGGACCCCGCCAAGGTTCATGCGGTGGATCACAAGGGAGAATATTTCTCTGTCGCGGGCCCCCTTTCATGCGTGCCGTCGCCTCAGATAGAACCGGTCATCGTCCAGGCTGGCGCGTCTCCACGCGGGATCAGGGCGTCCGCACATTTCGTCGATCATGTCTTTGCCGCCAGTCCCGGTCTTGCCAAGCAGATCCAGCATAGAAAGGCGCTGGACGATGCATTGCTGGCCGAAGGCAGGGACCCGTCCAAGGTTGGAATCCTGTGGGATGTCGTGCTGCTGGTCGAGGAGAATTCCACGGAAGCAAAGAGACGGAAAGAACAGCTGCTTTCCGTCATTCCCGAGGAGGCGATCGGCGCCTTTACGTCGCATCAATACGGATACGATCTGTCGAACCTGCCCGACTCGTTCACGATCCATGAGATCAATCAGGACATCATTGATCGGAACGCATCACCCGTTGGCTTCATGAACATGACCAGCCATCTCGATCCCGACAAAACGATAACCCGCGCCGAGTTCTATGACGAATTGCGCCAGCACAGCCTTTCCCACAAGGATATGATCGCCGGCAGTGCGCAGGAAGTGGCCGATTATATGGAAGAGGTCTTCGTCGAGACGGGCGAGCGCGGCGGATTTATGATCGCTCACCCGCCCAAAAGCCCGCGGGACCTGCTGAACGTGATCGACTATCTGGTGCCCGAACTGCAACGGCGCGGTCGCTTCAGGACAGCTTACACAGGCAAGAACCTGCGCGAAAACCTTGGCGATGATTGACGCCGCTACGACCTCGTTCTCCGCCATGTGGCACAGCATCGTCTGATGTCGGTGGTCGCTGCGTTAGGTTCGTAATATCTGTCGAACTGACTTCCGCCCATGCCGGGCTGGTTCGGTGGCAATCGTGATTTTGGAAATCTCGCCGATGGGCTGCGTGCCCACGGGTTTGCCGATGCCGATGTGAGAAAGGTTATGGGTGAGAACTGGCTGTCGTTCTTCGAACGCTCCTTTGGCACTCAGGCGTAGACGGCTGCCCGGACATGCGGCCGTACTCGTTGGCCGGTAAGGACGGTTACTTGTCGAAGAACGGTGTAAGCAGTTTTGCGAGCACATAATTGCCAATCAGCATCGTGATCAGCATGAACGACAGCAGAATGTAGCGGTGGATATTTGCTTCCGTCCGCGACTTGGTGCGATAGACCGCGTGAAACAGGTTGGAAAATTCAACGATAATTTTTCGGAGCTTCTCACGCTCGGTATTCTGCCATGATTGCAGAATGCAGATCGCGTAGATCGCACCTGCCGATATCACCCATGAGATGATGATGAGCGTTTTAAGGTGGGTTTCCGCGCGTTCGCTATTCCATCCGGCGAATCCGAGCAGAGCGTATATCGCGAGCGCGCCGCCAAGGGTCTTCCACTGGAGACTTTTCGAAAAGCGAATATTGTCCTGAGAATCGCGATACAGGACCAGCGATTCCGCATGGGTCGCTTCATCGAGTTCCGAAGCCTCGACCTCGAAACGCGGTTCTTCTTCGGCCAGATCCGTATCTTCTGCCATTGCTGCCAACTTTCTAATGAAGACAGGGAATATATATACCCAAGGTTGTTTAATGGTTAACCATGCAACGGAAGACACTGCGCTCATCTGGCTTCTTTGTTTGCCCGCCAAACGATGCAAAGATTGGTCTTCCTCAGGGGGAGGACATTGATGCCATTGTTGAGTGCTGCAATGTTACGTTTGGGATTCTGTCACAATCCTGCCGCGGTGCTGGGGTGTCGATGCAGCTGAACGGACTGCCCGTGACGGGGAAATCCCTGATGGGCGACGTGTATGGCGGGCTGACGGCTGCAGTCGTTGCCTTGCCGTTGGCGCTGGCCTTCGGGGTTGCGTCCGGCGTCGGACCGATTGCCGGGCTGTACGGTGCGATCGCAGTCGGGTTTTTTGCCGCTGTTTTCGGCGGCACGGGATCGCAGATTTCCGGCCCAACCGGTCCGATGACCGTTGTCATGGGGGTGATCGTTACGCAGTTCGCGGGGAACCTGACGGACGCGTTTGCCATCGTGATACTTGGCGGGTTGCTGCAGATACTGTTCGGGTTGCTGCGCGTCGGGCGGTACGTGTCCTACACACCCTATTCGGTGGTGTCGGGTTTTATGTCCGGTATCGGCGTGATTATCGTGTTGATACAGGTGCGGCCTTTTGCCGGACTGGACGGTGTCGCAGGTGGGCCGCTGGCGAATATCCGGGTGTGGCCCGAGATGCTGACCGCGATGAATATCGATGCGCTGCTGATTGGAGCGGCCTCGCTGGCGATAATGATTTTCTGGCCTGTGCGACTGCGGACCTATCTGCCGTCGGCGCTGGCGGCGTTGATTGTCGGTACGTTGCTGGGTGTTTTCCTGTTGCCTCTTGCGCCGGTGATCGGCGTTGTGCCGTCCGGCCTGCCGGACCTTCAGATCCCAGTCGTCTCGCTGGATCATCTGCCGCTGATTCTTCAGCCTGCCCTGATCCTGGCGCTGCTCGGGTCCATCGACAGCCTGCTGACATCACTTGTCGCTGATTCGATTACGCGATCGCGTCATAATTCGAACCGCGAACTGATTGGGCAGGGGGTCGGCAACATGGTCGCGGGGCTTATTGGCGGGTTGCCGGGTGCTGGAGCCACAATGCGAACCGTCGTGAACGTTCGTGCCGGTGGGCGGTCGCCTCTATCCGGGGCGTTTCATGCGATCGTGCTGCTGGCCCTGGTGCTGGGACTCGGCCCCGTCGCTGAAGTGATCCCCCATGCGGCGCTTGCCGGAATTCTGATAAAGGTCGGCTGGGATATTATAGATTGGGGCTACCTGAAACATTTCAGACGCGCACCGCGCGATAAACTGCTGGTGATGTTCGTCACGCTGTTCCTGACGGTGTTCGTCGACCTGATCACTGCGGTTGCCGTCGGACTCATCGTTGCCGGGTTTGTGACGGCGCGATGGATGGAAGCGGAGGAACTGAAAGGCGTTACCCAGGTGGCGCTGCCGGGCGGGGAGATCGGCCTGGGTACAGAGGAACAGACGGAACTGCACAAAGCCAACGGCCATGTTGGACTGCTATCCTTGCGAGGCCGCTTTTCCTACGCCTCGGCGCGGGAGCTGGCGCAGGCGGTGCCGCATGCATCACCGCGCTATAAGGTGATGATCTATGATTTCACCGATACAGCGCATGTCGATACCAGTGCGGCGATTTCCATCGCCGAGCTGATTTCGGAAGCGGGCAGAGATGAAGGCAGGTGTTTCGTTACCGGGTTGTCCGACAAGACGGAGGAAACGCTACGTTCGCTCGGTGCGCTGGACGGCCTGCCGGAAGACCATGTCATCAGCAATCGGCTCGATGCGATCCGCCGCGCCGTGGCGCTTGCCCTGGACTGAAGCTGCTTATTTGGCTGCGTCGAGAATATGCTGCGGTGTCGAGGACACGATTTCCGCATATTTGGGCACGAAGGCGCCCTTTTCCAGGTCTTCGATGTATTTGACGAATTCGGGTGCCAGCGCCTGCATTTCGACGAGGATACGCTTGTGTTCCTCGACGCTGGACCATTCGCCGATCAGGTAAAAATGATCCGCGTCCTCGGTGTCCTGCAGCATCACGCCGTCTTTCACCTGATGAGGCGATTTATGCATGGGATTGTCGTCCGAATAATCGAATTCCTCGAATAGTTTGACGAACGCATCACCGCTTCCGGGCTTTACCCGGAAATCGTAGATGTGAAAAAAGTTACCTTTGTTCGCGAGCGGTATCAAAGCCATGAAGCTGGTTCTCCCTAAACCGGAAATACGAGACAGTTATCGATCATCACGCTGTCGAAGACGCATTTGCGCTCCTGAAGCAGCAGACCGTTCGGTGTGCGTTTGAAGATATCGCGGTACTTGCCGACCTGCTGGACCCGGCTGGGTTCTTCGACCAGCGTTTCAATCAGCGTGTAATTGGCGGCCGCGTCGATCAGATCGCCCTCGATCTTCAATGCGCGTGTATTGGTGATCGACAGGTGCAGATAGCGCGGTGCGAACATCTCGGTGTTCAGCAGGGCATAGGCACGGTCTTTCATCATTGCCTTGCCTTCACAATAAATCAGGCCGAGCGGCAGGCCCGATTCCTCGTTGTCGCGGGCGATCACGTGATACAGCGCATCTTCAGTAAAATATTCAACCCAGCTATCGACATCGAACCGGTCGAGCGTGTCGGCATAGGCGTAGTTGAACTCTTCGATTTCCAGCCGGGCATCGCGGAGCGCGGTATTTTTGTCCATGACGGTCGCCATTCCTAAAACCCCATCACGTCGCGATAGTAGCGGTACATGCCGCGGATCGCGCGTTCGGTGATGATCGTATCGGTGGGTTCGTCGTCGTCCCCCAACAGGGCAAGCCCGTCGCGCGGCAGGGACTTGCGCAGTCCGTCCTGCAGGAATTTGAGTGCTTCGTTATCCTCGATGCCGAGGAAGCCTGCCGGGCCGAAGATATTATTCTGGCGCAGCCGGTGGCGGACCATTTCCTCATCGTCCTCTGCACGTCCGAAGACGGTCCAGATCATCATGAATTCATTGGGGCCACGCGGCACGAGCAGGCGGGTGTTCAGGATGTTGGTCTGGCGCAGCGCCGTCAGCGTCGGGAAAATCGTCAGCACAGAGCCCGACCATTTGGAATCGAATTCACGCACAAAGTCGAGCACGCGGGGATCGTTCAGCTCCATCGTCTTTTTGAACGCCTGCATGTTCTCGGCATCTTCGGACGAGACGTCGGGCCGTCCGTCTGGCCGGCGTGACAGCAGCCCGCCATGGCGCCCGTATTTGTCGGTCGGGATGTTGCTTTCGTTCGACGACACGAACAGGCCGAAGGTGGTCAGATACGTGTGCAGCAGGGTTGCGTGATAGGGGTCTTTGAGGTTTTCCTGATAGAGCTTCCAGTTGGCTGGCAGGATATTCCGGTGCACGCCGAGCAGCTTCATTTCACCGCCGTCGAACGTGGCGTCGAATTCCGGGCAGATCACCGGACCGAGATAATCCTCGATTGATTCCATGTCGTCGCACGCGCTGGCGAAGATGACACCGCCGCGGGTGGCGACGTGAAACTTGCGCAGGCCGCGCTCGGCCATGTCGAAATCTTTCGGCATGCCGCCGTGGCCTTTAACACCGCGCCGGAACGGTACCGCCGTCAGGTCGCCCTGAAGGTTGTATGTCCAGTTGTGATAGGGGCAGATGAAGCTGTCGGCGGAACCGCGGTATTCGCGGCAGAATTCAACACCGCGATGGGCGCATCGGTTTTCGAATACATGGACTTCGCCGTCCATGTCGCGGGTCACGACAACCGGCAGCGGGCCGACATAGGACCGGAAATAGTTACCGGGTTCCGGGACCTCGCAATCCAGACCGACATAATTCCAGTGGCGGCCGAGAAAGATTTTCTCCAGTTCGCGGTCGTAGGTGTCCTGGTCGGTATAAATCCAGTCGGGAATCAGCGTCTCGTCTTCGGGCCAGGCACGCGGTTGTCTGCCGTCCGTATCCCGAATGATGCTGTCGCCGTCCATTTTACTCTCCTGCGCCAACATGACGCCGACCAAGTATTAAGGACCGGTTGCGGCGTATCAAGGGGTTTCGTTTGCATATGCGAGATACGTTCGTTCCGCCCGGTACAGGAAAGAAGAATCCGCTAAAAACCGCCGATTGACAGCGTCGAGCGACCTCAACATACTCCGCCTCTTTTTTCGGCCCGGTGACGGGCCGAAAAGATTCCGGGATCGAACGTGAGGAGAAGACCGGTGAGCCAGACTGTAATGCCGTCCTATGGGCGCGCGGACATTGCCTTCGAGACAGGCGATGGGCCCTATCTGTATGCCAGCGATGGCCGAAAATTCCTTGATTTCGGCTCCGGTGTCGCCGTGCTTTCGCTTGGCCATAAACATCCTCATCTGGTCGAGGCGCTGATCGCCCAGGCCGGCAAGGTCTGGCACACGTCGAACCTGTACAATATTCCCGAACAACAACGTCTGGCGGACCGTCTGGTTGCCAATTCCTTCGCGGAAACCGTGTTCTTCTGCAATTCGGGGGCTGAATCCGTCGAAGCGTCGATCAAGTTGATCCGCAAATATCACAGCGCCAACGGCAACCCCGAACGGTATCGGATTATCAGTTTTGCCGGGAGTTTCCATGGCCGGACGCTCGCGACGATTTCTGCCGGCGCAAGCGATGCGCACCGGGCAGGTTTCGGTCCCGCGGTTGACGGTTTCGATCATGTGGCATTCGGCAATATGAACGAGGTTCGCGCAGCAATAACCGGCGAGACCGCCGGCATCATGATCGAGCCGGTTCAGGGCGAAGGCGGTATTCGCCCGGCAGACCCGCGTTTCCTTATGGACCTGCGCGCGTTATGTGACGAAGAAGGCCTGTTGCTGATGTTTGACGAAGTTCAGACCGGCATGGGCCGCACCGGCAAGCTGTGGGCTTATGAATGGTCGGGCGTGAAACCCGATGTCATGTCATCTGCGAAGGGGCTTGGTGGCGGTTTTCCGATTGGCGCATGCCTTGCGACAGCTGAAGCCGCGAAGGGCATCACCGCCGGCACACATGGCAGCACCTTTGGTGGCAACCCGCTGGCAACGGCGGTCGCGAATGCGGTGCTCGATGTCATGCTCGAACCCGGCTTTCTCCCCCATGTGGTCGAGATGAGCAAACTGCTGAATGCAGAGCTGAAAGCCGTGGCCCAACGACACCCGTCGGTGATTGAAGAAGTGCGCGGCGCGGGCCTTTTACTCGGGATGAAATGTGTCGTGCCCAATGCCGAGCTGGCAGCGAAGGCGTTCGAACATGGTTTGCTGACGGTTTTGGCCGGTGACAATGTTATGCGGTTCCTGCCGCCGCTCATTATCGATGAAGCGCATGTCAGTGAAGCGATCGCCATACTTGAAGAATGCTGTGGAGAGCTGGAAGAATGATTTCGACTCCCCGTCATTTTCTCGAACTGAAAGATGTCGCGTCGTCTGAATTACGGCGGATTATCGATATGGGCGCGCTGTTCAAGCGTGGCGAGAAGCTGAATGGTGCCGCGCAGCCGCTGGCCGGACGTGCACTGGCGATGATTTTCGAAAAACCATCCACCCGTACACGCGTGTCATTCGAAATCGCGATGAAACAGCTCGGTGGGTCGGTTGTCGTGCTGACGCCCAACGAAATGCAGATCGGACGCGGTGAGACCATTGCGGATACCGCACGTGTGCTGTCCCGTTATGTCGATGCGATCATGATGCGCACTACCGAGAACGACAAGCTGGCTGAACTGGCTTCCTTTGCAGAGGTGCCTGTGATCAACGGACTGACAGATCATTCTCATCCTTGCCAGTTGATGGCGGATATCATGACATTCGAGGAACATCGCGGCGATATTGGCGGCAGGCGGATCGCCTGGTGCGGCGACGGAAATAATATGACACGGAGCTGGATCGAGGCGGCCGCCCGGTTCGGTTTCGAAATGCGTCTCGCCTGCCCGCCGGAACTGGCGCCGCCGCAGGATGCTATCGACTGGGCGACGGATCAGGGGGCGACGATCGTCTCCACCGCTGACCCGGATGAGGCGGTTGACGGTGCCGATTGCGTTGTGACCGATACTTGGGTGTCGATGGGCGACACAGAGGCCGACAAACGTCACAACCTGTTATCGCCCTACCGCGTCGATCAGCGTCTGATGGATCGCGCGGCAAATGACGCGATATTCATGCATTGCCTGCCCGCCCACCGGGATGAAGAGGTGACGGCGGATGTACTGGACGGACCGCAATCCGTGATTTGGGATGAAGCTGAAAACCGGCTTCATGCGCAGAAGGGGATTCTCGCCTGGTGTCTGTCCTGATACCCAACGGTCTGGTTTCGTGATGGACGGTGATACGGCTTCTCCTCCACTGCCGCCTGCGGCTTCCGACGATCTTGTTCAGCCTTTTCAGGTTGAAAACGGCGCGGCACGCGGTCGCCTGGTCCGGCTCGGCCCGGCCGTGCAGACCGTTATTGACGGGCACCAGTACCCGGAACCCGTCGCTGCGCTGCTGACCCAGGCGATTGCGCTGTCGGTTCTGGTTGCCGGTATTTTCAAGTTCGACGGCGTATTTTCACTCCAGGCGAAGGGGGACGGGCCGGTCAGTCTGCTGGTTGCCGATCTCACCAGCGACGGGGCGTTGCGCGGATTTGCGCAGTTCGACCAGGAGGCGCTCGATGCCCTGGGCGACAGTTGGCGTGATGGTCCCGTGCCCCACCTTCTGGGGGGCGGTTACCTCGCATTTACCGTGGACCAGGGGCCGGATACGGAGAGCTATCAGGGTATTGTCGACCTGACGGGGGCGACTCTGGCGGACTGTGCCCATAATTATTTTCGTCAATCCGACCAGTTCGAGGGCGTCGTCAAACTTACGTCCGGGTTCGATGTATCGGGAAACTGGCGGGCGGGTGGTCTGCTGGTGCAGAAAATGCCTCCCGAAGGCCTTGCGCTGCAATCGGGCGATGCCGCGGATGAAGAATTTGAGGAAGCCTGGCGACGGGCAGTTGTTCTGATGAGCAGCAGCCGGGATGAAGAGCTTCTCGACCCGGCACTGCATCCGCATGAATTGTTATTCCGTCTGTTCCACGAAGACGGTGTGCGTGTATTTGATCCCGTACCGCTCGAAATGCGATGCCGCTGTTCGGCCGAGCGCGTGGAGACCATGCTGAAATCGTTTCCCCGGACAGAGATAGAAACGCTGAAAGTCGGCGACGACGTGGTCGTGACCTGCGAGTTCTGCGGTCATGATTATGTTTACGACGATGAAGGTATTGATCAGCTTTACAACAGTTGATGTCGTGGGGAGCAGGGCGCATATACATATGTATTCAGCCTAATCACGGAGAACGCATATGAGCCGCTCCCCCGCCCTTGCCAGTATTCTTGCCGTTGTATTCCTGCTGACAGGCTGTGCGACAGAGGTACAGAAACCCGGTTTTTCCCAAATTTCTTTCGCGCATCTGCAGCCGATCAGTCTGAACGTTGCGCGGATCGAGGTCGAGAACCGGTATGTTTCGCCGGCGACCCGTCCGAACGTGGAACATGAATTTCCGGTAAGTCCGGCGGCGGTGGCGTCTAACTGGGGGCGCGATCGTCTGCGCGCGGTTGGTCAGTCAGGCGTCGCCCGGGTGGTCGTGCGGCGCGCCAGCGTCGTCGAGGTCCCTCTGAAACGTACGACCGGTGTGACCGGCGCGTTCACGCGGGATCAGTCCGAACGTTACGATGCGATCATCGACATGATGGTCGAACTGCGCGATGCCGACGGCAATGTTCGTGTGACGGCGGAATCGACAGCAAAGCGTTCGCGGTCGGTATCAGAAAACGTTTCGTTGATTGAGCGGGAAAAAATCTGGTTCGAGATGACCGAGACGATGATGTCCGACCTCAATACAGCGCTCGAGAACCAGGTACGAATTCACATGAAGGAGTGGATCCGATAAGGAGCATGTTGTCCCCGCTCAGTCCCGCAGATATGCTCATGTTGACGCAAGGCGATATCGAAGCTGAAGAATTTTGAGTTTTCTGAAAGGGACATGACAATGAAGAAGCTTTCTCTGGCGGCAGTTGCCGCAACCGCAGCGCTCTCTCTCGCGGGGACGGCATCGGCGCAGATCGTGGGTGTTGCAACCACCAAGGGCGGCGCGACCGCGCAGGTTTCCAACGCGATCGCAAAGGTCGTATCGCTCAAGAGTGACCTGGAATTGCGCACCCAGGTCATGGGCGGCACGCAGCAATATATTCCTGTCGTCAATGCGGGAGAGATCGCGTTCGGTCTGTCCAATCTACCGCAATATACAATGGCGAAGACCGGTACCGGGCTGTCTGCCGGTAAGAAGTACGACAATCTTCGCATTGCGGCGACAATGATGGTGTTCCGTGTTGGTCCGATTGTCACGCGCAATTCCGGCATCAACAAATTGTCCGATATGCGGGGCAAGCGTGCACCGGCCGGTTTCAAGGCATCGCCGCTGTTCAATTATATAGTCGGCGCTTTTCTCGCCAACGGCAATTTGACCCTCGAGGACACGAAAAAAGTACCGGTCATCGCGCTTCGTCAGCACTGGAGCCTTTTCAAGCAAGGCAAGATCGACATTATCGTCGGGGCGGTCGGCACCGGCGTGCTGAAGGAAATCAACGTGGCGGTCAAAGGCGGTATCAAATACCTGTCGCTGGATGCTTCGGATCCTGCCGTGAAGCGCACAGTTGCCCTGTATCCGGGGTCTTATTTGAAAGAGGTCAAGCCCGCGAAGCCGCTCACCGGCGTACTGGAACCGGTGAACGTTCTGCATTTCGACTATCTTCTCTGGACTCACAAAGACGCGTCGAACGAGACTGTCTACAAGGTTGTGAAAACCATGTACGAGAATGAGAAAGACCTACGGTCTTCGAGCCCGCTGTGGCGTTCGCATTCTTCGAAGCGGATGTCAAAGGATCAGGGCTTTGAAATTCATCCCGGCGCGATGAAATTCTACAAGGAAGTCGGCGCGCGCTAGGGCACGCCCGTCATAGAAATGACGACAGAGAAATCGCGGCCGCCCCTGGGGTCGTGCCGCGATTTTTACGTATGACAGATAATAATCCCTTTGTGCTGCCCCGACCGGTACAACGCAGCCATGAGGTATCAGGCCTGCATGTCGAAGAGGCGGTCCCGCTGGATGACGGCGCCTTCGATTGTCCGGTGCTGATGGTTCATGGTGCCTTTCATGGCTGGTGGGCCTATGCACGATGGTTGACCTGGTTTGCGACGCTCGGTGTGCCTGCCTACGCGCTGTCTGTCCGCAATCATGAAGGCTCGCGCGCGCTCAGTGCGGATGAATACCGCCGGACGGGTATCGAACACTATGTCGAGGATATAGCCGCCGTTCTGGACTGGATCGGCAAACCCGCCATGCTCGTCGGCCATAGTCTGGGCGGGCTGATGGTTCAGAAAGCCGCGGAAGACCGGGATGTTGTTGCAGTTGCCTGTATCGGTTCTGCCAGTCCCGCAGGCGTCGGTCCGACCCGGGATTTTACCTGGGACGAGGACGAATCGCTGATGTTCGACCGCGCGCGGATGCGTGGCGCGATGTTCGAAGAAATCGACGATGCAACGTTTGAATCGATCTACAGCAGGCTGGTGCCGGAATCTACCCGGGCGCTGAACCAGTCCGGATTGGCCGGGGTCGATGTCGATCCCGCAAAGATTTCGGCGCCCATGCTGTTCCTCGGAACGGAACATGACGGGATCGGGCTGCATCCTGCCGATAAGCTGGCGGCGTTCTTCAATGCAGAACATATGACGATTCCCGGGACGAGCCATGACGTGCTGCTGGAAGACAGCGGGTTAAGGGTCGCGGCACATATTCTCGGCTGGGCATGCCGGTCGGCGCCGGGTTTTCTGCCGCGGCCAGGTTGAACTGAACGGCGCTGCGCTGATTACGCCTGACGCGCGATGCGTTCCAGGAACCCGAGACATGCATCGAGCTGAGAGACCTCGATAAATTCATCCGGCTGATGTGCCTGGGCGATATCACCCGGCCCGCAGACGATGGCGGGAATGCCCGCATCTGCGAACAGGCTGGCTTCGGTTACAAATGCGACCGTTCCGGTGCTGTTCAGGCCCGTCGCTTCGCGTGCGAAGACTTCCGGGACGGACCCGTCGGGGGCGTCCAGCGGGGGCACGACAAACTCGCAGATGTTTTCGATATAACAGGAAGGATCGGTTGCCTGCATCCGGGGCAGTAATTCGTCTTTCACCCATGCCTCGACGCGGGCGATGATGCGGTCGGGGTCCGACCCGGGTATGGGGCGGAATTCCCAGTTCAAAAGGCATTCCCGGGCGATGATGTTTATGGCGTCCCCGCCGGTGATCTGGCCGACGTTGAACGTTGTATAAGGCGGCTCGAAACGGTCATCGCGCGCCGTTTTGGCAAGTTCGTCGCACAGCCGGTAAAGATAAGATACCAGTGAGGCTGCTGCATCGATGGCGTTGACGCCATCCTGCGGGCGGCTTGAATGGGCTTCGCGGCCGCGCACCGTGGTCGTCATCGCACAGATGCCTTTATGGGCGGTGGCGATCTGCATTCCCGTGGGCTCACCGACGATCACCGCTGCGGGGCGCGGCAGTTCCGACCGGATGGCGTCAATCAGCCGCCCGACGCCCAGACAGCCGATTTCCTCATCATAGGAAAACGCGTAATGCAGTGGCCGTCGCAGGTCCATTTCGGCGAAGCGGGTTGTCATTGCCAGGGTGCAGGCGATGAAGCCCTTCATGTCCGCGCTACCCCGACCATAGAGCTTGCCGTTTGCTTCTGTGAGCGTGAAGGGGTCGGTCGACCAATCCTGACCGTCAACCGGTACGACGTCGGAATGACCTGAAAGCACCACGCCGCCGGGTATGTCCGGGCCGATGGTGCAGAACAGATTCGCCTTGGCACCGTCGGCAGAAGGTATCAGGCGTGTGGTTGCCCCACGGTCCGACAGGTAATCGGCAACGAACTCGATCAGTGGCAGGTTGGAATTCCGCGACGTGGTGTCGAAGGCGACGAGGTCACGCAGCACGGATTTCGTTTCGTCAAGGACAGATGTATCGGTGACGTCTGAACCCGTCCCGCTTCTAGCCACGCCAGAACCATGGCGCAAAGAGCACGAGGACCGTGAACAGTTCGAGCCGGCCCAGGAGCATGCCGGCGCTCAGCACCCATTTGGCTGAATCCGGCAGGGTGGAATAATTGCCGGTTGGCCCGATTATATCGCCCAGTGCCGGGCCGACGTTGCAGATTGCCGAAGCGGCGGCAGATATGGCGGTCAGGAAGTCGAGACCGATGAAATGCAACATGCCCGCCAGGACGGCAAAGGTCAGCATGAAGAGGAAGAAGAAGCTCATGACCGAGTTTTCAACTTCGTCGGTAATCGGCTGGCCGTTGAACTTGGCGATGAAGATGCCGTGCGGCCGTATCAGATGTTTCATCTGCATTTTGGCGGTCTGATAAAGAACCTGATACCGGAATATCTTGATCGAACATGTGGTCGATCCGGCGCAGCCGCCAATGAACATGATGAAGAAGAAAACGCCGGTCGCGAAAGCGCCCCAGCCAGCATAGTTCGCCGATGAAAAGCCGGTGCCGGTCATGATCGAGACGACGTTGAACGCGGATTCCCGGAAGGCCCGGAAGATATTGATGTCATTATTGACGTGATGGGCAAAGGCGACCGCCGTGACAAAAAACGCCACGATCCAGAAGAACCAGCGCACCTGATGATCGCGGAGAATAACCATGGGCTTGCCGCGCACCGCCTGTAGATAGAGCACGAAGGGAAGCGCGCCGAGCAGCATGAAACAGGTAATGATTACCTCGACTGTCGGGTCAAGAAAGGCGCCGATGGAGGCGTCGCGGGTCGAAAAACCGCCTGTCGCAATGGTTGTCATGCCATGGGCTATTGCGTCGAAGCCCTTAAGTCCCGCCATCCACAGAAGGGCGGCGCACCCCGCGGTGAGGGCGAGATAGACAAAGCCGACGCCGCTTGCGATCTGCGCGACACGCGGCAGCACTTTCTCCGACCGGTCGGACGATTCCATCTGGAAAAGCTGGTTACCACCGATTTTCAGCATCGGCAGAATTGCGATCGACATGACGATGATACCGATTCCACCGAGCCATTGCAGGATTGCACGCCAGAGCAGAATGCCGCTCGGCGCTGTATCCAGCGAGGTGATGACGGTCGACCCGGTTGTGGTCAGCCCGGACATGGCTTCAAAAAATGCATCCGTGAAACTGAGACCAAGATCCGCGAATACAAACGGCAGGGCGGCGAAGAACGTCATCGCCAGCCAGCTCAGTGTCGTCAGCACAAAGGCCTGGCGCACGGAGAACCGGTCCGGCGGCGCCATTGTCGTCAACAGGAGCGTGATACCGATAAAGGCTGTGAGCCCGGCCGAACCTGCGAATACCTGCCAGTCGGGATGCCCGACGACGAGGTCGGCCACAAGCGGCGCGCACATAGCCGCTGCCAGGGTCGTCAGCAGAATGCCGATTATGTAGAGAACGGGTCGAAAATCGAGCAAGGCTCAGATCCTGTGCTGTTGCTCAGGTTAGTTGAGCTGCCGCGCCTCGTGCGGGCAGTCGAGCGAAAAGGCAGGTACTTCAATATCGAATTTATCGCCCGATGGCGTACTCATCTGATAGCTGCCTTTCATGATGCCTGACGGCGTGGGCAGCGGTGTACCGCTGGTGTATTCATAGCTTTCGCCGGGATTCAGCACAGGCTGTTCGCCGACCACGCCGGCGCCCCGCACTTCCTGAACACGGCCCATGCCATCGGTGATGTGCCAGTAGCGTGTGAGAAGCTGCACGGTCTCGGTGCCTTCATTCTCAATCTGCACCCGATAGGCCCAGACATACTGGGCGTTGTCCGGCTCGGATTGGTCGTCGAGGTAAACCGGTTCGACCTGAACGCGAATTTCCCGGGTAACGGCTGAATACATGGATCCTGTCCGGCTTGTGTTGCGCGCATCCTATCGGATTTCGGCGCGAAGTGGAATTTGCGCTTTTTACGCTTTTAGCGCCTCTGCAAAGGCCTGGTCGAGGTCGTCCTGGATATCCGCGGGGTCTTCTAGTCCTACCGACAGGCGAACCATGCCGTCATCCAGACCCAGGAAGTCCCGGTCTTCCACACTCAGTCGCTGGTGGGTGGTGGTGGCCGGGTGTGTCATCAGGCTTTTGGAATCGCCGAGGTTGTTTGAAATATCGATCAGCTTCAGCGCATTCATGAACTTGAAGCAGCGCTCTTTGCCGCCTTCGAGCGAGAACGTCACGAGGCTGCCGAAATCCGTCATCTGCGATGCCGCAAGTTCATGCTGCGGATGGCTTGGCAGACCGGGATAGCGGACCTTGGCCAGATCGGATCGGTCTTCCAGGTAATCGGCGATCTTACGGGCGTTCTCGCAATGGCGCCGGATCCGCAGATCGAGGGTCTCGAGTCCCTTCAGCATCACCCATGCATTGAACGGGCTGAGCGACGGGCCTGTATGGCGCAGGAACGGCTTGAGCGTGTTTTCGCAGTAATCCTCGTCGCCGAGCACCATGCCGCCGAGGCATCTTCCCTGACCGTCGATATGTTTGGTCGCCGAATAGACGACGATATCGGCGCCGAGTTCCAGCGGTTTCTGCAGCAGCGGGGTCGCGAACACGTTATCGACGATGACTTTCGCACCGGCCTTGTGGGCAAGCTCGGAGACCGCCTTGATATCGACGATGTCGAGGCCCGGGTTGGACGGGGTTTCGACGAATACGCATTTCGTCGGGCGTTTCAGCGCGTCTTCCCACTGGTTGAGGTCGGTACCGTCGACGATCGTTGTTTCGACGCCCCATTTCGGCAGAATTTCGGTCAGAATATACAGGCAGGAACCGAACAGCGCGCGGCTGCCGACGACATGGTCACCCGCCTGCACCATCGATGCCATGGACGCGAAGACGGCGGCCATGCCTGTGGCCGTGGCCTTGCCGACGGCGGCGCCTTCCATCAGCGCCATGCGATCCTGGAACATGTCGACGGTGGGGTTCGAAAACCGTGAATAGATGAACCGGTCGACCCGGTCCTTGAAGGCGTCTTCGGCCTGTTCTGCGTATTCGTAGACATAGCCGGATGTGGCGTAGATCGCTTCGCCGGTTTCGCCGAACTCGCTGCGTTTGGTGCCGCCACGGACCGCAAGGGTTTGTGCGCGCCAGCTATCCTGAACGGGTTTGTTTATCGCCATTTTCTGCTCCCGGGCCTTCGCCCAAATAAAAACCCCCGACCGAACGGCCGGGGTTTCAGGAACCTCCGACCTTTTAGCGATTTTTTTTACGTGGCCGCAAGCCGGTCGGCTCAAATCTCCACGAGAAGGCAGCTAAATACGCTCCCTCGTTATATGCGTCAAGCGTTGCTTTCGGTTAATCCTTTTCGCCAGGCCAGAATAGACGCCGTGAACAACACCATTGCGCCGCCCTGATGGGCCCACGCTATGTAGATCGAGGCGCCGGACAGGATCGTTGCAATGCCGAGGCAGAACTGGACCCCGGCAAAGACGGCGACCCAGGTCGTGGGGCCGGTTTTCGCGCAGCCGTGGCGCCACCATAGCCAGATCGCCGCGATTACGGTGCCGATGGCGAGGACCCGGTGGATGAACTGCACCGTGCCGATATTTTCGAACACGTTCAGCCATACGGGGGATATCGACAATGCATGGGGCGGTAGAAGACCGCCGTCCATCAGCGGGAAGGTCGTAAAGACGGCGCCGCCATCCATCCCGGCGACAAGCGCGCCCCATATCATCGTGATGAATATCAGGATGCTCAGGTTACGGGCGCCCCTGCCGATGGAGGTACCCCGCGTATCCACTGTCCTGAGGCCAAGCGCGGTATAGAGCATGGCGGCGTAGATAATAACGGCGAGGCCGAGATGCGCGGCGAGCCGGTACTGGCTCACGGATGGCTGGTCGACAAGGCCGGATTTCACCATGTACCAGCCGAGCACCCCCTGCAGGCCGCCGAGAACGAACAGGATCGCCAGACGTCCTGTCAGGCCGGCGGGCAGGCGGTAGCGGATCAGGAACCACAGGAAGGGCAGGAAATAGACGATTCCGATGATGCGGCCGAGAACGCGGTGGAGATATTCGAGCCAGAATATCCGCTTGAAATCTTCCAGTGCCATCCAGAAGTTCAGTTTCTGGAACTCCGGCGATTGCCGGTAGGAATCGAAAACAGCGGTCCATGCCGCTTCATTCATCGGCGGTATCCAGCCGGTAAAGGGGCGCCAATGGACGATGGAAAGACCGGATTCGGTCAGCCGTGTGATGCCGCCCAGCAGAACCATGGCGAATACCAGCGCACAGCAGATATACAGCCAGTATTCGATCGCCTTCAGCGGCGCAGAGGGACGCGTTGTCGCCATTTGGGTCGCCATTTGGTCAGCCGGGCCCAAGCCTGTTGTTCAGTCACGTATATCGCCTAACTAATCGGCGATTGTCCCACAGGCAACCGTCTGCGGCGCTATGTCACCCACCGTGCAGCAATTGCGCCGGAATCAGTAAAGTCCGGTCCTGCGCGCCTAGAGGCTGGTGTGACGGGCTCTTGCGCCCCGCTGGATTGCGGCAGCCGCGAGCGGGTCGATTTCCAGGTCGTAGGAAAGAACTTCGAGAAGCTGCAGTTCTTCCTGGCTGGCATGGCCATCCGCGGCGACGATTTCGCAGGCAAACGCGTAAGCCGTCTCGCGCAGGCGTGCGGGCAGCGCTTCCTTGATCTGGGAAATCGCCGCGTCGACACCACCGTCGCTCGCCAGTACTTCGGCACAGGCCTCTGCGTCTGTTGTCAGGTCGTCCGGCTCGTAATCGGCAAAGGCCGGCATACGATCGACCAGCTGTCCAATGCGGAGAAGCTCCACGTCGGTCATTTCTGCATCGATCGCGGAAGCGATGACCATCGTATAAATCAGGGCGGCGTGAGGGTTGAGACTGCTCATAACGATATCTTCTCCTTGTTGCCCCCGCAGGTAATGCCCCACTGCTTTGACGTCAAGTTATTCCGGTTGCGACAGGAAGTCCCGGGTTGCCGCCACCGCCTCTGCGAGGCCGACCCGTTGGATATCGACCCCGTCGGGAAAGGCACCCGCCAGGCGCGATGGCATCATCGGATCGAGCATGACGAACACGCCTGAATCGTCCGCCCGTCGGACCAGACGGCCATAGGCCTGTTTCAGCCTCAGGCGCGTTATCAGGTCATCATAGCGCGACCGGGTGAAGGCTTTCCGCCGGGCCCGGTGGAGTATCGACGGGCGCGGCCAGGGTACCCGGTCGAACACGATCAGACGAAGGCTGCGCCCCGGCACATCGACCCCGTCACGCACGGCATCGGTTCCGAGAAGACAGGATTGTTCTTCGGCCCGGAAAATCTCCACCAGGCTGCCCGTATCCATACGGTCAACATGCTGCGCGAGCAGGGGGTACCCCATTTCCTCCAGCGTCGGGGCAATTCGCTCATGCACGCTGCGCAGCCGGCTGATTGCCGTGAACAGGCCCAGTGCTCCGCCGCCCGAGGCGACGAAGAGTTCGCGATATGCGGCTGCGACCTGGTTCATGTCGTCCTTGCGCACGTCGGTAACGACGAGGACCCGGGTTTGTTCGGGATAGTTGAAGGGCGATGTGACCTGCGCTCGATAGGGCGGCTGTTCCAGATGCACGGCACCTGTTCGCTGCTCCGCCGACTGCCAGTCCAGTTCGTTGTCGCCGGTGCCGTCGCGCAGTGTTGCAGACGTCACCACGATGCCATGTGCCGGTTCGGCCACGGTCTTGGCAAAAGGCAGCATCGGGTCGATCCAGTGACGGTGCATCCCGACATCGGCATCGCGCCCCTGCGCACGGGTGACCGAGAACCAGTCGACGAATTCTTCCGGCACGCCCTTGGCAAGCGCATCGAGCATGGATTTCCAGGCTTCAAGTTCGCCCTCTGCGCGGCGGCGCAGGCCCCGGCTGACGCTTTCAATCCGGTTGCGCGTCGGTGTGTCGAGGTCGCTTGAATTTTCATCCAGTGCCAGCAGCAGGCGTTCGGACAGGGCACGCATCGGCTGGATCAGGCGGTTGAGAGATTCCCGCAGCTCGCGCGCCGCATCCAGCAGGCCGGGCACCGGACTGTCGGTTTCTGTTTCCAGGTCATATGGCGAACGCGCGTCCTTGGCGCGGGCATATACCTGCTGGCGGATTTCGGCCAGGAACAGCTCGGCGTCTCCGCGTGCGGTACCGCCGGCGATGCGCTGGTTCCAGCCGGGACCGGGCAGGGCGTCTGCAGCTTCGACGATGGCGTCGACAAATTCGCCGATCCGTTCGTCCAGCGCTGCAATATCTTCAATGCGGCGCTGAAGACCCCGGGCGCGGGTCTTGCGACCTTCTTCCGGTCCGAGCAGCCAGCGGCGCAGTTCGGCACCTTCCTGGCCACTCAACTGGGCGGAGAACGCGCTGTCCGCGGCGTCGAACAGGTGATGCCCTTCGTCGAATATCAGCCGTGTCGGAATCTGTCCGTCATCCATGCCCCCGGTCGCCGTCTGTGCCAGTACAAGCGCATGATTGGCGACCACGATATCCGCGCGCTTGGCGCGGCGGACGGTCTTTTCCACGAAACAGCGATGATAATGGGCGCAGGCGGAATATATGCACTCGCCGCGCCGGTCGGTGAGGCCCACGGTATTGCGCGGTGTTGCGATATCTATCAGCCAGGCGGGGAAATCCGCGCCTCCCATATCGCCGTCGCGGGTCGCCGACGCCCAGCGTGCCATCAGGCCAAGCCCGATGGAATCCTGGGGGCGGCCCCGGAGCCCGGTGATCGCGTCTTCGTAATTCAGCAGGCACAGGTAGTTTTCGCGGCCTTTACGGATGACGACCTTGCGCGCCTTTACCCGTGGGTCCGGGTGCAGGCGGTCGAGCTCGCTGTCGATCTGGCGCTGCAGGTTCCGTGTATAGGTGCTGATCCACACCGTACCGTCATTGCGTTCCGCCCACAGGCTCGCGGGTGCGATATAGCCGAGGGTCTTGCCGACACCGGTCCCGGCCTCGGCGAGCACGGTATTAGGGGCGTCTTCTTCGTCGCGGGGCGCGAAAGCGTGAGATACTGCCGCTGCATAGTCGCCCTGCTGCGGCCGGTCTTCAGCATGTTTGCCGACAAGCTTCGCGAGCCGGGCGCGTGTTTCGTCTTCCGGGACCGGCAGGTTGCCCGGCTGTGCGTCGGGGGCGAATTCCGACCATTCGGGGAGCCGTCGCCATATTTCGAGCGCGCGGTTGGCAAGCCCGTCCATCGCCGGCGGTGTTTCGGCGGCCAGTGCGCGCAGTACCAGCGGTGTCCAGCCCCAGTTCGCGGCTTCCATCATGCGGGCGGTTTCCGCCGCGAGGTCCCGGTCGCGGCCCGGTTCCATTCTGATCAGGTCCGTCAGCAGGGCACCGCCTGCCAATTGCAGGATGCGCGCCTCGTCATCGATGTCGGTCGGTTTGTCGAGACCCAGCGCCGCCGCCAGCCCCGACGGTGTCGGCCGGCAGAATGTCGCCGGGCGGACAAACGCGAATAGCTCCAGAAGGTCGAGCGCCGGAAACGGTGAGGTGTTCAACCGGCGAGCCGTCGCGGGCGCATGACAGACCATGGGGACGAGACCGTCGGAGATACGTTTAATGGCCGCCGTGGGCGCCAGCCGTTCGGGCGTGCCGTCCGGTTGCCGCAGGACGGCGCCCCTGTGGCCGACGGCGAGGGCTGCGAGGTCCAGTGGTCGCACGTTGGCGACAGGCGCCTGCTGAGCGTGACCGTCGTCAGATAGCGCGGTTGGGGGTGTGTCGGGTGAAGGTGCCTCGGTCATCGGGGGAGTATAGCCGAATCCGGGAGGGCACATGGGCGGAACACGTCCGGTACTAAACTCGCTGGCTCAGCCAGATCGCAAGGCGGGAGCCTTTTTTGATCGCCGTCGACAGAATTTCATAGCCGGGGGCCAGTTCAGCGTCGTGTTCGAGCGCGGTGTCACGGTGTTCCAGCTCGTCCTCGCGGAATTTCTCAATCGTGTCGCGAAGCTCAGCCTCGTCATCGCCCAATAGGGCGGCCTGCTGGGCATAATGATCGTCGATGACCTCTTCAATGGCGGCGGTGCAGGCCATTGCTGCGCGTTCGCCCATCATCGCGGTCGCCGCGCCCAGCGCGTATCCGGCCACATGCCACACCGGCATCAGGGCAGTGGGGCGCACGCGGCGCTCGGCGATCAGGTTGTCGAATGTTTCAAGATGCTCGCGTTCCTGTTCCGCCATTTCGCGGATCGTATCGCCCACGGGGGAGTTGCCGAGAACCGAAAGCTGACCTTTATAGATCCGTACGGCCCCGTATTCACCGGCATGGTCGACCCGGACAATACGCTCCAGCATCTGTCCGGTCGGGATATCGCCCGGCAGGATACCGTGTTCCGTTAGTCGTTTGCGTACGGTCATGAATATCTTCTCCGCGTCTGGTTCCAGGCGGCCATACCGCAGAATACCATCAATCCGAGAGAAGCGAGGGCATTCCATGCTGCAATCGATACGCCGAAAAGCGACCATGGGATTTCGTCGCAACGGACGATCGGGGCGGCAAGAAGCTGCGCCCGGAGATCTTCTATCGTCGTCGCCTCGTTCAGCGAGCCGAACCCGGTGCAGGAACTAGGGCCCGCGATCCAATGCTGTTCGACACCGGTGTGATACAGCGCAATGCCGGCCCCGACCGCGAAGGTCAGACAGGCAAGCCAGGTCAGGAGGATGCGTTCGCGCGGGCCACGGAACCACAGCAGCGCCCCGAGACCGATCACGATGGCGATGCCATGGGGAATGCGCTGCCATATACATAATTTGCAGGGTGCCAGGCCGCCGAGATATTGCGACCCGAGGGCGGTGGTCAGGGCTATTGCTGATGCCCACATCGCCCAGATCACGGCGGTCCGGTCGTCGATACGGCGGCCCAGAATGATCATCGAGGTGGCCTCATCGCAGCATCCTCATGCGATGACTTTGAGCAGAATGAAGCCGCCAACCAGGAGCACGCAGAAGACGGCGAACATCAGCCCAAGGCGTTTTTCGATGAATTCGCGGATCGGCGGGCCGAAGTAATAAAGCAGGGCGGCGACGACGAAGAACCGCAACCCGCGGGCCAGCACCGACGCACCGGTAAAGGTCGTCAGGTCCAGCTCGGTGACGCCGCTGGCGATGGTGATCACCTTGTAGGGGAACGGGGTCACCCCGGCGATAAAGACGATCCAGCCGCCATATTCGTTATAGCGCGCCGTGAAGTCGGAAAACTTGGCCGCATAGCCATAGAATTCGAGAACCGGGCGGCCGACGCTTTCATAAAGCCCCGCACCGATTGCGTAGCCGAGCATGCCACCCAGAACGGATGCGATGGTGCACATCGCCGCATATCGCCAGGCCTTGTCACGGGCGGCAAGGATCATCGGAATAAGCAGAATGTCCGGTGGGATCGGGAAGACCGAGCTTTCGACGAAGGCGACGGCGCATAATGCCCACACGGCGTTCTTGCGCGAGGCGAGGTCCATCGTCCAGTCGTAAAGGCGGCGCAGCATCGGCATTCCTTGAGGCGGGTCTTGGGGCGGATAATCGCGGTTTAACAGCGGGTCTGCCGGCGGGCAAGACAACACTGCGTCGCCGGCGTCATCCGCCGGGGGTATCCACGGTATTATCCTACGCTTTCCCTCTGCCGCGAACTTGCCCTAATATCTGACGATGAACACACAACCTGTCTTACCGGACGCGCCCGATGCCGCGTCCCTGATCGCCGCGGCCCGTGCGCTTGCGCCCGGACTGCGTGCCCGTGCCGCCGAGACGGATGCGCTTCGCCGTCTGCCGGATGAAAACGTCGCCGAGATGAAAAAAGCCGGATTGTTCAGGGTGATACAGCCGGAACGATGTGGCGGCTGGCAGATGGATTTTCATGCGCATCTCGATGTGGTCGAAGAGGTCGCGGCGGGATGCGGCTCGTCCGGCTGGTGCCTCGGCGTGCTGCAGATCCACTCCTGGGTCGCAGGCCTGCTCAGCGAGCAGGCGCAGAAAGATATCTACGATGATGACCCGGATGCCCTGATCGCCGCGGTGCTGAACCCGCGTGGCAAGGCCCGCAAAACCGATGGCGGCTACGTGGTCGAGGGATTCTGGCCGTTCGGCTCGGGCAGTGAGCACTCAGGCTGGATGATTCTCGGCGCACAGCTGCTGGATGACGACGACGCTGTGTTGGACGAAGGATGTTTCCTGATCCCCGCCTCGGATGTGGAGATCAAGGATGACTGGCGTGTCGCCGGCCTGCGCGGCACCGGCAGTTGCAGCCTCGTCGCAAAGGGGGCCGACGTGCCGGCTCACCGTTTTATTTCTTTCAGGGACGGACGCGTCGGCAAGACACCCGGTGCCCACCTGCATGACGGTACACTGTTCGATGCGCCGCTTTCCCCGCCATTGGCGATCGCATTATGCGGTCCTGCGGTCGGCATCGCCGCCGGGGCAATCCGCGATTTTATTGATTACGTGCCGGGCCGGACGAACCCGCATCTGCGCGGTGCATCCCAGATCGAGTCTCCGTTGACCCACCAGACGGTGGCGGAAGCGCAGGCGCAGGTCGATATGGCGCGTGTGCTGTTACATCGCGCCGCCGACGATATTCACGCGGCGGCCGAAGACGGCGGCCAGATGGACGCCGATGGACGCGCGCGGATCCGGATGGATAGCGCCTATGCCGTGCGGCTGTGCATGGATGCGGTGGAATCGATTTTTCTTGCCTGCGGTGGCTCCGGCCTTGCCGAAAAACATCCGGTCCAGCGCGCCTGGCGCGACCTGCATGCGATCAACCAGCATGGATTGCTGCAATTGACCACGAATGCCGAAATTTACGGTCGCACCCTGCTGGGTCTCGATCCCGGAACCGACATTCTCTAGGGCGTTTCAGCTTTCGCGAAGCATTTGCGACATTTCACCGGCGCCGGCGCTGCGGCGGATATGTCTGACGCGGCTGCTAGCGTTCGAGCCTGTCGCCCTCAAGGGCCGAGATTTTATCTGAGAGTTCTGCCGGGACGGCCGCCGACTTGTGGGTTGCCTGATCCGTGTTCACCCAGACGACCTCTCCGGTTGCCCGCAGGTCTTCGCGCCCCTGCGGATGGATTTCCAGCAGGAACGTAATCGATGAACGCCCGAGGCGGGATGTGCGGACGCAAACCTCGATATCTTCATCGAACAGGATGGGCTGCTGATATTCGACCAGTGTCCGCACGGTATGAAAGTCTTCGCCCGTGCGCGTGACCTGCCCCCGGTAGTCGTAGGGCAGGGCGCGGAAATACTCGGTGATCGCGGTGTCGAAATAGGTCAGGTAATGGGCATTGAAGACGATCATCTGACCATCCACTTCGGAGTATCGCACGCGGAACGGCCATGCGAATTGAAAGTCCGGCCTTGCCATGACTTAACCCGGCTTGCGGGCGTGGATGAGCCGGGTCAGCCCGGGAATCATCCCGTCTTCCTGAATGTCGACGAAGCCTGCTTCTTGCAGGCGTGTGCGCAGCCAGCCGGGCGTCACCGACCGGGCTTCCGGCGTAAACGCCATGTGCTGCAACTGCCAGAGCGCTGCCATGGGCGGCCCCGTGCGGTCGTCCTCGACCATGAAATCATGGATCATGAAGCTGCCGCCGGCTTCAAGGCATTCAAATGCATAATCAATAAGACGCGGGACTTCTTCGCCCGGAATGCCGCTGAACAGGTAGGACATCAGGATCGCGCCCTGTTCCTTTGGCCACTCGGCGACGAGTGCATTTGACGGGATATAGCGTATCCGGTCGACCATGCCGGCCTTGGCGATGAACTGCCAGCCGATCTCCGCCACGTTGGGAAAGTCGATGATGGTGGAGACAAGATTCGGATAATTCTCCAGCAGCCGAATGCTCATCGCACCTGTGCCGCCGCCGACATCGAGCAGGGTTTCAGCCTTGCTGAGATCGACCAGTCGGGCAAGCGTGCGCCCCGGTCCGAGAGAGCCCGCGTGCTGTGCTTCGCAATAGATCAGCGCCTGCTCCGGATCGGCCATCCAGTGCTGATAGGAATCAATGGAATCGGAGTCCAGTGTGCCGTCCAGTACCTGGTTCAGCTGTTCGAGCAGCGGATACATCTGCTGGTCGATCTGGTAGCGCAGATAATCGCCGAATTCGTATTTCGCCCCCCTGGCCAGAAACGCTGCCGCCCCGGGGGAATTTGCATAGGTTTCACCCTCGTTACTGCGTTCGACCATGCCAATGGTGGTCAGCGCGGTCATCAGGGTTGTGACTCGGTTGATTGGAATGCCGGCCGTCTCGGCGATCTGCTGTGAATTTCTCGGTCCGTCGGCCAGCTGGGTGAAAACATCGATATGCAGTCCGGCAAACAGCGCTTTCGATGCCATGAACCCGAATGCAATGCTGGAAACCTCCTCTGCCGATTCCAACAGGGTAGTGTCCATTAGCTCGTTCTCCGTGTTGTCCCGGTCTGCAGGAAATGTGCCCAACAGGCACGCATATCCGGGAATGTATAAAACGCAGCTGCATCCTGTCGGCCCAGAGAGTTTCCTTCCTGAACCAACGACGCCTGCCGACGATGTTGGGATTTATATGATGAGACCGAGGATAAAGGCTCTG
>ENA-UOXV01000569-UOXV01000569.1-marine-metagenome-genome-assembly--contig:-NODE-569-length-53099-cov-5.688372_pt1 | contig 53099 bp, 53 predicted proteins | sample MGYA00238165_ERZ766961 | MGnify/ENA primary metagenome ERZ766961 (study PRJEB28924, sample SAMN03173240) | marine metagenome | biome: Marine; feature: Water; material: Subsurface seawater | place: North... | reverse complement strand
TCGAGTTGGACAAAAAACTCACAAAAGTAATGACCACAAATACTGAATAGCATTCAAAGAAATTCAAATGCCTTCTTACTTAGAATGGGGCCCCTATTGTTTGTGCCCTCTTTCATCATACCGATACCAACCACGACCCGATTTTCGCCCAGCCCTCCCCGCTGCAACAATTTGCTTTAGAATTGGCCGAGGCAGAAATCTCTCTCCATAGGCTTCTTCCAAAATTTTACCTACCTGTAAATTTAATGTGTTACTGGTCAAATCCATTAATTCAAATGGACCGACCGGATGGCCCAACCCCAACTTGCAACCAATATCAATATCTTCGGGGGAGCAAGCGCCTTCCTCCACCAACCGAAGGGCCTCATTCCATAGTGCAAACAACATACGGTTTACTGCAAAGCCAACAACATCTTTTACCTGGATAGGGACCTTACCAGCCTCTACACATGCCATAGCTGCTATTTCTGCCACCTTTTGATTTGTGTCCATAGCACTTATAACCTCAACTAACTTCATACGATGAACTGGGGAAAAAAAATGGAGGCCTAAAAAGTTTTTTTGCCTTTCATCCGACAGATTAGCTGCCAGCACAGTTATTGATATACTGGACGTATTGGAAGCTATTACACAATTGGCTGGCAATATGTTATCTAACTTCTCAAAAACGATACCTTTTACATCTTTGTCTTCAAAAACGGCTTCAATAACCATTTCGCGATCCGCAAAGTCTTCTAAAACAGTCGTCGTTTGAATTTGAGCGAGTGCCCCTAGTTTATCTTCTTCTGTCCAAAAGCCTCTTGATATTCCAGAATCAAGAACCTCTGACAATTTTTTTACAGCGTTATTGAGACCTTCCTGGGAGGTATCAGCTAGAATCACAGCTTTTCCTGCTAACGCAAAAACCAAAGCTATTTCCGACCCCATCATCCCAGCACCAACTACACCAAGTTTTCCGATAGACATGTATAAATCCCCTATTCGATGACGTTAACGCTATCCTGAGCGATAACACTTGCTAGAGTATTCTCTACCAAATAGCAAAAGGGATTGTAAAATGCGAATGCATGGGAAGATTGGGTTGGTTACAGCTGCGGGATCTGGCATGGGAAAGGCTGGAGCAATCAGATTTGCCCAGGAAGGAGCATCTGTCGGAGTTGTCGACATTAACTCTGATGCTGTTGAGGCTGTCGTAAAGGAAATAAAAGATGCTGGAGGTAATGCAATTGGAATTGTTGCTGACCTCACAAAAGACGATGAATCAAGATACATTGTGACTAAGACAGTCAACCATTTTGAAGGTCTAGATTTCGTTTGGAACCATATTGGTTATCCTGGGCTAGCCTCAATAGAAGGCATCGAAATGGCCGATTTTGAATTAACATTGGACCTAAACCTAAGAACAATCTTAGTAACTACAGAGGCTGCCCTCTCCGAATTTCGTATCCGAGGTGGGGGGAGCTTGCTTTACACCGCGTCTAGTTCAGGCCTGATGGGGTCTGGATACAGTCCAGTTTACTCTATGGCAAAATTTGGTGTTGTAGGTTTTACAAAGGCTCTTGCGAAAAGGGTTGCCAAGGATAATGTTCGAGCCAACGTCATTTGCCCTGGGCCAATTGATACACCAATGCTAAGGGTTTTTGTTGCTCGCCCAGATCAACAGTCTACACATGGCTTGGACAAAGAAGGGCTGGTAAAAAAACGCGGCAGTTCGGGCCCGATGGGACGACCTGGACAACCAGATGAAGTAGCTAACGCTGCACTTTTTCTGTTATCTGATGAAGCCTCATTTGTTAACGGCATAGCTATGCCGGTAGATGGCGGTATCACAGCCTAATCAGATTATCAGTAAAACATTCGTCCAAAGACTTAGATGATGCCCTATACACTAAAAAGCCGGCGAGCATTGCCAGTAAGCATCGACTCCATATCACCGTTAGAAAATTCTGCGCTTTCAATCACAGAGCGGGGTTCTTGATCACCGATAGGGAACGGATAATCAGACCCTAACATAATTTTCTCAACCCCAACTTTCTTGGACAAAAACCGAAGGATGTCAGGTTGGAAAACTATACTATCAAAATAAAGCTTATGGAACTGCTCGACGGGATCAACAACAAGATCGGGGAAAGCACGAAAGTTTTGCTCTAATCGCCCCAACATGTATGGCAACGCACCTCCTCCAGTTGAGGCAACTATTATTAGGTTTTCATATTTTGTTAAATGTCCGGTAAATAACATACGGCTTATCGCCACAGAAACATCGCAGACGCGCCCTACCGCATTCATCATTTGCATATCATGTAGACGCGCATCATCAGAACCAAACATTGGATGGATTATTATTGGGACTTGCAGTTCAGCAGCCGTTTCCCAGAATATATCTAGCTGAGGGTCATCTAAATTACCAAAACTACCATGGGGCTGTGTACCAATCATAGCACCAGGCATTCCCGCCTTTATTGCTTCTCTTAAGACCTTCGCCGCCAACTTTCCAGATTGAAGCGGCACTGTGGCTAATGGAACTACACTACCTCGATTTTTACAGTCGTTTAACATTCCTTCGTTAAGAAAACGGCTCCAATCCGCACCTTCCTCTGGCTCAATTTCATAACCAAAACTATCCAACCAACCACCTGATAATTGAAGGTCTATGCCAGTACTGTTCAAAAACTGCTGCCTAGGCTCAAATAATCTGAGCTTTGGCATTATAGGGCGCGTCGGCTTTGCACTATTGAAGGACAACTGATACTTTTCATCCGATCTAACAAGGCTAACCGATGGGAAAATTTTAACCTTTGAACCTAACGTATCTAGGATACTTTGCGGCAACATATGAGCATGGGTATCAATAATCATTAGAAAATATTCCTTCTCTCAAAACACGATCATGCCCAGATAGATTAACCACATATGTGAAATCTCAAAACATCATCGCGTTAAAAATTTTCAAGAACCACTGGCCCAATTAGAGCCGTAACAAGAACCACCCAAGCTGGGTACAGAACCTTTAGATAACCGTCAAGATCCTGCAGATGTAATTTTTTTCAGAAGGATTTAGCGTTTACCGAAAAAGTTAAATAACAAATTTTGATCAGAATAAAACTTACCTTGATACCTAAAACCTCTATCATATTTAGCCATTTTGGATCCATTTCTTTTCTTAAATGTAAATAAGTATCGAGCAAATCACATTAAAAGAATTTAATTTTTCTGTATTAATCCCTTCATGAAGAAAAGGTCTACCTCTTCTATTTTCCCCGTTTTCTCTGGGTTTTTCGTCCACATCCATCTTTAGGGAGGTTTAACTTTTCCAAACCGTAATTGTTGATTGGCATGTCCTATCAGAAAAAATCAGGGAGGAGAGACAATGAGAACGGTAATTACTATTCTTTAATAAAGGGGCAATAAAGTTGTTGTATTATTTTACTAAGGATAGATTGTTTCGTTGAGCGAAAAAATTCTAGGCCCTATCCGGAGGCCCAAGCCAACTAGGTCATAAATTCAGCCCAATCAATTGAGATTTGATTGTTCAATCACGCGAATGAAACAGCATATCAACTATCAAAATACGGTGACCTTCGAGTAACTGCCCGTAAAAATCTCTTGACCTCAAGCAAAACTACGCACATATCAGGTCATTGTTGAAAAGGTGTCTTGTGAATACGGAATGATAACTTGCTTAAGCTCACCCAATTTTTCCCCTGACATTGTTAACAAGAATCCTGGGCATCTCATGTTGAGAGGCCCTGTTAATACGCACGTCCAAGGAGACTACAATGGCGACCGGTACAGTAAAATGGTTTAATCCAACTAAAGGCTACGGCTTTATCCAACCCGATGAAGGCGGCCCTGATGCATTTGTTCACATCACAGCTCTTGAACAATCAAATATCGACACACTAAATGAAGGCGCAAAAGTAACTTTTGAACTTGAGGTTGGTCGTAACGGAAAACAAGCAGCAACTAATCTAAAGTTGATGTAATCTGCTGGGCGCCGCAGTAATCCGGCGCAAAAATGTCAGGGTGAGTGCGGATACTTTATTAGACTAAAATATCCGCACGCCCATTTTTTTTCATCAAAAGTTAATAAGATAACTTGCCTATTTGACATTTGTTAATACGATATTGCCACTAGCACTAAACATACCACCTACTCCATGTACCATGGATATTTCCGCACCATTTATCTGCGCGGGAGCAGTTCCTCTCATTTGCCGAACACCTTCCTGCAGCGCGTACATTCCATACATTCCAGAATGCATATAACTTAAACCGCCCCCATTTGTATTCATTGGAAGCCTACCACCGGGTCTAGTATTCCCATCAGAGATGAAATCTCCACCTTCGCCACGTTTAACAAACCCAAGGTCTTCTAATCCATATATTGGCAAGTGAGCGAAAGCATCATAGATCATGAGATGATTAACGTCACCATGGTCGATCCCCGCAGACTCGAATGCATTCAAACCGGCGACACGGAATGCCGCCGACGATGTGAAATCGGCCATTTGGCTAATCATAGGAGTTTCACAACTCTCTCCAGAACCACGAATATATACTGGTTTTTGCTTTAAATCTTTAGCTCGATCTGATTTTGTTAATATTAAAGCACCGCCACCATCAGTAACAAGGCAACACATTAATAATCTAAATGGGTAGCAAATCATTTTAGAATTGAGCACGTCATTTACATCAATAGGGTCCTTGAAACTTGCTCTTGGATTCTTTGCTGCCCACTCTCTTTGAACAACCGATACCATGGCTAAGGTTTCTTCGCTTAACCCAAAATCTTTCATATAGCGGAGAACTGGAATAGTAAACATTGTCGGTGGACGCGTTACACCAAAGGGTCGCTCAAACTGTTGCTGAAATAGTGATGGGAAAATTGAAGATCCGTGCCTACCAAGATTAGATCGACCACTCTCACCGTGTGTGATTAAAACAGTCTCGCACAACCCCTCATTTATTGCAGCTACTGCATGTCTTACCAAGAGCATAAATGAGCATCCACCAACTGATGTGCCGTCCAACCACTTGGGAACAATGCCAAGGTAATGCGCAATCTCTACTGCGTTATGCCCTCCGGTTGCAACACCATCTATATCCGATAACTTCAAACCGGCATCTGCTATCGCGTTCAAGGCTGCATCAGCGTGAAGTTGAACTTGAGACATTGTAGGAATCTTACCAAGTTCAGTCGTCTCAGATGCACCAACAATAGCTACAGAATTACGTTTCATGACACTATTTCTCCGCTGGTTTAAATTGTGGAAGAGTAATTTCGTCGTTTACTTTTTCAAAACTAACTTCAAGCGGCATATCTAATATCAACGCCTCTGGCGTCTGCTCACATTCCACGATATTACACATCATTTTTGGACCCTCTTCGAGTTTTGCAATCGCTATTGCATACGGCGGGGTGAAGCCAGGAGCAGGAAGATGGCTAATTACATAGCTGTGCAATGTTGCGCGCCCTGACGCTCTAATTATTTCAATATCCGTACTGCCGCTCGAAGGACAGAAATGCCGTGGCGGAAAATAAACTTCACCGGTTGATTTACATCTCTGAAGTCTGAGTTCTCCCCGTCTGGTACCATCCCAAAAGTGCTGCGTTTCCGGCGTTGGCTTTGGTAATTCTCTTTGATCGTTATCCATAACGAAAATCCATCCTAAAATTAAATGAGTTTAAAATGACTACTTATTCATGACCAACTATCGCAAGCCCATTATTCAATACGACCGTATCGCGTTCGATCACTTTAGACCTAAAGGAAATTGAGCTGCCATCTTTCCACATTTCTGTTCTAATAGTCTCCCCAGGATATACCGGCGATGAGAACCTGAGTTGAAGTGATTTGAACCGATCTGCTTCATAATTACAGCACGATTTAAGAATAGCATGACCTGCTACGCCTAATGAGCAAAGCCCATGTAGAATGGGCTTCTCAAAACCAGCCGCTTTAGCAACGGAGGGACTTGCGTGAAGGGGGTTGTAATCCCCTGACAGTCGGTAAATTAAAGCCGCTCTATCCAAGGTGGTAAGATCGGTCACTATATCTGGTTGCCTTTCGGGTAAAGTGTGTGGCAGAGGAGCCTCGTCACTAGGCCCCCCATACCCACCATTACCTCTAGCAAATGTTGTTGAGGTTAAAGTCGCCAGCTTTAATCCAGAGTCGGCATCATTTAATATTCTCTCTGTTAAAATTAATGCTCCCTTTCCAGCGCCCTTATCGACTAAGCCTGTCACTCTGGATTGCGCTTTAATAGTTGCTGATACGGGCAAAGGGTTGTGTATTTCTAATCTTTGTTCCCCATGTAAGATTTTGACCCAATCTATACCCGTTTCTGGATCCCTAGACCAAAACCCAGGACTGCCAAGAACAACAGCCATAGTCGGCAAGGCTGAAAACTTTTCGGCCTCCTCAAAAACGTATGGAAGCTGAGTCTCGTCCATTGGATCAGCTCCCAAACCGACTCCCAAGGCGTAAAGAATAGTATCTTTCGAGGTATAACTTTGAGTCACCTCGTCAAACTTCCAATTTTTCAACTTTTCATATTCGAACGTCATGAGCACAATCCAGGAATTCAGTTATTTTATTAAATAGGGTCCCAACTAAAAACATCTTGGGATCGATCTAGCGGATAGAAACCTGCCTCCATGGAGGGGATAGCATGTTCTAGAACGGTTTCGGGGGTCCACCCCTCACCCCGATGCACAGAACGCGTGGGTCGTGATTGCCCCATTAAAAATATTTCATTATTTCGAACTCCAAAAATCTGACCCGTGACTTTTGACTCAGGGACCGATAAAGCAACTGCTACAGGAGCTATCTTGGCGGTCGTCATAGTTTTTAGCTTTTCAACTCGAGCTCTTTGAACATCATCCCCTATTGGAATGGTTCCTATCATTCGGCTCCAAGCAAATGGGGAAATACAATTCGATCTAACATTGAATCGTCCCATGTCTAAAGCAATCGACTTCGACAAGCCGGCTATCCCCAACTTAGCGGCCGCATAATTGGCTTGACCAAAATTACCAATTAAACCTGACGTTGACGTCATATGCACAAACGAACCTGACTCTTGCTCTCTAAAAACGGTGGCAGCAGCGCGACTGACATTGAAACCACCTTTGAGGTGAACTGAAATTACTGAGTCCCAGTCATCTTCAGTCATTTTATGGAAGATAACATCTCTAAGAATTCCAGCATTATTGACAACGATGTCAAGGCCTCCTAATTCGTCCATCGCCTGGCTCACCATATCTTGGGCAGCCGCAAAATCAGCCACACTACTGAAATTCACTACTGCTTTGCCTCCTTGATCCTCTATTTCCTTAGCCACTTCCATGGCAGGAATTCGGTCCTCTCCCTCTCCTTGAGTTGTTCCCCCTAAATCGTTTACGAGAACCTTAGCGCCGGCCGCGGCAAATGCTAATGCATAATCACGCCCAATCCCTCTACCTGCGCCCGTAATCAGGGCTACCTTGCCCTCTAAAAGCTTCTTACCAGTCATAAAACTACTCCATTAGCTTGGTGGTTTGCCTCTAGCACTATCTCAGCTAAGACTTGTTATCACATTCACATTGCCTCTATGATTAAAATATACTGTATCAACTGAATAAATATCAACCTGCCTCCGGCCAATTTATTATCGACACCAAAACTAAGGAAGAAAGATTTTAATATGTTACCAAGGACGTTATTTTCAGAAGAACACGAAATTTTTCGCGATGCCACAAAACGATTTGTAGAAGCGGAGATTATTCCTCACCATAAAGAATGGGAAGAGAATGGTATTGTGAGTAGAGACCTCTGGCGAGCTGCTGGAGAACAAGGCTTATTATGCTGCACTGTCCCAGAAGAATATGGCGGCCCAGGCGGCGATTTTTTACATAGTGTGATAGTGAACGAAGAGCTCGCTAAAGTCGGAGCTACTGGCCCCGCTTTTCCATTGCACTCAGACATTATTGTTCCCTACCTTCAAGCATATGGTTCCGAAGACCAGAAAAAAGAATGGTTACCCAAAGTAGTTTCTGGAGAAACCATTATGGCGATAGGTATGACTGAACCGGTGGCTGGCTCGGATCTACAGGGAATTAAGACAAGAGCTGATAGAGATGGAAACCATTTTGTTGTTAATGGACAAAAGGTTTGGATTTCCAACGGTCAAATAGCAGATTTGTATATTGTAGCTTGCAAAACAGATCCAGATCAAGGGGCAAAAGGTATCAGTCTCATATTGGTAGAGGGAAACCGTGATGGCTTTGTACGCGGGAAAAATCTCGAAAAAATTGGCTACAAGGCACAAGATACTTCAGAACTTTTTTTTGAAAATGTCCGAGTGCCTATAACTAATCTATTAGGACAAGAAGGTCGTGGATTTGCGCACCTTATGCAACAACTTTCGCAAGAACGGCTAGTTGTCGCTATTAGATGCGCTACCGCGCTTGAGACTGCGCTTGAGGAAACAATTACATACACCAGCGAAAGAAAGGCTTTTGGACGAAGCATATCCGACTTTCAAAATACTCGATTTAAATTAGCTGAAGTCAAAACACTGGCGATGGTTACTCGCGCGTTTACCGACCAGTGCATTGATCTCCACGTAAATGGGAACTTGAGTTCGGAAGATGCTGCAGCAGCAAAATTGCAAACTACCGAAGCTTTAAACAAAGGAGTGGATGAATGCCTTCAACTGCATGGCGGTTACGGCTATAGTTGGGAGTATCCAATAGCCCGCGCTTGGGCCGATGCTCGTATGTCGCGAATCGCCGGAGGCTCCTCTGAAATCATGAAAGAAATCATAAGTCGTAATATTTTACCCTCTAAAAAATAGAATATAATTTATTATTCTTTTGTCTCCTCAATTTTTATATCTGATAATTTTTGAAATACTTTGAAAACAGCACTATCATCTTCACGGCCAAAGCCTGAAGCTGAAGCAGCTAAAAACTGTTGATGTGCTGCGGCTGTTAATGGCAAGGGGAAACGCATCTCCTGGCCCGTTCCAAGCACGATGCCAAGATCTTTCACAAAAATATCCACCGCACTCAAAGGAGCGTAGTCGTCATCTAGGATATGTGGCACTCGGTTCTGCCACATCCAGGAAGACCCTGCTGAACCTGATATTACATCGTACAACTCCCTTGGATTAGCGCCAGCACGAACTCCAAAAGCCATAGCCTCAGCAGCTGCCGCTATATGGACCCCAGCTAGTAGTTGATTAACAGTTTTGACAGTTGAGCCAATACCATACTCACTTCCCAACCGATAAATTTTTCCCGATATAGCATCCATTATATCAGCGACCTTTTCAAAGGCAGAATCAGGACCCGATGCCATAATAGATAGATTCGCCGACCTTGCTCCAGCGGCACCTCCACTAACTGGCGCATCTATCATTTCAAATCCGTGATCTAATAGACGATTACCACATTCTTTTGCATAAGCTGCAGGAACGGTACTGCTTTGAATGACGACTGCTCCAGAAGATAATCCCTCGACGGCCCCGTCGATGTCAAAAAGTACATCTTCAACTTGTTTATCATTCACAACTAGAACAATGACGGCTATACAGTTTTCCACCGCAGATTTCACGGAATTCTTCACTGTACCGCCGGCCTCTTCTAAACCTTTCATAGCATTTTTATTTACGTCAAAACCAACAACCTCAAATTGCCTCTCCAAAAGAGACAGGGCTACCCCCATACCCATTGATCCAAGACCCAGCACACAAATTTTTCTATTAACGATCATTAATATCACCTAGCTTGCTAAAATGTTTAGTGATTAAATATGTTTTTAATTGAGCGGGATTTGAGAATGGTTTAGACAAGTTAATCGCGCTCAATACACATAGCAACGCCCATCCCGCCACCGATACAAAGTGTAGTTAATCCTTTTTTAGCATCACGCTTTTGCATCTCGTAAAGCAGCGTTATCAATACGCGAGCGCCAGACGCCCCAATAGGATGTCCTAGTGCTATCGCCCCACCGTTTACATTCACTTTTTCTGTATCCCAGCCCATATCCTTATTCACTGCACAAGCTTGAGCGGCAAAAGCTTCATTAGCCTCTATCAAATCTAAACCTTTTGCTGACCAGCCGGCTTTTTCTAGAGCAGCTTTGCTTGCTGGTATTGGCCCCGTTCCCATAATAGCAGGGTCTACGCCTTTTGTAGCGAATGAAGCGATTCTTCCGAGCGGTTTAATGCCTCGCCTATTTGCTTCAGATGTGGTCATTAGGACTACTGTAGCTGCACCATCATTGATGCCCGAGGCATTCCCTGCTGTGACTGTACCATCTTTTGCGAATGCTGGACGAAGGCTCGAAAGAGCCTCGATACTTGCGCCATGACGAGGATATTCATCTGCATCTATTACTATATCGCCACGCTTTCCTTTTATAGTGACCGGTATAATTTCATCATTAAACTTACCTGCTTTTTGAGCCGCTTCTGCCTTATGTTGAGATGCTAATGCGAAAGAATCCTGATCATCTCTGGTTATTTGCCATTGGTTTGCGACATTTTCAGCTGTATTGCCCATATGATATCCATTGAAATGGTCCCATAAGCCATCCTTGATCATGGTATCTATAAGTTTTAAATCCCCCATTTTTTTACCTAGCCGTAAATTTTGAGCATGAGGGGCTTGGCTCATACTTTCCTGGCCACCTGCAACAACAATCTTCGAGTCCCCGGCTTTTATCGCCTGGGCACCAAGTGCAACCGCCCTAAGTCCAGAACCACAAACCTGATTTATTGTTAAGGCAGTACGTTCCTGAGGAATCCCGGCTAAAATGGAGGCCTGTCTGGCTGGGTTCATACCAGTTGCAGCAGTTAAAACTTGCCCTAACACCACTTCATCAACATCAACGCCCGAAACTGTAGCTCGCAGTAACGCTTCCCGAATAACAATTTCTCCAAGCTCAGCACCAGAGAGTGAACTTAATCCACCACCAAATGTACCAATAGCCGTTCTCGCAGCACTGGCTATAACAACATCATTCATGATATTCTCCTAAATTAATTGTTTTTTTAATATGTATAATCGTCGGTTTCTAATAATGGAAACGCGCTTGTGACCTCAGGGGGACCAACTGGAACAGCTGAGCATAATTGTGACTTTTCTATCTTCGAGTAATCAGTAGCTCCAAGAAGACCAAGTGCTAATTTCGTCTCTTCTTCTAACAACTCTAACATACGGACAACACCATCCGCACCACCGGCGGACAGGCCATAACAAAACATGCGGCCAAGACCAATCAAATCTGCTCCAAGAGCTATCCCTTTCACAATATCTGTACCTCTGGAAAACCCACCATCAACCGCGACAAGGCTTCGCCCAGCTACAGCGTCCACCACTTCTGGCAGCACAGCAAAAGATCCTAACCCATGATCGAGTTGTCGTCCCCCATGATTTGACACATAAACCATATCAACTCCATGCTCAATTGCCATCAAAGCATCTTCCGCCGTTGCTATACCTTTTAATATTATAGGCAATTTATATTTTACTTTATAACGCTCCACATCCTTCCAACTCAACGCAGCCTGCCAGTCTGCACCCGAACCAGTTCGCCACGGCTTAGCAAAACGATTAGCGATATCTCTCTCACGTCTAGAATAATTAGCGCTATCGACCGTTAAACAAAAAGCGTCATACCCAGAATCTATCGCTCTACTAACATATGAGTCGAGGAACTCATCATCACCTCGTTTGTAAAGCATGGCTATTTTGCAGCCAGAGGCTGTTTTCGCGACCTCTTCCATTGCGATGGTACTCACTGAACTTAACATCAAGGCGCAACCAAATTCACCAGCCGCCCTCATGGCAGCGATTCCTCCCTCAGGATCAAAACTTTCAAGGGAACCGATGGGGGCCAGGCAAACCGGTAACCGCATCTTATGCCCGAGGATGTTTGATCCTGCATCAATAACTCTCATATCTCTTAGTACTCGTGGACGAAACGCTATTGCGTCTAATGCCATTCGGTTCCTTTTTAAGGTCGTCTCTGTCTCCGTACCTCCCCGCAAATAATCCCAGATATTTCTGCTAAGCTTATTTCTTGCAGCATCTATAATTTCATGAAGAGTTTGAAATCTAAATCTTAAATCTTCGTCCACTGATTTCCTCCGTCATCGACAAATAGTTTTTTTACACAAATTTCTTGGAATTCTAATTCCTTATTTATCAATCATTTTTGTAATATATTGATTATCTCGCGTAATTGGGTTCGAGCACGCAACAAATAAAACCCTAAAGCAGCTAGATGACTTGGGCCTACTAAGCCATCGGGTTTACCATTTGCGACCACCAATGGATCGAGAGTTGATGCTTGCCTTAAAGAATCAAGCATTAACAGCCAGGAAGGAGAAAGTTCTTTATTTGCATTTACGCTTTCGAAATCCTTACCTAAATCTCGCAAGATTAAGTAATACGCGTAAAGACGCCCTTTAGCGGAATAAAAAATATCATCAGCCTCTGTATCAATACCCCATTGCCCCGCTTTAGCAAGATGATCATCAATTACAGCAGAACTTGAACCTAAATCGGCTGTAAATCTCAGCAGGGTTGCTTGTAAATTATCTGCCCTTCGCTCAAATTTTGTTTCACCACTAGCTAACCGCTGATTGTACGCGAGTAAAGATCGCTGTGCTGACCTGTACTGAGACTCGGAAGACGCCGTGGGGACCATAGATGTCGAAAAGTCAAATATCCAAGTAGTGCCCGGGTATTTTAAAAGTCCAGATGCCTTATCTAAATCCTTATCCACTTCACTGGAACCTCGAGATCTACCTATTTGATCAGTCATTTCAACGGCAAACCTAGATATGGCATAAATTATACCTTGTTGATAATGGGGCATATTATCCAATAAATATCCGGGCATAAAAAAAGGATCGTTGGCAACCCAACTATTGGTGTTAACCTCCCGGTCTATCAAAGCTGCAGCCACGGAAACAGCACTACTGCCTCCGGTTGGCGTTGAAGCAGACTTGAAATCTGGATCATCGTTTATTTTATGAACAATAATCATACCTAATCCGTAATATAAAACGAGCAAAGCGAAACTAAGAAGCAAGGCAACTCCTCCGTATCGTCCATATCGGTGGATGAATTTTCCTCCCTCTAGTCTTGTCTGATTATCCTCATTAAAATTCTCTTCTTTCACCGGCACACCAATTCGAAAAATTAAAAACTAGTCTTTCAAAATAATCTATTTTTTTCCAGATAATTGAGGATCCATTTATAAAACACTGGTAAAATAGAGAGCACACCAAGCCCAAGCAATCCAAACATTAACTCATCACTGACCAATGACGCCATAGAGACACCCTCGCTATTTAATAATATCTTATCAAGTCCTACCCCTGTTAGGGAAAATACTAGCGACCCAGGAAACATACCTACCACAGATGCAAAAAAATACGTCGTAAATCTCACCTTAAGGAATGCTGGAACCAAGTTAACTAAGAAGAATGGAAAAATAGGAACGAGCCTCAAAAACAGCATATAATAAAAAGCATTACGCCTAAATCCATCTTGCATAGTTAGAACAGCAGACCCAGAACGGGATTTCAATAAATGACCTAATGCTGTTCTAGCCGCAAAATACAGCACGCAGGCACCAATTGTCGCTCCGGTTAATGAAAATATCGTCCCAAAAGCGACACCGTAAAGGTACCCACTTAACAAAGAGAGAATTGCCGCACCAGGAATAGAACAGGCCGTTGTAATGGCGTAAATTAAAATAAATACAATGGCTGAGAATAAAAACTCATTGTCAATAAATTGCTTAAAATTTTCCTTATGAGTTTTAAGAAATTCGATGGAGATATAGTCAATCCCACCAAACACTAGGATAATCGAAAGGCCAAGCAACAAAAGAAACATGGGCAAAAGTCGAATTAATCGCATTTTGTATAGCAGTTTTCCATTTAATTCACCTGATAATAAGATCTAATTTTCTGTTACTTATATAATGCAACCCGTCTTTATTTTGTTAGACTTTACCGCCACGGTTAATACAGTTTTTTCTCATACCCCTTCTGAATGCTAAGATTTGCTGCAGCAACGGCTGCACTATCATCACCGAGCCCTATTTGATCAGTAATAATTTCTCCAAGTGTTGGAAAACTATTCCTCTCTATTTTATAATTTTCTTCCCAGAGCTTAGATCTGATTAACGCCTTGGCACATTGCAGATAGGCCTCTTTAACTTCAATTTTCAAAGCTGATTTTGGGGGTTTCCCCTGGGCTGACAGGGTTTTGAGGATTTCCTCGTCTAATATTATTGTACCAAACCCATTTACTCTGAGTGTCTCATCCATTCCAGGAACCAGGAATAGTACGCCAAGCCCCTTGTTATCAATTATGTTGGATAACGTATCTGTTCTATTATTACCTAACCGGTCTGGAATAAAAATTGTATTCTTATCTCTGACAAGAACAAAGCCTGGCGCGTCTCCCCTTGGAGAAACATCGCCAAGCCCGTCATTACCCATTGTCCCAATAACCAAAAATGGGGATAACTCAATGAAAGCACGACAATGCTTATCTATATGGTCTAACTGTTTCAACACAGCACGCTCAGAAGGTTCTCCATAGTAGCTTCCTAGATCATCCTTATTCATGATTTTATTCACTGTACCCTCACTTCTAGATATATTTAGACAATGTTTTCGCGCTATATTTTTTACAATGCTGTATTTTATGTAATAACGCTACACTGCAACTGAATTAATAATAATTTTACTGTTTTGACTTGCCGTTGATTACGGCTGATAGGTTTGAAAATGACGAGCGAATATGGTGGCCAAGAAACCTGGCAAAAAGACTTATACAAGTTACTGAGATCCAACGAGGTTAAATTATTTTGCTATGTCCCAGACGGCGGACACAAAACACTTATAAATGAGTCGATAGCTGACCCCAAAGTACTATCAGTTCCATTAACCACAGAAGAGGAAGGCGTAGCAATGTGCGCTGGAGCACATCTTGGAGGAACTAAAAGTGTTTTACTGATGCAATCAAGTGGTGTTGGAAATTGTGTGAATATGTTCGCACTTTTAAAAAATGGCCAATTTCCGTTCGTTACTATTGTAACTATGCGAGGCGAATTTGGAGAAATGAACCCTTGGCAAGTCCCTATGGGACAGGGAGTTCAACCAATTGTAGAGGCTATGGGAATGCATTGTTTGAGAGCAGAAACACCAGAAGAAGTTTCCACGACAACGCAAGCAGCATTGGATATGGCATATAAGTCTAACCAAAGTGTAGCTGTTTTGCTCACCCAAAAACTAATTGGTGCAAAGCCATTTTAATTCGCAAACAAATGAGAGATGTTTTATGAGTAATACTAGATCACTAGACCGAAAAAGTGCTGTACCAGCCGTAGTAGGAAACCCTGACGACTTTTTAATTATATGCGGATTGGCAGGCGCCTCCAAAGATATAGCTCATCTGACAAATGACGGAGACAATATCTTTACCATGGCTGGAGCGATGGGAGGTGCCACCGCTATGGGCCTTGGACTAGCATTGTCACGGCCTGATAAAAAAGTACTTGTCGTCACCGGTGATGGCGAACTGCTTATGAATGTTGGGACCCTAGCAACAGTTGGCATCCTCAAACCAGCTAACTTATCAATCCTCTGCGTTGATAATGGGCACTATGGAGAAACAGGTTATCAAGAGAGCCATACCCAACGCGGTGTAGACCTGAATTTGATTGCCCAAGGGTCCGCCATACCAATCACGCGAACTATAGATAGTGAAGATCAGATATCGGAAGCCAGACAGTTACTCCGTGATTCTAACGGAGCAAGTTTTATATTGTTAAGGGTTAATACAGAACCACCGCCTTCAATTAAACGCTCTATGGACGCAACAGAGCGCAAAATTGCTTTCCGGAAAGCGCTGCTAGGAAATGCTTAGATGGGAAAAAGTAGAAATGTCCAACTTAAATTAGAAGAAGTACAACAGCTTGCAGAAAAAGTCTTTCTGGCCAATGCATGTTCGGATGAAATGGCCAAAGTCCTTGCAAATGTTATCATGTTATGCGAGAGAGATGGACCTGCCAGCCACGGCTTATTTTCGATGTATAGCTATGTGGAAAGCCTGCGTAAGGGTATTTCTAATGGTAAAGCCGAACCCATGGCGGAATATCCAAAATCTGGTGTAATCCGGGTGGATGGAGATAATGGGTATAACCAGTTAGTGATTAATAAATTCACCAAAGATCTAATCTGTGCGACCAAAGAAACAGGAATTGCAACACTCGCGATCAGAAACTCTCATCATATTGGTCCGTTGAAACATGATATTGAGCCAATAGCAGAAGCTGGTCTAGTTGCTTTTTCATGTGTTGTCTCAAAGGCATTAATGACTTCTTACAAAGGGAAAAAGAAGATTTTTGGAACTGACCCTATTGCGTTTGCTTGTCCAAGGACAGGAAAAGAGCCTGTGGTTTGGGATATGTCAAGCAGTTCAATGAGCTTCATGGAGATAGAGGTAGCCTCGACTAAAAATGAAAAAATACAACCTGAATCCGCTGTCGATAAAAATGGCAACCCAACATTAGACTCGGTAGCAGCAATGGATGGCGGCATGTTATTACCATTTGCAAAACATAAAGGATCGGCAATTGCTTTTATGGTAGAATTAATGGCAGCAGGTTTAACTGGTGGACGTTTTGCTTTTGAAAACTCAATATCAGAGGACCCAGGTTTTGCGGGAGCAAACAGAGGACAAACTATAATAGCAATGGACCCTAAAAGTTTACATGGTCCCGGTTTTATTGACCGTGTTGATGAGTTTATAGATGCATATTCGGAGAGCACTGCCGAACGGGTTCCTGGCGATGGGCGGCTCTCCCGCCGCTTAAAAGCGAAAACATCTGGCATAGAAGTAGATCACGATCTACTTGAAACCGTAAAAAGTTTTTTATAGGGACTTAAATTTATTTAGATAGCAATCGACTGATTAGAGCCGGCAGAGGCGTAAGCCAGCTCAACGATTTTCATAGCATCCTCCAAGTCACTCAGCCCCGATCTTAATTCTTTATTCCCAAGTAATGTTTCAAAAAATGACTCGACATAAACCCCATACAACGGATCAGAATCAAGATCTATTTCAATGTATTCAATAACCTTGCCCGGCCTAACAATGCAAACTCCGTCTGCATTCGACTGAACATAATGGTTTTTACTCACTAGGCTAAAAGAATACTCACGCTTGGATAAACTATCGGGAAAATTATAGCCTGTCTCAATCAACGCTCGCCCCCCCTTTTTTGAAGAGATACATATAGTAGCGGTATCCTCAATCTCAGTCCTGTGGAGCAAGCTGTCGGTTTGCGCAAAGATCAAGTCTGCTTTATGCGGCATTAAATTAAGCGCTAAATCAATAAAATGGGGTGCCAAATTAATCAAACATCCCCCACCACTTTTTTCAGAATTAAGCATCCAATCACAGAAAATATTACTATAGCGCTGTGGTGGACCAGCATTAAAACGCCATGATGTAGACGTAAAAAAAGCACCCTCTTCCTCAATCAAATTATCAATTAAACTTTTTAAGGGGCCAAACCTTTGAACTAATGGAACGGACACTAAAACATTTTTTTGTTTTGCCAACTTGTTTAATTCAATAACATCTGAAAGGCAAATCCCTCCAGGCTTTTCGATAGAGAATGGTATTCCTTCACTAATTAAAGAAGTTCCTATTTCTAACATTTCATGATGTTCTCCAAATGCAAAAATAGCATCTGGCTTAGTTTCATTTACTAGGTGCCGCCAATCCGTGTAAGTTTTGCAATTAAATTTATCACCATATTTATTTCTAACTTTTTCATTTTTATCCGATATGGCAATTATTTCCGCACCAGAAGAAAGCAGATCTTCGATATAAAGCGGGAAATGCCAATGCGATATTTCTAAAAGGGCAATTTTCATGGCAATATCTCTTTTCTAAATAAAAGTTTAATGATTGAGTCCCTCGATTTGTAGTAAAAATACAAGAGAAAGGTTGATACCATGCCGCTATTAGGAAAAGGGGTAGCCGCAATTTGGCATAATGTAGCCTCTAATGTTCAGGACGACTATAATCACTGGCACTGCTATGAGCATGTACCAGAAAGGGTCGGGATCCAAGGGTTTTTAAGAGGCAGACGATATGTCGCCATTCAAGGCGCCCCAGAATTTTTTCATTTCTATGAAACGGAAACAATCGCTACGCTAACGTCACAAGCGTATCTTGAACGACTAAATAACCCTACTCCCTGGACACGTAGAGTTGGCCCCGCTTTAAAGGACAACAATCGCACGCTTAGCCAAGTCATTGCCTCCGAAGGAAAGGGGATAGGTGCAGCTATCCTGACTATCCGAATCAGTGCTGCCCTTAATCGCGAAAAAGAATTTTTTTCCTGGGTATCTGGTGAGATATTCCCAACCCTCGTGTCTCAACCAGGGATCATAGCCGCACATTTGATGAAAGGTGATCACTCGGCCAGTGATACAAAAACAGAAGAAAAAGCTATGCGAGAAAAACCGGATGAAATAGCTGACTGGATTATTTTCATTGAAGGCATAGAAGTAGCACCGTTAGATCCTTTATGGAACGATGGGGTTTTCTCTGAGAACACGCTTATTCAACATGGAGCAAGAGCAGCTGATATGGGCACTTACCGACTACACTTTGCACTTTCTTCGGAAGATTTAGAATAAGAGCTCTGTATTACTTCTACTGTTTATTAGGCTTTTCTTTCTGGCTGTCTTCCCATGCTTTTTGGGCCTTCTTTTTATCCCTATGAACTTGGAGGTAACTGGCCGCCATTCGATCTCCATTCCATCGTGCTTTTTTCCACCACGTTATAGCTTTCTCTATATCTTGCTTTACACCAAATCCACCTGAATACATGAAACCGAGCATTCCCTGAGAAAACCCATCATCAATGGCAGCGCCTTTTTCAAACCACGCGACCGCCTTTTCATTATCCCCCTGATTCTGATAAACCTGCCCCATAGTTCCATAGGCTCGGGGCACATTTCTATCTATCGCTAATTGCGCGTATTCAATAGCTTTTTGCGCATTACGCGGAACTATATTGCCTTGATTATAGAGCAAACTTAAAAATATTAGAGCTTTTGGATTTTTAAGTTCTCTTGCCGCTTGCTCGAGTAGTTTCATACCTTCTTTTGATTCTTTACTACCTGGCTTTGCTTCCTGTAATTTTAAAACCTTCATCGCATAGGCTATCATAGCCTCACTATTTCCCTTTTCTATAAGACTAAGAAGCGTTGTCTTTGTCCGTTTGATATTTTCAGGACCGACACCACCCGGCAAAAATTCCAACGCCGCTTGAATTTGGGCTGAAACATGTTCGGTTTTCAATATTTTAAGAAGCAGTAACCAGGCACCTTCAGCATCTTTTTCCATATATTCACCTCGACCTAAGTAGCGAGCCACCATCACCATCGCTGGTGGGTAACCGGTTTTTGATGCCTTCTCTATCAACTTCACGGCTTCTTTCTTCTTTTCCGCCGCAAATAATGCGTATGCGGAATTCACAAGTAATTCTCCGTCACCAGGAGCTAACTTTATAGCTGCTGTACATGCTTTATTTGCATCTACTACCGCCACCTTCACTTTGGATTTTTCTTCCTCTGGTGCATTGAAATCGGTAGCTCTAATCCATAGCCTCGCTTGTTCTAGTTTAATTTTGCAGTCAGTCTTAACTTTCTCGTTTTCTGAAACGGTGGAAGCAAACGGCGTTTTTGTGATTAGCAAAAAAAACATAAGGACTTTAAACACTAACACTGTCTTCGAAAGCTTGAAATACTGCGATATCATGGATATCTCCTGTACCTGTTAATTTTTAAAAACAGCCGATTGCAATGCGCACATCCAGCAAACCTGAAACAAATTACTTAGGTATTTGTATTGAGTCGTCAACTTGACTAAATCTTTAACTATTGATGTGTTATCATTCAAGTATTCTAAGGAATAAAACTATCGGGAGTTTTTTACAATGACCCAAAGCCGCATCGCTGCAGTGTTTATGCGCGGAGGCTCATCGAAAGGTGTATTCTTCCACGCTACAGATTTACCTAAAGATCAAAAGGAATGCGATAAAATTTTTTTGGCAGCTTTAGGAAGCCCAGATCCCTATGGCAGACAATTGAATGGAATGGGGGGCGGTATCTCATCTTTATCAAAAGCAGTTGTTATAGGGCCAACTTCCCGACCAGATGCCGATCTCGATTATACGTTTGCACAGGTTGCAGTCAAAGAAGAACTCGTCGATTATTCGTCAAACTGCGGTAATTTATCTTCAGCAGTTGGCCCATTTGCAATAGATAAGGGCTTAATTAGCGCGAATGGAGTCTCCAAAACGATACTAATTCATAATACGAATTCAAAAAAAATTATCCGAGCTAGTGTACCAATAAAAAATGGTGTTGCTAACGTAATTGGTGATTTTGAAATTCCTGGTGTCAGCGGCACCGGCGCTCAAATTAAGCTCGATTTTTTGGAACCTGGCGGAACAAAAACTGGCTCGTTGCTGCCTACCGGCAACCCGACTGATGTCGTATTCGTTTCAGGGCATGGGGATTTTGAAATATCCCTTGTTGATGCAAGTGTTCCCTGTGCGTTTGTGGCAGCCAAAAGATTCGGTTTGACCGGAGCAGAAACAGTAGAAGAATTAGAAAGAAACTTAGAGTTGATGGATCTAGTTGAACGCGTTCGGCTCGAGGCAGCCGTGACAATGGGGTTGACTCAATCAATAGACAATGTGCCGCCAACTGCACCAAAAATAGGTATTGTTTCCGAGCCCCAGAGCTATAGAACTTTAGCTGGCACCATTATAGACCCAAGTCTTACAGATATTACCGCGAGAATATGGTCAATGGGGCAGGTACATCGGGTGTTGCCTCTCACAGGCGCTATGTGTTTGGCAACAGCTTGCCGTATTCCAGGAACGGTCTGCAATAATATAATGAAAGACGGTCAAGGAGATGTGAGAATATCAAATCCAAGTGGCATACTACCCTTAGATGCTAAAGTTGAGGTAAAAAATAAAATCCCCTTTGCGTTACAAGTTACTGCCTATCGTACCGCAAGGACTTTAATGGAAGGGAACATTTTAATTCCAAATACATTCAGCTAATTTTTGTTTTTGTAAAACCTTTAATTCTGATCATATCTCTATAGGGAGAGGGTCCATCCATGGAAATCACAGATTTATTTTTGATCAATAGAATGATCCCTGTTCTGACTATAAATAAATTGGAAACCGCACTGCCTTTATGCACAGCATTGATAAAAGGCGGTTTAAATGTAATAGAGATCACACTGAGGACAAAGCTCACATTAGATTCAGTAGAGATATTATCAAAAGAATTCCCCGAGGTCCGTATTGGTGTTGGTACTCTTTTAGATCCTCAGGACTTAAACCGTGCAAAAAATTCTGGAGCTTGTTTTGCTGTATCGCCCGGGTTGAATATGGATTTAGTAAGGCAGGCTGAAACAGTTGGTTTAGCCTACCTACCAGGCATACAAACGAGCTCCGAGGCAATGACCGCCTATCGTTATGGATTGAGAGCATTAAAGTTCTTTCCGGCAAAAGCAGCTGGCGGTATATATGGGTTGCAGCAATTAAGGCCTCTTTACCCAGGTTTGAAGTTTTTTCCAACTGGTGGAATTGGATTTTCAGATGCAACCGATTACTTAAAAGAAGAAAATGTTGCCTGTATAGGAGGAAGTTTCGCCTCTCCTTCAAATTTAATAGAAGAACAAAATTGGAAAGAGATCACCAGACTTGCCATAAAAGCAGCCGCTCTCTAACGAATAACAAAGGAAGAAAATTATTGTTAAAACTCTCCGTACTTGATCAGTCCATAGCTGTCTCTGGTAGACCCCAGGGCGCAGCTATCAGGGAAACTATCGCACTGGCAAATCATTGTGAAGAGCTCGGTTATCATCGATTTTGGGTATCTGAACATCACAATCATCCGGCTATCGTAGGCACCTCTCCCGAAATAGTCATAGCAGCAATCGCATCAAACACAGAAAAAATACGTGTCGGAAGCGCAGGCGTTATGCTCCCACACTATTCGCCGTTCAAGGTTGCAGAACAATTTCGAGTTTTGGATGCGATAGCGCCAGGGAGAATAGACCTTGGACTTGGGCGCGCTCCCGGGTCAGATGGGCTCACGGCGTTCGCATTAAATCCAAATGCGGCTGAAAGGCCCAACCAATTTCCTAATGACGTTATGGATCTTGATGCTTGGGTCCATGGTGAGCCCTTACAAGAGGGCCATACTTTTTCTAAATTAAAAGCCCAACCAACCGGAGAGACTGTTCCTGAAGTTTGGATTTTAGGAAGTTCGGCTTTTGGGGCTCAAGTAGCTGCACACTTCGGATTACCTTACGCATTTGCTTGGTTTTTCACCGATGGCCAAGGAGGTAAAGAAGCTATAGAAATATATCGAGACCATTACAAGCCTAGCCAAAGACACAAAAAACCAAATCCAGCTATTTGTGTGTGGGCGTTAGCGGCAGAAACACACGAAGAGGCCCAATACCATTTTAGCTCGAGGGCACGTTGGCAACTATATAGAGATAGGGGGCTGCACCTGAGTTTTGAGACGCCCGAAGTATCTATGGCAGAACAGTATAATGAATATGAACAGAAAAGAATTGAGGAATTACGACAAAAGACATTTGTTGGCACTGGGAAAGAAGTTGCAGAAAGAATAACCGAATTAGCAGATGATCTTGATGTTAAAGAGATAGCCATTGTTACTTGGGCACATAGTGATGAAGCGCGTCGCAATAGTTATTCTGAAATAGCAAAAGCTTTTAACATGAAAGGGTAATCATCCTCTTTATGGTTTTTTATTCTGCTGAGATTGACGTTACGGCCAATCGCATAGAAACTGCGGCTAACGCCTTTTTTAATTTGGGGAGAGAAAAATGAACTTTGTTTCAACAAGCGCACAAACTCAGGGTTTCACTGAGGAACAGTGGAAGGCCAGAGTCGACCTTGCGGCAGCGCATCGATGCGCTGTTATGCACGACCTTCACGAGGGAATATTTAACCATCTAACACTGCGTGTTCCTGGACATACCGACCGTTATTATCAAATCCCATTTGGCACCCACTGGTCAGAAGTGACTGCCAGCTGCTTCATGGAGGTGAATTACGACGGTGAAGTCGTAACAGGTGAAGGGATAGTGGAACGCTCCGCATATTGTATTCACGCACCAATGCACAAAACCATGGACCATGCCGCTGCTGTTTTTCATACGCATATGCCCTATGCCAGTGCTCTCACGCGTCTAGAAGACCAAAAGATACAACCTATTGGTCAGACTGAGCTAGGTACAATGATGAAAACTGGATACGATGATTCTTACGATGGACCAGGACTTGACCCCGCCGAGGGAGCTCGACTTGCTAAAGCTTGCGGCAAAAACACTGTGATGCTGATGGCAAATCATGGAGCGCTAACATTAGGCAAGAACGTGGCTGAGGCCTATGATAGGCTCTATTATTTAGAAAGAGTGGCCCAGGTTCAATTATATGCAATGTGGACAGGTAGACCTCTCCGAGAGCTTCCAGCTCCAGTAGTAGAGAAGACCTATAAAACTTATCGTGGTTCAGCTATGCGATACGGGGGGAGATCAAATGCCGAATGGCATTTTGATGCGTTAAAACGAATTTTAGACCGCAAAGAACCAGATTACGCACATTAATAAAAAGTCTGGCTGTCAAATTAGTTTCTAAACCAGGAGACAGCCAGTTCTTTATTCCCCTACTTTTGAAATTCCATTTGCAGCCCCAACCGCGAACAACCCATCTATTTCGACTTCAGAATAACCAACTTCCATTAATACCGTCTTAGTATCTCCGCCAAGTTTTGGCGCATCAAGACTATCGATACGCTCTCCCCCACTAAACCTATTTGCAATTCGGGTCTTTCTAATACGGCCTTCGGTTGAATGGACTTCCTGTCTAAAGAAGCCAACATCTTCTAGATGTGGGTCCGTAAATAAATTCTCAATGGTATTATATCGTTGAGCAGGTATGTCTATTTTTTCAAATATATCTAGCCACTCATCTGTTGTTTTTGAGCTCAACCCTTCTATACGAATTTGAAAATATTCTTCTGCATTTTCGGTACGATTGGCAGCACTGTTAAACCGAGGGTCCGTCTTTAATTCAGGCCGCCCAATTGCCTCAAAAAAGGCAAACGCTTGAGCATCAGTGTTAGGGGCAACCGTTATAAAATCATCTTTTGTTGGAAGAGGGCGATAGTGGGGGCTCAAAAGACGGCCATCACCGGTCGGACCGATTGGAGGTTCAAAAGTCGCCGCCCCCATATGCTCTGATGTAACAAATGAGGCCATATTTTCAAACATGGGAACTTCTATTGCCTCTCCTACCCCTGTTTTTTCGCGCCTAAAAAGAGCAAAACCGATAGCCTGTGCAGCAATTAATCCGGTAGTATGATCTGTCATGACCATTGGAACGAATCTAGGTTCACCTGTAGCCCGATGCAGAGTGGCTGCTACACCAGAAACGCTCTGAATGATTGGATCATATGCTGGCCTATTGTAATATCGTCCTCCTTTGCCAAAACCGACGATGGAGCAATAAATTAATCTGGGGTTCTCAGCGGATAGCGTCTCGTAATCCAACCCTGCCCTTATCAACCCTTGCGGCCGAACGTTAGACACAAATACATCTGCACCGAGTATAAGTTTCTTCAGAGCCAACAATCCTTTTGGATTTTTTATATCAAGGCAAACCGATCGCTTATTTCTGTTGAAATTTAGAAATTTGCCGGACATACCAACATTCCGACTCCCCTGCGCCATAGTACGGAGTAAGTCACCAGACGGTGATTCTATTTTAATTACATCGGCACCATAATCACCCAAGGTTCGCGCACAAATAGGTCCGACTACAACCGTCGTTTGGTCAATTACGCGCACACCATCCAGTGGACCTAATGTCATTTTTTGAAACCTAACTCCATTATCCCGCATTGATTACCGTCTTTATCAGAAACCCAGCAGTTCATAACACCATCAACAAGTTTCGAACCACAAAAGTCTATTGTATCTCCCACATGTATCGGCCTCGTTAGCCTGACATTAAAGTTTGCTAATCTTCCAGAGCCTCGCTTCAATGCGGCCCCTGATAATAAAGTCATGGTTAAGCCACCATTTTGCACGGTTGCCGGGTAACCCTCTTCATCTCTTGAGTAGTCAGCGTCGTAATGAATTCGGTGAGCATTCCAAGTCACAGCAGAATATCTAAAGACCAAGGCTTCAGTTAAAGTAACTCTATCGGACCAATCAGCATTAGCGGGCGCGAGTATAGGCGATGTCACTTTACTTTTCTCTCCTGGGGCCGGCATCTCTCTATATATTGCATCTGTTTCATCAGTTGCTATAACTTGCCCCTCAGTTTCAATCACATCACGAAGTGTTAAAATAGCAATTCGACCCGTACGTGCTATTTTAGGGGTTATAGCAACCACTTCGGTAGTTCTTGTAGCAGGAACACCAGCTTTAAGGGCACCCATTATTTCCACACGACGTCCTGCCCCCATGCGTCTCGGCAAAGGTATTGGTGGCAAGACAACTCCTGGATTTGGATGGCCGTCAGGGCCGATATCTGATTGGCGCGTAATATTAGGAAAAAACATACCAAACCAATGTGGGGGTAATAAATCACCTTTTTTGATTTTACTAGGATCTTCATCCAACATTCCTGCTATGCGTCGAACCATAGATATACCGATCTCATCCTCAACTATGCTTTTACTACCGACACGGCTTGAAAGCGCGTCCACCGACGCTATAAACTCCTGATCACTTTGCATAAAACTCTCCAATAAATTTTCCTAATGCATAATAAATTTGTCTCGCCTTTAGTATCGCGATACTGATCTGTTACATATTAATCCTTAAAGAATGATTAATTAGTCAACAACCAATTCACCTAGTTATATAAATTACTAACACATCAACCAAGCATCAAAGAAAGCTCCAGAATGACAAACATGCCAAAGGGACCACTCCAAGGTGTTAGAGTAGTCGATTTAACAACTGTTATGCTTGGACCTTTTTGCACTCAAATACTTGGAGAGATGGGCGCAGAGGTGATAAAAATTGAAACGCCGGATGGCGATGTTAATAGATGGACAGGAGAATCACGTTCGCCTGGTATGTCCACGGGACAACTCATCAAGGGTCGAAATAAGCGAAGTATTGTTCTCAATCTCAAAGTAGTTGAGGCCAGAGAAGCTTTTGAAAAACTAATTAAAACGGCTGATGTCTTTGTTCATAACATAAGGCCAAAGGCAGCTAGTAGATTAGCGATAGATTATGAAACGATAGCCGAACTTAATCCTAGTATTATTTATGCATCTGCCACAGGTTTTGGAGAAGCCGGACCCTTTGCCGATAAACCAGCCTATGATGATTTAATACAAGGTGCCTCTGGAATAGCTAGCCTTTATGGAAAGGTTACAGGGACTCCTCGCTACGTACCAAGCGTAATGGCAGATAAGACCACTGGACTATTCTTATCTAATTATATCTCTATGGCCTTATTTCATAAAGAGCGCACGGGGGAAGGACAAAAACTTCACGTACCAATGTATGAGTCGTTCGCAGCCTTCGTAATTAGCGAACACATGCAGGGACAAACTTTTGTTCCAGCGACCGGTCCTGCTGGGTACACAAGAATGCTCACCGTTCATAGAAAACCTCATGAAACTATGGATGGGTTTATTTGTGTGGTTCCATATACACAAAAGCATTGGATGAATTTTTTGACGCTTGTTGGTGAGCAAAACCTAATTGAAGACCCCCGGTTCTCAAGTCAGACTGAACGAACCAAAAATATTGATGCACTTTATGAAATTGTCTCAGATAGTATGAAGACGCGAACAACAAGCGATTGGTTGATTACTTTAACTGATGCAGACATACCAGCTGGGCCAATGAATAGCCCCGAAGATCTCTTTGATTGCCCCCACTTAGATGCTGTGGGAATGTTTCCCGAAATAGAACACCCGACAGAAGGGCGTATTAAACATATTAAAGTACCTGTCACTTTCTCAAAAACACCGGGTGGTTTATACCGACACTCAGAAAAACTCGGGGAGAGTACGCACGCTGTTTTGAGCGAGCTCGGTTTTTCAAAAACAGAAATTATTAATCTGCAAAATACAGGCGCTACCACTCCAAAAAACTAAGTCTATTCCTGACTAACAAAACGACTGAGAATATAACAATGCATATATATCGAAACATCACAGATACGAAGCTGGCTGATGTGAACAGCCTAGCGCCCCGATTGGAAGGGTTAGGCTATAACGGTTTACTAATGACAGAATTGAAACACGACCCCTTCCTCCCTTTGGCTGTTGCTGCCACCACAACCAAGACTATGTCGTTGGCAACAGGCATTGCCATTTCATTTATAAGGAGTCCAATGGCGGTAGCGAACATAGCGTGGGATCTCAGTGAGGCAAGTTCGGGACGTTTTACGCTAGGCCTTGGGACCCAAATACGCGCGCACAACGAGAAGCGATTTAGCGTGCCGTGGTCCCCTCCAGCCCCGCGTATGCGTGAATATATACAAGCGCTAAAAGCAATCTGGAGATGCTGGAAATACGGAGACAAATTGTCCTTTGAAGGTGACCATTACCGCTTTACTTTAATGACACCCGAATTTGTGCCAGAAAGCTCCGGAATCCCTTTGCCACCAGTAACTCTAGCTGCTGTTGGTCCAGTAATGATAAAGACTGCAGCTGAAGTAGCAGACGGAATAAGACTTCATGGATTTTGTACAGCCAAATATTTTGATGAAACAATAATGCCAAAAATAGATATTGGGCTCAAAGCTGCGGGTAAAACACGCAAAAACTTTGAGATTTCTGGCGGTGGCTTTATTGCAACTGGGCCAAATGACCAAGCTGTAGATAAAGCTATCGAAACTGTTCGATATAGAGTTGGTTTTTATGGTTCCACACCAGCATATTGGCCAGTATTGGAGACCCATGGTTATGGCGATCTTGGCAGAAAGTTGAATGCTCTGACTAAATCTGGGAAATGGGGTCAACTAGCTGAGCAGATCCCCGATGACTTGCTGCAATTATTTTGTGCCATTGGTAGATATGATGAAATTGCTAAAAATATTCGAGAAAGATTTGAGAATATGACCGATGTTATCTCCACTGGATTGAATGAAGATTTCCCACCTGATTTAATACAAGATATACAAAAAATAGAGCGATCGTTCGTTGGCTTTAATACCGACTAATATATATAAAGGTACATTCAAAGGCATAAACCGTTGGGATGGTTAACATGAAATTTAGTTTCACTGAGGAACAGGACGAATTCCGTTCCGGACTAAGGCGTTTCCTGGAAGATAAGTCGCCATCGACAGAAGTGAGACGACTGATGGCCACCCCCGATGGATGGGAACGCGAGCAGTGGTCCAAGATTAATACAGAACTTGGTTTGACAGCAGTTGCAATACCCGAAGCCTACGGCGGACATGGTTTTGGTTTATCAGAACAATGTATCATCTTAGAGGAGATGGGCCGTTCACTTCTATGCGCTCCATATTTTGGATCCGCTGTACTGGCCACCAGCGCCATTTTGTACGCAGGGACCGAAGAGCAAAAGAAGGAACTTTTGCCGGGAATTGCCTCGGGAGATACCGTGGCAACTCTTGCTTTTACGGAAGAAAATGGTTTATGGGATAATTCGGGCATAGCTACGGTATTTGAAAATAAAAACCAGCATTATAGTATTTCAGGTACTAAAAGCTTTGTTCTAGATGGGAATACCGCAGATCTCATAATAGTACTTGCTAGAACCCCCGACAGTAAAAATGATGAAGGCCTATCACTATTTACAGTAGATGCAAAAGCAAGTGGTCTCAGGAAAGATTTATTAAAATCAGTAGATGAAACAAGAAAACTTGCCCGAATTCACTTCGATCAAGTTCCTGCAAAAATTTTAGGTACAGAAGGAACCGCTGCAGGCCCAATGAAAAAAACTATGACCCGGTCAATAATTTGCCTAGCAAATGAAATGGTTGGTGGAGCTGAACGTTTGAGGGAAGATGCTCTAGAATATGTAAAAATGCGAATGCAATTTGGTCGATCTATTGCGAGTTTCCAAGTCACTAAACATAAAGCAACTGATATGTTGGCAGATGTCGAACTTGCTAAATCTGCGGCTTACTTCGCAGCAGCGGCGTTTGATGAAGATGATGATGAAACAGAAGAGGCAGCATCAATTGCAAAAGCTGCATCGTCGGAAGCTTATATGCAAACCGCCATTCATTCGATTCAAATGCACGGTGGCGTCGGGTTTACCTGGGATAATGATACGCATCTTTGGTTCAAGAGGGCAAAAAGTTGTGAGGTGTTTCTCGGAGATCCCGCGCACCACCATGAAAAGATGATGACGATTTGGGACGCCTGATAAGGATAAAGAAATGACAAATTATACAGAAAATTCCGTACGTGAAGAAGCACGAGCATGGTTAGGAGAGAATTGGAATCCTAATTTAGATCTGTTCGAATGGAGAAATAAACTAGCGGACTCTGGCTGGGGTTTGCCTAATTGGCCGAGTGACTGGTATGGACGAGACCTGCCAGTTGGATTAGTGCCAATTGTAGAAGAAGAATTCCATCGTGTTGGGGCACTTCCAATACCCAAGTCTGGAATTCGTATGTTAGCTGCAGCCACCATTCTAAATCATGGCACTGAAATGCATAAACAGAAGTTTTTGAGACGTATAGTTACAGGACAGGATGTTTGGTGCCAGTTATTTAGTGAGCCCGGGAGCGGCTCAGATTTAGCTGGAGCGACAACAAAAGCCGTGATGGTTGGCAATAAATGGGTAGTAAACGGACAAAAAGTATGGACAACAAGCGCTCACAAGGCCCATTGGGGACTACTTTTAGCACGAACCGACATGGATGCGACGAAACATGACGGGCTATCTTATTTTATCATTGATATGAAACAGCCGGGAATAGAAACACAGCCGCTCAAACAAATGAACGGATACGCATCATTTAATCAAGTATTCTTAACTGATGCAGAAGTCCTGCCTGATTTTCAAGTTGCCGAGTTGGGAGATGGTTGGAAAGTTGCCACGACTACACTCATGCATGAGAGGAGAGCCGCTGATTCCTTAAGAGCATGGGGGCAAGTTCCAGATAACGAGGGGCCAATCTATGATCAAGAACGTGCCGAAATCGAAACAACAATGGCACCATACAAATGGTATCCACAACGCGCCGGTCGTGTTGATCTAATAATGGAAAGAGCAAAAGAAACGGGAGCTATAAAAGATCCTGCCATCCGCCAAGAGATAGCAAAACTGATGACGTTGCATAAATCAGCCGAGTGGACAGCGCGTCGGGCTCGTTCAGCTCAGGAACAGGGGAAGCCGCAGGGTCCAGAAGGATCATTAGGAAAGCTTGCCGCCAGTAATGTTGCACGAACAGCAGCAAAAGTTCATACAATGATTTCTGGCGCCAACTCAATGTTGAGCGGCGAAGATAGCCCAGAGAATGGAACAGTGTCCGAAGTTTTAATTTCTTTTCCTGCCTCATCAATTGCTGGTGGAACTGATGAAATACAAAAGAACATAATATCGGAACGCGTTTTGGACATGCCCAAAGAAACTCGGTTCGATGCCGGAAAACCATTTAAAGATATACCGCGAAATACTATTTCGTAATCATCTAAAGGGAAAAATATAATGGAACTCGCTTTCTCCTCTGAGGAAATTGTTTTTAGAGATGAGATAAGAGCATTTATCGCTGAGAAATTACCGGAGTCAGCTCGAAAAAATAGAGGACGGTGGCCTCACTGGAGCAAAGATGATGTTGTTACTTGGCAACGAATACTTAATGCGAAAGGGTGGGCAGTGCCACATTGGCCAGAGGAATATGGGGGAACGAATTGGACTGCCGTTCAACGCTATATTTTCATCGAGGAACTGCTTAAGGCTCCTACCCCTGAACCCCTATCTTTCAACGTTAATATGGTCGGGCCAGTAATCTGTACTTTTGGAAACGAGGAACAAAAGGAGTATTTTTTACCTAAATTACGAAACTTAGATATTTGGTTTTGTCAGGGGTTTTCTGAACCGGGAGCAGGGTCCGATCTGGCGTCATTAAAAACATCGGCAGTCAAAGATGGTAATGAATATGTCGTTAACGGACAGAAAATATGGACCTCGCAAGCTCAAAGTGCTGACTGGATTTTTGCTCTAGTTCGAACCGACCCTGAAGCTGCTAAACCGCAAATGGGTATTTCTTTTCTATTAATAGATATGAAATCACCTGGAGTAACTGTTCGAGCAATAGAAACAATTGATGAAGCTAGGCATGTAAATGAGGTCTTTTTTGATAATGTTCGTGTCCCAATATCCAATATTGTTGGTGAAGAAAATAAGGGTTGGGATTACGCAAAATTTTTATTAGGAAACGAAAGAACCGGGATTGCTCGCGTTGGACTTTCTAGAGAGCGCCTAAATAGAGCAAGGAACTTAGCCGCAAAGTTGCCTAGTTTCGATGGCTCTCTTGCAAATGATCCTCAATTTAAGAGAAAATGCGCCACTGTCGAAATGCAACTTAAAAGTTTGGAAATTACTATTATGCGAATAATAGATAGACAACGTCGGCGAAACGATTCTGCTCCAGATCCCGCCACGTCAATGCTCAAATTACGAGGAGCAGAAATACAACAAACAACTGCAGAGTTACTTGCAGATGTTGCTGGCCCAATGGTTGCACCCACCGGCCAGGTACGTGCTGCGTATGACGGGGATTTTCCTGCTGAACTCGAAGAAACACTTGGAATTATTCCACATTATTTTAATTCCAGAGCCGCAACAATATATGGAGGATCTAACGAAATCCAACGCAATATTATATCTAAAGGGATACTAGGACTTTAAAAATGGACTTTGAACTCTCTAACGAGCAGCAACTCCTTAAAGACAGCGTAAGTCGCCTGATCACGGAAAACTATGATTTAAAAAGCCGTCAAAGCATAATTCAAAGTGCCAATGGTTATAGCCAAGAAATGTGGCAGCAGCTAGCCGATTTAGGCCTATTAGGACTATCATTTTCCAGCGAGCATGGCGGCTTTGACGGAGGCCCAGTAGAACAAATGATCGTAATGGAAGCTTTTGGTGCCGGTCTGGTAATAGAACCATACCTCTCAACTGTAATCCTTGGTGGAAATGCACTTAAATTATCGGCTAATGGGTCTAGTAAGTCAGAGCTGTTAAAAAAAATCTCGACTGGTGGCCATCTAATCGCTTTTGCTCATAGCGAACGTCATTCTAGATACCAATTAAGCCATGTAAAAACTAAAGCTCACGTTGAAAACAATAATTGGGTTTTAAATGGAGAAAAAACCACTGTTATCCATGCAGGCGTTGCGGACACGTTAATTATAAGTGCTCGCACAAAGGGAACTAACGATAGTACTGATGGTATTAGTCTTTTTTTAGTTCCCGCTAAAACTAACGGTGTTACTCTCCGCAGTTACCCCACGATTGATGGCATGCGAGCAACAGATATTCAGCTTTCTAATGTATCACTCCCAGAAAACGCTTTGCTTGGGAAATGTGACAACAGCTATCTCATCATAGAAAATATTGAACAACAAGGGATAGCAGCAGTAGCGGCTGAGTCCGTTGGTGCTATGCAATGTGTTTTAGATATGACCGTAGAATATTTAAAAACCAGAACTCAATTTGGTCGTCCCATTGGGGATTTTCAAGTTTTGCAACATCGAGCCGCCGACATGTATGTGGCAGTTGAAGAAGCTCGCAGTATTGCAATCTACGCAGCAATGATGGTGATGGAAGTAGATATTGAAAAACGACGCCATGCGATGTCAACGACTAAAGCTCAAATAGGCCTTTCATGTCGTGAAGTAGGACAAGGAGGGGTTCAGTTGCATGGTGGGATTGGTATTACTGAGGAGTATGCCATTGGACACTATTTTAAAAGGCTCTCAATGATTGAGCGCCAGTTCGGCGATTTTGAACATCATATGACAATCTTATCAATGATGGATACCCCAGAATAACTGACTTCAGTTAGCTGCTTATCTAGGGTCGAGCCTTCCAAGCTGTGAGCAGTGATAAAAATGCAATTAGCGGAATTCCTAAGACAACTAAGATCACAAGATCATAGCCGGCAGTTGCCCAAAGCATTGAGGCAGTTGTGGGGGAAAATGCTGACCCCGCCACAAAACCAATAGCTAGTAAGCCAGCTATCGTTCCAAAATCTTTTCGGCCAAGTAATTCTGAAATAACAGTAGGTCTAATAATACTAAGGACACCATATCCAGCACCTTGAAAAATAACAAAAGGAATAATTAAAAAGAGTGACAAACTAGAGAAGAATAATGCACAGCCCGCAAAAAATGCAGAACAAAAACAAGCGCAACAAATAGCAAACACAGAAACATGTCTCTCAAATATCAGCATTGTTAATCTGCCTGTGACTTGCATTGGACCAATCATAGATGCAGCTAAAACAGCAAGGTTATCTGATAAACCCCGATCCCCTAACATGGGCAGCATATGACTTATAACCATCCCATGATTAAAAGCTAACAAGAAGAAGGTTAGTCCAAGAAGCCAGAATGTTGGCAATTTTGTGACACCCATAGCCTTGCGAATACTCGCTGTAGGTTTTGGAGCGCTAAGAAGAGCTTCTTGAGTTGCATAGTGACAACCATAAAGTATGAGGGGAATACACACTGTTATTATGACAACGGCAAAACAAATTAAAGTAATTCGCCAATCATAAAGTTGGGTAATAAAATGTGCGCTTGGGAAGGAAACAGTACCTGCAAAACCAGCTGCTAAGGTTACTATCGTTATTGCCCGTTTGGCTCGGTCACCCATACTGTAAGTAATAATTGCAAAACATGCTTCATAAAGTGAACCGGCCATCGCAATACCAATACCAAACCAAAGTACATAGAATTCCCAGATTTCTGTTGATTGGGATAGTAAGATAAGCAAAATAGCGGCAAAGCTAGCACCACCAACAAACACAAATTTTCCATAGCCATAATCAATCAAACGTCCAACTAGTGGTGCAAAAACAGCTGATACAATAAGTGATATTGTAAAGGCTCCAGTTAGAGTTGTTTTTGAAAAACCTAAATCCGCTTCCCATGCTGGTAACAAAGCCGGAAAAGAGTAATAGTAGGCGGCCCAAACTAATGTTTCTGCAATAGCAAATGGCCATACGATTCTTCGGAATATCTTCTTCTTTTGTAATTCGTCCAACACCTTAGAATCTTTTACTGCAACTTGATGTTTTGCCAACAAAAGAACTAACTTCTAACCCTATTCGCACCACGCAATGGCACTCCAAATTCCTGATGGCAAATTTCTGCGAGCTTGGAGACACCCTCTTCAATGATTTTTTTTGATGGATGACCGAAGCAGAGCCGTAATTTAGAACTTGCGGGTTTTGTGTCTGTTGACCATTCAGGACCAGGATTTATCGCGATACCTTCTTTAGCGGCTAATTGACTAAGCCTGATCGTATCCACATGCTCTGGTAACGAAACCCAAAGGAAAATTCCACCCTCTGGCACTTCAAACTCAGCTGATGTGCCAAAATAAACTTTAACAGCCTCCACTAATGTCTCAAGTTTATCTTTCAGTGTACTGGAGAGTTTGTTGACATGATCATCGAAGTGATTAACGCAATATTCAGCCAGCATCATCTGTTCTAATGCTCCAGTACCGCTATCATTTTTTACCGCAAGAATTTGGGATAATAAATGCCAGTCAGCCACCAAATAGCCTACGCGGAGAGCGGGAGCAATAGTTTTCGAAAAGGAGCCACAGTGGATTACTCGATTTCCATTATCCATGGCAGCTAATGCGATCGGTCTTTTGGAATTCCAAAGCAGGTCTGCATAACACTCATCTTCTAAAATAGGGAAATCAAACTCCCTCGAAAGTCTTAATAACTCTCTTCTATTTTCTTCTGGCATAATACTACCACCAGGGTTTTGAACTGTTGGGATAACGTACAGATATTTCGGTTTTATCAATTTTTTTCTAAGTTCGATAAGTTTTGACTCTAATAAATCAATTTTAATTCCGTTATTATCCAGGGGGATACCAATAGGATTAACACCAATTTTACGCAATCTAGCTATTGCACTTCCATAACTAAATTGTTCAACCAGCACTGTATCTCCCGACTCACAAAGCAACATATTAACAAGATCTAACGCCTGTCCCGACCCAGAAGTAATCAAAATGTTATCAATATTTGTTATAATACCGCTTCGTTGTGCTAATTTAGAAACAATAAACTCTCTCAAAGGCTTATAGCCTTGGGGACCATTCTGCAGACCATATGTAGCTAAGGATGCCCCTTCACGCTCGAGAACCTTAGTTACCGCGGATATCATATCACCGATAGGGATGCTATTGGTGTCATTATGACCCCCAATAAAATTATATTTTGGAAAACCCTGCCATTTTGGCATAGGTGCCGGCAGGCCAGAGCGAATTAGGCCTGAATAATCAAGATCAGTAGACACGTGATGTCCTCCAATTCAAAATACAGCATATCTGGTTGATAATCTGCAAGCTGATTCTATTATTCGATATGTTAGAACTATAAAACCCGCGTTAATACTTGTCGAAACTAATTTTTGTTAAGAGATTTACAAATGTCAAATACTCCACATCCTCTCTCAGGTATTCGTGTCCTTGATTTAACACAAATATACAATGGCCCCTATGCAACCTTTCTAATGGCTATGGCAGGTGCGGACGTCATTAAGGTTGAGCCACCAGGAGGGGAACATCTGCGCCGACGCAATGCGAGAGGTGGAGCGTTATATCCCTTCAAAATGCTCAACCCAAATAAGCGAAGTATTTCTCTAGATCTAAAATCCACAGAAGACCAAGGTATTTTTCTCGAACTGGCAAAAACTGTTGATATAGTTATAGAGAATTTTGCTCCAGGCGTAGTTGACCGACTAGGTGTTGGCTATGAAACTATAAAATCTATCAAACCAAATATTATCTATGCATCCGGCAGTGGCTACGGTCAAGACGGACCGTATCGGGGATATCAAGCGATGGATATTGCAGTTCAAGCAATGAGTGGTGTTATGAGTGCTACAGGTTTTGCAGAGAATCCTCCCGTAAAAGCTGGCGTTGCATTATGTGATTTTTTTGCTGGCACTCATTTATATGGGGGCGTAATGACCGCCCTCGTAAAGAGAGAGAGAACAGGGAGTGGTTCATATGTAGATGTCTCAATGCAAGAATCTGTGTTCCCCTCGTTTGCTTCAAATCTTGGTTTAATGTTTGATAATGATATAAGTGAAGCGCCCAAAAGAGTAGGCAATTTCCATGGTGGATTATCCATAGCACCATATGGTGTATTTCCTACAAAAGATGGCTATACCGCCATAATTTGTAATAACGACACACATTGGCATCGCCTCCTCGACGCAATGGGAAAGGGGGAACAAAAAGATGATGAACAATTTAAAACTATGGCAGATAGGATCCAGAATCTTGAAGAGTTAACCAAACTCATAACGAATTGGTCAAAAACACTCACTAGAAGTGAAATTATGGCTCTATTGAACAAAGCGCGTGTTCCTTGTGGAACAGTGAATGACCTCGATGAAGTAGTTGAAGATGAAAATCTTCACGCCAGAGGCATGATTAGATGGATTGAAGACGCAGACGGACATAAATCATTAGCCGCAGCGAGTCCTTTGCATATTGACGGTGTCAATCAGGTAAACTACCAGCCGCCACCTGAATTTGATTCTGATCGTGATAATATATTACAAGAATTAGAGACGCTCAAACAACGTAATTCATAAAAATTAATGCTTTTCGCAAGAAAGTTTGTCAATGGGTTCTAATTTAAAAGAAAAAGTGGCTATTGTTACGGGAGCTAGCCGAGGACTTGGAAAAGAGTACGCAAAAGCGCTCGCCGCTGCTGGAGCTCACGTAATCGCTGCTGATATCAATGATTGTGCAGAAACCATATCAGAAATAAAGAGTTCAGGACACAGCGCTATCAGTATTAAACTTGACGTAAGAGACCAGGACAGCTGCCATGATATGGCAAATGTAGCTATTGCAGAATTTGGGAAAATAGACATTTTAATTAATAATGCCGCTTTATATGGTTCCTTGAGCACTGGCCGTTTCGATAAACTTGACGAAAACGACTGGAATGATTGTATGGATGTTAACGTGAATGGTATTTGGAGATGTTCAAAAGCAGTTATAAATTCAATGAAAGAGAATAAGAGTGGATCTATTATAAATATATCCTCTTTGGCTGCACTTGCTGGACTTCCATATGCACTTCACTATTCGACGTCAAAAGCAGCGGTGATAGGCATGACACGCGCGATGGCAAGAGAGCTTGGAAAAGACTGGATCAGAGTGAATGCTGTTGGGCCATCGGCCGTATTAACAGAAGGTACAAAAGAATTCTTTGGTGAAAAATTAGAGAAGGCCGCAGAAGTTATAGCATCAGGCCAATCCTTAAAAAGAAATTTAGTGCCAGAGGATTTAGTTGGTACAATTCTATATCTTGCTAGCGATGACTCAAAATTTGTCACAGGACAAACGATAATGGTAGATGGTGGAACAGTATTTCTTTAGTTTCCAAGTAAAATGAAAGATGAGGGCCCAAATAATGACAGTTACCCATGATTACTCAGGACGTGCAGCAGTTATAACAGGAGGAGCACGCGGCATAGGATTGGCGACAGCAAAACGCCTACATGCAAGTGGTGCGAAAGTTTCCCTCTGGGATATGGATATGGAACGCCTGGAAATGGTCAAATCCGATTTTTCATCGCCTGTAGATATCCAGAGGGTAGATATTACGAATTGGGATTCAGTTGAAACAGCAGCTAATGCCAGCAACACCAAAATGAACGGAATAGATATACTAGTAAACAGTGCAGGGGTCGCGGGGCCTAATTTTAAAACCTGGGAGTACCCGGTAGATGAATGGAAAACGGTTGTTGATATTGATCTAAACGGTACATTTCTTTGCTGCCGCGCCATTGTACCTTTCTTATTGAAAAAAAATTATGGCCGCATAGTAAATATAGCATCCATTGCTGGCAAAGAAGGCAACCCTACTGCCTCTCCGTATAGTGCAGCAAAAGCGGGGGTCATTGGGTTAACAAAATCACTAGGTAAGGAATTAGCCAATACACCGATAACAGTCAATTGCATTACTCCTGCGGCAGTCAAGACTGAAATTTTTGATCAAATTAGCCAAGAACATATCGATTTCATGTTATCCAAAATACCTATTGGGCGGTTTGGTACAGTAGATGAAATCGCCAACTTAATAACATGGTTAACTTCAGAAGAATGTTCTTTCAGTACTGGTGGTGTTTTTGACATTTCTGGTGGTCGAGCGACATACTGAGTATTTGTTCTAATTACTAATTTTATAAAGGAAAAATAATGCTAGAAGAAGCTGAGGTGCTTTTTGCTAATGATGCATTTTATAACGCATTTACCTCACGCGACCTTCCCGCCTTAGAAGCATTATGGTCTTCCGCAGCACAGCTGGTTTGCATCCATCCAGGCTGGCCTCCTCTTTATGGGCGAAAGACTATCATGGACAGCTGGGAAGGGATTTTTTCATCACCTAATTCTCCAACGATTACATGTGACGATGCTAAGGCCAACTTCCTTGCCGATAATATTTGCTATGTCACTTGCTTTGAACTAATGGAAAGTGGCGCTACCGTTGCCACTAACATTTTTCTAAAAGAAGACATCTCCTGGAAAATGATTCACCACCACGCCTCACCAACTTCAGCGTCTCCAAGCAATAAGAATAAAAAAGGTACCACCCTTCAGTGAGCCATATAAATTACAGCAATACAATTTTATAAGTTTTATATTGTTAACGTTAATTGGAATTTTTATGAAATACGCAAGTCTAGATCTTATAAAAATGACTGCAGGTGAGGTCGTCAGTCTCTTGAAAAAGAATGTCGTCAGTCCAACAGAACTTCTGGATGCACTTGAGCAACGTATTAACGAAGTTGACAAGGAGGTCAATTCTCTCCCTACACTTTGTTTTACAAGAGCTAGGTCCGAAGCCAGTAAGCTAATGCAAAAACCAATAGAGGATAGGGGTATATTAGCCGGCCTACCTATTGCAATTAAAGATCTTGCACCTGTTAAGGATGTCCGATCAACATGGGGTTCTCTGATATATAAAGACTTTGTGCCCAAACGCTCAGACTGTCTGGTCGAAAATGTTGAAACAGAAGGGGCTATTGTTTATGCAAAGTCAAATACACCTGAATTTGGGGCTGGAGCTAATACGTTTAATGAAGTATTCGGAGCAACATTAAATCCCTGGGACACAACTAAAAGTTGTGCCGGCTCATCGGGTGGGTCTGCTGTTGCTTTAGCCACAGGGCAAGCTTGGATTGCGAGCGGTTCCGACCTTGGAGGCTCTTTAAGAAATCCAGCAAGTTTCTGTTCTGTCGTAGGACTGCGCCCCAGTCCCGGCCGAGTTGCATATGGTGCTACAGGTGAAGGTGCGTTTCCTGCTGATTTATTTGGGATCCCAGGGCAACCCTTTAGTGTAGCGGGCCCAATGGCTAGAAACGTATCCGATGTTGCTTTACTTTTAGATGCTATGGTGGGCCACCACCCTCGAGACCCGATATCGTTGCCAAGAACAACTACCAGTTATATAGATGCAGTTAAATCCCGTACTAAACCTAAAAAAGTTGCGTTTTCAAGGGACCTTGGTGTGACGCCTGTAGACCCTGCGGTGGCTGATATTTGTGAAAAAGCAGCTAAACGGTTTGAGCAACTCGGTTGCATTGTTGAAGAAGCTCATCCTGACTTCAGTGATGTACAGGATATATTTCAAACATGGCGTGCCATGTCATTCTATGTAGGAAAGAAATCTCTACTCGATACTAATAAAGACCTATTGAAGCCTGAAGTGGTATGGAACATAGAGCAGGCCGCGGCGATCACTGTTGACGACTTTGCTAGAGTAGAGCTGGCTAGAGCGCGATATCTAGACAGAGCTGTCACTTTTTTTGAAGAATATGATCTGCTTTTGAGTCCCGCAACCATCGTCCCACCATACCCGGTTGAACAACGATTTGTTGCCGAACTAGGAGAGCATAAGTTTTCCAATTACGTAGAGTGGTTAAGTATAGCATACGCAATAACAATCACTGGACATCCAGCCTTAAGCGTACCCGCCGGATTCACAAAAGATGGACTACCTGTTGGATTGCAAATTGTAGGAGGCCCCAGAGGAGAGGCCAATCTGCTTTCAGCCGCTAACTTATACGAGGAAATATCTGATCTAAAAAATCTGGTTCCTATCATTCCTAAGAAATCACTGACCTAGCGTTTAAAATTAATAAGGAAAAATTATGGCCAAAAAACTTGAAGGTACCGATCGATCGAATGCATTAGCAGGCCTATCAGGATGGGATGAGTTGAAAGATCGGAACGCTATTACAAAAAATTATCAACTCTCGGATTTTAATGCGGCTTTTGGTTTTATGAGCAGAGTAGCTATAAAAGCGGAGAAGATGGACCACCATCCAGAATGGTTCAATGTGTATAATCGAGTAGAGGTCACATTATCCACACATGATGCAGGCGGTGTAACTCAACTGGATATTGAGTTAGCCGAATTCATGGATGAGATCACTACATAATATTCGGTGTTATATCCAATGAATACCCTGCACTGCGGACTGTTCTAACTAATGCGGTTGATAATGGATCCGCTTCCAATATCCTCCTAAAGGCACGATTATAATGAACAATAGTATAATTTTCATTTACTATGAGTACGGGGTCTGAAAGACCGTCCAATATTCCTGTATCAAAAGGAGTGTTCAAGTCATCATTGGATTTATCAAATTTTAACATTCACTTACTTTCCAATAATTAGCATCTTCTTACAAAAATATTCATAAAATACTATTACCAGTAGCCATAACCAATAGACTTACTTTAATGTAGAACCAATGAAAAACTTTGCAACGAAAACTGAATTCAAACCTGGAACTGTTTGGTTAGCTGGCGCTGGTCCCGGGGACCCTGGCTTATTGACATTACATACTTTACACGCTCTTGATTCCGCTGACGTGATAGTTTTCGATGCTCTGGTAAGTGACCCGATATTGGACTTAGCACCAGAACATACGCCGAGAGAATTTGCCGGAAAAAGAGGTGGGAAGCCGTCTTATAAACAGGTAGATATATCACTCAGAATAATACAACTGGCGCGACAGGGTAAAAGAGTTTTAAGACTAAAAGGAGGGGACCCATTTGTGTTTGGAAGGGGCGGGGAAGAAGCAGCAGCGCTAGTTTCTGCCGGTATCCCTTTCCGGATCATCCCTGGAATAACCGCTGGCATCGGAGGTTTAGCATATGCCGGGATCCCCCTAACCCACAGAGATACTAATCAAGCCGTCACGCTTGTTACTGGCCATGATGCTACTGGAAAGGTGTCGCGGATCGATTGGAAGGCCATAAGTGATGGCTCTCCCGTAATCGTAATTTATATGGCAATGAAACATATAGAAAAAATTGTCCAAGAATTGCGTCGCGCTGGACGGCAAGCTAATGAACCGATGGCATTTGTTTGTAATGCTTCAATGCCAAACCAGACTGTTCTAGAAACAACTTTAGGAACCTGCCTCGCAGATGTCAAAACAAGTAATATAAAACCTCCATCAATAGTTGTTGTGGGGGACGTGGTCAATTTGCGTGAGGGGCTCGACTGGTTAGGCGCAGAAGAAGGACGAGTTCTTATAAATAATATCGACACAGGCACAATCGATAAAAAAACCGGGTGATTGATAGTGAGTCACCCAACCTTAGTTATTGCAGCCCCAGCTTCTGGTAGTGGCAAAACAACAGTAACGCTCGGAATGATACGAGCCTTCCGTGACCTAAATTTTTCAGTGACATCTGCAAAAGTTGGACCAGATTATATCGATGCAGGCTTTCATAAAATAGCTAGTCATCGGTCCTGTATAAACCTTGATAGCTGGTCCATGCGAGAAACATTAATCGACGGTTTAGTCATACAAGGAATGAGAAGTTCCGATCTTTTTATAATAGAAGGTGTGATGGGATTATTTGATGGGGCAATGAAATCTGGATCTTTTGGAAATGGGTCAACAGCGAGTATTGCAAAGAAAATACAAGCCCCAGTTATTCTTATAATCGACGCAAGATCACAAGCTCAGTCTGTTGCCGCACTTGCAAAGGGTTTTAGGGACCATGACGCGGGTTTAAATTTTGCAGGTGTAATACTTAATCGCGTTAGTAGTGAGCGACATGCAAAATTACTCACAAATTCTTTAGAAAACGCAGGCCTAACTGTTTTTGGAGTTATACCTCATTTGAAAGAGCTAGAACTAGGATCACGCCATTTGGGCCTGGTGCAGGCCCAAGAGCATAGGAATATAGAAAAATACATCAAACAAGCAGCAAAGATTATGTCTGACTGCTTAAATTTGAATGATATACACAGAATAGCTACTAGCGCTAAGTTAAAAAAACAGCCCCTAGTCTCTGGTTTAAAACCATTAGGGCAACGTATTTCTATAGCAAAAGATGCGGCGTTTAGTTTTATATATCCGCATGTAATCAGTAGTTGGCGAGAGAATGGTGCAGAAATTTTTTATTTTTCACCACTACAAGACGAGAGACCAGCACTGCATTCCGATGCCATTTATTTACCGGGAGGTTACCCCGAATTATATGCCGGAAAACTCGCCAGCAATCAAAATTTTCTTGCTAGTTTGCATGAAGCATCGATAAACAATGTATTTATTTTTGGCGAATGTGGCGGTTACATAACTCTTGGGGATATATTGATAGATAAAAGTGGAACCCGCCACAAAATGGCTGGCCTGTTGCCAATCGAGACAACATTCGAACAAAGAAAACTTTCGCTTGGGTATAGAAAAGCGATCACCTTAGACAAAACACCATTTGGGCCAGCTGGTAAAACTTTCCGATGCCACGAATTTCACTACGCTTCCGTATTAACAAATACAGGCAACAAGTTATTCAAAGTGGAAGATGGAAACGCCACGGATCTCGGGTTAGAAGGATCACAAAAGAATACTGTGTTTGGATCTTTTATGCATATGATTGACTATGTATAGCATCTAACTAGTGTAAAATATTAAAAGCCGCTAGGCGGTTTAATTTTTTTTCAGCGGCGAGCCAAAGAGTTCCAGATGATGATCCACAAGTTCATAGCCTAAATCATTAGCGATCTTTACTTTCAAACGTTCTAACTCTTCGTTGTAAAACTCAATAACTCTGCCAGTCCGAACATCTATGAGGTGATGATGGTGGTCCTCATCTCCCTGAATTTCTTCATATCGAGCTCGGCCATCACCAAAATCTCTTTTCGTTACAATATTAGTATCTTCAAAAAGCTTCATGGTACGGTAAACGGTAGCAATCGATATTGTGGGATCCAAGCTCCTTACCCTATTATGTAAGGACTCGACATCAGGATGATCTTTGGAATCTGACAAAACTTTCGCTATAACTTTGCGAGGCTCTGTCATTTTTAAACCTTTATCAATGCAAAGTTTGGCTACTCTTGAATCAGATGAAGTATTTTGCATCTCTGCCCAACCAGTTGTTACAACTATTATTATCGAACGACCTTACCATAACATCCTAGAGTAAATACTTATAGTGATTTTTAAATCACCTATTTTTTGTAATTATTTCAACCGGCAAAATCAAAATAAGTAATTTACAATTTTTATAATTCATTAAGCCTGTTGATGTTAACATCTTTCCGATTTATATCTCTTATAGTGCTGCTTTAGCTCAGCTGGTAGAGCATCTCATTCGTAATGAGGGGGTCAGGTGTTCAAGTCACCTAAGCAGCACCACTCCTCACTCGACGTAGCCCGGTCCAGGTGAAAAATATACCATCCCCTCCTAGTTAATAGGTATAATAGACACTCCTGTCATTCTATCACTTAAGGAGAAAAGCTATGAGTATTACTTATGCGGAAGACTTTAAACCTGGTGACGTCTTTGATATTGGGTCATATAAAGTCACTGCTAAAGAAATAGCAGAATTTGCAAAAAAATATGACCCATTTCCATTCCACATCGATGAAGAAGCCGCAAAAAAAACCATCTTTGGCGGTATCATTTCAAGCGGTTGGTTAACCGCACTAATCTGGCTTAGATTGATGCACAAGAAATTTATCTGCTATGAGACAACATTAGGCTCCCCTGGTCACGAAGAAATGTTATGGCCCAATCCGGTACATGCTGAAGACAAATTAACCGGCCAAATAGAAATTATAGAAAGCCGGGTATCAAAATCAAAACCCAATTTAGGCTTCGTTCGCTACAGAGCAAAATTAATCAATCAAAAAGAAAAAGAGGTTTTCATCACGACGACAACTATTATTGTGAAAACTCGCCCTCAACAACTATAAGGAGGAGGAAATCTTAAAAGCATCTGAGCAAAGTTACATTTCTTAAAATAAAAAGATTATTGTATTGGATGGGACACTTTTGGAGGAACCCAAAGCTCCAGCTCGGCCTTTGCCTTGACTGCCTTAGGAGCAGTAGTCCATCCCATGAGCTGATAAACCCCAACGACGGTCTCTCCATCATTTGTGATCATCTCAACATGAACAATATTACCTTCGTCATCAATCTGTAAAATTTTTCCATCAACCACTACAATCTCCACCAACTAGGAAACGTTCACTTGCAAATAAAGTGGGTTCTAACATTTTTTTTTCAAGCTTAAGGGGAGCAGTTTTAATAACTATGCTCAGACGCTTAAGCCGCAAAATATATAAATTTTTTCAGTAAATATCAAAAAAACTTTTGGAGAGTGGCTTCAATTCAATTTATTGAAAAAATTATTAATTTCATCAAAACCATAAAGAATTCCTAAACCACCAATAAGAATTAAAAATAACCAGACTGACGCCTTAACAGCCACAATCAGATCTTTCTTCCGAGTATTATTAGCAGATTTTTTTGGTGAGGTGCTTCTCTTTATAGGAGATATACTGGGCTTTTCTTCTTGATCCGCTTTCTTAGCTTTTATCTTGGTGGTGGTGTTAAAAATGGTGGACTCCTTTGAACCACCAGTTTTGTTGTTATAAATCTCACTTATTACCTTGGCGCCCTCAATGTGCGGGTCTGCGTAAAGACTTCTTGCCGCCTCAATAGCTTCCTCTCGATCAGAGTAGATCGTATCAGTTTGCCACTCTCCACCTTTAAGACTTAATACTTCATAAGTGGTCTCTTTGGACATTACGCGTCGACACTCCCATGAAACAAAAATAAACTAAGCTATTTGTTTATTTTTGTAGCACTCATATACCAACAAAAAGGGAGGCTAGTGCCTCTGTCAGATTTTTGGAACTTTAACAAGTACATCACCGGACACTAATAATCTTAGCGCCCGGTAATAGCATATGATATTAGTCGCGATTCCCAAATAGGCTTAAGAGCATTATGAAAAGGTTTATAAAATCCAAATACAATCGAAGAGCACCGTAGATGGACTTCTTAGCTTGTGTCTCTGAGTCGTCACCCTCCCAGTACTGATTTTTAATTGATTGCGTATCATAAGCTGTAAGTCCAGCGAATACCAAGACCCCGACAACTGAAATTCCAAACTGCAGCATCGACGAGGCTAGAAAAATATTAACAACCGACGCTATTAAAATACCAATAAGCCCCATAAAGAGAAATGATCCCATTCCAGTGAGATCTTTCTTTGTGGTGTATCCATACAAACTTGTTCCTGCAAACATACCCGCAGCAATAAAAAATACTCGCGTGATACTCTCTCCCGTATATACGAGGAAAATACTAGATAATGAGAGGCCCATTAAAGCAGCATAAATCCAAAAAACTGTTTGCGCAGTAGATGAGGCCATAGACTGTATCTTAGCAGCAAATAGAAAAACCATACCTATTGGCGCGAGCATAATTACCCATTTTAAGGGAGATACGTAGATAGCGTAACCAAAACCTGTTAATTGACCCCCTTGGATTGCCAAAAAGGAGGCACCTAGGGCGATTAAGCCGGTAATAGCCAAGCCAATTGTCATATGATTATAAACGCCGAGCATATATTGGCGTAATCCTACGTCAACATGAGCATCTGCAGCTTGCGTTCGTGACATCATCCGTGGGTCTAAAGCCATGATTTAACCTTTCTAAAACTTACAACTACACTATAACATAGACAGTTAATGAACCAAATTCAACGGGGTTACCAGACTAGCATGGTACTTTTGGTTATTTTTACTCTGTTTAAAGCACATCTATACAACCTCTAAAGTGTCAGGAACTCTGTCCCGCTTTTTTTTCCTTAAGCTCTCAGATTTTAATTGCCCACATGCGGCTAGAATATCACTTCCTCTTGGAGAACGCACTGGAGATGGATAGCCTGCAGCCATAACAACTTCTGAAAATTCTTGAATTTGAAGTGCATCCGAACACTCATAAGGCGACCCCGGCCACGGATTGAAAGGAATTAAATTTATTTTAGCAGGAATCCCATCCATTAATGCCACCAATGCTCTTGCATCCTTTAGGCTATCATTTAAGCCTTTTAACATTACATATTCAAAAGTAATACGCCGGGCATTATTAACACCTGGATAGGTCCGACAAGCATCTAACAATTCTTTTATGGGATATTTTTTGTTTATAGGAACCAAAATATCTCTGATTGGATTAGTCACTGCGTGGAGTGAAATAGCTAAATTAACATCAGTTTCTAGACCACATCTATGGATTTCCGGCACAATACCAGAAGTTGAAAGGGTTATCCGTCTCTTAGAAATCGAAATACCCTCGTTATCCATTATTATTTTAAGTGCTTTAATGACATTATCTAAGTTGTATAAAGGCTCACCCATACCCATTAAAACAATATTCGTAATTGGTCGGCCTGGCTGCGCCGATGGCCAGGCTTTAAGAGAATCCATTGCCGTTAACACTTGACCAACTAACTCTAGTGGCACCAAGTTTCTAACCAGCCTTTGAGTTCCCGTGTGACAGAATGAACATGTTAGTGTGCACCCTATCTGGGAGGATATGCAAAGTGTGCCACGGTCCTTTTCTGGGATATAAACCGTTTCCGCTTCGGCCCCATCAGCGAACCTCAACAACCATTTAATAGTGCCATCATCACTTTTTTGTTCTTGGGAAATATGAGGTCTTGATAGCTCATAATTTTGACACAATTCAGCACGTACTGCCTTAGAAAGAGTAGTCATTTCGGAGAAATCTATCTTACCTTTATGATAAATCCAGTGCCAAATTTGCCCAGCACGAAACTTCGCAAGCCCAGCGCCTGTAAGAATTTCTTCCAATTCTGACCTAGTTAAACCTACTAAATTTACTTTGGGTTTTATATCCTCAACGTGTGATGTATTTATTATTTGCATGCCTTATCAATTCTTTTTTTCACAGCCGTAAAACCAGACAATGAATATGTATCTGTAGTTTTTGCACCTCGGCTAGAGGTCCCGATTACGGTCATTCGGTTTCCATTCTTCATTGCTTTTACAAGCTTCGCATCTACTGCAGGTTCACGCGACCATGCCCCATCCTGTTGCGTGAAAAGATCAAAAGTCTTCTTGTTAATTCTTACTTCAACACTACTATTTTGCTTGTAATTGTAGCCTGCTATAAAATTAACCTCACCTTTAATATTTTCAGCCGGCCTATTTGTCACTAACGCATAAGGTTGGCCCCGGTTTTTTTTCTTATACCTTCCCTTTTGCTTCTTGGGAGCACTAGCAATATAACAAATCTTTCCTTTTTCTCCCGCAAATACATAAGCAGCCCAATCACGTTTTTCATAAATCTTTTTAGGTTCTGCAGCGATTGTGTAAGGTATGAATACAATTAAAACTGCACAAATAAGGAACCCAATAGAGGTAAATTTTTTCATATAATCAAATCTCTAGTTAACATTAAAAGATGAATGACACGAAAGCTATGTTAGTTTAACGCTCGGCCACGCTATGGATCTTACTAGCACATTTTTTTTTACAAAAGTAGCAAAGAAGTGAATAAAAACCTCAATAGATAAAGCCAAATACACGCTATTCTTTAAGCTCAAACAGGAAACAAAACATCCAGTCTTTGAGCCAGTGCTCTAGACTGTTCTGTCGGCATGGTAGTTAAGGGAGGTCGGACCCGCAACCAAGACGATGAAGATTTACGATGAGAAATCAGTGCTTTAACCGCCGGAAAAATAGGATAATTAATCAGTTCTTCAATCAAAATTGGTAAGTTTGGCTGTTCAATTCCGTCATGAACAATCGCTGTTATTATATCTGGAATAAAATTGGCAGTGCCAGCGATAGCGCCAGTTGCTCCAACCCTCATAGCCCTCTCTAATTGCCCTTCATGTCCGACAAGTATTTTCAACCGTCCTCGATTTTTTATAAGTTGGCTAGTATGCGCCCAGTTTCCAGAACTATCTTTAACACCAGAAACTATCTCAGGAAATGCATCTGAGAGTCGCAATACTAGTTCTAAACTTAACTCTACCTGAGTTAAGGCTGGGATATGATATAAGATGACCTGCCCTGTACTAGAACCCACTGCTTCCAAAGTTTCACTAAACCAACGATAAAGGCCTTCATCATCAACTCCTTTGTAAAAGAATGGAGGTGCTAGCAACACGTGCCCACAGCCCAAAGAGAAAGCACTAAGGATAGCTTTGCCTGCCGACTGAGAGCTAAGTCCAAACACACCAGCCCCAAGATTTTGAGGTTTAATACCGGCCTTACTACATTTTTCTATTGTACTGTTGCGTTCTAAGCTGGAAAAACTGGCTCCCTCGCCCGTCGATCCAAAAAGCGTCAAAAAGTCTAACTTGCGTGAGAGTAAATATTTCAAGTGAGTAATTAATAGTGAGTTATCGATCGTAAAGTCTAGGTTTAAAGGAGTTGACACGGCAGCTCCTGCTATAAGTTTTGTATCCATAATGATTTCCTCTTTACCGATTAGAGGGTGGCGATATTTTTCAGGCCAGTAGCTGAAGTAGTTAAATAAAAAGTATTACGTTTAGAATAAAGCTTACTGCGCCTGGTTTTTAAATACTAGCTCTCCAAGTTGGTCTGTTATTGAGTTTCGGCTTGGTCGCCATAAACCTCGCTCTTTTGCTTCCGCAAGACGTTCTAATATATCAGTCAAAGCTGCTGGGTTATGTTGCCCCAGAAAATCCCGAACATTCAGATCTTCGATATAAGCCTCAAAAACTGAGTCAAAATGATGGTTCGCAACGCATTGGGATGTTGCAGCAAATGCAAATAAATAATCTACCGTTGCAGCTAATTCAAACCCCCCTTTGTATCCATGACGCATCACACCCTTTATCCATTTCGGGTTTGTAGCCCTTCCTCGCACTACCCGTCCAATCTCATCCTCAAGCGTTCGTACTTTGGGAGATTCTGGTCTTGAGTGATCTCCATGATAAACAGTTGGTTGCTTTCCAGAGAAATGTCTAACGGCGGCACTTAAACCACCCTGAAACTGATAATAATCGTCAGAGTCAAGAATGTCATGTTCGCGGTTGTCTTGATTATGTAAAACAACTTGAACCGTCTCTAAACGAGACCGGAACAGTTCCTGTTCTGACTTACCGTACATATTGGATCCGTAAGCAAAACTACCCCAATGAACGTATGTTTCAGCAAAGTCAGAATCCGTATCCCAAATGCCCTCATCTATCAGTGCCTGCATCCCAGCTCCGTAGGTTCCTGGCTTAGATCCAAAAACCCGCGTGGCTGCCCGCCTCACTGCTGTTTCTTCATCAATATTATTATTGAGCATCTTTTCAACTTCACCTTTGAAAGTCCATGCTAAGGGGTTCATATCTTTCGGTTCATCAAGAGCGGCAACAGCTCTAATTGCTGAGTCTAGTAAATCTATTTGATGTGGAAATGCATCACGAAAAAAGCCAGACACACGAAATGTAATATCTACTCTAGGTCTATCGAGCACAGTCAGAGGCATAATATTAAATCCTGTCACACGACCTGAAATTGGTTCCCATTCTGGGCTAACACCCAAAAAAGCCAAAGCTTGAGCAATATCATCGCCACCAGTCCTCATATTAGCGGTACCCCAAGCAGATAATGCAATAGTCTTAGGCCACTCCCCATTATCCTGGAGATGCTTATCGAGCACTAACCCAGCTGACTTCCATCCTAGTTGCCAGGCAGTTGGCGTTGGTATTGACCGTGTGTCTACCGAATAAAAGTTTCGTCCTGTTGGTAATACATCTAAGCGACCCCGAGTAGGAGCACCCGATGGTCCTGGCGCGACAAATTTCCCCTCCAATGCATCGCAAATACTCTGTAATTCAGAACTTCCACTCAATAAAACCGATGGTTTTATAGTGTTTTCGAGAAATTCCATTACTTTGCTTGTCTTCAACCATGCCAGATCTAAACCCACAGTCCCTGAAACAATTGCTTTTGCAAGTAATTCTAATCGCTCGACGGTATCACCATTACTCCTCCAGGAAGCAGCAGGTAAAATATTTACTAACTGTTTGGGTCTTGGTCCCGTCCAGGCTTTAGACATTACACAATCTAGAGGATCAAATTCCAACAACCCAAGGTCGATACCCAAGGCCCTTATTAGAGAAATATTTTTATCTCCTAGACCAGGGCGAGGTACTCTCAACAGGGCAACCAAAAAGTTGTCCAATAGATCACCATCCGGGCTTTCTCCTAAAATATGAAGACCGTCCCTAATTTGCATTTCTTTTAAATCACAAAGGTAGGCATCTAATTTCTGTAGTTTTTGAGAGAAGGCGTCACTTTGTCTTATGTCACAATCAATATCTATTTTTAATGTTTGTGCCTGATCAATTATTTTCTCAGATAATATCTGTGCTCGCGGTGGATCTAAATTTATTGCCTGGTAATATTCGTCTAGTAAATTCTCTAAATCAGTTAACCGGTCATAAGTTTCGGCCCGAGCCAGGGGAGGAGTTAAATGATCGATGATCGTTGCAGCAGACCGCCGTTTAGCCTGTGTGCCCTCACCCGGGTCATTGACAATAAATGGATAAATTAACGGGGTGGGTCCAAGACTAGCCTCTGGATAGCAATCTTCTGATAATGCGGTAGATTTTCCTGGAAGCCATTCAAGATTACCATGCTTCCCTAGATGTACTATCGCATGCGCTTTAAATGATTTTCTCAACCAAGCATAAAAAGCCATATAGCCATGGGGAGGCACAAGTGCTTGATCATGATAAGTGGATTTTGGGTCAATGTTATATCCTCTAGCCGGCTGGATACCAACGACAACGTTACCGAAAATATGTATCGAGAGAACAAAATCATTCCCAATGACAAATGGATCATTTTGCACACTGCCCCAGCGACCTTCTATTTCTGTTTGCATTGTGACAGATAATTCAGAAAAAAAATCTAGGTAATCGGTAAGTGAAATCCTGACTTGGCTTAATCTAGTCTTCGTTTCTTTTATGTTGTTCGTTGGTCCATCAAGAAGTTGATGCATTAGAGACGTAATATTGGAAGGCGCATTATTTATCTTATACTCACGCTTCTCCATTAACCGCATGAGGTTTAGCAGACTCGCAGGTACGTCTAACCCTACTCCGTTTCCAATTCGGCTATCTTTATTTGGGTAGTTACTTAAAACAATAGCTACTCTTTTTTGATTTTCGGGTATTGAGCTTAATATTATCCAGTTTTTAGCTAACTGACAGGTGAATGCCACCCTTTCTAAATCAGGTTCGTGGGATACAATTATACATTCAGTACAGGGGTCATAGCTGGCGTCAGATTTGAAGGATATTGCTCTAGATATCAATCTACCATCGACCTCAGGCAAGGCTACATTCATAGCAATATCTCGAGATGACAGTCCTGAATCCGATTCTTTCCAAGTTTTTCTATTATTCCCAGATAAGATTATTTGAAAAACCGGGCAATTCGCCTCCTCAAATGGAAAAATTTTGCCTGTAAAACCTGGCTTAGAAGAAGCAAAACTCGTGGAGTTCAATATAGCTTTTATTTCTTGGCCATTTATTGTGGTTTGAACTAGTTTAGCAGAAAAATCATCTTTTAAGCTCGACACATAAATTGGCAGCGCATTGATCTCCAGATCATTTAACTGACTAATTATTGCATTTATGGGTTCCAAGTTACCAGCTTGCATTAAGGCTCTGTAAAACGTGACCATTATTGTCGGGCGCTTAGGCTGCCAATACTTTTGTAAGTCCGTTAAACTGGGTAGATCCATCAAAGGCCAATAGAACCCTGCCTTTAATAGGAGAGCTGGTTCTTTCCATAGCACCTCTTCGCCTAAAATACAGTTAGCATATTTTAATAAATTTAACGCATTATCCACACCACTATGAGTGAAATACATCCAGAACCTGTTGACTATCTCTGAGGATAAAGTGGAGTGCCCCATCAACTCCGGGTCCGACTTATCGTCTCCGGGGACTACAACAAGTTTAATACCGTATTCTATGGCAATTGCTCTAACTTCACTCAAGCCATAGGGCCAATAACTAGTGCCGCCTATTAACCGTACAACAATCATACGAGCGTTTCTTAAAATTTTTTCTACATATAAATCGACCGATAGATTGTGATTTAGTCGCAGAATATTAGCCAAACGAAGTGACAAACTCCCATCAGTCATTCGGTTTTGTGCAGCCGATAAACATGCAAGATCGCTATCTGCAGCCGATAAAATTACAATGTCACCAGGTGTTTGCAAAAGGTCGACAGCCTCTTCGCCATCGGAAATAACTCCAGTTGTGGAAGCAAGTAAATGCATAACCTTTATCTCAAGACGCTAGAATATCCATGACGCTTTTTTTATTTAACTCCTTTGTCCCAATCACAACTAATTTCGAATAACGTTCAG
>ENA-UOXV01000563-UOXV01000563.1-marine-metagenome-genome-assembly--contig:-NODE-563-length-53210-cov-9.597536_pt1 | contig 53210 bp, 39 predicted proteins | sample MGYA00238165_ERZ766961 | MGnify/ENA primary metagenome ERZ766961 (study PRJEB28924, sample SAMN03173240) | marine metagenome | biome: Marine; feature: Water; material: Subsurface seawater | place: North... | reverse complement strand
GACTTCCGACTTCTTGCGCCCACAGAACGAGCAATTGATTTCGCGGTCCGCCATGGTGTATCAGTCGGCTTTTCTTTCTAGGACGTCGTCGATCATGCCGTAAGCCTTGGCTTCCGAAGCGATCATCCAGTAATCCCGGTCGCTGTCCTCGTAGACTTTGTCATAGTCCTGTCCACTGTGCAGGGCGATGATCTTGTAGAGTTCCTCCTTGAGCTTACCGATCTCCCTCGCGGTGATTTCGATGTCGCTGGCCTGACCGCGCGCTCCGCCCAATGGCTGGTGGATCATGGTCCGGCTGTGCTTCAGTCCAGTGCGCTTTCCGGCAGCACCGGCGCAGAGCAGCACGGCGCCCATGGAGGCTGCCATTCCTGTGCAGATGGTGGCCACATCCGGGCGGATGTACTGCATGGTATCGTAAATGCCCAGTCCGGCATACACGCTGCCGCCTGGCGAGTTGATGTAGATCTGGATGTCTTTGGTAGGGTCCGTCGACTCCAGGAAGAGCATCTGCGCCTGGATGATGTTGGCGATGTAATCGTCCACCCCGGTGCCGAGGAAGATGATCCGGTCGGCCATCAAACGGGAAAAGACGTCCACTTCCCGGAACGGCATCTGCCGCTCTTCAATCACGGTCCGCGTCATGTTGTCGGGTCCGTGAACGGCGGAAATGTAGTCCTCTACGTGGTGGCTGGTGAAGCCGCGGTCCTTGACGGCGTACTTCAGGAATTCCTTGCGCGTGGTCATCATGAATGTTGAAAGTTAGCCCCTGTCAGTTGAACAGGCGACAGTGAATCGTCAGAGTGAACGCACGATTTCCATCCAGTCCTCGTGGGAAATCTCCTTCTCCTTGATCTTGGCCAATTCGCGCAGTTTGTCGATAGCCTTGCGCTCATAAATGGATTCGGCCACCCGGCGGACCTCCTTTTGGTCGGTCATCATCTGGGCGATCATGGGGTCGAGCTGCTCGGCATCCAAGGGGATGCCATACTGCGCGTATTGGGCCTTGATGGCATTTCCCGTCTCCTCCTTGATCTCCTCAGCGTCCACCTCAATTTCATAGGTGTCGATGAGGTGGTTCTGAATGATCTGCCACTTAATGCCTTTGGCGTACTCTGAAAACTCCGCCTCAATCTCATCGGCGGTGATGGGCTTTTCATTGGCCACCCTGATCCACCGCTTCAAGAAGTCCTCGGGCAAAGGCGGGTTGAGCTTGTCCACCACCTCTTCAACGAATTTCCGGCGGAACACCTTGTCGCCGTCGCGGTCGAAGATGCGCTGGAGGTCTTCCTCCACTTTGGCGCGGAAACCCTCTTCATCTTTGACCGTGTCCTCGCCAAACAGCTTGTCGTAGAGTTCTTCGCCGAGTTCGGCCGGCACGATGTTCCGGATTTCTTTGACGGTGAAACGCAAAGGACTCTTGAAGTTCTTGGCCGCTTGGCGATCAATGCCGAGCAGGCGCGCCAAGTCGTCGGCGTCCTTGCTGATTTTCCCTGCGTCCAATTTGACCTCAGTGCCCTTTGTCAGGCCCAAAAGCTTGGCCTTGGTGGCCTTGTCTGCGACCTCGGACATGGTGATGGTCCCTTCGTGCAAAATGCCACCGGGCTTGGTTTCCTCGCCATCGGCTTCGAGCTCCACGAATTCGCCAACGAGCAGGTCATTTTCACCGGCGACGTCGCATTCGGACATTTTGCCATAGCGGCGGCGCAAATCTGTGATTTGGTCGTTGATGAGGGCGTCGTCAATGCGCACCTTGTGGTTGACGAATTTGGTAAACCAACCGAATTTGATGTCCACCTGGGGGCTGAGGCCGATGTCGTAGCGGAAGGTGAAGACCTCCGGCTTGTCCCAGTTCCCGTCGCTTTCATTCTCCAAGGTGGGAATGGGCTGGCCCAGGAGCCGCAATTTTTGCTCTCGGATGTATCCGTCGAGGCGCTCTCCGAGGATTTTGTTGAGCTCGTCTGCCAATACAGCCTTACCGTATTGCTTGCGCACCAATTGGATGGGCACCTTGCCGGGGCGGAACCCCGGCATGCGCACCTGCTTGCGGTAGTCCTCCAAAATGCCTTCCACCTTTTCCCGGTAATCTTCGGGATGTACGGTGACGGTGAGCACACCGTTCAACGCGTCAATGTTCTCTTGGGTGATTTCCATGACTTCAATCTGCCCTCTATGGCTTTAAATATGTGCGGGCGGAGGGGCTCGAACCCACACACCTTTCGGCACCAGATCCTAAATCTGGCGTGTCTACCAATTCCACCACGCCCGCAGGGTGCGCGAAGATAGGCTTAACCCCGACGCAGACGAAGTGACAGCCAGCGGCAGTGAATGGCATGTCGACCGGCGACAACAGTGGGCCATGTTCGTCTCGTGCTCTCCCTGTTTCCAGCACGACCGGTATCCCAAGGGGTGCCCCGTGGGGCCGGCCCATCCTGCTGTCGCGGGAAGTGGCCGGCCCCCATAGGCTGCATTTTCATGCTGGCGTTGTTGCTGTGGGGCGAAGGCGTCCATGCCCAAGCCCCTTTCAATTTGGGCTTTCGCGTCGGTCAGACCGGGGCTTGGACGGTGGGGCTTTCTGGCAAAAAGATGCGCCCCGCCCAACGCCATAGCGGTGAATTGAGGTCCTCAATCGTGCTGGTCAATGGCGGTGTCTTGCACTGGTCTGCTGCCGCAGCGGTTCCGGTGGACGCGGACCTGCGCGCGGGTGCGGGCTGGCATTGGGCGCCCGGCAAATCAGCCGCTTTGGTTTTGGCGCTTTCGGGCCGGCAATGCGCCGCCAAGGTGGACATCCCATGGCTCCAACCCGCCGCCCAGCCCGTTCCTTCTCGGTGGTGGTGCGGTTGTGCATTTGACGCCGAACAGTGGGACGGCATGGCCACAATCACGTGGTCTGCCGGTCAAATGCCGGTGTTTGCATCGTCTCTCCGCGGAGGTATGTGGGAGTGCGGAGTGGGAAGCCAGGGGTGTTGGCTCGCCCGCATCCTGCCGCACGACAAGGGTGGTCTGTCGCTGAAACTATCTGTTGGCGTGCTGCGCGGCAACATCCCGTGGTCCGGCCTGGATGTGGGAGATTACCGGGGACTGGGGGCTCATCCGGGACGGTGGATGGAAGTGCAATGGTTGGCCGATTGAAAGTGACCGCCACCATAAAGGGGGGCTGCCTGTCGGTTCTGATATCGGCGCTGTCGTTGGTCCCGCAACGGTCGGCAGGGCAGGAGGCCGCGCTGGCCACATTGGAAGAGGAGCCCCTGGGCGCATTGGCTTGGGAGGCGGGTTGTTTGACAAGTGCAGAATGCGCCGCATTGTCTGGCGCCCTCCTTGGAAACCCCCTGCGCGCATGGACCCAGCAGGGGGTGGCGGCCCTGTTGGCCCCGGACCGCCGCATCCGTGTGTTGGGTTGTCTGATTGCCATCCCCGAATGGCGCGCACTGTTTGACGCCGGCATGCGCAAGACCGTCCGGCAGGAGGAAACCGTGGCTTTGTTCCGACTTGATGTACATCCCGGGGAGGGCCCTGAGCAGTGTGCGGCGCGCATGGGCGTGCGCCATTTTTCCACGCTGGGTGCCGCGGGCGGCCTTGAAATGGCGTTGAGCCAAGGGACCGCCTCGCTGAATTCAGGTCACCTTTCCATCCCCGTTCGCGATCGGATGCTGTGGGTGGGTCGGCTCCAAGCGCGGTATGGTCAAGGTTTGGTGATGTGGACCCCGAGCCCTTTTGATGACCTCGGCGGAATAGAGGGCACCCACAGAATCGGGCGCGGCATCCAAGCGGCTTGGTACCCCCAGCGCGGCGTGGTCCAAGGGGTGGGCTGGGAGCGGACACAGCGCGTTGGCCCCACTTCGGCGCGATGGAGTTTGATGGGCTGGAGTTGGCCGGACCGGCAGTTTTCGGCGGCCACTGGGGGAACCTACCGCAAGGTGGGTTGGGCATGGCGTGGACATCAATTGTGGAGCGGTGCCTGGTCCGCGGTGGGGGGCATCCATGGAAAGGGCCAGCGCAAGGGTTGGAGCTGGCGGTGGGCGGTGGCAGCCTTTGAAGGTGGATGGGAGGGCCGGGCGAGCGTGCTGCGGACGTGGTCCCGCCGCTGGGAGGGACACGCCATGGTGCACAGGCAGGACCTGGACCATCCGCGCTGGTGGAGTGGGGAGGTCAGAAGCACCCCCCCTGAATCAGCTGTGCCATCAGCAGTGGACGCCACCTGTGGCATGGCCTTCAATGGCGCCTGGCGAGGGTGGGCCCGGCTTTCCTTTCGCTGGTCGGGGGACCCCCCGTTTCGGTTGCGTCGCAGCAGCGCATTCAGATTGGAGCGCCGTGGTCACAGGGTCGCTTTCAAATCAGAGTGGCGCCCCGAAGGCACGGCAGAAGGCACCCAATCCGGACCGTTGGACCATGTGAAATGGTCCTTGACTTGGCGCGCTGTGGGCACATTGAATGCAACAGGTCTGATGACCTGGAGGTGCCACTTTGGAGCCTCGGGCTCGGATGGGACCCGAGGTTGGGCCTTGGCCGTGATGTTGGCGTGGAAGTCGGTGAAAGGCGGAGCGCTGAGGCTGGGGGTGGGCGAAGCGTGGGGGCCAAGTGGAGCACCGGTGCGGTACGTTCAAGGCTGGGATGGCCGGCCAGCCGGCGTGTTTTCAGGCCGCGCATCCCTGGCCTATTTCCGTTGGAGGTCATCAAATGGCCAATGGAGAATCGGAGCACAGTCGAGGTTGTCTGAGGGCAAGGATGGCCCCGACCCCACGGCCACATCGTGGTCCATCCACGCCATTCGGGTGGAATTCCGACCCACATGGCCGCCGCAGCGAAAAAGGTAGCCGCTATATTGCCAAGGCACTGCGCAACCTGATTGAACACATCAGATCGTGCACCCACATTTCACGACCACATGGCAACCACCTCCGACATCAAGAACGGCCTCTGTCTTCGCCACCAAGGCGGCCTTTACCAAGTCATCGAATTCCTTCACAAGAAGACCGCCCGCGGCGCGGGCAATGTCTGGACCAAGATGAAGAACCTGGAGAACGGCAAGATCATTGAGCACTCGTACAACACAGGCTCCAAAATCGACGTGATCCGCGTCGAAACCAGGGAGCATACCTATCTGTACGCCGATGACATGGGCTACAACTTCATGAATTCCGAAACGTTCGAGCAGCTTTTGCTCGAGAAGCACCTCATCGACAATCCGCAATTTCTGCAGGACGAGATGAAGTGTTTGATCGTATTCCACGCCGATGAAGAGCGTCCGCTGAGCGCCACATTGCCCAGCCACATCGAAGCCGAGGTGACCTACACGGAGCCCGGTGTCAGGGGAGATACGGCGACCAACACCTTTAAGCCGGCCACCATCGATACAGGTACGGAAGTGCGGGTGCCCCTCTTTATCAATACCGGCGACAGGATCAAGGTCGATACCCGCACCGGCGAATACTCTGAGCGGGTCAAGAAATAAGCCACTATGGCCGCGGATCTCCGGACCCAGAAGCGCTTGGAGCGCCTCCGGCAGCAGGCGGATGCTCTGTTGGAGCTGACGCAAGCCATCAACCGCAATGTGGTCGATTCGGACCTCTTTGCGCTGTATCGCAAGAGTTTGGAGGCCATGGGAGTGGGCAAGTTGGCCCTGTTCACCCTGAAGGATGCATCCACCGTTTGGGGTTGCGAGGTGGAGTGGGGGTATCCGACGCAGTTGCCGCATTTGGAAAATGCCCACGAGGTCTTGTCGGGCAAAGCCCACGCCATCGTGGACGGCGATACATCCGTGGAATTCGACCTGGCCATTCCCGTTGAACACGATGGGGAAGTCATCGCCTATGTGGTGATGGGCGACCGGGAGGAAGGCCGTGGGATGAGCCCTTCCATCCGGTACGTGCGGTTCATTACGACCCTGACCAATGTCCTCGTGGTCGCATTGAGGAACAGGGAACTGACCGCGCAGCGCATCAGGACCGCCGGGCTGGAACGCGAGCTTGAGCTGGCCGGAGAGATGCAGTCCATGCTGTTGCCCAGCGTGCTGCCCAATGACGTGCACCGCTCATTTTCGGCGCGGTACCGTCCCCACCACCACGTGGGTGGCGATTACTACGACGCCGTGGCCCTCAAGGATGAGCGCATGGCGGTGTGCATGGCGGATGTCAGTGGCAAGGGCATGCCAGCCGCGTTTCTGATGTCCAATTTCCAGGCCCACCTGCACGCGCAATTGGAACGGTACGATGGCGACCTTGAAGCCATGGTCAGGTTGTTGAATGACCGGGTATTCAGCAGTGCCAGAGGCGAGCGCTTCATCACATTTTTCCTCGCGGTTCACGACCCCAATACCGGGGTGATGGCCTATGTCAACTGCGGGCACAACCCGTCGCTGTTCGTGCCCGCGAACGGTGTGGGGACATTTCTGGGCGAAGGGTGTCCCGGGCTGGGCATGCTCGATGACTTGCCGCAGGTCGGCGTGGGTCAATTGGAAGTGGGCAAGGGCTCAACCCTCGTCTGCTTTACCGATGGATTGGTGGAGCAGGAGAACCTCCAAGGTGCGGCTTACGGTGAGCACCGGTTGCAGCAGCTGGTGGAAGACGAGCGGGATGCCGGAACCGAAGGCCTCAATACGGCCATCATTGTGGATTGGGAGCAGCACCGCGGCGCGGCAGAACCGGCCGACGATACGGCCCTGCTGACCATCCGTTTCTCCTGATTTCAAGGTCAATGGTCACGAGGATGGCCAAAAACCCCCAGAAAGGGGCGCTGGCCTTGTCAGTATCCAGGTAGTTGTTGAGCACGCCGTGGATGAAATAGGTCATCAGGCCCAGGTACAAGGACAGGGCCCACAGCGCCTGCCAGCGGTCGTGCATGCGCAGGATGCGGTAGGTTCGAAACCCCAAGCTGCTGCACGAAAGCAGAATGCCGAGCACAATCAGCAAGCCGGGGATGCCCTGCTCTGCCAATGGCCCGAGGTATTCGCTGTGGGCATTGCCCCGGTCAGCGTTGTTGGTGGAGATGATCGTGCGGTGTTCGGACCGCTGGTGGGGCGCATAGACAAATTGGTACGTCCCCGGTCCCCAGCCCACCATGGGCCGCTCCGACCAGAGGCTGACGGCGCAGTTCCACCGGTTGATCCGCTCGAGATTCGAAGCGTCGCTCGATACATTGCTGATGGACTCCACGTGCTCGGTCAGGTCATCGGATGAGTCCTGGTCGTTCCGTTCGAGCGAGATGACCAGTTGGTCCCACGAAAGTGCCAACAACACCACGCCGAGCAACGCGGAAATGACCAGCGTCCTCAGTCGGACCCCCAGCATCATCAGGGCGCCCAAGGCCGCCGAAGCGGCGACCGATACCCAGGCTGCCCGGGTAAAGGACAGAATGAGGCCCACGGAAAGAACCACCAAAGTGGCGCCAATGCTCAACTTTCCGATGGCCGAGCGCCCGGGCTTCAAAAAGAGCGCCAAAGCGGGAAACCAAAACATGGCGAGCACGGCACCATAGCTGGTGTGGTCCTTGAAAAAGGGATCCATTACCCAGTGCCCCGCCTGCTTGTCAAAGCCGTACCCCGCATGCCGAAAGACCGTGTACATGATCACGGCAAGCAGCGGCAACAAATACAGCAATACAAAACCTTCCTGCCTGGATTTGCGCGCGGCAATCGGCACCATGAGATAGAAAAAGCCCACCACAAACCAAGCGCGCGCGATGGTGAACTTCAGGGAGACCAGGGGGTCCCATGAGAGCAAAGTGGTAATGACCAGCCAGACGAACATCAACTGTATCCAACGCGAAATGGGGTGTCGTTCCAAGGCAGGCATCATGGGGACCCCGCGCACCCGGTCCAGCATGAACAGCAGCAGCAGGCCAAAGAGAATGGGCTCCGTCGGCAAGTAGAGCCCCACGCCACCAATCGAGAGCTGCTCGAGGTTCAGGCTGAGCGGCACTGTGGCCACCATTCCGAGCAAGAGCAAGTCCCGGCGGTGCAAGGCCACGCCGACGATGCCCACCACCAAAGGCAGGGCGGCCAAGGCGTATTGCTGCAGGGCAATGGCCGCTCCCAGCAGTACCGCAAATCCGAGCACCACCCATGCCAAAGGTCCCGCGAACCGCACCGGTTCGGAGGAAGCAGGCAGGCGGTCGACCTCGGTGGGGCGGCTCATCGCAGCGCGTCTCGCATCAACAGAAACACCAATCCGGCCAGAGCCACAGAAATGGCGCCCATGACCGTGATCAGCCAACGCACTGGACGGGCCTTTTTATCGGCAACCGATGCGCGGTCCACCACAAAGGCCGCGGGGATTTGCGACTCGGCGTCCAGTTTGTTGAGGTCGAAACGCTTCTTCAAAACGGCTTCCTGCTCATACGCGTCCTCCAGCTTGGTGGTGAGCTGGTTGTACTCGTTGGCAAAGGGGGCCAACCGCTCCATTTTGGCCATGATGTTCTTTGCCCGGCTGTCTTGTCCTTCTGCAAGGGCGGTCGCGTACTGCTCATTGAGGCCTTCAATCTGAATGGGGTAATCATAGACCCCTTCCCGGCGCAGGCCCCCAAGCCGTTCCTCCATCGTTTCAATTTCGCGCTGGTTTTGCCTCAAGGAGCGCTCGGCATACCTAAAGGCTTCCGATGCCCGGTCGTTGCGCAATTGGTTGGCCACAGAGTCCGTCAATTGGGCGATGTCGTTGGCGATGTCGCGGGCCATTTCAGGTGTCTTGTCAAAAACGTCGATGCGAATGGACCCATAGCGTGTCAGGTCCGACCCCACTTTGCCGGAGTACATCTTGGCCATGGCGGCCTGTGCTCCGGGTTGGTTCCTTTCTATTTCGTAATGCGACCACAGGTCGTACTTCTCGATCACGCGGCGCCGAATCCGGTCCGAGTTCAAGATTTGGAGCAGCCTTTCCGCATCCTCCGTCTCACCGTAGGCCAAGATGTCCTCCCGCTTGACCTCTTCATAGAACTGGGCCCCGATGGACAATTGGGGCAGCGCGAACAGCACCACGGAGGACTGGAATTCAGGTTCGATAAAAAAAGTCGCGGTGGCGCTGACCAAGGCACCAATGGCGCCGGCAATGATCAGCGGCCTGCGCCAGTCCCATACCCTGCGCAGCAGGTTGCTGTCCGCGCCATTGTCGGCAGTTGGAAGTGTATCCGTCATGTACAGTCGTGTCTCGTTTGCTTTCCAGCCTGCAAGATGCACAGGACTGTCGGTCCAACGCCAACCGCCTTCGCGTAGTATGTGACCCGACCAACTTTGAGGCGCGGCAGGATGTACTTTCGCAGCATGGCGGTTGTGGCCATCAATACAAGGCTGGTTGTCCCCGGCAAATTGGATGGCATTGGATGGTTCACACTTGAAACTGTCCAGCGCATCACGGCCAACCATCCCGAACATCAATTCCACCTGCTGTTTGACCGCTTGCCGCCAGAGGACCTGTTTCCTGGAGACAACGTGGAGTGCCACTGGATCTGGCCACCCGCCCGCAGGCCCTTTCTGTTGGACCTCTGGTTTGACTGGGCCATACCAAGGTTGCTCAAGAAAGTGGGGGCCGACCTTTTTCTCTCACCGGACGGGTTTTTGAGCGCAAGGACAGCGGTGCCGCAGGTTGCCGTGCAGCACGATTTGAACTTCGAGCACCACCCCGAGTGGCTGCCCGACCGCATCGCCCGGCACTACAAAAGGAGATTTCCTGATGCCGCCAGCCGCGCCGTGCGGGTAGCGACGGTGAGCCAGTTCAGCGCCGACGACATTCACAGCCGTTACGGTGTCCCACAGGACCACATCGATGTGGTGTACAATGGTGCCGGGGCAGCATATCACCGCCTGCTGCTGGGGACCGATAACGAGGAGCAGGAGCGCGTCATCCGGGACCGGTTTACGCAAGGCCGGCCTTTTTTCGTTTTCGTCGGGACCCAGCACCCCCGAAAAAACCTCAAGGGGTTGATGTCGGCGTTCCAGCAGTACCGCAAACAAGGCGGACAGTGGGATTTGATGTTGGTGGGCACGCCGCTCTGGCGCCGCAGGCGGTTTGATGCCCGCGCCTCTCTCGAGCAATTGCCACCGGCCATCAGAAACCACGTACACACCTCAGGGTGGCTGCCACAGAATGAGCTGGCGGGCATCCTTGCGGCGGCAGGTGCCATGGTGTTTATACCGTGGTTCGAGGGGTTTGGCATTCCCATTGTGGAGGCCTTCGCCGCCGGCACCCCCGTGATCCATGGCAACCGCACTTCGCTGCCTGAAGTGGCCAATGGAGCGGGCATTGAGGTGGATCCTGCAGATACCGAAGCCGTGGCGCAGGCCATGCGCAGAATGGAAGATGAACCTGGTTTACGCGAAGCGCTCATTGCAAAAGGGCGGGACAGGGCCGATGATTTCAGTTGGGACAACACCGCACAGCTCTTGTGGTCGAGCCTGACAAAGGCCGGAGAGGAGGCAGGGTTGAGTATGGATCCTGTTGAATCTGAGCGTACTGCGGGCTGATGGGGTTGAAGATGTATGCCGTCAAAGGCCGTGTGGAGGCCGGCGTAGACGAGGCCGGCCGGGGCTGTTTGGCTGGCCCTGTAACTGCGGCCGCGGTGATTCCGGGCAAGGCGGCCAAGCGTTGGCGGGCTGCGGGCCTCAACGACAGCAAAGCGCTGAGCGCCAAGACGCGGGAAGACCTGCGGAACATGATCGAATCGGAGGCCGTCGCCTGGGCGGTGGGCTGGGCCAGCGTGGAGGAAATCGAGCAGATCAATATCCTCAAAGCCGCCCACCTCGCCATGCACCGTGCCATCGATGCACTGCAACAACAGCCGGAATTCCTGCTGATCGATGGCCATTTGTTCCAACCCCACACCATCCCACATGCCTGTGAAATCAAAGGAGATGGCCGGTTCCTTTCCATTGCAGCCGCCAGCATTCTCGCCAAGACCCACCGGGACGAACTCATGCTCGAATTGGACGCGGAATTCCCGGAATACGGCTGGCGCTCAAACAAAGGGTATCCCACCAAAAAGCACAAGGAAGCGTTGGCTCAATATGCCCCAACGGCCCATCACCGGAGCACCTTCAATTGGCAGCCCCGCCTCCTGTAAAGAGGGCGGTTTCAGATAATCGGACAAAGGGTTTGTCGGGTTGTGTTCGGGGTTGGAAGTCAAATTATCTGAACCTCATGTTACCATTATGTGAATCAGGAGTTTGAATGACGATTTGCAAGCATTGCCGACCTTAATTTGCACCGCACAACTGAACCTCAAATCACCACCATGCGCACTTTGTTCTTGTCCATTGCAGTGATGCTCACTGCGGCCCTTTCTGCTCAAACCGCTCATTTGGCGATGCTTGCAGACCCCACCGACGCTTCCAATGCCCGCTTTGTCAAAGTGGCCAACAATTCCGGGTCCTCCTTGGACATGACGGGTTGGTACCTGCTGCGTTGGACCAATGCGAACCTGGAGCCCACAGCTTCTTCCCAAGTCATGCTTTCCGATTTTGGAACATTGGACGATGGAGGCTGCATCTACATAGCGGCTTCTGCGACGGGTTTTGAGGCGGCCTACGGATTCGCCCCGGACATCGAAGGCGGCACCGGCGGATCGGTAGACAGCAATGGAGACGACCAAGTCGCCCTGTATGATGCAGGCGGCAACATCGTGGACTTTTTCGGTGTCATCGGAGAAGACGGTTCCAACACCTGCCACGAATTCGAAGACGGTTATGCTTTGCGCACCACATCGGCTCCTGACGGGGCGACCTGGATCGGTGCCAATTGGACCATTTATTGTGACTTCTCCTCAGCCACCGGTTGCGTGGACCACAATTCGAACCAAGAGCAAACTGCAGCAGACATTGCGCCTCTCGTAGAGGAATGCGGTGGCAATGTCGTCTCCTCAGACAACGCTTGCGGCTTGGCCGGCGTGGTCGTAGAGGCAGGCAGCTATTACTACGCGCCCTCTGATTTGTCCATTGCCGTGGGTGACACCGTGGTGTGGGTCAACGCTGGCGGCACACATGATGTCAACGGCGACATCAACAGCCTCACCGGCGCGTCCTATGGCAACCCCGAAGCCTTTTACATCGACGTGGCCGCAGGCGGCACGGCTGAAGCGCCTACCTGTTTGGGCAGCTACACCTTCACCGTTCCCGGCGTGTATACCTATGATTGTTCGGTAGGCAGCCACGCCTCTTTGGGCATGGTCGCGACCGTGACCGTGGGAACGGGCGGTTGTACTGACAACACCGCAACCAACTACAACGGCAGCGCCGATTTTGAGGACGGTTCATGCACCTACCCCAGTGCAGCGACCATCAGCGCCATCCAACAAGACATGGGCGCCGATGACAACGGGACGTTCAACGGTCAGGAAGTGTCTGTTTCGGCCATCGTCACCGGTGTCTATGGAAGCAACACCTCCATCCAGGACGGCGAAGGTGCTTGGAGCGGCATGTTTGTCTACGTCGGCGGCGGTTTGTTTGACGACACCACGCAGGTATCCGTCGGCGACAGCGTCATCGTGACCGGAACCGTGGGCAGTTTCAACGGCGGCACACAGTTGACTTCCGCCTCAGCTTCCATTTTGAACGGAGGCAACGCACTTCCCGCGCCATTTGTGCTCTCCACAGCCGACGCCAACCTCGAAGAATACGAGGGCGTCTTGTGCCAGGTAACCGGTGCCATTACCGGTGAGCTCAACAACTTTGGCGAATTCACCATCGACGACGGTTCCGGCAACCACACCGTGGACGACATGGGATACGATGGTTACACGGACCAGGGTGCCATGCTCGGCGATTCCTACCGCGTGACCGGTGCCATCAACGGCGGCTTTGGCAACAGCATTGAGCCACGCGATGCCGGTGACTTCCAGAAGCTCGGTTGCACCAACCCTTCGGCCGAAAACTATGACGTGGATGCGGTCATCGACGACAACAGCTGCAACGTGGTGGACGGCGCCATTGCCATCACCACCATTCAACAGGGGCAGGCTCTGGACCCACCGGTATTCACCGACTCCCTGGTGACCGTCAGCGGCATCGTGACCGGCGTTTACGGCAGCTTGTTCAGTGTGCAGCAGGGCCAAGGCGCCTACTCCGGCCTCTTTGGATTCAATCCCGAAGTCGCATTGGCCGTAGGTGATTTTGTGAGCCTCACGGGTGTGGTGGATGAATACTTTGGCCTCACCCAATTGGTAGGGGTGGACGGCAACCCGATTGCCACCAGCATTTTGAGCCAGGGCAACGACCTGCCAACGGCAGAAGTACTCGGTACTGCTGCGGCCAACATGGAAGAGTGGGAAGGCGTGCTCGTGCAGTCCACGGGCAGCGTATCCTCTCCCGACCTCGGCAACGGGGAGTGGGGCATCGACGATGCTTCCGGTGAATTGCGCGTGGACGACCGCGGTTGGGACCACCAAGCGACGGGCGAAGTGGTGATCAACGCCCAGTTCCAGGTCACGGCGCCGCTGCACTACAGCTTTGGCAACTACAAGTTGATTCCGCGGGACGAGGCAGACGTGTTGCTCTATGGCTGCACCTTGCCCGATGCCGACAACTACACGGTGGGATCCGATATCGACGACGGTTCATGTACGGGCAGCGCACCTTGTGACCTGTTCTTCAGTGAGGCCGCAGAAGGCTCCTCCAACAACAAGTACATCGAGGTATACAATCCGACCAGCAGCCCTGTGAGCCTGGCTTTGTACACCATCGCCAACCAGAGCAATGGTGCCAACAACACCGACGCCACTGCAGGCGAATGGGATTACTGGAACGACCTCTTCCCAACGGGGGGCTCGATCGCACCTGGCGAGACCTTCCTCATCGTGCACCCTTCAGCCGCTCCCGCCCTGCTGGACAGCGCGGACGCGACCTGGGCCTTCATGTCAAACGGTGACGATGCTGTGGGTCTGATGTACAGCGCGACAGCATCCTTCGGCAATGGGGGCGATTGGACCCTCATCGATGCCATCGGCGAGCCCTACGGCGTCGACCCTGGTTCAGCTTGGGACGTGGCCGGCACCACCAATGCCACACAGGACCACACCATTCGCAGGAAGTCCAATGTCTCCTTCGGCAACGGTGGCGACTGGGCAGCCAGCGCCGGCACGACGCCAGAAGACAGCGAATGGATTGTGCTCGACAACGATTACGCCTTGAACAACGCCCTCGATGGCTACAACAGCCACACGTTTACGGGCCTCTGCGCCACCAGTTCTGAAGGTTGCACCGATCCCTTGGCCTTGAACTACGACCCCAACGCCACGGTGGATGATGGCAGCTGCCTCTTCATCCCCAACGTGACGATCCAGGAAATCAATGAGGGCCTGACCACGGGCATCGTGACCACCACGGGCATTGTGACCGGGGTGTACCTCACCGATGACGGCTCTTTCGGCAACCAAGCCGCCTTCACCATTCAGAACGGAACCGGTGCCTTTTCAGGATACTGGGTGCGCGGTGCATCATCAACGGCTGAGTCCATTGGCAACGTCATGGTAGGCGATGAGGTGGAAATCACCGGTTCTCCAGACAGCTGGTTTGGCAACGACTATTTCCCCAACCCCACCATCACCATCGTCTCTTCGGGCAACCCCCTGCCGGCAGCAGAGGCACTGGCCACGGGCGACGTGAGCATGGAGGAGTGGGAAGCGGTGTTGGTTTCGGTTACGGCCGAATGCGACAACCCCGACCTCGGTTTTGCCGAATGGTCAGTGAACGACGGCAGCGGCGGCGCCCGTGTGAACGACCGTGCCTATGACGCCTTTGGCGCTGGCGTGGTTGAAGCTGGCCGCACCTACCGCGTGACTGCACCCACGGGATATGCCTACGGAAACTGGAAGATTGAGCCACGCGACTCCACCGATGTGGTGCGCCTCGGTTGCACCGACCCCACCTTCCCGAACTACTGGTCATTGGCCAACGAGGACGACGGTTCTTGTGCCAACATCCCCGGCTGTACGGATCCTGCCGCAGACAACTACAACCCCGATGCCACCTCAGATGACGGCAGCTGCATCATCACGGGTTGCACGGATGCGACCGCGTTGAACTACAACGCCAATGCTACGGTGGAGGACAACACCACGTGTTACTACACCTTGCCCAACATCATCATCAACGAGATCCACTACAACCCCTGTGACAACCAGGGTGGAGACTTCGATTGGGAGTTTGTGGAGTTCTACAACGCAGGTGATGCTGCCGACATCAGTGGCTACGAAGTGTGGTCTGCATTCTCGGATCCAACCTCGATTTCCTTCGCGCTGTCCTTCCCCGAAGGCACGGTGATCCCGGCTGACTCTTACTTCCTCGTTGTTCCTGGCTTGGTGGCCGAGGCCAACTACGCGGCATTGGGCATCACGGTCTTCCTGATGGAGAATGGCAACTGGGGCAACGGCGGCGGAACGGCGCAATTGCAAGACGCCTACGGCAACGTCGTGGATGCTGTCACCTACGACGATGCGGCGCCATGGCCCGCGCAGGAGATCAGCGTGCTGGGCAACGTGCTTGCGGCGAGTCCTGACGGCGGTTGCGCTTCGCTCGAGCTCATTGCGACGGACCTCAACAACGACGACCCCGACAACTGGCAGGGCAGCTGGGTGGACAACGGCACCCCTGGTGCGGCCAACAGCTCGGCCTTCGGATGCACGGACGGCACGGCGTGCAATTACGACGCGGCGGCACTGTTTGACGACAGCACCTGCACCTTCGATTGCTATGGCTGCACGTATGAGGCGGCTGAAAACTATGACGAGACAGCCACCATCGACGATGGCAGCTGCACCTTGACCACGGCCAACCCCTGCCCCACAGACCTCAACGGTGACGGCACCACTTCGGTGAGTGACCTGCTCATCTTGCTGGGCGCGTTCGCTACCGATTGCGAATAAGGCGCGGGAAGCCCCCATCATTTTGGAAAGGCGGTGCACTTTGCACCGCCTTTCTTTTTTAGAAATTCGCGCGGCCATGGCAAGGCGCGGGCTCCAAAACACCTTGTAGACACCGATGAACAACTTTCTCCAATTCCTGAATTTGTTGGGCGCATTGGGGCTGTTCATCTATGGCATGGTCGTGATGAGCGGCTCCATTCAACGCCTCACCGGCAGGCGGATGCGCCGCGCCGTCAGCAGGGTCACCCGGAAGCCGGAGCGCGCCTATCTCGCAGGGCTGACCCTCACCGGTGTGCTGCAGTCAAGCAGCGCCATATCCGTCGTCGTCGTGAGCTTTGCGCAAGTGGGGTTGCTTCGGCTTTCCGAGGCGTATTTCCTCATGTTGGGGGCCAATGTGGGCACGACCGTCACCGGGTGGTTGGTGGCACTCACGCTCAGCAAGCCGTCACTGGGCAACCTCGCGCTGCCCCTGTTGACACTGGCATTGCCGCTGCTTTTCTTCCGCCGTCGGCGCACGCGGTCCCTCGGTGAAGCGGTCATCGGGTTTGCACTGATGTTTGTGGGCCTCGGCCTCCTCAAGGCCGGCGTCCCACCCATCACGGAGGCGGGCTTGGCGGAGTCCCTGGCGTTCTTCAATGTCGGCGGCATCGGATCGGTCTTGGGCGCCGTGGGCATCGGACTGCTGACCACCGTGGCGCTGCAGAGTTCTTCTGCCGTCTTGGCCCTGATCATCACCTTGGCGGCCGGGGGGGTGATCACCGAGTTCACCGGAGCAGCCGTGGTCCTCGGCGCCAACATCGGCACCACATCCACTGCCGTGCTGGCTTCGCTGGTCGCGGGACGGGAGGCGCGCCGCGTGGCGGCCGTCCACGTGCTGGTCAATGTGCTGGGCGTGCTCCTGTTCATCCCGCTGCTCCAGCCCCTGTTGCAAACGGTGCACTGGTTTTTGGAGCCCGGCGGGCGCATCACAGCCGATGCGGCAGTGGTTCTGGCCCTGTTTCATACCGTTTTCAATGTCTTGGTCACCGGGGTTTTCGGTTTGTTTCCCCGTCCGATCCTGTGGTTGGCCAGGAAGCTCATTCCCGGAGATGGGGTCAGGGAATTCAGGACACCCTTGGTGACCGCCAGTGCCATGGATGCGCCAGAGTTGCAGGTGCTCGAGGCCCAGCGCGAAGCGGAACACCACCACGAGCTGAGTGTGCGCATGATGCAGGACCTGGTCAAATTGATGGTCATCAGCGACCAGGCCAAGCGCCAGCGCGCAGTGGAGCGAATGGGTGAATACGGCATGCTCAGCGGACGTTATGAGTCCGAGGTCAAGGCTTTTCTCGAGCGCCTGGCGCGCAGCAAGATTTCCGGTGCCACTTACAGGCAGGTCCAGTTCCTGCTGGAGTGGTCCACCGACATCAGCCAAATCGTGGAACTCATCCAGGCCTTTCTTGAAGTGCAGGAAAAGCGGGAGCGCAGCGAGATCTTTTTTGCGCCCAAACAGCGGACGCGCTTGATTTCCATGCTCGAAGAACTGGTGCTGGCCCTCGAGGCGATGGGGCCCCTCAACGGCCTTGTCGAGTTGGGCCGCAGCACCACGCGGGATCAATTGAACCGCATTGAACGCCACCTGGCCAGTGCGGCGGTCATCCGCGAGCAGATGCGCGCCAAACACCTCGAAGATGTGCGCAAGGCCCGCTACTCAGTGGAGAGCGGCATGGTCTTCAATGAAATGGGCAACCTGTTGGAAGAGGTCGGCCTGAGAATGGGCATCCTGACCGAGAAGTATGGCGAAATCTTCAAGGCTTCGCAACCGAAGCAGTGATCAGCGTATCGCTCGATTGCAGGTCGCGGTCGACGATGTGCACGGCAAACCTCAGCGTATCCCATGCAGATGTCAGGTAGTACCGCGGCTCGAGTGAAACGGTGATGGTCCCCCGCTGGGTGTTGTTTTGTCCGGTGGGCGAGATGAGCGGCGCGCGATAGTGGAAGGGCACTTGGCCGAGTTCGGGGTCGAGTTCGACGGTGACCCAGGCCCCATCGCGCAACTCCTGATAGTCACAGAAGACGTTGTGGTGGTAAGGGCATGCCGGACAAAAGGCCCCCGTCGTATCGGCCTGTTCCAATCCGAAGTTGCCGTCTCCGTCTTCGAACCCCAGCAGCAGCGTTCCCGATTCGCCTGAGGTGATCAACTCAATCGAGGTCAACCGCGGTATGGGCGGCAAAGAGACCGGCGGCTCACATCCCGCAAGCAGCATGAGAGAGATCCCTGCCGCAAAGAATCGGACGCCGATGGATACAAGTCTGCCCATGCTGGGAAATTAAGCCGCAATTTGCAGGTGATGTCCAGCCGGATGCCCCCTTTGGATGATGTTGTGAGCCCGATGGGTGCGGCGCACGCCCGCGCACTGCAGCAGCGCGTGGCGGATTTCATCACCGGCGGCGCGGATCAGGGGGAGGCCGGATTCAATCAGTTGGCCAGGGATGTCTTCCGCTGTCAATTCAAGTTCAATGAGGTCTACCGCCGCTGGTGCGCGCACCTCGGTTGGACTGCGGAGGCTGCAGATGAAGTGCAGCGATGGCAAGACATACCCACCCTGCCCGTAGAGGCGTTTCGGTGGAGCCGGTTGCATACCAAAGGCGTGGCCGAAGCGGAGGCGCCACTGGTGTTCCGGACCAGCGGGACCACGGGTGCCGATCGCGGTGAACACCATGTGGCGACGCCAGGGTTGTATCGGGTTTCGGCCGTGGCGGGATTCAAGGACACCTATGGCGCGCCCGGTGCGTCCGGTGCCGTGCTGTTTGGCCTGCTGCCAGGCTACCTCGAAAGGCCGGACAGCAGCCTGGTGCACATGGTCCGCATGTTGCGCAGCGCGGGGTGGAGCGAAGCAGGGGGGACCCCCGATGGCGGCTTCTTTTTGGATGATCTGGACGGCCTGTTCCGCGCAATGGAGGGCGCCAGGAGCAGTGGAAGGCCTGTGGTGCTCATCGGCGTCACGTGGGCATTGGTGGATGCTGCTGCTGCTTGGAAAAATGCCGGAAACGCTCCGCTGGGAGACGCGGCCCACATCGTGGTGACGGGCGGCATGAAGGGTCGCCGAGAGGAGTGGGTCGCCGAGCGCGTGCGCGAGGCCATCCGCACCGGATTTGGCTGCGCGCAAGTGGGGGGTGAATACGGCATGACAGAATTGCTCAGTCAAGCGTGGTCCACCGCAGGGGGCGTCTACCGGCCACCCCATTGGATGCGCGTCCGCTTCAGGCGCACCGACGACCCGCTCTCGTTGATGGACTCCGGCGCCACAGGCGGATTGGACATCGTAGACCTGGCCAACCTCGGGAGCTGTGCCTTCCTTTCCACACAGGACCTGGCACGCCCTGTGCCGACCGGCAGCAAAGAAGAACCGGCGTTTGAATTGCTCGGCAGATTCGACCGTGCCGAGGTGCGCGGATGCAATTTGCTCGTTCAATGACCCCAAGACTTGGCATCATTCAAGTCGGAGGCTAGCTTCGCGCCACGATGGAGTCCGTCATTGCCTTGCTTGGGTTTAGCCTCGCGGCCTACTCTGTAGTCGGCAATGACAGCATCCAGACCCTCGGTACTTTCCTGACGTCCAACGAGGACAAGCCCTGGTGGCTCCTGTGGTTGTTTGCAGGCGGCATCATGGCCGTTGTGGTCACCATGGGGTACATGGGCCTCGGAGAGCACCTCGGCGGCAAAGGCGGGGACCTCACCTTCGGCAAGTTCGCGGGACTGTTCCAAGACCCGGACAACCCCATCGCCTACCCCAAAATATCGTTCTGGTATGTCCTGCCTCCACTGGTGCTGTTGGGCATAACGCGGCTGGGCATCCCCGTGAGCACGACGTTTCTCGTGCTGACCTTCTTTGCCCCCAAGGCCCTGCCCAAAATGCTCGTCAAGAGCCTCGGTGGATACGGCGTGGCCTTTCTTTTTGCCATCGCCGCCTTCATGGTCCTCTCCCGGCTCACGGAGCGCTACTTCCTCAACAATCCCATGGAGGAGGGCAGGGGCCCACTGCGCTCCAAAAGGCTGTGGACGGTGCTGCAATGGATGGCGACGGGCTTCCTCTGGAGCCAGTGGCTGACCCAGGACCTGGTCAACATCCTTGTTTACTTGGGAGACCCAGCCGATGTGCAGCCATGGAAATTCGGTTTTGCCCTGACCGTCCTGCTGGTCATGCTCGGCTACATCTTCTATCAGCGCGGAGGTGAAATCCAGAAAATCGTCCGGGTCAAGACCAACACCGCCGACATCCGATCGGCCACCTTCATTGACCTCTTCTACGGCCTCGTGCTGTTGACCTTCAAGTTCGATACGTTCGGCATAGGCGCCAAGGTGCCCATGAGCACGACGTGGGTCTTTCTGGGCATGCTGGCCGGCCGGGAGGTGGCGCTGCGCCTGCGCTTGCACGAGCTGGACCGCTCCAAGCTCACACCCATGGTCCTGGGCGACCTCGGAAAGGCCACGCTGGGACTGGTGATCAGCATCCTGCTGGTCTTCCTGCTGTACCTCGTAGAAGGCCGGGAAATGGGGGCCTTGTTCGGTTAATCAGCCGACCACCCGGACCAAGAAATAGTTCTTTTTTCCGCGTTGCAGCAGGATCAGGCCGCTGCCAATGCAGTCATCGAGCCCCAATTCCCGCTCTGCAGTGACTTTGTTCCGGTTCACGCTGATGGAGTTCTCCTTGAGCGCGCGGCGGGCCTCCCCGCCGCTGGCCAAGAAGGGCGCATCGCCACCGGCGAGCACATCGATGATGCCCACACCGGCCGAGAGCACATCCCGGCTGATTTCGCGTTGGGGCACACCTTCAAAGACGCTCAGCAACTCAGATTCTGGCAGCGCCCTGAGGTCGGCCTCGGTGCTCTTTCCAAAGAGGAGCGCTGTGGCGGCCATGGCGGTTTCCAGGTCTTCCTCACCGTGGATCCGGCGGGTGACATCTGCGGCCAGCTCTTTTTGGAGCAGCCGGGCGCCGGGGTTTTCTGCGTGGGCCGCTTCGATTTCCTCGATGCGCGCTCGATCGAGCAGGGTGAAGATGCGGATGTATCGGGCGGCATCTTCGTCGGCCGCATTGATCCAATACTGGTAGAATTTGTACGCGCTCGTCCGGGCTTTGTCAATCCAGATGTTGCCCCCTTCGCTCTTGCCAAATTTCGACCCGTCGGCCTTGGTGATGAGCGGCGCGGTGAGGGCAAATGCGTGACCCTGTCCCTTGCGGCGCACCAATTCTGTGCCGGTGGTCATGTTGCCCCATTGGTCGCTGCCGCCCATTTGCAGCATGCACCCGTGTTCCTTCCACAGGTGGTAGAAGTCGTAGCCCTGCACCAACTGGTAACTGAACTCTGTAAAACTCATGCCCCCCTCGAGGCGGTTTTTGACCGAGTCCTTGGCCATCATGTAGTTGACGGTGATGTGCTTGCCCACATCCCGGATGAAGTCCAAAAAGGACAGGTCCTTGAACCAGTCGTGGTTGTTGACCACCTGTGCCGCTGCCTCGCCTTCGAAGTCAAGGAAGCGCTCCAATTGCGCCTTCTGACAGGCCAGGTTGTGGTGCAAGGTGTCGAGGTCCAGGAATTGCCGCTCCGCCGTTTTGCCGCTGGGGTCGCCGACCATGCCTGTGGCGCCACCGACCAAGGCGATGGGCCTGTGTCCGGCCCGCTGCAGGTGCACGAGCAGCATCACCGGCACGAGGTTGCCAATGTGCAGGGAATCCGCCGTGGGGTCAAAGCCCACATAGCCGGTGGTCTGCTCTTTGGCCAGTTGCTCCTCCAGTCCGGGCATGGCGTCGTGCAAGAGCCCGCGCCACTTCAGTTCGGCTATGAAATCCATGGGGGCGAAAGATACGCCGTTGCCCGCGCCTGCTGGGGGGGTTCAAAGGGACTGGACCAACGCTTCCATCTTCATCGAACGCGAACCTTTCAACAGCACCGTGCGTCCGGCGATCGGTTCGGATTGCAGCGCTTCGGTCAAAGCCGCCATATCGGCAAAGGTCCGGTCTGCTGGGGCGTGCGCAGAGAATGCCGCGCCCACCACCCAGCATTCGAGGCCGCAATCACGGGCCACGTCCCGCACGAGTTGATGGCCCGATGCGGCGTGCGTCCCCAACTCCTTCATGTCGCCCAGAATGGCCAAAGGACCGGTATGCCCGCCGGCAGCAAAGGCCTGCAGTGTGGATTCGACCGAGCTCGGATTGGCGTTGTAGCAATCGACAATGACGGTGTTGCGCGCTGTGGTGACGGTTTCCCCGCGTTGTTCCGGGGGGAGAAAGCCGGCCAAGGCCCTGTTGATCAGTTCAGGGGGCACACCAAAATGCTGGGCCACGGCAATCGCCGCATTGATGTTGGCCAATTGGTGGGCGCCGTGGAGTTGCACGGGAATGCCTGCCGGTCCTCCGTGCCAGGTGCCGGGGTCCTTGCCCGGGTGGCTTGACCAGCATATGGCGCCGTCCATGCCACCGCCATTTCGCCATGCATGGGGCGGGTGGTCGGACACACCATAGGGGATGCGGATGAGGCCATCCAGATCTGAAAGCGCCATCAAATCGGTGTCCTGGGCATTGACGAGGGCTTCGCCCCCCTTGCTCGCGAGGTGCTTGAAGAGCTCTTGCTTGCCCTTCTTGACCCCTTCAACACCACCAAACCCTTCCAGGTGGGCCAGGCCCACGTTGGTGATCATGCCGCATGTCGGTTGGGCGATATCACAGAGGTCAGCGATCTCTCCTTGGTGGTTGGCGCCCATTTCCACAAGGGCAAACCCGGTGTCGCGCGGCATCGAGAGCAGGGTGAGCGGCACCCCGATGTGGTTGTTGAAGTTGCCTTGGGTGGCGTGCACCTTCAGGTGGCCTCCGACCAGCGATTTGATGAGCTCTTTGGTGGTGGTTTTTCCGTTGCTTCCGGTGAGCCCGAATACAGGCGCCCGGAAACGGTCGCGGTGAGCGCGTGCCGTATCCTGCAATGCGGCCAAGCCATCCGCCACGTGCACCAGTCCTTCTCCGGTGAGCTGTGGGTCGTCCACCACAGCGGCAATGCACCCTTTCTCCATGGCCTCCAGCGCGTATTGGTTGCCGTCGAACCGCGCGCCTTTGAGGGCAAAATAAAGGCGGCCCGGACCGCATTGGCGCGAGTCCGTTGTCACACCGGATGACTGGTCAAACAGGGCGAGGAGTTCCTGGGCCGAGGCGTGATCCATGGGTGCAATAAACAGCGAACCCCGCTAGGTCACATGACCGAGCGGGGTTCACAATGAACAATGGACGGTGCTTACTTGCCTCCGGCCATCACATTGCCCTTGGGCGAACCCACGCGCGTCATCGCGCAACGGAATCCGATGGTGGCAGAACTCTGGTCCTCCTCGAGGAAGCGGCGGGTGCCTGGAATGATCCAGTATACGCGGTCGTTCCAGCTGCCGCCCTTGTACACGCGGACATTGTCATTGATCAGAGAAGTCGCACCGTAATCGTACACGAGGTCGTCCCGGTCGCTCATCTCCGTCTGTTCGTACAGGATGGAGCTTTCCAGATCGCCATCGAGGTAATCGATGTTGTCCGCCATCTTGTAGTTGCGGCGGTCGAGGTTCTCCTCAACGGTCACCTTGCGGTAGCGCATCTCACCGGGCTTGCCGGTGATGTTGTCCGTCCATGCACGGCGCAGGTCCGGCGCGGAAGGGGCTTCACTTTCTTCAATCAGATCGAGCGCTTCGTCCATCTTCGTCATGGCCTCTTCCGTGCGCTTCACATCCATGTCTTCGTTGGCGCTTTCGATCTTGCTTCTCAAGTTGTCGATGAGGTTTTGGCCTTCGGTCGTCATCGACGGACCAGCGGCTTCCTCATATCCCTCGAGGAACAACTCAATCTCCGCGATGTCATATTCCACGTAGTCCAGCTTGTCCGTGACGTTGCCTTCGCTGTCCAGCAATTTGGTCGAGAAGACATTTCCACGGAAGGGACGGAATTCTTGGGCATCCTGCAAGGTGCCTGGGCGGTAGACGTCCATGACCCACTCGCTGACGTTGCCCGCCATGTTGTACAGGCCATAGTCATTTGGCGCATAGCTGTAAACGGGTGCGGTGACGTCCGCATTGTCGTTCAGTGCACCGGCAACACCCATGTAGTCACCCCGAGCCCGCACGAAGTTGGCGTTGATCTCACCGTAGAACTTTCCGCGGCTGTCATCGTTCCGCACATAGTGCCCATCCCAAGGGTATGTCCGCCGGCTCGTGATCAGTTCCTCACCGCTGTTTCCAATCAAGGAAAGGGCGGCGTACTCCCATTCTGCCTCGGTCGGCAGGCGGTAGTCCGGCAAAAGGATGCCGTCGGTCATGGCCACATTGCGGTAGCCTACACCATTGGGGCGAAGGTCTTTGATTCCATCAGCGGCCTTGGCCGCTTCTTCGTATTGACCATCGAGGTAGGCCTCGGTGCTAAAGAAGCTGTCGTCCACTTGCCCCGTTGGGTTGTGCACCAAGAAGCCTTCGCGCACCATGATTTGCTCATTGACACGGTCGGTCCTCCAACGGCAGAATTCATTGGCCTGCAACCAGGAGACGCCCACCACAGGGTAATCCCGGTAAGCGGGGTGACGCAGGTAATAGTTGACGTAGGGCTCGTTGTACGCCCTGGGGTCTCTCCAAACGAGCGTATCGGGCTTGGCGCGGTCCACGATTTCTGGAAAACCATCCCTGTACACGCGGTTCAACCAGAAGAGGTATTCCAACCAATACTGGTTGGTGACCTCCACCTCGTCCATGTAGAACGAGCTCACGGTGACGCGGCGTGGGATGTTGTCCCAGGCGCCAGTGAGGTCGTCCTCGACCTGGCCCATGGTAAACGTACCCCCTTCCACGAAGACCAGGCCGGGACCCGTTTCTTGACCGATGTAAGGGAGTTGTTGGAATCCGCCGTTTTCCGAATCGTTGTACGCCCATCCGGTAGCGCCGGATGCACCCCCCTGACAGGAGGAAAGCAGCACGGCCGCACCCATGGTGACGACTGAAAAGAGGAGGAAGGATTGGAGCTTCTGCATCGCTTTCTATTGGGGTTCCTTGCAGGGAATGGGATTAGAATCCTGGGCAGGGGGGGCTGCGGAATTTGATCCGCTTCGCCCTGCAATCAAAATTCAAGGACATGCTGACTTCGTGTGATCCCCCGGTAGCAGGGGTGAGGTCGGAAACTGTAACGTCGTAGCTGTAGCCAAACTTGATGACATCGGATTGTATACCCAACGTAACGATAAAGGCGTCGCGATATTGGGTGCCGAGGATGCCACGGTACCAGATGCCGCCTACAATCGGCCCTTTGCTGACATAGCCACCGAAGTTGAGCTGTTGGAATTCACCTTGCCTGCGGTACAGGATGTTGGGTGAAATGAAAGCACTCGCGTAGCGCGCGTCGCCGTCCAGAGGCAGCAGCGCACCAAAGTGGGCGGTCAGCTTCATGGGGAGGCGGCTGACACCCACGACCAAACTTTCGTTGGGTTCGTTGAGGTGGTGGGCGGCAAATCCGAAATAGACTTTTTTGCTGAATCCAACAATGCCTGCGCTGAAGTCCACCTGGCTCACCTTTCCACCGCGCGGTTGGTCCTGGGTCTCGTAGATGAATCCCTTGCGCGGGTCAATCATGTCGCCAAAGGTCAATTGGCTCCAGTCCAAGGCCTTTTGGAAGTAAGTCGCTTCAAATCCAGCCTTGATGGAAAATTTCCGGCTGATGGCCTGCTGGTAGCTGTAAATGCCGCTCATGCGTGTGGTGCTGAGCGTTCCGCGGCCAGCGCGGTCATTCATGACGATGAATCCGAGGCCACCTGAAATGCTCGGAATGTGCTGGTCGTATGCTGCAGCCGAGGTCACGTAGTTGCCACTCATCGCCGGCCACTGATTTCGGTAATTCATGACAAACCGCGGACACCTCGCCGCACCCGCAAAAGCAGGGTTGAGGTAGACCGGATTTGAGTAGAATTGCGTGAATTCAGGGTCTTGGGCCGACGCTTTTTCGGGCGCAAAGGTGCCTAAGCACGCCATCAGGAGCGCCATGGCGGGGATGCCAAAAACGCGGGATGCCGCGGTACGATAGGGCTGTTGGAGCTTCATGGCCATGCAGTTTACAGGGAACGTAATCCCATGTATAAGAACGTGAAAATTACAAACTTGTGGGAATTGCCGAACATCTTTGCTGTGAAGCAACAAACAGGACGTGCCTGACGTTATCGCAGCAAGCATTTTTGACGCTACCCATGACCCAAACGAAACAGGAGCCCAAATCGTTGCCTTGGAAGGTTGCAAAGCCATTGCACTTACACATACGCACGTGGGTCCTGATGGGTTTCTCTTTTGCTGTAATTCCCGGTTTTCAGGCCCAATTCACCTACGATTGGCCTGAGCATTCTGCCTTGAGCGAGGGCCAGTGGTTCCGCATCGCTACGGTGAGGTCTGGATTCCACAAGGTGGATGTGGGGCTGTTGTCTGATTTGGGATTGGATCCCAGCACCATAAATCCCAACCAGGTCAACCTGTATGGCCATGGCGGGGATGCATTGCCCATAGACAATGCGCAACCCCGGGCGCTGGATTTGGTGCCGCTGCCCATTGAAATGATCGACGATGGAGATGGCCAGTTCGATGGAAACGACCATTTCGTTTTCATGGGGGATGGGCCCGAGGCCTGGGCGCACGATGAACTGACCAGCAAATGGCGACACACGCTGAACCCTTGGTCGGACACCGCTTGGTATTTCTTGCGCGTAGATGACGCCGTCCCGGTGCGCATCGCCTCTGCACCCAACCTCGCTGGGGATTTCGATACCGTGCTGACCGTGTCGGATTTCCATGTTTTTCACGAATTGGAGCAGAGCACCATCATTCGCTCGGGCAGGAACTTTTTTGGAGAGGTCTTTGACCAGAATCCAATGCACACCATTCCGTTCCAGATACCGGACATAACAGCAGACCCAGCGCGGATTGAGGTCAAGCTGATGGGCCGTTCCGTGGGGGCTTCGAGCCCTTACACCGTCTCTTTGGGCGACAGCAGTTGGACCATCACACCCGCCATTACCGGTTCGCAATCACATGTGCCGCAAGCCCAGGTGGGGTCTGGAGATTGGACTTTTATTCCGGCTTCGGACGTCGTGCAGGTGGGCATCGTTCTCGATGCGCAAGCAGCGGACGCCAAAGGCTGGTTGGACTACCTGCGTCTGACAGGGAGCCGGCAGGCGAGCATGTCAGGAGCCACCCAGCAGGAATTCATGCGGGCGGAGTTGGTGGCACCGGGCCAGATCGTAGAGTGGTCCATCGCTGAGGCGCAATCCGCCCAGCGCGTGTGGGACGTCACCAATCCACAATCCCCCGAAGCCATCCCTTTCACCGTCCAAGGTGGACAGGCGCGTTTCCGGGTCGAATACGATGCGCTGCGGACCTTTAGGGTCGGCACGGGGTCGGGATTTTACACGCCCATCCCCATCGGGCCCGTCCAAAACACGGATGTGCACGGCATTCCGCAGGTGGACCTGGTCATCATCACCCCGCCCGCGTTGCGGGAAGCGGCGGACAGCTTGGCGGACATCCACTTTGCCGAGGGCCTGAGCGTGGCCGTACTGGAGCCCTCCTTTATCTATGACTGTTTCAGCTCCGGCCGGGTAGACCCCACCGCCTTCAAGATGCTGATGAAGATGCTCCACGACCGCGCCGCAGGAGACCCCTCCCAGGAGCCCCGGTATTTGCAGTTGTTTGGCGACGGCACCTACCTCAACCGCAACCTGCCCCGGTATGGTGACCTCCTGGTTTCATTCCAAAGCGCACAGAGCCACACCCCCACCCAGAGCTACGTCACGGACGACTATTTCGGATTCCTTTCAGACGCGGCCTCCGAACGCCTCACAGACACCCTGTCCATTGGTGTGGGCCGGATACCGGCCGCCAACCTCTCTGAAGCGTGGGCCGCGGTGCGCAAGATCTCGGCTTATCTCAGCGGCAATCCGGACCCCGATGGCGCCGCCTGCCTGACCGGCGGACTCCCCGGCGCGGAGGAAGGCAATCCCTATGGGCCTTGGCGCAACAGGATTTGCTTTGTAGCCGACGATTTCGATGGCAACAGCAGCGCCACGGAAACCGGACATACCCTCTACAGCATGGGCCACGCGCAAGGGGTGGAAGACGGCCACGGCGCGTATGACATCAACCGGATTTTCATGGATGCCTATCCGCAAGTGGCGACGCCGGGCGGAGAGCGCTACCCGGAGGTGGAGGAGGCCATCGATCGGCAGGTCAGAAATGGGGCGTTGTTGATCAACTACATCGGCCACGGTGGCGAGCGGGGCTGGGCGCATGAGCGCGTCTTGAATACCTCCACGATTGGGGCATGGGACAACATTGACCGCATGCCGCTTTTCTTCACGGCCACCTGCGAGCTGGCCCGTTTTGATGACCCGGAGTTGGAGACGGCGGGGGAAATGATGGTCATGAACCCCAACGGCGGGGCCATCGCGATGATGACCACGACACGGGTGGTATACAGCTATGCCAATGAGCAGCTCAATAGCGCCTTCTTTGCCGTGGCCTTTGACGCCCCGTCAGGAGAGCGCCAGCGGCTCGGCGACATTTTGCGCCGCACCAAGAACCACCCTTCTTCGGGGGCCTCTTCGAACAAACGCAATTTCACCTTGCTCGGAGACGTAGCACTGACCTTGGCCACACCGAGCATGGAGGTCAGAACCAGCGAAATCAATGGGGTTCCAGTGGATGCATACGCCGACACCCTCAGCGCGTTGGAACACGTGGTGGTCAAAGGGTACGTCTCGGATGCCGCAGGCAACCTCCTCACGGATTTCAACGGATTCGTCTATCCTACGGTCTTTGACCAGAAATCCGAGGTGACCACATTGAACAACGATGGCGGCTCCTCCGGGGTGTCCTACAGCGAATGGCGCAACCGCATCCACGTGGGCGCAGTGACGGCCGAGGGTGGGGTGTTCTCCTTTGAATTTGTCGTGCCCCGGGACATCTCCTACGATCCTGCACCGGGCCGCATCAGTTACTACGCTGTCGACGGTGACGTGGACGCACATGGCTATACCGAGGAGCTCGTCATCGGCGGTGTCAATCCCGACGCCGTAGCAGACAATGACGGCCCCGCCATTGCCCTCTTTCTCAATGACACGGCCTTTGTCAGCGGAGGCACGACGGACTCCCGGCCCGTGCTCTTGGCTTATTTGGCCGATGATCAGGGGTTGAATACGGTGGGCAACGGCATTGGTCACGACCTCAAAATGACCTTGGATGGCGCGGATGGTGCGGTGTTGAATGAATATTACCAGAGTGACCTCGACACCTATCAAAGTGGGCGCGTGGTCTTTCCGATGTCGGGCATCGCGCCCGGACCCCACCGCCTCGAGCTGAAGGCTTGGGATGTGCACAACAACAGCGCCACAGCGGGTTTGGACTTTGTCGTGGTGGAGGAGTTGCAAGTTTTTTTGGATGGCCTCATCAATTACCCCAACCCCTTGAATGGCGGGGGAACCACGTTCCGATTTGACCACAATCAGGCCTGTGTGGCACTCGATTTGAACCTGTCCATATACGATGGGAGGGGAAATGCCGTTTGGGTGGGTGAGCGGACTGAAACGCCCAGTGGGTATAGCGTGGACGGTTGGCATTGGGATGGACAAACTGCAAAGGGAAGTCCGTTGGATGCCGGCATCTATTTGTACCGACTTGAAGTTTCCACTCCAGAAGGCCGACAAGCGGCCAAAACGGGCCGATTGGTCTTGCTCGACTGAACCTTCACTTTATCCCGCACACGCGCACTATTTTCGCACCCCATCCCATGGATTTACGGAAATCTCCCATCCATCTGGTCCTCGCCCTGTCTATCTGGGTGGCTCTGCCAGTGGTACTTCAAGCGCAGCTGACGCAAGTCGAAACTGCTGAGCAGCTTCAATTGAACACGATCACCACCGCGGTGCCATTTCTCATGATTGCGCCCGACAGCCGCAGCGGAGCGCTGGGCGATGCAGGTGTGGCCCTGACCCCTGACGGTGCGGCCATGGCTTGGAATCCCGCGCGCATGGCGTTTACCGACCAGACCTTTGAGGCCCACATGGGCTACGCTCCTTGGTTGCGGCAGCTGGTCGACGACATGTCGCTGGCCTACCTAAGCGGCACCAGAAAGCTCAACAAGCGACAGGCTGTGGGCATGGCCCTGCGCTATTTTTCTTTGGGCAACATCACCTTCACGGATGTCAACGGCACCGCCATTCGCGACTTCAGTCCCAATGAATTCAGCTTTGACTTTGGCTTCTCGCAGAAGTTTGGCGACAAATTCAGCGGCGGCTTCACGGCCCGCTACATCCATTCCAACCTGACGGGGGGCACCAACATCCTCGGGGCGGACAGCCGCCCAGGACGATCGGTGGCTGTAGACGTCGGGGTCTTTCACTCCAATGACAATGTGAAATTTGGAGAGCGCGATGGCCGCATGAATTGGGGCGTCTGCATCTCCAACGTGGGGGCCAAGATGAGCTACACGGAAACGGCGGAGCGCGATTTCATTCCGACCAACCTCAAATCCGGGGTGGCCGCGACGGTGTTCTTGGACGACTACAACAACCTCACCTTCACGTTGGACGCCAACAAGCTCCTCGTGCCCACGGCACCCGCCTACGGTGAGGGCGACGACGACGACATCATCGTGAGCGGATACGACCCCAATGTGGGTGTGGCTTCGGGCATCATGCAGAGTTTCTACGACGCGCCCGGCATTGTGGAGCGCCAAGGCGATGGCACCTACCTCATTGAACCGGGCAGCATCCTGCGCGAGGAATTGCGCGAAGTCAACCTCGGGGGTGGCATTGAATACGATTACAATGGTGTCTTTGCCGTTCGCGGAGGGTATTTCTACGAGCATTTCACCAAGGGCAACCGGCAGTTCATCACCTTGGGTGCGGGCATCAAGTACACCGTACTCGACATTGACTTGAGTTACCTGATCGCCACCACACAGCAGAACCCGCTCGCCAACACCTTGCGGTTCTCTCTGCGCCTCGCATTCGATGATGTCATCGGCGGGAGTGATGACGACCCATCCAATTTCTAAACGCAACGGGCCATGTCTGACCTCAGAATCGGCTACGGATACGATGTCCATCAGCTGGCTGAGGGAATGGAACTTTGGCTGGGTGGCGTACTGATCCCCAGCGCTTTCGGCGCGGTAGGGCACAGCGATGCAGACGTCTTGTTGCACGTCATTTGCGACGCCCTCCTCGGCGCCCGGGCCATGGGCGATATCGGTGCCCATTTCCCGGATACAGACCCCGCTTACAAAGGCATTGACAGCAAAATCCTGCTGCGCGAAACCGTGGCCAAAGTGTGCACGGAGGGCTGGGGCGTAAACAACGTTGACGCGACGGTTTGCCTGGAGCGCCCCAAGCTGCGCCCCCACGTCGATGCCATGAGGCATTGCATCGCAGGAATCCTCGACATTGAAGTGGACAGGGTTGGAATCAAGGCCACTACGACGGAGCAATTGGGCTTTGTGGGGAAGGGGCAGGGCATCAGTGCTCATGCTGTGGTCTTGTTGGGCCGATAAGGTGCCTGCCGGGTGGTGAAGCGGGCGTATATTTGCTTCTTGCAAATCAGGCAAAATGACGACCACTACGCCTGCCAAAAAGGCAACCTCCAGTCGCAAGTCCGCTGCTAAGAAGCCAGCAAAGCCCGCTTTTTCGAAAGCGACCTATGTCAAATGGCACAGGGACATGCTGCTCATGCGCCGTTTCGAAGAGCGGTGCGGACACCTCTACATCCAACAAAAATTTGGCGGTTTCTGCCACTTGTACATTGGACAGGAGGCTGTTCTCGCCGGAATGGTGGAGGGCATTCGGCCTTCGGACCGTGTGATCACGGCCTACCGTGACCACGCCCACCCCCTCGTCCTCGGCACCGACCCCAAAGTGGTCATGGCTGAGCTCTATGGCAAGCGCACAGGCTCGAGCAAGGGCAAAGGCGGCTCCATGCACATGTTCGACAAGGAGCGCAACCTCTTTGGCGGTCACGGCATCGTGGGTGGCCAAATCGGCTTGGGTGCCGGCATTGCCTTTGCCGACAAGTACCGAAAGGAAGACCATGTCACCGTATGTTTCTTTGGGGACGGCGCTGCGCGGCAGGGCATGCTTCACGAGACCTTCAACATGGCCATGACCTGGAAGCTCCCGGTGATTTACGTGGTGGAAAACAACCAGTACGCCATGGGCACATCGGTCGAGCGCACATCCAATGTGACGGACCTCTCCAAGCTGGGTGCTTCTTATGAAATGCCGGCAGAATCGGTGGACGGCATGTCGCCAGAGGCCGTGGCCGATGCCATGAAGCGCGCGGCAGCGCATTGCCGTTCAGGCGAAGGGCCATACCTGCTGGACATCCAGACCTACCGCTACAAGGGACACTCCATGAGCGACCCCCAGAAATACCGCACCAAGGACGAGGTGCAGGAATTCCAGCAGCGCGACCCCATTGTGCATTGCGCCAAGGTCCTCACAGAGCAGAAGTGGATGACCGAGGACCAGCTCAAAGAAGTCGACAAGGAGATCAAATCCATCGTGGAGGAGGCCATCAAATTTGCCGAGGAGAGTCCACTCCCAGAAAAGCACGAGCTTTACGAAGACGTGTACGTCACTCCAGACTACCCGTTCGTTAAAGACTGATTCACAGCACATGGCAGAAATTGTACGCATGCCCAAGCTGAGCGACACCATGACAGAGGGTGTTGTTGCAGAGTGGCACAAGAATGTGGGAGACCCGGTCGAATCCGGCGAAGTCCTCGCCGAAATCGAAACGGACAAGGCCACCATGGAATTCGAGTCCTTCCAAGACGGTGTGCTTTTGCACATCGGCGTGGACAAGGGCGCGACCGCTGCCGTAGACAGCATTCTGGCCATCCTTGGCGAGGCCGGGGAAGACGTAGCCGGACTGTTGGCCGCGGAGGCTGAAGCGCCTGCTGCCGCTGCTGAGGCGGCCCCAGCGCCGGCTCCCGCTCCTGTGCCCGCACCCGCACCTGCGCCCGCACCAGCCCCAGTGGCGGCTGTGGCTGTCGCAGCGGCTCCTGTGGCCACTCCTCAGGTGCCCATGCCTTCTTCCAACGGAAAGGTCAAGGCTTCGCCGTTGGCTGCCCGCCTGGCTGCCGAACGGGGCATCGACCTCGGTCGGGTCTCGGGAACGGGAGAAGGTGGACGCATCGTAAAGCGCGACATCGAAGGGTTTGTGAATGCACCCGCTGCTGGATTGGGAGCCGTGGAATCTTCCACGGACGTTCCGGTCACGCAGATGCGCAAGACCATTGCCCGGAGGCTGGCAGAATCCAAGTTCACGGCCCCCCATTTCTACCTCAAGCTGTCCGTTGACATGGACGCCGCCGTTGAGGCGCGCAAAGCCATCAACGCACAGGAGGGCGTCAAAGTGAGCTTCAACGACATGGTGGTCAAAGCCGTGTCCCTGGCACTCAAAAAGCATCCGGCCGTCAACAGCGCATGGATGGACACCTTCGTTCGGACCAACGACCATGTTCACATCGGTGTGGCCGTGGCCGTGGAGGACGGACTGCTCGTCCCCGTGGTGCGCCATGCGGACCGCAAATCGCTCACCGAAATCGGTGCAGAGGTCAAGGATTACGCCGGCAAAGCCCGCGACAAGAAATTGCAGCCCAGCGATTGGGAGGGCAACACCTTCACCATCTCCAACCTCGGCATGTTCGGAATCGAGGACTTTACGGCCATCATCAACCCACCCGACGCGTGCATCTTGGCCGTGGGTGGCATCAGTGATGTCCCCGTGGTCCGCGATGGCCAAGTGGTGCCTGGCAAAGTGATGAAGCTCACCTTGAGCTGCGACCACCGCGTGGTAGATGGCGCGACGGGCGCCGCTTTCATGCAGGAAGTCAAGTCCCTGTTGGAGCACCCCGTGCGCATGCTCGCTTGATTCCCGGCTTGGATGCCGGAACCGCTGAGCGCAGCCACCCCGATCGAATTCCTCAAGGGAATCGGTCCTAAGCGGGCGGAGGCGTTGACGGAAGATTTGGGCATCCGCACTTGCGGGGACCTGCTTTTTCACCTGCCATTCCGCTACGAAGACCGGACGCGATTTCACCGTGTGGCGGAGTTGGTTCCGGGCCCTGTGCAGGTTCAACTGCAGGGCGTGATCCGCAAAATCAAGGAAGTCAAACAGCAACGCGGCAGCCGCTTGGAAGCGGAATTCGCCGACGAGGCCGGTGACGTGATTCCGTTGGTGTGGTTCAAGGGCGCCAAGTGGATTGCCAAGAACCTGCCGGTGGGCAAGCCCTGCGTGATCTGGGGCCGGGTTTCCGATTACAAAGGCGCACGCAACATGGCGCACCCAGAAGTCATCTCGATGCAGGAGGCCAAGTCCGCTTCGGCGCTGCACCCGGTATACAGTTCGACGGAACGCTTGGGGAGGTTCGGCCTGCATTCCAATGGACTCGGACAAGCGGTCGCCAGGCTCGTCCACCAGCTCAAGGAAATCCATGGGGCCCATTGGATCGAGGAAACCTTGCCAGAACACATCCTCAAACTGCGGGGAATGCCCGGTCTCGCCTTTGCTTTGGAGCAAGTTCACCGGCCCAAAGACACCAATGCCGAGCGCTTGGCCCGCTTCCGGTTGAAATTTGAGGAATTCCTGTTTCTGCAGTTGTTGCTGGTCCAACACCGCAACCGCCAGACGGTGCACCAGCCCGGCGCCCCATTCGCACAGGTGGGTACCATGTTCAACCGGTTTTATGAAGAGCGCATACCCTTCGAGCTGACCGGCGCTCAGAAACGGGTCATCCGCGAGATCCGCGAGGACACCCGCAATGGCCAACACATGAACCGGTTGCTCCAAGGCGATGTGGGCAGCGGAAAGACCATGGTGGCACTGCTCACCGCGCTCATTGCGGTGGACAACGGATACCAGGTGTGCATCATGGCGCCCACCGAAATTTTGGCCCAGCAGCACCATGCGGGTTTCCTGGAGATGTTGGGTGACTTGCCGGTGCGGGTGGCGCTGCTCACCGGGTCGGTCAAGGCGGCGGACCGCAAGCCCATCCTCGCTGGCCTTGAGGCTGGGGAAGTGCACCTGTTGGTTGGCACCCACGCCGTATTGGAGCCGGCCGTGGTCTTTCACCGCCTGGGCTTGGTGGTGATCGATGAGCAGCACCGGTTTGGGGTAGCGCAGCGCGCCCGGCTGTGGGCAAAAGCGGAGATCCCACCCCACATCCTCGTGATGACGGCAACGCCGATTCCGCGGACCCTGAGCATGACCGTCTATGGCGATTTGGACGTCAGCGTCATCGATGAATTGCCCCCCGGCCGCAAGCCCATCCGAACCGTTCACCGCACGGATGCGCAGCGCTTGGGTGTGTTTGGCTTTATGCGGGAGCAAATCGAACAGGGCAGACAGATTTACGTGGTCTACCCGCTGATCGAGGAGTCCGCCCAACTCGACCACAAGGACCTCATGGACGGCTACGAGAGCCTGACGCGCCATTTCCCCCCACCAGAATACCGCCTCAGCATCGTGCACGGCCGCATGAAGGCCCAGGACAAGGACACCGAAATGCAGCGCTTTGCGCAAGGGGTCACCCAGATCATGGTGGCCACGACGGTCATCGAGGTGGGCGTCAATGTGCCCAATGCCTCCGTGATGGTGATCGAAAGCGCCGAGCGCTTTGGACTCAGTCAGTTGCACCAATTGCGCGGGCGGGTCGGGCGAGGCGCCGCCCAAAGCTTTTGCATTCTAATGAGCGACAAGGAGTTGGGCAAGGAGGCCCGCCGCAGGTTGGAAACCATGTGCCGCACCCAAGATGGTTTTGAGATCGCGGAGGTGGACCTGGAGTTGCGGGGGCCGGGGGACTTGATGGGGACCAAACAGAGCGGGGTGTTGGACCTCAAAGTGGCCGACCTGATCAAGGACCGGGCCTTGTTGGAGGATGCGCGCGATGTGGCCCGCCGCATCTTGAAGGAGGACGCAGAATTGGACCGCCCAGCCCATGCCTTGCTGCGCGTGGGTGTCGAGCGGCTGCGGGCGTCCAGGCCCGACTGGAGCCGCATTTCCTGAGGGTGAGGGGAAGCTTCAAAGCCGCGGCCAAGGCGCCAGTCAAGGTGTCATTGGGGAAATTCAGATGGCGCTTACGTCCAGTGGCCGCGCTCTCCGCATAAATTCGAACATTATGAACGCCGGTGGAACGACTTTTTGGGTGGCCTTGTTGGTGGCCGTCTCCCTTGCTTGTGGAAGCACCTGGCTGTTCCTGTCCCCGGCTGCCTCTGCCGAGACAGTGAAAGAGCAGGCCAAGCCTGCCGAACAAGCCGCAACAGCATCGGAATTGGGGACGGCTGTGGTGGCGGAAACGGCCGCGGATGAGGTCGAGGCCGATGTGACGTTCAGTTTTGCCAAAGAAGTGGTGCGGTTTGCGGATGGGGACTATTTGGAGCAGGACGATTTGTTCCGGTTGACCTGTCGCGACAAAGACCGGGGGGCATTGTGGGAGCGGGAGATGGACGCCCCCATTTTATCGGCTGTCAAGGTCGATGCCAATGACGACGGCCCACAGGAATTCTTGTTGGTCGACTCAAGGCAGGGCATCGGACTCGACCCCGGCGGCCTGCCGATTCCCGGATTTGCCATTCGACCCAATGCGCCCATCACCAGTTTTGCCCTCGTCGATTATGAAGGAGACGGACGCGAGCGCTACCTCTTTGGGCTCGCCGATGGCAGGATACTGAACCACCGCAACTTGGGCGAGCCCACCCCCGGTTGGCGGCACGCCTCCAAAGGGGCCGCCGTCCAAGTGATTGCCCACCTTCGAACAGGCCGCAAGGACTACCTCTGCACGGTAGATGAAGCGGGCATGGTGATGCTGCTCAAGCGCAATGGTCAGCGGCGGGTGCGGACACCCGTACAATTGCACCGCACAAGTGGGCAGCGGGTGGTGGCCTTCGATATCCGATCCGACATCACCGGGAGCACCATCATCAGCCGAAACGCCGACGGGGCCGTCGAGTCGCGCAAGTTTGGCGATGGCATTCCTCTGCCCGCTTCCGCTGCAGAGGTGCAATTGCTCATCACGGAGGAGGCCCGAGCGTTTCCTGCAGCGCAGGAACCGTGATCAATCCTGAAGGATGGCGCGCGAGATGACGATGCGCTGGACCTCACTGGTCCCTTCGTAGATCTGCGTGATTTTGGAGTCGCGCATCAACCGTTCCACGTGGTACTCCTTGACGTAGCCGTAGCCTCCGTGGATCTGAACGGCTTGGTCGGTTACCCTTCCCGCGACTTCCGAGGCATAGAGCTTGGCCATTGAGCTGGCCAAATCGTAGTCCTCGCCCTGGTCCTTGAGCCACGCCGCTTTCAAGCACAACATGCGGGCGGCTTCCACCTCGGTCGCCATGTCGGCGAGCTTGAATGAAATGGCTTGGTGCTTGTGGATTTCCTTGCCAAATGCCTTGCGTTCCTTGGAATAGGCCAAGGCAAACTCCAACGCGCCAGAAGCGATTCCGAGGGCCTGGGCCGCAATGCCGATGCGCCCTCCCGACAGGGTTTTCATGGCGAATTTGAATCCGAAACCATCCACACCAAGGCGGTTGGCTTTGGGGACCTTGACATCTTGAAACATCAGGGTATGGGTGTCGCTGCCGCGGATGCCCATTTTATCCTCCTTCGCGCCCACGACGAACCCTTCCATACCGCGCTCGACGATGAGGCAGTTGATGCCCCGGTGCCCTTTGTCGGCATCGGTCTGTGCAATCACCAGATAGGTGCTCGCCGAACCCCCATTGGTGATCCAATTCTTGGTGCCGTTCAACAGGTAGTGGTCGCCCATGTCAATCGCCGACGTGCGCTGGCTCGTGGCGTCGCTGCCCGCTTCGGGCTCGCTCAGGCAGAAGGCCCCAATTTTCTTTCCGCTGGCCAGGGGCGCGAGGAATTCAGCTTTTTGCTCTTCCGTTCCATATTCCTCCAATCCCCAGCAAACCAACGAGTTGTTGACCGACACACAGACAGAGGCGGACGCATCGATCTTTGAGAGCTCTTCCATGGCCAGCACGTAGCTTACCGTATCCATGCCACTGCCACCGTATTGGGGATCGACCATCATGCCCATGAATCCGAGTGCGCCCAGTTGGGCGACTTCCTCGGCGGGAAACTGCTGCGCATTGTCGCGCTCGATCACCCCGGGCTTGAGTACGTTTTGGGCGAAATCGCGCGCGGCGTCGCGCACGGCTTTCTGTTCTTCTGTGAGTTCCAGGATCATTGCAGGGAGGCTCTTGGTTTACTTGCGTAAAGATAACGCATGCCCACCCCGTTACAGCCCCAATGACTGAGCCTGCTCTTGTCCTCGGCACCATGTCCGGCACATCCTGCGACGGATTGGACCTCGCGCTGTGTGCCGTTGGTCCGGCTCCGGAAAACCTGGAGCTCTTGGCTTTCACTTCGGTGCCGTACTCAGCCGACTGGCGGTCACGTTTGCGGTCCTTGGGACAGGCGGATGCTCAGGAGGCGGCTTCAATAGAGCAGGACTGGACCCTTTGGGTGGCAGATGTCATCAAAGGAACCCGCCGCGACTGGGAGAAAATACACGGTGTCCCTGCGCTGGTAGGGTTCAGCGGCCACACATGGTACCACGAACCCGGAGGCCGAGGGACGAGGGCGATGGGAGACGCCGCTTGGTTGGCCCAGACATTGGGCGTGCCGGTGGTGGCGGATTACCGCTCAGCTGATGTAGAAGCCGGCGGGCAAGGCGCCCCGTTGGTGCCCCTGTTCGACGCCCATGTATTTTCAGGCTATGCCTGCTGTGTGAACCTCGGTGGCATATTGAATTTGACCCTGCTGCCTCCTGCAGCGGATGCGGTCAGGGCGTGGGATGTGGCCGGATGCAATTTGCTGCTGAACAGGCAGGCCATGCGCGCAGGCTCAGCCTTTGACCGCAATGGCCAAATGTCTGCCCGCGGACAGGTGAGCACCGAGGCCCGGGCACAGCTCGACGGCTGGGCCTTTCTGGCCCAAAAAGGGCCGAAGTCGCTGTCCGCAGAGGACCTGGCGCCACTGCACGACATCCTCGATGCGGTTCCGCTGCCCGAGGACGCGCTGGCTACGGCTGTAGATTGGATCGCGTCCACTTTCGCATCGGCCCTCGAGGGCCATGCCCCTGGCAAGGTGTTGCTGACCGGTGGCGGTGCGTTCAATGCGCATTTGGTGGAACAGATGGCGGCGCACCTGCCGGATGCTTGGGAGCACACGGTCCCCGATGTGATGTGGGTAGATGGAAAAGAGGCGGCTGCTTTTGCCTGGCTGGCTTGGCGCACAGCCCATGGCCAGACCACTTCATTGGCTTCGGTAACGGGCGCACATTCCGACATTTGTGGCGGAAGGGTCTTCGGTAACTTCGCCGCATCCTGAATCGAACAGGGATTCCGCAGCACACCATGATAAAAGAACTTCTTGACCGTTACAGCGAGCGCCCACCGGAAATTGTTTTCGAATGGGCCGATCAGGAAACGGAGGCCCGCGGATGGGTGGTGATCAACAGCCTGCGGGGAGGCGCCGCAGGTGGTGGCACCCGCATGCGCAAAGGCTTGGACAGGCGTGAGGTCATCTCATTGGCCAAGACGATGGAGATCAAATTCACCGTGAGCGGCCCCCAAATTGGCGGTGCCAAGAGCGGCATTGACTTTGATCCCACGGACCCGCGCAAAGAAGGGGTCCTGCGCCGTTGGTATGCCGCGGTCACTCCATTGCTCAAGCATTATTACGGCACCGGGGGCGACCTCAACGTCGACGCTGGTAAAGAAGTCATTCCCATGACGGAAGCCTGTGGTGTTTGGCACCCCCAAGAAGGGGTGTTCAATGGCCATTTCAAGCCTGATGAAGCACAAAAAGTCCGGCGCATCGGGCACCTGCGCCAAGGGGTCAGCCAAGTGGTGGAAGACCCGGCATTTCTGCCCGACGGCGGCGGTGTGCGTTACAGGGTAGCGGACCTGATCACCGGCTATGGTGTATCCGAGGCGGTGCGCCACTTCTACAACATCTATGGCGGAACGGTATCTGGAAAACGGGTACTGGTCCAAGGCTGGGGCAATGTGGGGGCAGCTGCTGCGCTCTACCTCGCCCAGCAAGGCGCCGTCATCACAGGCGTCATCGACCGTGCCGGGGGACTGCTCCGTCCGGAAGGCATGGGGCTCGATGAAGTGCGGTCCCTGTTCCTTGCCAAAGAGGGGAACGCTTTGACCGCCAGTGATTTGCTCACGTTCGAGGAGGTCAATGCGGGCGTATGGGACGTCGGTGCCGAGGTGTTCCTGCCCTGTGCCGCCTCGCGTCTGGTGACCGGTGATCAGCTGGACCGCATGCTGTCTTCGGGATTGGAGGTGATTTCAGCCGGCGCCAATGTGCCGTTTGCCGATGCCGAGATCTTTCACGGCCCCATTGCAGACAAAGCTGACCAAAAGTGTGCGGTGATTCCTGATTTCATTGCCAATTGCGGCATGGCAAGGGTGTTTGCATACTTGATGGGGGATGGCCAAGTGAGCCTCTCCGACGCGGCCATTTTTGGTGACACCTCGGATTGTATTCGCGCAGCCATGGAACGCTGCCATGCGCGCAACCCGGAAACCCGTGGCTTGTCTACCACAGCCATGTCCATCGCTCTCGAACAACTCCTCTGACTCCCCTTTTTACCATGGCCACCATCCTCATCGTCATCTTTGTCGTCGGCTATCTGTTCATCGCGCTGGAGCACAACCTCCACATCGACAAGGCAGCCAGTGCGCTGATTACGGGCACGTTGTGCTGGGCAGCGCTGGTCCTGGGCTGGCATGAGGCTCCCCTTCACCTCGCCGATGACTTTCACGCGTTTGACCACGGCGGCGCGGGACACGGTGCCCTCAAGGTGTTTTTCGAACACCGGTTGTTGCACCACATGGAGGAAATCGCCAGCATCCTGTTCTTCCTGATGGGGGCGATGACCATCGTGGAATTGGTGGATGCGCACAACGGTTTTGCGGTCATCACCGACCGCATCAAGACCCGCAAAAAGGCACCGCTACTGTGGATCATCGGCGTCCTGACCTTTTTCTTTTCTGCCGCCTTGGACAACCTCACCACGTCCATTGTGATGATTTCGCTCCTGCGCAAGCTCATTGCGGACAAGCCGACGCGTTGGCTGTATGCGGGGGCAGTCATCATCTGCGCCAATGCCGGGGGTGCCTGGTCTCCCATTGGCGACGTGACCACAACCATGCTCTGGATCGGGGGTCAGCTGACCACCCCGGTCATCGTGACCAATTTGATCCTTCCGAGCATCGTCTGCATGGTCGTGCCCCTGACCATCATGTCCATGCGGATGAAGGGAGAGGTCGAGCGGCCCAAACTCAAGGACCCCGATGAGGCGGCCGACCCAACCACCAAAGGCGAGCGCAATTTGATCTTTGCCATGGGGGTGTCGGGCCTGCTCTTTGTCCCCCTGTTCAAAACGGTCACCCACTTGCCGCCTTTCATGGGCATGATGATGTCCCTCGGTGTGTTGTGGCTGACCACGGAGGTGCTGCACCGCTCCAAGAATGAACAAGAGAGGAGCACGTTGAGTGTGGTGGGGGTGTTGCGGAAAATCGACACCGCATCGGTCATGTTCTTTCTCGGCATCCTGCTCGCCGTCGCGGCCCTGCAAGAAGCCGGGCACCTGATCGCCACAGCCGACTGGCTCCGCATGGCTTTGGGCGACGTCTACCTGATCAATATCGCCATCGGTTTGCTGTCCGCCATCGTGGACAATGTGCCGCTGGTGGCAGCGAGCATGGGCATGTACCCGGTCGCCGATGCCGGCGCCGTGGAGTGGATGGGGTACTTCGTACAGGATGGCTTGTTTTGGCAGTTCCTGGCCTACTGCGCAGGGACGGGCGGCAGTGCGCTCATCATCGGCAGTGCCGCAGGCGTAGCTGTCATGGGGCTGGAGAAAATCGACTTCATGTGGTACGTCAAGCGCATGAGCCTGTTGGCCATTGCCGGTTACCTCGCTGGAGCCGCAGTCTACTGGCTCATGTTTGGCTTGGGCGCGTAAGCGCAGCGGTGTGAACAAGGCACGGAGGGAAACACGTGCTTTTCTTCAGGGGAGGCGCATACGTAAACCGCGACCTTCGGCGTTGGACTTCAAGCCCACAGCATGATCGCAACACACATTCCCTCATTTGTCCTGATGCGCATACAGGACCTGACCCTCGGCGGCACCACAGTGCAAGATTCCGGTACGGGCGCAGACGCCATGGCCGCCTCGGGAGAGGTCGTCACCCGCGACGTGTCCATCATGGAACTGCTCATTTCCGGCGGCTGGTACATCATGCTGCCCTTGGCGGTAATGAGTTTCATCGCCCTTTTCATCTTTTTTGAGCGGTCCATGGCCATCAGCAAAGCAGCAAAAGAGGACAGCGATTTCATGGCCAAGCTCAAGGACTACCTCTCTGCGGGCAACCTCGACAGCGCGCGCAACCTCTGCGAACAGAGCGGCACCCCCATCGCCCGCATGCTGCACAAGGGCATCGGCCGCATCGGCAAACCGCTCAAGGACATTTCCGCCAGCATCGAAAATGTGGGCAAGCTCGAGATCTACAGCCTGGAGAAAAACCTCAGTTCACTGGCGACCATTGCGGGCGCCGCACCCATGATTGGTTTTCTGGGGACGGTCATCGGGATGGTCAACGTCTTCCTGGACATGGAAAACGCAGGCATGGTCCGCGTGGACGACATCTCATCGGGTACGAAACAGGCCATGATCACCACCATCGTCGGCCTCATCGTCGGCATCATCGCTTACATGTCGTACAACCACCTCGTCAGCCGGGTGAGCAAGGTGATCCACAAAATGGAGGCCAGCTCGCTTGAATTTATCGATATCCTCGAGGAACCCGCCAGCTGATGAACCTGACTCAACGCAACAAGGTGGAGTCCGGAGGCAACATGTCGTCCATGACGGACCTGGTGTTCCTCCTGCTCATTTTCTTCATCATCCTGTCCACGCTGGTGTCGAATGGGGTCAATGTGGACCTGCCGCAGAGCAAGGGCACCAGCAGCGCCAGCTCGCGGCTGACCGTCTCCATCAAGCCAGACGGGTCGTATTACCTCAATGGAACGGCCATCACCAGGGCGGACATCGAGCCTGCCCTCCGGGTCAAGTTTGCCGACCAGGCCGATCCGGTATTGTATTTGCAGGTGGACCAAGCCGTGCCCACAGGACAGACCGTCGAGGTCATCGGCCTCGCCAAAGCCAACGATTGGAAAGTCATGCTCGGCGCACAACCCCCACGCTGAACACCCGCGATGTCAGGATTCGATTGGAACCGCCACCACGCCGATAAGGAACGCAAGGAGCGCCGACGCGCCGCCGTGCTGTCCTCGTTGACGTATGCCGCCATTTTGGCTGCGTGTTTCCTTTTCGTGGCCTTCCAGGAGGTCACCCCACCACCGGGCGAGCAATTCGTGGCGGTGGGCATGGCGGATTTCGGCAACGTCGACGAAGCCGGAGGCGACCGGGAAACCGAGGTGCCTTCCGAGAAGGTAGAGGAGGTCATCGAACAGGAGGTCAGCGAATCCACCGCCGAGGAGGTGGCCCCTGTGGAGACCATCGAAACGCAGGAGGTCAGTGAGGTCGATGTCCCCACCCAAGAGGAGCCGGTGGAGACGCCCACCGAAGTGGAGGACCCCGATCCTCAGATATCGGACGACCTGTCCAACGCGTTTGATCAGATGTTCAGCAACTCGGGCGGTGGCGGATCCGACGGGGCGCAGGAAGGCACGGGGAACAGCGGTGCGGAGGATGGCCAAATCGAGGGGACCGGTGTGGTCTCTGGGGAATTCGGCGACAGCTTCTTGGAGGGCGGCACAATGATCGGGGAGCCCAACCTGGACCGCAAACCCGACGAGGAGGGCATCGTGCGGATGAAGATTTACGTGGACAAATCGGGCAGCGTCACGGATGCCCGGTTCGACGCCGCCAACAGCACCACTTCGAGCAGCCGGCTGGTCGCATTGGCAAAGGAAGCCGCGCTGACAGCGCGGTTCAGCAGCCACCCCACAAAGCCCACCCGCATCGGCTGGATACAATTCAACTTCGAGCTCCAGTGAGGGCCTGACTGGCGCAAGGGGTTCCCGCTTTACTTACCGGCACCATGAAGACGTACGCGGAGACATTGGACTGGCTCTACGCCCAACTGCCGATGTTCCAACGGACCGGGCCGGTGAGGTACCGCATTGACCTGTCCAAAACGCGTGACCTGTGCGCCGCGCTCGGCCACCCTGAGCAGGGATTGTCCGTCGTGCACATTGCTGGAACCAATGGCAAGGGGTCGGTCAGCCATGCTGTGGCGGCAGCGCTCTCGGCACGTGGGCTCAGGACGGGCCTGTACACTTCTCCCCACCTCGAAGATCCCAGAGAACGCATCCGCATCAACGGCGCGTTGATTTCAAAGGAAGCGTTCACGTCATTCGTAGATGCCCACCGCGACATTTGGGACGCCCTGACCCCCAGTTTTTTTGAGCTCATGTTCTGCATGGCGCTCGATCACTTCAAGGCACAGGAAGTCGATGTGGCCGTCTTGGAAACAGGCATGGGTGGCCGGTTGGATTCGACCAATATTTTTCCGTCGCCCTTGGTGACCGCCATCACCTCAATCGGTTTGGACCACCAGCAATTTCTGGGAGACGACCTGCGGTCAATCGCCGGGGAAAAAGCGGGAATCCTCAAAGAGGGCGTGCCGTGCGTCTTGGGGGTGTTGCCGCCCGAAGCCCGTTCGGTGGTGTTGGAACAGTCCATGCGGCTCGGCGTGGAGGTTCACGATGGCCTGTTGGATGAGCGAGGTGGGGCGGAGCCCAAATGGTTGAGGCGCAACCGCGCAGTGGCGCGCCGCGTGCTTTCCTTGGTTGCGCTGGGCGCGGATGGTGCCAACGTCTCGGATGAGGCCGTCCTGATGGGCGGCCCACCATCCTGGGGGCTGCGCGGTCGCTGGCATTGGTGGTCGAAAGATGTGCTCCTGGATTGCGCGCACAATGCCGAAGGATTGACCGCCACCGGGGAGGCACTCGCTGAACTCGGTAGGCCCATTCACCTGGTCTATGCGACCGTGGCAGACAAGGATGTCGCTGTGGCCTTGACCTGTTTGCCCGAGGCGGCATCACACCACTGGTGCGCAGCGGAAATTCCTCGGGCCATGCCGGCGGGAGAATTGGCAGCCAAAGCGGCCGCAACCGGTCGACAAGGCACCGTGCACAGTTCGGTGGCCTCAGCAGTGAATGCCGCCATGGCCGCGGCTCAAGCCAACGGCGAACTGACCGTGGTGTTGGGCAGTGTGTTTACGGTGGGGGCGGCTTTGACAGCCTTGAGCGCAAGCGGCCGTTGAGCCCTTAAGGGCATTGGCAACCGTAGATCCCCAACAGGATCAGCAGGTCCGTAGTGCCCACAAGGTCATCCAAGTCGATGTCCGCAGGGTGGGGGCCGACGTGACCAAAATTGGCCAGCATGTACAGCACATCTTCCACGCTCTGAATCCCGTCTCCGTCGAGGTCGCCAAGACATCCGCCGTAGGGCCCAACTCCACAAGTGCTGTTGATGCTCCCGTCGAAATAGGACTGGGCGAGGGTGACAGATTGTGTGCCAACAACGATGCCCATTTGCCGGCCACGGATGTCATCCGTCACGGGGTGGATGCCGCCCCAGATGCGTGAAAGGCTGCACTGGTCTGAAGCGTCGTAGTAGGTCGCCCACTGCAACGTCACATCCACTGAAGGACCGATTTCAAAAACCAAAAAGTCGTCTTGCGGACATTCAAACTCACCCATGCCCCCCGGGAAGTAGGGGTCTCCCGTAATGGCGGTGAGTACTTCCGCAGCAGCGCGACTGAACGTCGAGTGACCGGACACATATCCGGCAAAGGGAGGCGTCACGAAGCTGGGGCGCTGGTAGGGCCACCAGTTTTCGGCAAGGATCCAACCGACGCCGGAAATGTTGCCCGCTGAATCCACAGGAGCATCGAGGCCATTTTCCAGCTCGTACGTGACGATGTAATCGGGTCCGCGCCAGGTATACACCTTGATCTTCCCAATGTGCTCTCCCTCTGCACCGGCCAGCGAATCTGTGTCGTCCACCAATTCAATCAAACCCGGAAAAAGAGGGATGCCGCTCGGGCTGTAGCTCGGCAGCGCGGGGTCGGAACTCTGACCCTGGTCTGCCATGTAACGGATGGCCGATACAGGCCGCACATAGTCGTAGTAGCCCTTGAGCCCCCAGGCTGCAATCGCCGCATCGTGCACGGCGCCACCGAGGGTCAAATAGGCCTGTACCTCGTATTGCAATGGGGTAATTTCATCGCCTTCTCCCAACCAATCATACGTAAACGCGGGGTGGGTCATGACCTCATTGAGGATGCTGAACCAATGGCCTGGAGGCGTCTCGCTGTCCGGACCATCCGCCCAGAACTCAGCCAGTATGCGCGTGTAGTCTCCAAGCGGCACGGACTGTTCTTCATAGGGAAGGCCGGTAATGGGATTGATGTCGTGACCCACCCCGGCATCGCCGCCATCGAAGTAGGTGTAGAAATCACCGTATTCCTCGAGCGTTTCCGGAAAGTCAGGCGCATTGCCGATGCTCGCTGGGCTGGCATCGATCATCACCCCATTGTACGGGTCGTGATGGGACTGCCAAATGCTCACCATGGCAAAGTGGTGCCGGAACATGCTGTCGGCTGCAGCGGGTTGGTCTCCCCCGATGTAGACCGGCGGACCGGGATCGAGATAGGTGGGCCAGAGCTCGTTGTCTCTCTCGTAAATGACCAGTTGGTCGTCCGTCAGTGCGAAGGGAACCACCCAACCCCATTCTGGGCTTTGAAAGGGAGGCGAACTATCCAGCACTTGGCCTGATTGGTCGACAAAACCATCGATGGCGAGGGGTTGCCACCGGTTGGGGTCAGCAATCGTAGGGTTGCCCGGATCGGACATCACCATTTGCTCATTGAGCGGCTCGTAGTAGAGGTTGACATAATCAAAGGCCTCATTGGCGCCATCTTGAATGCCAAAAGCAATGACCTGCTCGGCGATGTAGTTGCCCAAAGCCGCCGGCGATCCACCGGAGTAATTGGAAGAAGTCAGGCCTGGATCGTACCCTTTTGCAGCAAAAAGAGAATCAAACCGCGCCTGGGCGGTCACCACTCCGGGTGAATTCTCGTAGCGGTGGGTCAGCACCCTGTATGCGGCATATGAAATCGCTTCTTCCTGAGCATCAGGGAAAGTCAAAAAGGGCAAGATGCTCTCTGGAATGCCGTCGAACTCGGAAGTGTAGCCGCCCAAAGTCTTGCCCAAGAGCATGGTCTCTGCCACATCATCATAGGCTGCCCAAGCGTCATACATCGCGAGGGAAACGTGGTACAAATTGCGGGCGTGAATGGGCGGGCGGGCGAAGTCCGTCCTGATGCCCTTCAGTTGCACTTCAATCCACTCGAAGGCAATATCGTGCTCAGCTTCTTGGGCCTTCACGGAGGTGGGCAACCAAAAAACACAGAGGGCAACGAAGGCCAAGCAGCTAAAAAATCGGGTTTTCATTTTCAATTCCACCGTATGGGTCCAATTCACAGGGCATTGTCCTTCTTTAAGATACGCACAAACCACGGGTTTTTCTTGGTGCTGCGTTTGCCGCCAACGCTGTGCTGAAGGATGAAAGTGGGCGGTGAGGGACTCGAACCCCCGACCCCCTCGGTGTAAACGAGGTGCTCTGAACCAGCTGAGCTAACCGCCCCAACAACGGTGCAAAAATAGGGCAAGGTTGACCGAAATTGCTTCCATGAAGCGGACGACGGGTGCTTTGGATTGGTCGCGGTGGTTATGGGCGTGGCTCCAACTGCCCAAAGTGACCAAGGCAGACGGGGGGTTTTCGGACATGGCCGGGGCTTGGTCGGCCACGAGCGGCGATGCGGCCTTTGCCAAAGTGGGACGCTTGGAACAAAGCCTGCGACGCGACATGCGCCCAATGAAACAACGGGATTTCGGTGTGGGTTGTCCTCAGGAAGGCCGCTTACGGGAATGCCGCGTGGCCGACCTTGCCCGGTCCGCGTCTTCGGATGTCAGAAAGGGCCAGTGGCTCATGGCCGCCACCCGCTACCAATCTGCGCACTTGGAACGGCCCCTCCGCATTTTGGAACTCGGCACCTGCCTGGGGTCAGGCGGGGACTACCTCCTTTCTGGCGGTGCGGAGGGCACCCATTACTTGGGGTTGGAGGGCAGCGAAGAGCTGGCGCAATTCACAGAAAAACGCCTCGCGCGGCACCAGGAGGAGGGAAAAGAGGTCCGGGTCGCGCCCGGGCCATTTGCAGATACGCTGTCCGATGTGGTGTCGGGGCCATCGGTGTTTGACACCGTATTCCTTGATGGATGCCATGAAGGCGATGCCTTGCGTGCCCAGTGGGAGGCGCTCCAATCCGTTGTCGCCGGCGGTGCCCTGGTCGTGGTCGACGACATCCGTTGGTCCGGTGACATGCACGCGGCGTGGTTGGATCTGTCCGAACAGCCGGGTGTGGCCGCGTACGATTTGTTCAGGATGGGCATCTTGGTCGTCGGCCAAAACAACACCGCGTATCGCGGCGTGCGCAGAACGGGTTGGTCCCAACGCGCTTGAAGACCTGTAGCGTGAGGCCTGAGGGGGTACCTTGCGCGCCGCAATGGAAAAAACAGCGCTCATCATCCTCGACGGTTGGGGAATCGGCAACCTCGATGGAAACAATGCCGTGCACACCGCGGCCACCCCTTGTTTTGATGGGTTGATGAAACGCCACCCCCACGCCCGGCTCACCACGCACGGTGAAGCGGTCGGACTGCCTGAAGGCCAGATGGGCAACAGCGAAGTGGGCCACCTCAATATCGGGGCGGGCAGGACGGTATACCAGGACTTGCTGCGCATCGACCGGGCAGTGGCGGATGGGTCATTGGCCACAGAGGCCACCTTGTTGCAAGCGCTGGAGGCGGCCAAACAAGAGGGCAGAAGGCTGCATTTTATGGGCCTCGTCAGCCAAGGGGGCGTGCACAGCCAACAGGCGCACCTTCACGCACTGCTGCAAATTGCGGCCGATGCGGGCGTGCCGGATGTGGTGGTGCACGCCTTTACCGATGGCCGCGACACGGCTCCGCAATTGGGCGCGGGCTACCTCGCTGAACTGGAGGCGGTGTGCAGCGAAACGGGTGCCCGCATCGCCACCGTGTGCGGGCGTTACTGGGCCATGGACAGGGACCAGCGTTGGGAGCGCATCGCCAAGGCCTACCGCAACATGGTGTTGGGCGAAGGAGACCGGTTCGACCGCGCGACCGAAGTGATGGAGGCCGCTTATGCCGCCGGCACCACCGATGAGTTTGTGGAGCCTGCGGTCATTGGCGATGCCGATGGGCGGATGCGCCCTGGAGATGTGGTGTTCTGTTTCAATTTCAGGACAGACCGCTGCCGCCAGATCACCACCGCATTGACCCAGGCGCCGTTCCCCGAATTCGACATGGCCCCCATGGCCCTCCACTACGTCACCATGACCAACTACGACGAGCGGTTTGAAGGGGTGCGCGTGCTGTATGACAAACCCAATTTGTCCATGACGCTGGGCGAGGCCGTTTCCGCTGCAGGCGGCACCCAGTTGCGGTTGGCCGAGACCGAGAAGTATCCGCACGTCACGTTTTTCTTTAGCGGTGGCCGGGAAAAGGAGTTTGAAGGCGAGCGCCGTTCAGTGACGCCCTCCCCCAAAGTGGCCACCTATGACTTGCAGCCCGAGATGAGTGCCAGTGGCGTCGCTGATGCGGCCATCGCGGACATGTCGTCCGGTGCCCCGGCCGATTTCGTCTGCTTGAATTTTGCCAACCCAGACATGGTGGGGCACACAGGTGTATTTGCTGCCGTGGTGGCGGCCTGTGAAGAAACCGACCGTCAATTGTCGCGCGTGCTGGAGGCTGGCTTGGCTGCGGGATACCGGTTTGTGGTGATCGCCGACCACGGCAATGCCGAGTGCGCGCGCAATCCGGACGGTTCGCCTCATACGGCGCATACAACGAACCTCGTACCTGTGGTTGTGGTGGAACCTGGAGAAGGTGCAGTCCGCGACGGCATCCTCGCCGACGTGGCCCCGACAGTGCTGCATTTAATGGGGCTACAAGCCCCTGAAGAAATGACCGGAAAAAGCCTCGTGGGCTGAACGGTCAGGTTGACTTTGCCCCAGGCCCTGCTGTCACTGGCGCTCCCGCATGATCTGCAGCGAGCCGCGGTAGGAGTTCCCATCGCTGCGGTCGAAGATGTAGTAATAGGTGCCGTCTGAACACCCGTCTCCATCCCACGTAGAATCGTAGTTGGGATCGGTGTAGACCTCTCCACCCCAACGGTTGAAAATCCGCACGCTGCTGCCCGGATAGCCTTCGATGCCCTCAATCACGAAACGGTCATTTTCCCCGTCGTTGTTTGGGGTGAAAATGTTGGGTACGATGGTCTCGCAAGCCTCGACCACCACATCCACTTCTATGCTTGTGGCGCATTCATCGGTGATGACCACGGTGACAGCAGTGGGGCTGAGGCCCACAAACATGCTGCCGGTGCCATTGGTAAACACCACACTCGAGTCGGTCTCGGCATTCAAGGGTGCGCCGTTGAGGCCGTCGAAGGTGTAGAGGAAGGTGCCGCCCTCCACACCGAGCACGCCGGCTTGGTTGGTGCAAAAGGTCACGCCATCACTGACGATGGGGTCATACAGGGGCATCTGAACCGTCCAGGCGGCTTCATCGGTCTGTCCGCATGCGTCTTCTGCATCCACGTAGAACGTCTCGCTCGTCGGGGGGCTGGCGGTCGCGCTGCCACCACTGACGTTGGTCAGGTGCGGGTTGGCTTGCCAGCTCCAGTTCACCGTTCCACTTCCGGTCAAGACCTCCGTACTGAGTTGCACGGGGTCCCCAGGACAATACGGATCGTCTTCCTGAATGATCGCCACTTCCAAAGGCGTGGGGTTGACCAGGTCGATGGGGATGACCAGCGAGTCGTTGCACACATCCGTGACGGTGAGGAAAATCGTGGTGGGCTCCAGGTCGTCATACTGGATGGTGGAGGAACTGTCCCCCGTGCTCCAACCAAAGAGGAAAGGCGCGTAGCCCTGGGTGACGAGGGCTGAAATCTCCACGGGTGGACACAGGGCCACTTCATCGGGCACCTGCACCGTCAAGGGGTCCGGGTCTTGAATAATCAGGGTGGCGCTGGCAATGGTCGTGTCCCCACAGAGGTTGACATACACGTATTCCAAGGTGACCGTCTCGGCCCCTTCGGGAAGGTTGTCGTCGATGACCTCCAGCACGATTTGCTGTTCTGTCTGGCCCACCTCCATCACGATGGCGGTGTCGATGGGGACGAAGTCCACACCGGATTCTGCCGTGCCAGAAATAAAGAGGTCCAGCGTGTCCGCCGTGGTGCCCAATGGACGAATGACGGTAAAGGCCGCCTCATTGCACCCCTCTACGACCACAGAGTCGCCAAGGAAAACCGGCGCGCCACCGATGCTGGCCGATGCCTGAATGTTGGCGCCGTTGGATTGAAAAGAGCCCGCTTCGAGAATCACAATGGACTCGAGTGCTGTATCGGTTCCGTCGGCAATCGCCAACCGGATGTGGTAGGTCTCACCGCATTGCACGGCACTCTTTGCCGTGAGTTTCACGGTGTACCCATCCTGGCAAAGGATGTTGTTGCCCGGGTTGTCGATGTAGAAGGTCCCGTTGGTGATGTTGTTGACCGAGCTGATGGTGATGGGCAATTGCGGGTCCGAATCGGGCACCTCCGCAAGGTTGATTGCATCGTCGAGATAAGGACCGTCGATGCCCGGGCCACTCAGAAAGAAGCCGAAGATGTCGTTGAATGCAGAATTGACCCACTCCAGGTATTCGTCGGACCCAAACACGTAATTGAACCGGATCGAATCTCCCGTGGCGACGAAATCGAATTCGATGACGCAGATGTCGTTGACGCTGCTCACCGTGAAATTCTGCCCGATCAAGGGAGGCACGCTGTTGGCGATGTTGAGCAGGTCATTGTCGCCGGAAACCTCTTGGCCGTCCATGATCATGTCATCGAAACAACCCGAATCGACATTGGCCGGATTGTTGGCCACCTCTGTGCTCAGGATCAAACCCTCCTCGATGGGAAATTCATCCAGATTGAACCCGGTGATCTCTCCAGCCTGGGTGGGGCTGCCGGTAAATTCAATGTTGGTCGCCTCAATGCCTTCTCCAAGCAGAATGTCATTGACGTATTGCTCGGGGGTGAGTGTGCTGTTGACTTCGACTTGGGCCTTGAGGTGGCCCAGGCTGAATGCCATCAGCCAAAACAACAGGATGCCGGGGTGGAAAGACCGAAGAAGGGAAGAAGTGCGGATCATTCGTTTGGCAAATTAGGAAGTTTGGCCCGCGCAATCATGGGTTCTTGAGGCCACATGTCCGGATGGGCGCTGCAGAAGGGGCTTACCTTTCGGACATGTCTTCATTGATTCGTGTCAAGGATGTCTGGAAAACCTACCAGGTGGGCCAACAACAGGTGCATGCCCTGCGGGGGTTGACATTGGATATCAGCAAGGGAGAATACACGGCATTGATGGGGCCATCGGGCTCTGGTAAGTCAACGCTGATGAACATGTTGGGTTGCTTGGACACCCCCACTTCCGGCAGTTATCACCTCGCTGGGGAGGACGTGGGCACCCTCGACGATGACGCCCTCGCCGACATCCGCAACCGCAGGATTGGTTTTGTCTTTCAGACGTTCAATTTGATGCCGCGCTACACCGCCTTGGAGAATGTGGCACTGCCCATGGTCTATGCCGGCGTTGGCCGCACGGCCCGGACAGACCGCGCCAAAGAGGTGCTCCATCAAGTGGGGCTGGGCGACCGCATGGACCACCGCCCCAATGAACTTTCCGGAGGACAGCGGCAGCGCGTGGCGGTGGCCAGGGCTTTGGTCAACAGGCCCGACTTGCTGCTTGCTGATGAGCCCACGGGCAACCTCGACACCAAGACTTCCATTGAGATCATGACGCTGTTTGAGGAAATTCAAGCGGCGGGCAACACCGTGGTCATTGTGACCCACGAGGAGGACATTGCAGCCCATGCAAGGCGGGTCGTGCGCCTCCGCGACGGGGTTGTATCCAGCGACGAGGAACGGCGCACGGTGGAGGCGTGAATCGCCTCATCTTTGCACCGCTGTCGCATTGCGGGCGCCCCTTGCATCGGCAGCAGATATTCAAACCACGCAGAAGTGAAGCGCCACACGATTTCCCAATTGCTCGACACTGCCCTGTTGGGGCAGCAAGTCACCGTTTGCGGATGG